>Ga0114976_10000245_pt1 | contig 33118 bp, 30 predicted proteins | sample S_130805_EF_Meta_FD_87319 | JGI IMG/M metagenome (GOLD analysis project Ga0114976, IMG submission 87319) | Freshwater microbial communities from Lake Simoncouche, Canada to study carbon cycling - S_130805_EF_MetaG | ecosystem: Environmental > Aquatic > Freshwater > Lake | place: Lake... | reverse complement strand
GCTGATCAACCGCCTGGTGCGCCAGAAGGTGGTGGAGAGCGCCCGCAAGGCCGGCGTCACCCGCAGCCTGCGCTGGGTGCGGCTGGGCCAGGATCTTGATCTGCTGGATGCCCCGGGCGTGCTCCCCCCCCGGCTCGACAACCAGCAGGCGGCCCTGCGCCTGGCCCTCTGCGATGACATCGGCCAGGCCGCCTACGACACCGAGGCCGTGGCCCTGGCCTTCATCCGGTTACTGATCGCCCTGGAACCCCTGCCCGCCGCCGGTGTGGCGGCGGGGCTGCTCGAGAGGCGCTACGGGGTGGCGCTGACCGCGCTGGCGGACGCTCCGGTGATGTCCGCCTCACCCGATGCCGAAGCCTGGCTGGCGGCTGCGGCGGCCCGCCATGCCAGCGGCGATCCGGTGCGGATGGCCCAGCGCCTCCTGGATGATTACCGCCGCTCGCTGTTGGGCCCGATCGCCCTGGAGCTGCCGCCGGGCGGGGCTGGGTAGGCCCGTCGTCGCGGGGTGGAGGATCAGGCGCTCACCGCCCGGGCGATCAGCACGGTGAGCATCAGGATGGCAAGCAGCACCTGCAGGGCCATGAACAGCTTGGCGGCTCTGGAGATCGGCACCTCGCTGGTGGGCCCATAGGTGGAGTTCACATTGAGCGAGATGAAGAGGTAATCGATCAGGTGGGGAACAGGTGGGGGTTCGCCCTCGCGGCTGGGCCACACGAAGGCCCCTCCCGGGGTCACGACATCGAGAAAGATATAAATGAACATGAACACAATCACGCTTTCCATGTACACCGCCGCCACGTCCCACAGATTGGCGAGTCCGCCGCCTTTCACGGCGCTGGTGGTGGCCACCATCGACACCACATTGGCCACCACCTGCACCATCGAGATCACCAGGTAACTGAGCGACCAGACGAACAGCTGTTGGTGGCGGGATCGGTAAAGCGCGATCGCCAGCCCCACGGTCACGGTGATGAAGGCCAGGGTGCTGAGCCTCTCCAGGCTGCTGAGCAGGGGATTGAAGCTGTAGGCCACCCGGTGGTGGCCTTCGATCCGCTGCACCAGCAGGGCATCCATCACCCACACCACGCTGGTGGCCAGGATCACCAGCAGCCGGCCCTTGCCGTGGGTGAGCCGCTCCCGCAGGGCCGCGGCGGGGGCCAGCCCGCTGGCCTGATCGGCGGGGAAGGGCGCGAGGGGGTGGGTCATGGGGTGCCGGTGGGCGCAGGGATGGGGGGCGCGGCGGCTCAGCGCCGCATGGTCTGGTTGAAGCGTCCGAGGATCAGGCCGATCAGCATCGCCACGTAGAGCTGGCCCACGATCGCGATGCTCAGGCAGCAGACCCGGCTGCCCAGATCACCCGGGCGGCTCACGCCGTTGCTGAGGGTGGTGAGGGCCTCAAAGGAGGCGCTCACCATCGCCGGGAACACCTTCAGGGGCTGGGCGGCGGGATCAATGCCCGCCGGCAGATAGGCCGGGTCCATGGCGGCGGGATGCCAGATCAACAGGCTGTGGAGCAGGAAGCCGCCCGCATAGCCGATCAGCAGATAGCCGGAGCAGGCCCCCATCAGCACGTAGACCGTGACATAGGGTTCCAGCATCAGGCTATGCACCTTGCGAAGGATGAAATAACCGATGAACAGTGCCCAGAGCAGCAGATGCACCAGGGTGAGATGTTTGGCGAATGCAGGAAGATTCGCCATGCCGATCAGCCAGATCACTTCAAAGCCAATCGCGCTCATGCCCAGGGCATAAAGCCAGCGTTTGTGGGCGCGAACAGCTGAGTTCTTGGTGAGAAACAGCATCATCACCGTCGCCATGATGATGGAGTTGAGCGAGGTGAGCAGCGGCCAGTTCAGGGCCAGGGGCTGCACCAGCACCGCCACGGTCACCACGGTCAGCAGGTAGGCGTAGCCGTGATGGCGCCGGCGGATGCGCTGCTTCTCCTGGGGGGTGAACGGCTTGCGCATGGCTGCGGGAATGGCAGGTCTTGTGGGCAGAGCGGGATGGGGCTTCCCCGTGGGAAGGAGGCTGCCGTTCCCGGAGGCCTGTGGGGTGTTTCGATCGACCAGCAGGATGCAGGCCCAACCGGAACCTTCCCGCACCCGGATGCTTTGGTCCACCGGTATGAGCCGGGGATCGTGAATCGGCGATGGCGAACGGGCGGAGGCATCGATCCGTAGGGTGGAATGCCCTCTGCCGCCCCTGCCGCCGCGCCATGTCCAGCTTCGGCGAAGGCGAAGGCGAGCTGCTCACGCTCCATTACCCCAAGCCCCTGCCGATGCGGCTGGACCGCTGGCTGGTGGCCCAGCGGCCGGAGCAGAGCCGCGCCCGGATCCAGAAGTTCATTGAGGCCGGCTACGTGCGGGTGAACGGCGTCACCGGCCGCGCCAAGACCCCCCTGCGGCTGGGCGATGCGGTGGAGATCTGGATGCCGCCCCCGGAGCCGCTGCCCTACCTGGTGGCCCAGCCGATGCCCCTGGATGTGCTCTTTGAGGACGAGCACCTGATCGTGATCAACAAGCCCGCTGGCCTCACCGTGCATCCGGCCCCGGGCAACAAGGACGGCACCCTGGTGAATGGCCTTCTGCACCACTGCCCGGACCTGCCCGGCATCGGCGGCCAGATGCGCCCCGGCATCGTGCACCGGCTCGATAAGGACACCACGGGGTGCATCGTGATCGCCAAGAGCCAGGAGGCGCTGGTGCGGCTGCAGGTGCAGATCCAGAAGCGGATCGCCAGCCGTGAATACCTGGCGGTGGTGCATGGGGCGCCGGCCGGGGATTCCGGCACGATCATCGGCGCCATCGGCCGCCATCCGGTCGACCGCAAGAAATATGCGGTGGTGCAGGACGGCTCGGGTCGCCACGCCTGCACCCATTGGCGCCTGATCGAGCGGCTCGGCCCCTATTCGCTGCTGCGCTTCAAGCTCGATACGGGCCGCACCCACCAGATCCGGGTGCACTGCGCCCATATCGGCCATCCGATCGTGGGGGATGCCACCTACAGCCGCTGCCGGCATCTGCCGCTGGCGTTGCGTGGCCAGGCCCTGCATGCGGTGCAGCTCGGCCTGGACCATCCGATCAGCGGCGAGCGGATCGTCTGCGAGGCACCGTTGCCGGAGCCGTTTGACAAGCTGCTGAGGGTGCTGCGGGGGTCGGAGATCGGTGGCACCCGCCCCATCGAGCCGCCTGGGGGGCGCGGTGCTTTCAGCCTTCCACCAGGGCCGGCAGCCGCGGACAGGCCGCCACCAGGGTGCGGGTGATGGCCGCCCGGGGGTGGGCCAGGAGCTCCGCTCCGGGGCCCTGTTCCACGATCCGTCCTCCCTCCAGCACGATCACCCGCTGGCAGAAGCCGCTGGCCACGTTGAGGTCATGGGTCACAAAGAGCAGGCCCAGCCCCAGGCGCCGCTGCAGGTCGCGCAGGAGCTCCAGCACGTCGGCCTGCACTTCGGCATCGAGCATGCTCACGCTCTCATCGCAGAGCAGCACCTTCGGCTCGAGGATCAGGGCGCGGGCGATCGCCACCCGTTGCTGCTGGCCGCCTGAGAGCTGACGGGGCAGGCGCCGCTCGAAGCTCTCCGGCGGCTCCAGGCCCACCGCCGCCAGCTGGGCGCGGGCCCGTTCGCGTGCTTCGGCGTGGCTGGCCAGGCCGTGGATCAACAGGGGATCGGCCACCGCCTCCCCCACGCTCATCTGGGGATTGAGGCAGGCCAGCGGATCCTGGAACACCATCTGGATGCGGCGGCGGGCGTGGCGCAGCTCAGCGCCCTTCAGGCTGCGCAGGTCGCGCCCCTCCAGCCGCACCGATCCGCCCCGCACCGGCGCCAGCCCCATGAGCGCCCGGCAGAGGCTGCTCTTGCCGCAGCCGGAGGCGCCCACCAGGCCCACCGTTTCACCCTCCTGCAGGGTGAGGCTCACCCCATCAACCGCCTTGAGCCAGCGCGGCTGCCAGGGCGGCGAGGGCAGGGGATGCCAGCTGCGCAGTTCGTCGATCGCGAGCAGCAGCGGCCGCTCCGGCGCCGCTTCGGCCACGCCTCCCTCCCGCAGCCTGGCTGCCCCCACCAGCCGTTGGGCCAGGGCGGAGCGGGGCGCGGTGAGCAGGGTGTGGCTGGGGGCCTCCTCCACCAGCTTGCCGCCATCGAGCACGGCGATCCGCTCGCACCAGCGGCCGGCCATGGCCAGGTCGTGGCTGATCAGCAGCAGGGCGCTGCCGGATTCCTCACACAGACCGGCCAACTCGGCCATCACCTGCCCTGCCACCGCCACATCAAGGCTGGTGGTGGGTTCATCGGCGATCACCAGGGGAGGGTTGAGGGCCAGGGCCAGGGCGATCGCCAGGCGTTGGCGCATGCCGCCGCTGAATTCATGGGGATAGCTGCCGTAGCGCCCCGGATCGATGCCCACCCGCTCCAGCAGCTGCTGGGCCCGCTGGCGCTGGCGGCTCCCCTCTCCCTCCCCGAAGTGGTGGGCGGCCAGGGTGTCGCGCAGATGCTCCCCGATCGTGAGCAGGGGATTGAGGCGGGTCATCGGGTCCTGGAACACCAGGCCCACCGCGCCGCCCCGCAGGCGGCGCAGATCACCCCGGCCGAGGCGGCGCGGATCCTGGCCCGTGAGTTCCAGCTCCCCCTCGCAGGTGCTTCCCGGAGGCAGCAGCTGCAGCACGGCCCGGGCCACGGTGCTCTTGCCGCAGCCTGAAGGCCCCACCAGGGCCAGCCGCTCCCCTGGGTGAAGGGTCAGGTCGAGGCCAGCGAGGGTGGGGCGTTCGGCGCCGGGGTACCGCACCCAGAGGTTCCGCAGCTGCAGAACCGGGCCATCGCCCCGTGGGGATGGGCCCGGGATCGCAGCGCCGGAGTCGGGGGCGGATGGGGGCATGGCCATGGGCCGGACGCCGTGTTCTGGGTGGCACCAGCTTGCTGGGCCGGCGGTGCGCTGGCCCCTGGCCCCGATGGCAGGATGCCCACAACCGAGTCCGCGGCCGCGGCCGGAGGCCCGCTTCTGCCTACGATGGGGAACCATTGCGGGGATGCATGCTCAGGGCCGTTCCCGATTCCCCCTCCACGGCCCGGGCTGAATCCAACGGCCCCCGCAGCGTCGAGGCCGCCCCTCGGAACGGTTCTGGCGACCCTGCCGGTGCGATGACGGCCGACAGGCCGGAAGGAAGCGCAGGGGGTGATCCGGCGGCCGTTGAGGCGCCCCAATCCGAAGGGCTTCTCGCCCGTGTGGCTGGGGGAGCAGCGGACGTCAGGGCTCAGCCTTCCGCCCGCCGCCGGCCGATCACGGGTCCTGAGGATTACGGCATTCCCCTACCCGAATGGCTGGCCCAGTGCGTGCGCCATGTGCCTCCGGGCATGGGCGACACCTGCCCCACGGACACCGAAGCCCTTCTCGCAGCGGCCTTCGATTTCGCCTATCAGCTCCACGAGGGCCAGTTCCGGGCCAGTGGTGAGCCTTACATCATTCACCCAATCGCCGTCGCCGACCTCCTGCGCGACATCGGCGCCAGCGCCTCGGTGATCGCCGCCGGCTTCCTCCATGACGTGGTGGAGGACACCCAGGTCACCCCGGAGGACATCGAGGCCCACTTCGGTGCTGAGGTGCGGGCCCTGGTGGAGGGGGTGACCAAGCTCGGCGGCATTCATTTCACCAACAAGACCGAAGCCCAGGCCGAGAATCTGCGGCGCATGTTCCTGGCCATGGCCAGCGACATTCGCGTGGTGCTGGTGAAGCTGGCCGACCGGCTCCACAACATGCGCACCCTCGGCGCCCTGAAACCCGAGAAGCAGCAGCGCATCGCCCGCGAGACCCGCGAGATCTACGCCCCGCTCGCCAACCGGCTCGGCATTGGCCGTTTCAAGTGGGAGCTGGAGGATCTGGCCTTCAAGATCCTTGAGCCGGAGGCTTTCCGGGAGGTTCAGCAGCAGGTTTCCACCAAGCGCAGTGAGCGGGAGGAGCGGCTGGCGGTCACGGTGCAGCTGCTGCGTGATCGCCTTGCCGCCGTGGGGCTGGCCAGTTGCGAGGTGAGCGGGCGGCCCAAGCACCTGTTCGGCATCTGGAGCAAGATGCAGCGCCAGCAGAAGGCGTTCCACGAGATCTACGACGTGGCGGCCCTGCGCATTCTCTGCCCCAATCTCGAGGGCTGTTACCGGGCCCTGGCGGTGGTGCATGACACCTTCCGGCCGATTCCCGGGCGCTTCAAGGATTACATCGGCTTGCCCAAGCCGAACGGCTATCAGTCGCTCCACACGGCGGTGATCGGGCGCCATCGGCCGATCGAGGTGCAGATCCGCACGGCCGAGATGCACCAGGTAGCTGAATATGGCATCGCTGCCCACTGGAAATACAAGGAGGGTGGTTCGCCCGCCGCCGCCGACACCGAGCGATTCAACTGGCTGCGGCAGCTGGTGGACTGGCAGAAGGAGGATGCCGGTGAAGACAGCGGCGATTTCCTGCGTTCGATCAAGGAAGACCTCTTCGATGAGGAGGTGTTCGTGTTCACGCCTTCGGGTGATGTGGTGGGCCTGCGCAAGGGATCAACGGCCGTGGATTTCGCTTATCGCATCCACTCCGAGGTGGGCAATCACTGTCAGGGCGTGCGCATCAACGATCGCCTCTCCCCCCTGCCCACACCGCTCCAGAACGGTGATTTTGTGCAGATCATCACCTCAAAGGCCGCCCATCCCAGCCTCGATTGGCTCAATTTCGTCGCCACCCCCACGGCTCGCAACCGCATTCGCCAGTGGTATAAACGCAGCCACCGCGATGAAAACATCACCCGGGGCACCGCCATGTTGGAGCGGGAGCTGGGGCGCGATGGTTTCGATGCCCTGCTCAACGGCGAGGCCATGGCCCGGGTGGCCCGGCGCTGCAACCTGATCAGCAGCGAGGACCTGCTCGCTTCGATCGGGTTCGGGGGCGTCACCCTGCAGCAGGTGCTGAACCGCCTGCGGGAGGAGCTGCGGCTGGCGAGTGCCGCCGCCACGCCGGTGCTCAGCAATGAAGATCTGGCCCGTTCGGTGTCGGCCCAGGCCGATCAGGCGGCCCCGGCGCCTCCGGTGCACCACACCGAAGCCGGCAGCGCCAGTCCGATCGTCGGGTTGGAGGGCTTGGAGTATCGCCTAGGCGGTTGCTGTTCCCCCCTGCCCGGCGAGCCGATCGTGGGCAGCGTGGCCCTCGGCAATCACGGCATCACGATCCACCGGCAGGATTGCGGCAACCTCGCCCAGGTGCCGGTGGAGCGCCGCCTGCCGGTGCGCTGGAACCCCCTGGCGGATGAGCAGCGCCGCCGCTATCCGGTGCAGCTGCGCATCGAGGTGCTCGACCGGGTGGGTGTGCTCAAGGACATTCTCACCCGCCTCTCCGACCACCGCATCAACGTGAGCGATGCCCGCGTGCGCACCAACCCCGGCAAGCCGGCCCGCATCGACCTGCGGGTAGAGCTGGTGAGCGCACGCCAGCTGAGCGACACCATGGACCAGATCCGCTCGATGGCGGATGTGCTCGATCTGGCCCGCACCGGGATCGGCTGAAGTTCACCGAAACCCTCCTGCCATCCGCCGCGGAGGGTCCGAGAAGATGCGGTTCCCCTTGGATCAGTGGGCCACGGGGATTGCATCCACCGGCTCGACGAAGGCGATGAACAACACGCAGGGTTCCTTGCTCAAGCACGTTGCCTCATGGGCCAGACCTGCTGGGCCGTAGGCATAGGTGGCGGGGCGAAGACGCACGGACTGTTGTCCGTCGTAGCGAACGGCCATCTCGCCGGACATCAGAACGATGCGCTCAGGCGAGGTGTGTTTGTGATGGGCCAGCACGCTGCCGCCTGGCACCCTCAGCAGAACATCGGCGTTCTGTTTGGCCGGGTCACCGTGCAGCACAGCCAGGCCACAACCCTTGGGAAGGAAGGCCGGGCAGGGGCCCCACACCACAGCCGCATCATCAGGGGTGCGGATGAAGGCCTTTTCGCTGACACCCGCCTGGCTTTGGCCTGTTCCCAGGGCCAGGGCAGCAAGTGCAGCGGAGCTGAGAAGAATCCGCTGCAGCCAACGGGCCCGGCGAGACAAGATCTGCGGAGTACAGAAATGAAGCGCCAAGATGAATCCTTCGGCAAGCATTAACAGTAGGTGACGCTCTTGTTTGGCGCCATCCATTGTCAGCGGGTGATCACCTCGCGTTATTGCATCGTCTGGGGGCAGGATCAGCTGCAGCCTCACGTTGGTCGGCAGTGGCTACAACCCATCAGCGCGGCGCACTGGTGAGGGTCCGCGCACAGGCTCCGGCCCCCGTGTCGGCTGTTACAAACCGGCCCAAACGGCACGACTACAACGGCGCCACGCCAAGGCCCCACGCGTCGTTCCCATCGCCAGTCGTGCCATGACCTCCGAACAGGCCGCCCAGCTGATCGACACCACCCTCGATCTGGTGCATCAGCGCATGCAGGATCTCGAGGACCAGGCCCTTTCCCAGGAGCGCCGGGCGCTGGCGGCGGAATTCCGGGAATGGCGCCAGCCCGCAGGCAGTCACATCGACCTGATGGTGTTTGCCGGACTCACCAATTCCTGAGCGAAACCCCCTTCCGTTCCCGGTGGTGCAGCCAGCGCCAGCATCCCAGGCCCACCACCACGGCGGCGAGAGATCCCACCAGCACGGAACCGAGCAGCAGTCGGCTGCTGAAGGCCCAGCCCAGGTCCGCCAGTCGTTCCGGATCGAGCTCATGGCGGCCAGGCCAGGCCGGTCCCGGGCCGATCAACCACACCCCCAGCTGGTAATTCACCCAGCAGATCGGAAGCGTGGTGAAGGGATTGCTGATCCAGGTGCCCGCCGCCGCCAGGATCCTGTTGCCCCGGATCGTCGCCGCCAGGGCCACCCCCAGCACAATCTGGAGTCCGAAGAAGGGCAGGCAGCCGGTGAACACCCCCGCCGCAAGCCCGCGGGCCCTGTGGCCAGGGGTGCCCTCCAGCTGCCAGAGCCAGCGGAGCCTGGGAAGGAGCCGGCTCCCCAATCGGGTCCACCATGCCGGCGCGGGAGATCCTGGCCGGGGCGGAGACTGGCGTTCACGACGCGGCATGGATCCTGTGGCTGGCGCTGCATCCGAAGCGACTTCGGAGCCTAGGGGGAGGCAAGGGATTGGTGGCGGTGACACCATCGCCGCCATCGCCACTGCGGTGGCTCCCGGCCAGGGTGGGGTGGCGATCGTGCGGCTCTCGGGTGGCTCGGCCGAGGCGATCGGCCGGCGGTTGTTCGTGGCGCCAGGCCATCAGCTCTGGGAGAGCCACCGGGTGCTCTACGGCCATGTGGTGGATCCGGCCAGCGGCGAGCGGGTGGACGAGGCGTTGCTGCTGCTGATGCGCGCCCCCCGCAGCTTCACCCGCGAGGACGTGGTGGAGTTGCACTGCCATGGCGGCCTGGTGGCGGTGCGGCGGGTGCTCGCGTTGGTCTTGGATGCCGGCGCACGGCTGGCGGGTCCCGGCGAATTCAGTCAGCGGGCCTTTCTCAACGGCCGCCTCGATCTCACCCGCGCCGAGGCCCTGATGGAGCTGGTGGCAGCCCGCAGCCGCCGCGCCGCCCAGCTGGCGATGGCGGGGCTGGATGGCGGAGTCCAGCGCCGCATCAGCGCCCTGCGTGAGCGACTGCTGGATCAGCTGGCCGAACTCGAGGCGCGGGTGGATTTCGAGGAGGATCTGCCCCCCCTGGATCCCCAGGCCGTGCGGGCCGAACTGGACGCGGTGCGCGGTGAGCTCGAGGCGCTGGTGGCCGAGGCGCGCCAGGGCGCGATCCTGCGGGAGGGGCTGAGGGTCGCCATCGTGGGTCGTCCCAACGTGGGCAAGAGCAGCCTCCTCAATCGCCTCAGCCGACGCGAGCGGGCGATTGTGACCGAGCTTCCAGGCACCACCCGCGATCTGCTGGAAAGCGAGCTGGTGCTGGAGGGCGTTCCCCTCACCCTGCTCGACACCGCCGGCATCCGCGCCACCACCGACCCGGTGGAGCGGCTCGGCATTGAACGCAGCCGGCAGGCCCTGGCGGCGGCCGATGCGGTGCTGCTGCTCTTCGATCTCAGCGCCGGTTGGACCGACGAAGATGAGGCCCTACGGGCCCTGGTGCCGGTGGGGGTGCCGCTGCTGCGGGTGGGCAACAAGGCGGATCTCCTGGATGGGGCTGCAGCCCTGGCTCCTCCCGTGATGCCATCAGGCGCCGCCGATCTGGCTATCAGCGCCCGCACCGGCTCCGGCGCCGAGGCCCTTGGGGCGCTGTTGCTGCGGCGCTGCGGGCTGGAGGATCTTCAGGGGATCGCGGTGGCCCTCAATCAACGGCAGCGGGAGCTCGCGGCCCTCGCCATCCAGGGCCTGGAGCGCAGCCTGGCGGCGGGGGAGGCGGGGCTTCCCTGGGATTTCTGGACCATCGATCTGAGGGATGCGGCACGAAGTCTGGGGGCCATCACCGGCGAGGAGGTGAGCGAGGCGGTGCTGGATCGGGTGTTCGCCCGTTTCTGCATCGGCAAGTGAGCTGGTGGCCCTGCGGTCCGGTTGTTTGGAGCCGGTGCCATGGTTGGCTCCTGCTCCCTGCCGCCTGCGGCAGGTTCACTGGGTCGCCACCGGCCCCCGCACGTCATGGCGTCGTCACTTGATCCCATTTCACGCGGTGCCGCGGGCCCTCCTCCATCCGCTGCGTCAGCTTCGGGTGCTTCCCCCAGCCCACGGGACCTCACCAAGGCAGGGACTGGGATTGGCGGCACCGGTGCATCCATGACCCTGCCCGCCGCCCTGATCGAGCCCCTGCTGCGGGCCTGGCTCGCCGAGGATCTGGGTCGCGGTGATCTCACGGCCCCCGCCCTGGCGGGACGGCTGGTCCGGGGGGCCTGGTTCGCCAAGGCCGATGGGGTGTTCTGTGGCGGCGTGCTGGTGGAGCCCCTGTTCCGGCTGCTGGATCCGGCCGTGGCGGTGCGGCTCCTGGTGGCCGATGGCGAGCCGGTGCAGGCCGGCCAGCGCCTGCTCCACCTGGAGGGGCAGGCCGCCGCCCTGGTGGCGGGGGAGCGCACCGCCCTCAACCTGGCGATGCGGCTCTCGGGGATCGCCACCGCCACCGCCGCCTTGGTGGCCCAGCTGGCCGGCACGGGCGTGCGGCTGGCGGACACCCGCAAGACCACTCCGGGCCTGCGGGTGCTGGAGAAATACGCCGTGCGCTGCGGCGGCGGCGTCAACCACCGCCTCGGCCTCGATGACGCTGCGATGCTCAAGGAAAACCACCTGGCCTGGGGCGGTGGGGTGGCTCCGGCGGTGGCGGCGGTGCGCGCTGGGGCTCCGTGGCCGGCCCGGGTGATCGTGGAGGCCGAAACCGAGAGCGAGGCGCAGGCGGCGGTGCGCGCTGGGGCTGATGCGGTGCTGCTCGATGAGTTCACGCCAGAGGCGCTCATCACCCTGGTGCCGCGTCTGCGCACCCTGGCGGCCGAGCGGGCCGCGGCTGGAGGGTCCGGCTCCCTCGTGCTGGAGGCCTCCGGTGTGCGGCCCGAGCAGCTCAGCGCCTACGCCGCCACCGGCATCGATCTGATCTCCAGCAGCGCTCCGATCACCCGCTCCCCCTGGCTGGATCTGAGCATGCGCTTCGAGCCCGTGCTGGTCTGATCGGGCCGATCCGATCGCGCTCCGCTCAGATCTGCCCGGGGTGCCGCATCAGCCACGGATCCCTCGGGGGCGGGTGGGGGGGGGCGGACGCACAGAGCTTCACCATCGGTTGACCATCGGGGTGCTCCTCCATAGCTTGCAGAGGTGTGATCCGAGCCATCTGTGGCTGAGCCGTCCGTGATCAAGTCCGGCCTCCGGGCCCACCTCCCTGTGTTCCAGCCGCGGCGGCCCCGCCGCTTTCGTTGGTTCACCCTCGCCGCTGGCCTGGCCTGCGCCCTTTTCCCCGTGGCTGCATCGGCCGAAACGGTGCTGGAGAAGGCCCTGCGCACCGGTGAGCTGGTGATGGTGGGCAGCCCTGATTCCCCACCCCTGGCGAGCCTCGATGCCAAGGGGCAACCGGTGGGCTACGCCGTGGAGGTGGGGCGCCGGATCGATCAGGAACTCAGTTCCCAGCTGGGCGGCAAGGTTCAGATCCGCTTCGTGCCGGTGCCCAATGCCGCCGCCATGGTGCAGGCCGTGGCCACGGGCGGCGCTGCTCTGGCCTGTGGCGTTCCCTTCAGCTGGGAGCGGGAGATGGTGGTGGATTACTCCATCCCCATCGGCCTCTCCGGCCTGCGGGTGCTCACCGGCTCGACGGCCATCGATGGCAGTGCCGCCTCCCTGGCGGGCCGCCGCATCGCCACCGTGCAGGGGTCCAAGGGAGCCGATGCGCTCGCCACGCTCCAGCCGGCTGCCCGGGCGGTGTCGTTCGAGAGTCTTGATGCCGCTGTGAGTGCCCTCAAGCAGGGCAAGGTGGATGGGGTGCTCGGCGATTCCAACGGCCTGGCCGGCCTCCGCAAGACCCGTGCCATGACCGCCCGTCTGGTGCCTTCGGAGCCCTATGCCAGCTATGGCGTGGGCTGCATCGTGCCGCAGAACAGCTCCGATTTCCTCAACATCGTCAATCTCGCCATCGCCAAGCAGCAGGTGGGCTACCTGGAAGGGCGCCCTGATGCCGTGGCCAGCATTGATCCCTGGGTCGGTCCCAACGGGGTGCTGGGCATTCCTTCCGATCAAATCCGTGCCTTCTTCCAGGCCAACCTGATCAACCTCGAACCGCTGCTGCTCGGGCCCGCGCCCGCGGGCAGGCCCGCCCCCTGAGCTCCGCGCCAACGCCTGCGGGCCGTTCGGGCGCCTTTCCTCGCTGCCGCCGGCCCGTTCCCTCCCTTCTCCGTTCTCACCTGACTGACGCTTCCGATGGCTTCCTTCCCCCGCTCCGGTTTGTTCGGTTTCCTGCTGCTGCTGGCCGCCCTGGATCCCTCCGCGGCCGGCCTGGCGAGCAGCGGCACCCAGCTCCAGGGCCATGGCGGTGGTCCTTCGGCACCTGAGGCCCAGGCCCTTCAGGGCCCCCAGTCGGATCCCGCCGCCGACAGTGTTGAAGCCCGGCTGCGCCGGATCAGCGAGGCGCTCCGTGAGCAGGCCCCCGGAGACGCCAGAAATGGCGCTTCCTCCGATTCCAAGCTGGCCTGGGTGTTTGCCAATGCCCCCGGAGGGGGCTTCCGCAATGGCGGTTGGGGCAACGGCGGCTTCCGCAACGGCGGCTGGGGCAATGGTGGCTTCCGCAATGGCGGCTGGGGCAATGGCGGCGGCTGGCGTAACGGCGGCTTCCTGAACCGCTGGTGACCTGGTGAGCGTCCTCCCGATTCCGGCCGGCAGCCCACCAGCGGTGGAGGGCTCGGCCGTCGGTGCCCCTGGGCCCGGCGCGGTTGTGAGCGGGCGGGCGGGACCCAGCCGGCACCGCGATGATTCCGGCCAGGGCGATGGCGGGCCGAGCGCTCCGGCCTGCTTCTCCACCGAGGCCTGGCCGCAGGGGCCTTCGCCGGAGAATCCGGAGGGTTACGGGCCGTTGGAGTTGCTGGTGATCCAGCCCACCCCCTACTGCAACCTCGACTGCGACTACTGCTACCTCCCCAGCCGCAACGATCGCCATCGCCTTTCGATGGCGATCCTCGATGCGGCCCTGGAGCGGGTGCTGGAGAGCCCCTACGTGGGCGGGGATTTCACGCTGCTCTGGCATGCGGGCGAGCCCCTTACCCTGCCGATCGCTTTCTACGACGAGGCCGCTGAGCACATCCGCAGCGCCCAGGAGCGCTGGGCGGGTCCTCCACTGGAGATCCGCCAGTCGGTGCAGACCAATGCCATGGTGATCAATGACGCCTGGTGCGACTGTTTCGAGCGCAATCGCATCCATGTGGGCGTGAGTCTTGATGGCCCCGCCTTCCTGCACGATCGCCACCGGCGCACCCGCACCGGTCTTGGCAGCCATGCGGCCACGATGCGCGGCATCGCCGCCCTGCAGCGGCGGGGCATCCATTTCCAGGTGATCAGTGTGCTCACCGAGGAGGCGCTGCACCATCCCGAGGCGATGTTCCACTTCTTCGTGGAGAACGGGATCCGAGATCTGGCCTTCAACATGGAAGAAACCGAGGGGGAGAACACCGAATCCACCCTCAGCCGGCCGAATACAGAAGCGCTCTACACCAGCTTCCTGCAGCGTTTTTGGGAACTGTGGCAGGAGCGGCCCCAGGAGATGCGGGTGAGGGAGTTCGAGGGGCTCTGCCATCTGGCCAGCAGCAACAGCCGCATTGATCGCACCGACATGAACAACCCATTCGCGATCGTGAATGTGGATGCTCGCGGTAACTTTTCCACCTTTGATCCTGAACTGCTCTCGGTGCATACCGAGGAATACGGTGATTTTGTGCTCGGCCATGTGCAGCGCGATTCCCTCGCCTCCATCGTGGCCACCGAGAAGTTTCAGAGGATTCAGCGGGATCTGCGCGCCGGCATCGAACGCTGCCGCACCGGCTGTGAATACTTCGGAGTCTGCGGCGGTGGGGCCGGCAGCAATAAGTACTGGGAGCATGGCAGTTTCGACTGCAGTGAAACCCAGGCCTGTCGCTACCGCATCAAGCTCACCAGCGAGGTGGTGCTCGCTGGGCTGGAATCGATGCTGGGCCTTCCCGCCGCCTGAACCTCAGATCACAGCCAGGTTGCTCAGCGAGCCGCTGTAACCGGTGATCTCCACGATGGCATCGTTGCTGGCGGAGAAACCGGCGACGCCATCGTTGAGGGCGATGAAGGTGCGCATGCCTGTTGTGTCGGCGAAGGTGAAGGTGGCAGCCCTGGAGGCCGCGAAGGTGGAGGTTGTCAACAGCCTGCCAATGCCCGCGGCGTCGAAGGTGCTGACGGCACCGAGACGGCTGATCCTGCTGGCCTGAACGCTGGTGGGGCCATCGAGACGATCCGTGCCGATGGCGAAATCCGTGATGCGATCGAAGTTGGCCAGGGTTGAGCGGGACAGGGAAGCAAACACGAAGGTGTCCGCGCCACCGCCGCCGGTGAGGATGTCTTTGGCACTGGTGGCCGAAAGGGTGTTGTTGTTGGCGTCACCCATCACCAGGTTGCCCACCTCGTTATCGGTGTTGATCGCGGCCAGGCTGTTGGTGATGCCGTTGAAGAGTGCATCGCTGCTGGTGGTGACCAGGCTGATCTGGTAGCTCTGGTCGCCATCGCGCACGGTGTCGTCGATACCTTTCACGGTCACGCTTTGGTCGGTGTTCCAGTTGTTTGCATCGAAGCTGAGCTGCGTGATGCTGAGGCCACCCTCCTGGGCTTTGCTGGAGGCGAGGGAAACCACCACATTCGCCGTGGGGGCCTGCGAGAGGCGCACGCTGAAGCTGGCGCTGCCGCCGGCTTCGCTGGTGAGCAGGGTGGTGGGGGCGGAGATCACCAGAGAGGCGGGGCTGGTGAGGCTGCCGGTGAGAAGGTATTGGCCGAGGCTGCCGTAATCGCTATAGCCGTTGCTGAGGGGATCGCCGAAGCCCACGCCATCCACCTGGAGGAAGTAGGTGCCGGCGCTGAGGCTCAGGCTAAAGCTGGCGGCGAGGCTGTCGAGGGGATTGCTGCTGGCGATCAGCGTGCCATCGGCGCTGTAGAGGTTGGCGGCGATGTCGAGGTTGGGGCTACGGCCGGCCAGCAGGGTGCTGGAGTAATTGCCGAAGCCGTCATTCATCCAGGCCTGGCAGGCGCTGGCGATCGAGAGGGTCACGTTGCCGCTGCCGGTGCAGAAGCTGAACCAATCGCTGTCGCCCCGGGTTTCGATCACCCCGAACTGGTTGAGGGTGGAGCCGCTCAGAACCCTTGCGGTGGAAGCGCTATTGCCGAAATCGTCGACGCGGTAGCCCGCATTGTTGGTGGTGCCGCTGATCACGGCCAGGTCATCCTGTTTGTTGTTGGCGTCGCCGTATTCGCCCTGGCTCCACTGGGTCATGGGCTGGTAATAACCCGCTCCCATGATTGAGGCCCAGCCGGTGGCGCCGCTGCCCTGGCCGTTGAAATAGCTGGTTGTGCTGGTGCCATCGTGCTGGAGACCAAGGGCATGACCCACCTCGTGGCTGATGGCTTCGGCGGTGTACTTTTCATCGCCAAGGCCGAGATCGTTCGAGAAAATGAACGAGGGTCCGTAGCTGGCATTGCCGAATACGTCGACGAATGAAACGCCGCCAGCCGCATTTTTGTACCAGTCGGCGTAGCTGCCACCGATGGCGGCCCGCACGCCCCAGCGCGTGTCGCTGCCGCCGGTATTGGTTAGGGCATCAGCTCCGGGATCCTGGGTGGTGACATTAATGCCGAAGGGGGCAAAATCTTCTGCAACGCGTTGCCAGATGAACTGGATTCTCTCCAGTTCGGCATTGCTGAATGCATTCATATTGCCGTCAAAATCATAGGCGCTGGTATTGATCGTGGCAGGGCCGTAGTAGGTGTTCCAGGCCGTGCCGGTTGTGGTGTGGCCATCGAAATCCAGATAGATCGTTTTCGTGGCCGTTGGGTTGCTGTGCAGGAAGAAGGTGCGGCCCAGATCCACGCTGCTGCCGAGCGGGCTGCTGGTGGTGCTGGTGGCGGTGCCGGCGGCGCCGATGGTGGTTCGGCCCTCCTGTGCCCTGGTCTGTTTCCCCGGCAGCAATCCCTCCCGGCAGATCCTGCAATCACAGATGGCCCCGGCACCTCCGGCGAGCACGGGGCTGTTCCAGCCCCCGGCGGCCAGGGTGAGGGGATCAGCGGCGGAGAGGAGAGCCGGAGCTGTTGCTTCGGGCAGCGGGGCCGGATCGGGGCTGGGGCCTGCGGCCGGGGTGCCTGGGCTGACCAGGCCTCGGAGGGCGGGCGTGACCGCCGAGCTGAAGATGTTGTCCGCATCCGGCCGGCGCGTGGTGATGCCCCCTTCCCCGCCGCGGCCGTCGTTGCTGGCGCCTGTCGCCGATCCGCTGTGGGGCGCCGTGGCGGCGGCTGTGACCAGCGTGATGGTCTCGCCAGGCTGTCGGCCGCTGCCGCCGACCTGGAGGAGAAGGTCGAGGAAGGAGGTGGAAGCGCCCATGGAGATGTGGGGTGAACTCGAATGAATTCACCGTAAATCTGCATCAGATGTGCCATCTAAGAGTTTCCTGAGAAAAGTGCTCGAGATCTCTTGATGCTTCTGATGAAGTGAGTGATTTTCGCTCTGACATGGCAGCTACAGGCAAGGTTTTTCCCTTTTCTGTTGGTGTAGCCAACATGTTCTGTAGGGGTTGCTTGCCGTTGTTTGTTTTCTCTACAGAGGCTGTTAGTCGTCCCCACATGTCTCGGGTGAGGGGGGTTCGCTCTGTGTGTTTGGCGCCAGGATTTTGCCTGAGTTGTTGTTGCTCTTTCCGGTCCGCTGGCGTTGGAAGCGCGCTCGCTTCCTCTTCGCCTCTGGGCAGCGAAGGAGGGTGGCGAAGGATGATCGCTCTGGTGTTGGCCGCCTTCGGCCTGGTGAACCCGTCATGGTGTCCGTTCTCCAAGTCCTCACCCGCCAGCTGCGCGAAGCCCTGGAACGGGCTTTCCCCGAGGCGGCGGCGGCCCTGGCCACGGGTTCCGTTCTGGATCCCCAGCTCGCTCCGGCCAGCAAGCCGGAATTTGGCGACTTTCAGGCCAATGGCGCCCTGGCCCTGGCCAAGCCCTTGCAGCTGCAGCCCCGGGCGGTGGCTACGGCGGTGGTGGCGCAGCTCGCCGCTGATCCGGCCTTCACGGCTCTCTGCCTGCCGCCGCAGATCGCCGGGCCGGGCTTCATCAATCTCACCCTGCGGCCGGAGGCCCTGGTGGCCGAGGTGGCATCACGGCTGGAGGATTCCCGGCTGGGGGTGCCCCTGGCGGGGGCCGGGGCGTCCGCCGGCGGCGGCACCGGACCAGGGGCGCCGGTGATCGTGGATTTCTCCAGCCCCAACATCGCCAAGGAGATGCATGTGGGGCATCTGCGCTCCACGATCATCGGCGACTGTCTGGCGCGGGTGCTGGAGTTCCGCGGCCAGCCGGTGCTGCGGCTCAACCACGTGGGCGACTGGGGTACCCAGTTCGGCATGCTGATCACCCATCTCAAGCAGGTCGCGCCCGAGGCCCTCACCACCGCTGATGCCGTGGATCTGGGGGACTTGGTGGCCTTCTACCGCCAGGCCAAGCAGCGCTTCGATGAGGACCCGGCCTTCCAGGCCACGGCCCGCGAGGAGGTGGTGAGGCTGCAGGGTGGGGATCCGGTTTCGCTCAGGGCCTGGGGGCTGCTTTGCGACCAGAGCCGCCGTGAGTTTCAGCAGATCTATGACCGCCTCGACATCCGGCTCAGCGAACGCGGCGAATCCTTCTACAACCCCCAGCTGCCTGCGGTGGTGGAGGATCTGCGCGCCTCTGGCCTGCTGGTGGTGGACGACGGCGCCGGCTGCGTCTTCCTCGAGGGGGTGAGCGGCAAGGAGGGCAAGCCCCTGCCCCTGATCGTGCAGAAGAGCGACGGCGGCTTCAACTACGCCACCACCGATCTGGCGGCGATCCGCTATCGCTTCGCCGCGCCGCCGGCCGGGGATGGCGCCCGCCGTCTGATCTACGTGACCGATGCCGGTCAGGCCTCCCACTTCGCCGGGGTGTTCCAGGTGGCTCGGCGGGCCGGCTGGATTCCCGACGGCGGCCGGCTGGAGCACGTGCCCTTCGGCCTGGTGCAGGGGGAGGATGGCAAGAAGCTCAAGACCCGATCGGGCGACACCGTGCGCCTGAAGGATCTGCTCGATGAGGCGGTGGAGCGTGCCGAGGCCGACCTGCGCCGCCGGCTCTCCGAGGAGGGCCGCAGCGAGAGCGAGGCCTTCATTCACCATGTGGCCACCACGGTGGGATTGGCGGCGGTCAAGTACGCCGATCTCAGTCAGAACCGCACCACCAACTATCAGTTCAGCTTCGATCGCATGCTGGCGCTGCAGGGCAACACCGCCCCCTATCTGCTCTATGCGGTGGTGCGCATCGCTGGGATCGCCCGCCGGGGGGCGGAACAGGCCGGTGCGCTTCTCGAGGAAGCGGCCCCGGACAGCCCGGTTGACCCGCCGGCGGCGGAGCGGCCCCCTGCCGGTTCCGGATCTGCCGTGGCGGTGAGCGTCGCGGGCAGCGCACTGGAAGGGGAGGGTGGCAGCGGCCTCCAATTCAGCGAACCCCAGGAGTGGGCCCTGGTGCGCCACCTGCTGGGCTTCGATGCGGTGATCGCCGAGGTGGAGGAGGAGCTGCTGCCCAACCGGCTCTGCACCTATCTCTTTGAGCTCAGCCAGGTGTTCAACCGCTTCTATGACCAGGTACCGGTGCTCAAGGCCCCGCCCCAGGCCCGGGCTTCCCGTCTGGCGCTCTGCCGCCTCACGGCCGACACCCTGAAGCTGGGGCTTGGCCTGCTGGGGATCCCCACCCTGGAGCGGATGTAGGGCCGTCGCGGGGGGAGCCCTCCCTAGGGGGGATTTTTCTGGCTGTAGGCATCCCTCAGGGGCGCGCTCTAGCGTCGCGAGATGGATCGATCCGCTGCACCCGAAGCGGCCGCACAGGCCCCACGGGCTCCCGAGACCCCACCGGCCCCAGCCCCGCAGGGGGCGCCGCCATCGAGCGGGCACGCCCCCCTCCCCCCGCCGGCCCGGCCTGAGGTGGAGAGCCTGCTGGCCTACAGCGCGCCCCTTGAGGGGCGCCGGGGCCTGCTGCGGCTCGATTTCAACGAGAACACCATCGGCCCCAGCCCGAAGGTGGTGGAGGCGATCCGTGCCATCCCGGCCGACCATTACGCCATTTATCCCGAATACGACGGCCTGCGGGAGGCGGTTGCCGCTGCCCTGCGGGCCTCGCCGGGCGCGGCACCCGCGGGGGCCGGCACCGGCAGGACCGCTGCCTCCGCGACCGGGGTCGATGCCGGCTCAGGGCTGACCGGCTCGGCAGCGGCGCTGCGGCCCGAGCAGATCGGCCTGTTCAACGGGGTCGACGCCGCCATTCACGCGGTGTTCCAGGCCTATGGGGGGCCTGGGGAGTGCCTGCTGACCACCAGCCCGACCTTTGGCTACTACACCCCCTGCGCCCGCATGCAGGGCATGGCGATCGAGGCGATCCCCTACCTCCTCCCGGACTTCGCCTTTCCCCTCGAGGCGATCCGGGCGGCCCTCACCGGCCCACCATCGGGAGCCGCTGAGGGCTGGCGCCCGCCGCGGCTGCTGCTGCTCTGCAACCCCAACAACCCCACCGGCACCCGTCTGGCGCCCGAGGCGGTTCTGGCCCTGGCGGCCGCTGCGCCCCACACCCTGGTGGTGGTGGATGAGCTCTACGAGGCCTTCACGGGCGACAGCGTGCTGCCCCTGTTGCTGGACCCCGGAGCGCCGACATCTGGCAGCCAGCCCTCCGGGCGGCAGATCCACCCGGAGGACGCGGCCAGCGCCGCCGCCGCCATGGCCGCCGACCCCTTCGCCGGCTGTCCCAACCTCCTGGTGCTGCGCTCCCTCTCCAAGACCGCCGGCATCGCCGGCCTGCGGATCGGCTTCGCGATCGGCCACGCCGCCGTGGTGGATCGGATCAGCCGGGTGAGCGGCCCCTATGACATCAACAGCTTCGCGGTGACTGCAGCGTTTGCGGCCCTTGGGGATCAGGCCTACGTGGAGGCCTACGTGGCCGAGGTGCTGGAGGCACGCCAGTGGCTGCTGGAGCAGCTGGCGGCGGCGGGGGTGCGTCACCACGCCGATGGGGGCAACTACCTGCTGATCTGGCCGGACCGGCCCGCCGCGGAGGTGGACCAGGCCTTGCGGGAGGCCGGCATCCTGGTGCGCTCCATGGCCGGCAAACCCCTGATCGATGGCGCGCTGCGGGTGAGCCTCGGCACCCGGGAGCAGATGGAGTGCTTCTGGGGGGCCTGGTGCCGGATTGGGGCGGGTGCCTCCTGAGGGCGTCAGGGGAGCCCCTGTGGAATGGCCACGCTGAGCCGCTTCGCCTGCGGCTTGCGGCCGCGTGGATCAGCAGGTTGGGCGCCGCTTTTCGGCCCTGTGCGGCGCCTGCAGTCTTTTCAGCAGGAGGTGGAGGGCGACCTGCAGGGGGACGAGCCCGGCGCGCTCAACGCATCAGCTCGATCACGGTGCCATCCGCCACCGGCGGCACCAGGGTGAGGCTGCTGCCCACCCGCCGCGCCGATGTGCCGGCCATGGCGTCCAGGAAGGGCTGGGCCGAGTTCAGATCGCAGCTGGCGGTGGGGCCTCCGCTCCGGTATTGAACCGGGATCACCCTGCGCGCCTGCAGCTGGCGGACCACCGCTGCCGCTTCCTTGCCGTCGTAGACCTTGGCGCCGCCCCCAACGCCGATGATCAGCACGTCGGGGCGCCCGAGCAGCACGGCGTCGTCTGGAGCAATCGGGCCGGCGGTGCCCCCGAGGTGAGCGAACTCCAGTCCGCCCTGGCGCCAGCGCCAGAGGGTGGAGGGACCGAATCGCTTGCCGCCGACCCGGTCGTGGGGGGCGCTGATCCCCTCAATGGCCAGGCCCGCCACCCGGTAGGAGCCCGGCTTCACCAGGAAGCGCCCCGAGGCCACCGGTGCCCCCTCATCCTTCAGCTGGCTGCTGGCCAGGATCACATCGGCGCTCACCCGCGGCTCGGCCAGGCCGGCGGCGCATCCCACCGCCTGGAAGGGGTTGAGCAGCACTCGGGCACCGCCGCCGCTGATCAGCAGGGCGCTGTGGCCGTAGCTGGTGATGGTCACGCCACCGGCAGCCCGCGCCGCGGAAGGGGCCAGGGAGAGGGTCAGGGCCAGCGGGAGCAGCGCAGCCGATGCGGCCAGCGGGTTGCCAAGGCCTGGGTGTCTGGGGTGAGCTCCGCGCGCCGCTGGTTGGGAGGAACGGGTTGGTGCCATGGGGTGCTGTGGCCCCAGGGGCCCCGGCGTAGCCGCGAAGTTAGCAGCGCTGGGATCCCTTTCCCCGCCGCACCGCTTTGCCGAGTCGCGGCCGGTGGCTCTGGCCCTCAGCTGCCGGCCAGCTTCAGGAAATTGGCCAGCAGCTGGTGGCCGCCTTGGGTGAGAACGCTTTCGGGGTGGAATTGCACGCCCTGCAGATGGGGATGGTGGCGGTGGGCCAGGCCCATGATCGTGCCGTCCTCCAGCCAGGCCGTGACTTCCAGGCAGTCCGGCAGGCTGGAGCGCTCGGCGATCAGGCTGTGATAGCGGGTGGCGGTGAGGGGATCGGGCAGGCCGGCGAACACCCCCCGGCCGCCGTGGTGAACCGGTGAGGTCTTGCCGTGCATCAGTTCCTGGGCCCGCACCACCCGGCCCCCGAACACCTGGGCCAGGCACTGGTGCCCCAGGCAGACCCCCAGGATCGGCACGGTGGGCCCCAGCTGCCGCAGCACCTCCAGGCACACCCCCGCCTGGTCCGGATCGCCGGGCCCCGGTGAAATCAGGATGGCGGCTGGATTCAGGGCCCGGATCTCCTCCACCGTGAGCGCGTCATTGCGTTCCACCCGCAGGTCGGCGGCGATCGGATGGCCTGTGGCCAGTTCGCCCAGGTACTGCACCAGGTTGAAGGTGAAGCTGTCGTAGTTGTCGAGAACCAGGAACATCGGGGCGTGCGAAGGGGGCCGGCCGCCGGGCTGACGCAGATGGGCGGCCCGGAACGTGGATTCTGGCGAAGGGGCGGGGCGCAGGGCTGGCCAGCGTGGAAGGCGGAACGAGCGCCCGGCTCAGAAGCCCAGCCGGGTGAGCAGGGGCGGCACCAGCAGCAGCAGGGCGATCATCATCGAGGAGAGGGCGGCCACCAGCACCGCGGCCGCGGCACAATCCTTGGCGATGCGGGCCAACGGGTGGTATTGGCGTCCGATCGCCAGGTCCACCACCGCCTCAGTGGCGGTGTTGAGCAGTTCGAGCACCAGCACGGCCGCCACGGTGAGCACCAGCACCGCCAGCCGATCCAGACTGAGCCGCAGCCAGAGGCCGAGCAGGAACACCAGGGCCCCGGTAATCACATGGATGCGGAAATTCCGCTGGCTGGCGAAGCCGTAGGCCAGACCCTGGGCGGCGTAGCGGAAGCTGGCGGGGAGGTCGCCGGCCACCTTCCAGGCTCCCACCCGCATCCGGCGTCCCCGGCGGTGCACATCCGAATCCAGGGGCACCGGGCCTGGACGGGGACGATCCCGCAACTGGGGTTGGGAGGGGTCTGGAACGAGCATGGGTCGCGGTAACCGGTCCCACAGGAAGGCACCCTACTGCTCCTGGCCGGCTCAGCCTGTCCATGGACGCCGCTTTTGGGTTCAGGCCCTGGCGATCAGGGCTTCCTGTCGGCTGAGCATGGCGGTGAGGCTCTGGTCGTCGGGATGGTCCCAGCCCAGCAGGTGCAGCAGGCCATGGCTGGCGAGGAACAGCAACTCGGCCTCCAGCTCCGTGGCCGCCGCCGCCGCCTGGCGGGCGGCCGTTTCCAGGGAGATCACGATGTCGCCCAGTTCGAGAGGCTCGTCGCCGGGTGGCCAGGCCATGGCCGGGTCCCCATCGGGGCTCTCGCTGTCCAGGACGTCCTCCTCCCCTCTGTCCTCCTCCCAACCGTCCTCCGCCGCCTCGCTCAGGTTGACCGCCTCGACCAGGCCGGGGGGCAGCGGCAGGGGTGGGACATCCTCCGGGCCACTCTCGAGGGCGGCGAAGGACAGCACATCGGTGGGCTCATCACGCTGCCGCCATTGGCGATTGAGCGCCGCGATGCTGGCGTCGTCGGTGAGCAGCAGCCCGAGGCTGTAGGTGCCGGCCCGCAGATCGCTGGGCAGCTCTGGCGCCAGCTGCGCTAACCAGTCTTCCAGCAGCTCCCGCCAACGCTCCTCGGCGCCGCCTGGGCTGGCCAGGGAGCCGGCGGCGGCCTGAAGGGGAGCGAGCTCTGGCGGCAGGGGCAGGCCTTCGCCGGTTTCCAGGCGAAAAGCCAGGTCCAGCTCGGGCCCTGCCGACTTCGCTGCCGCCGCCCCGGGAGACGTCACTGGGGGAGGCTGGGGCGCCCCAGCCAGGCGATCAGCACCAGGAAGCCCGTGAGGCCGAGGGCGGTGAGGCCAAAGTGCACCAGGCTCTGGCGGCCCTTGCGCACCATGTTGCGCATCGCCAACTTGATGAAGCTGGAGGTTTCGACCTGGCTTGTGCCCATGGCCGCTTGGCCCACCCGCTCGGCCGGGCGGGGTTCCCCGGGCTGGGGTGTGGGAGGTGGGCTCATCGGGGCACCGTGCTCAGGCAAAGCCGCCGCAGCGGCAGGAGCTCCATGCTGTCACCCGTGGCCCTGGGGCGGGGCCGGCGGTAGGCCTCAATCCTCTCCATCGGCGCCCACTTCCACCCCCTGCCGCAGCAGGGCCTGGATGAAGGGATCAAGATCGCCATCCATCACCCCCTGCACATCGGTGGTTTCGTGCTGGGTGCGCAGATCCTTCACCATTTGGTAGGGGTGGAACACGTAGTTGCGGATCTGGTTGCCCCAGGCCGCCTCCACGATGTCGCCGCGGATGTCGGAGATCTCGGCGGCCCGCTGCTCCTGGGCGATCACCAGCAGCTTGGCCATCAGCAGGGCCATCGCCTTCTCCTTGTTCTGGAGCTGGGAGCGTTCCTGGGTGCAACGCACCGCCAGGCCGGTGGGGATGTGCAGGATTCGCACCGCCGTTTCCACCTTGTTCACGTTCTGGCCGCCGGCGCCGCCGGAGCGCGACGTGGTGATCTCCAGATCTTTGTCGGGGATGTCGAGTTTCACCTCCTCCTCCAGCTTGGGCATCACCTCCACGCCGGCGAAGCTGGTCTGGCGCTTGTCATTGGCATTGAAGGGGGAGATGCGCACCAGGCGGTGGGTGCCCTTCTCATTGCGCAGGTAGCCGTAGGCGTAGCGGCCCTCGATCTCGATCGTGCAGCTCTTGATCCCCGCCTCCTCGCCCTCGCTCAGTTCGTCCACGCTCACTTTCATGCCGTGGTCCTCGGCCCAGCGCGTGTACATCCGCATCAGCATCAGGGCCCAGTCCTGGGCGTCGGTGCCGCCGGCGCCGGCATTGATGCTGAGCACGGCGCCCTCCTTGTCGTAGGTGCCGCTGAGCAGCCGCTCCAACTCCCAGCGGTCCAGGTCGCCCTTGAGGACCTCCAGGGCGGCGCTGGATTCGCGCAGCAGGTCGTCGTCGGGTTCGAGGTCGTAGAGCTCAAGCGTGGCCCGGCCATCGTCGATGGCGGCCCGCCAACGGTGGAGCTGCTCCAGCTGGGCTTTCACATCATCGAGTTGCCGCATCCTGAGCTGAGCCCCTTTCTGGTCGTCCCAGAAGTCGGGCTGGGAGGCCAGTTGCTCGAGATCCTGCTGACGGGCTTTCAGTGCAGCAACGTCAAAGGCAGTCCTGGGCATGGCCCAGGCGGTCGGTGAGTTCCGAGAGGTCGCGCTTGAAATCGGTGAGGTCGAGCACCGGTGCCGGTTCAACGTGATCCGACCGTACCAGCCTGGATCGAGACCCCGCCTGAAGGGCGGCGAGGGGATGGGAGCCTCGCGGCAATGGACCTGCGTTGTCACGATCTAAACTTTCCTGCAATTCCCTCAAGCCTGGAGAGCGGCAGCGCCGGATGGCACAGCAACCCAGTCCCGGACCTGACGCCGGCGCTAATCAAGGGAGTGGAGGCCAGGACAGGCCCCTGAAAGTGGAGATCTACACCTGGCGTTTCTGCCCCTTCTGCATCCGCGCCAAGGGGCTGCTCGATCGCAAGGGCGTGATCTACAACGAATACATGATCGACGGCGATGAAACGGCCCGCCAGGCCATGGCTCGCCGAGCCGAAGGCCGCAGCACCCTGCCCCAGATCTTCATCAACAACCGCCCCATCGGCGGCTGCGACGACCTGATGGAACTCGATCGCACCGGCTGGCTCGACCAGATGCTCGGAACCGAGGCGTGATTCCTGCCCGTCCGGGGCGGCCGGCCCAGTTGTTCGTGATCGATCCGATCACCCGCCTCAACCCCGCCAAGGACTCCAGCGTGGCCCTGATTCAGGCGGTCCAACGGGCCGGCCTTCAACCATGGGTCTGCACCCCGGCCGATCTATCCGCCGCCGCTGGTCCCCAGGGCTCCTCAGCTGACGACGGGGCCGGCCATCGCGCCTGGAGCCGGGCCCAGCCAGTAACGCTGGCGCCGATCCATTGCGGCGAGGAAGGCTGGGAGGTGCCCCAGCCCTGGTACAGCCTCGGCGAACCCGTGTTGCTGCCGCTCGATCACTTCCAGGCGGTGTGGATGCGGAAGGATCCGCCGGTGGATGAGGCCTACCTCTATGCCACCCACCTGCTGGATCTGGCCGAGCGCCGCGGCGTTCGGGTGATCAACCGGCCGGCGGCCCTGCGGGCCTGGAACGAGAAGCTCGGTGCCCTCCGCTTCAGCCACCGCATGGCTCCCACCCTGGTGAGCAGCCGGGTGTATGCCCTGCAGGCCTTCACCGCCGAGCACGGCGAGGTGGTGCTCAAGCCCCTCGGCGGCCGGGCCGGCCAGGGGGTGGTGTTCGCTGCCGCCGGAACACCGGGACTGCGGGCCCTGCTGGAGCTGGTGACCCAGATGGAGGCCCTGCCGGTGATGGTGCAGGCCTTCCTGCCGGGGGTGAAGGCCGGCGACAAGCGGATCCTGCTGGTGGATGGCGAGCCGCTCGGGGCCGTGAACCGGGTGCCGACCGGCGGCGAATTCCGCAGCAACCTGGCCGTGGGGGGGACGCCGGAGGCCGCCGCTCTGAGTGAGGCTGAGCTGGAGATCTGCGCGGAGCTGGCGCCGGTGCTGCGCGCCGAGGGTCTCTTCTTTGTGGGCATCGATGTAATCGATGGCCGCCTCAGTGAGATCAACGTGACCAGCCCCACCGGCGTGCGCGAAGTGGAGCGGCTCGGTGGCATTCCCCTGGCCGATCTCACGATCGCGCGGTTGCTGGCGCTCTGAGGCAGCCGCTCAGCCGGCTGGATCCAGCCGGCGCCGTCGTCTGCTGACGAAATCGTATGGAGATCAGCGCCCTAGCACCCCTTGATCGGTGCCCGCCCGCAGCGGCAGGTTCAACTGATGCTGAAGCACATCGAGCTTGAGGGCCACTTCCTGCAGCTCCTTCTCCGCCCGGGAGCCCCGCACCAGGCCGGCGCCGGCGGTGAGTTCGAGTTGCCGGCCCCGCAGGCTGCCGCTGCGGATCGCCACCCGCAGGTCGGCATCGCCCTCGCTGTCGATCCAGCCAATTGGGGCGGCGTAGTGGCCCCGTTCGAAGGGCTCCAGGCTGCGCAGCCAGGCCATGGCCTCGCGCCGGGGCAGGCCGGCCACCGCCGGGGTGGGATGGAGGGCCTCCGCCAGGGCCAGGGGCTGGTGGGGCCGGCCTGGCGCCGAATCCAGGCGCGCCGTGATCGGGGTGTGCAGGTGCACCAGGGATCCGTGGCGGGCCAGGCGCGGGTGGCGGGGACGCCGCGGCGACAGACCGGTGCGCTGCAGCACGGCGGTGATCGTTTCCACCACCAGTTCATGTTCATGGCGATCCTTGCCGGAGCGCAGCAGATCGAAGGCCGCCTCCCCCAGCGGGGCCGTGCCGGCCAGGGCATCGCTGCGCAGCAGCCCCTGGCGCAGGGTGAGCAGGCGTTCGGGCGAGGCCCCCAGCAGGGCATCGCCGCCGCCCTGCTGCTGCCAGAGGAAACGGCAGCTGCCCGGCTGGCTGCGGCGCAGGTTGGTCAGCAGGGCAAGGGGGTCGAGGGGAGCGTCCAGGTCCAGTTGCTGCCGCACCGCCAGCACCAGCTTGGTGAGATCGCCCTGCTCCACCAGGGCGATCGCCCGCTCCACGGCGGCGCGGTAACCACCCTGCCAGCTGCTGCCGTGGCGGATGCCCACGGCCGCCGTGCCGCTGGCCGGCGTGGGGAGGGCAGCGATGCGCTCAAGCTGGCGCGCCTTCTCCCACAGCTCCTCGGCCACGCTGCGGGCGGTGACGCCGCCGCCGAGGGTGCGCTGCAACCGCAGCCAGGCCTGACGACCCTGGCGGGCCAGCTGCCAGCGGGGCAGCACCGCCTGGACCCCGGCCGGGCCGGCGCCCTGTTGCAGGGGACTGTCGAAGAAGGCAAAGGCGACCAGCACCCGCGGCCGCGCCAACGGGGGCAGCCCGGGGGAGGGTGGGGTGGCCAGGCGGCCCAGGCTGGCGCTGCTGAACCGCTGGGCCAGCTCGAAGCGGCGGGCGCCACTCAGCTCCAGGGCGTTGCAGCGGCCGGCGGCGCCCAGGCACAGCCCCGGCGCCCCATCCCAGAGGAACCGGAAGCCATCGGGGGTGGCCAGTTCCGGCAGCAGCCGCAGGGGATCAAGACCGGCGGAGGCGACCAGAGGAACGGCCAGGCTCAGCACGCTGTCGTCGTCCGGACGGGCGGGATCAAGCCGGGCGGCCTCAAGGGCGGCGGTGGCGTCCGCCAGCAGGTCAGTGAAGGACGGGGGGGCCTGCACCAGGGAGGACCTCGGGACCGGCACGAAGAACTGCTCAAATGTATGGGTCTTTGCCGGCTCGCCGTCCCTCGTCCCCATGTCCGAGCCCCAGGTCGTCGCAAGCCGTTACGCCCCGGCGCTCCCCGGTGGCTCACCGGCCCCGGACCGCCGGCGCCTCTGGAAAGCGGCGATCAAGTGGCCGATGTATGCGGTGGCGGTGATGCCGGTGTTGCTGGCGGCGGGCTGGCGCTGGGGGCGAGGGTTGCCGGTGCGGGCCGACCAGCTGCTGCTGTTTCTGCTGGCGGCCGTGCTGCTGCTCGCCTGGGAGAACCTGGCCAACGATGTGTTTGATGCCGACACCGGTGTTGATGCCGGCGGCAAGCCCCATTCGGTGGTGAATCTCACCGGCCGCCGCGACCGGGTGGCCCGGCTCGCCAATGGCTGCCTGGTGGCCGGCCTGGCCCTGATGGCGGTGGTGGCCCTGCGCAGCAGTCCATCGGTGCTGGCCCTGGTGCTCGCCTGCTGCGGCCTGGGCTACGCCTATCAGGGCCCCCCTTTCCGACTCGGCTACCGCGGCCTGGGGGAGCCCTTGTGCTGGCTGGCTTTCGGCCCCTGCGCCACGGCGGCGGCCCTGCTGGCGCTGGCGCCGGCCGCTGCCGCCGGCAGCAGCACCCCGGTGCCCTGGAGCCAGGCCCTGGCCCTGGGCAGCGGCCCGGCCCTGGCAACCACCCTGGTCCTGTTCTGCTCCCACTTCCACCAGGTGGCCGAGGACGCCGCCCATGGCAAGCGTTCGCCGGTGGTGCGGCTCGGCACGGAAACGGCCGCCGGCCTGGTGCCCTGGTTCATCGCCGCGAGCCTGGCCCTGCAGTGGGCACCGGTGCTGTGCGGCTGGTGGCCCCTTTCGGCCCTGCTCGGGGTCATCGGTCTGCCGCCGGCCCGGGCCTTGATCCAGTTGCTGCGCGATCACCACGACGAGCCGGAGCGGATCGGCGGCAGCAAATTTCTGGCGCTTCGCTTCCAGGCCCTCAGCGGCCTGGGGCTGGCGGCCGGGCTGGCCCTGGCCCCGCTGCTGGGCGGGCTGGCCCTGCGGTGAGTCCGCTGCTGCGCCTGCGCTGGAGGCCCTTCGCCTTCACCCTGCCCCGGGCGATGGTCACGGCGCACGGGGCCTGGGGCGAGCGGCGGGGCTGGCTGCTGCGGCTCGAGGCCCCCGATGGTCGCCTGGGCTGGGGGGAGGCCGGGGCTCCACTGGACGGATTGGCCGCGACCGGGATGGCCGGAGCCGGCAGCGCGGCGGCCAGCGGGATCGGGGGCTTCTCGACCGGAGGTGTCGGGCGTGAGGCTGGCGGAGCGCGGGCCTCCTGGACGGCCGGCATGGCCGAGGGGAGCGGCGACGCGGCGATGGCGGCTGCCCTGGCTTCGCCCCTGCCTGTAGCGAGCGTCTTCCCGGAACAGCCCGGCCCCTGGGCCGAGGGTCTGGCTGCCCTGGCGCCGCAAGCCTCCCGCGGCGATCTCGAGGCCTGCCTGCCCCACCTGCCGGCGCCCCTGGCCTTTGCCCTCGGGGCGGCCCTGGCTGAGCTGGATGGTCTGGTGGGGTCGGCTGAGGACCCCTGGCGTGCGCCGCCGCCTTCGGCCTGGTTGCTGCCGGCCGGGGAGGCCGCCCTGGAGGCGCTCCGGCCCCTGCTGGCCAGTGATGAGCCGAGGGCCGGCACCGTTCAGCCTCGATCGGCGCTCCCGGGCGGAGCCACCCCGTGGATCACCCCACGAATCACCGCAGCGCTCACCGTGAAGTGGAAGGTGGCCGCCCTCCCCGATCCCCTGGAGCGGCGGGTGCTGGAGGAGCTGTTGGTGCTGCTACCCCCCACGGCTCGCCTGCGCCTCGACGCCAATGGCGGCTGGGATCGGCCCACTGCCGATGCCTGGGTCAACCGATTGGCGGGGGAGCCGCGGCTGGCGTGGCTGGAGCAGCCTCTCCCCCCGGGCGATCTGGAGGGTCTGGAGGCGCTGGCGCAGCGCATTCCTGTGGCCCTCGATGAATCCCTGCGCGTCGATCCCAGCCTGCGGCAGCGTTGGCCGGGCTGGCAGGTGCGTCGGCCGGCCCTGGAGGGGGATCCCCGCTCCCTGCTGGCGGAGCTGCGGGCCGGCCGGCCGCGGCTGATGGTGAGCACGGCCCTGGAAACCGGCATTGGACGCCGCTGGGTGCACCATCTGGCGGCCCTGCAGGCGGCCGGTCCCACCCCGACGGCCCCCGGCCTGGCCCCGGGCTGGTCGCCGGCCGGCCCGCTGTTCGCGCCGGATCCGGCCCTGGTGTGGGAGGCCGCGGCATGAGCGGTGCGGCGCCGCTCTTGCTGGCCGATGGCACTTCGCCCGCTCGGCTGGTGGCGGCACTGGAGGAGGCCTGGAGTGCCGGCCGGGCTGTCGCTCTGGCCCACCCGGCCGATCGGCAGGCGCTGGCGGCGGCGATCGGCTCCGGAACCGCCCTGGCCCGCTGGGAGGCGGCGGTGGTGCTGGGCAGCGGCGGCAGCAGCGGCGGAAGGCGCTGGTGTGTGCAGCCCCTGGCCCATCTGCAGGCCTCCGCGGACGCCACGGCGCGCTGGCTGCGGGCCCAGGGCATCGATCCGGCCGCCTGTCTTCATCTCGATCCCCTGCCCCTGCATCACGTGAGCGGCCTGCTGCCCCTGGTGCGCAGCCGCCGCTGGGGGGCGGAGCTGCGGGTTCTGCCGCCCGAGTGGCTGCGCGATCCTTCCCTGCTGGCGGCAGGCTGTCCCCTGCCGCGGGACCGTCCGGTGCTGCTCTCGCTGGTGCCCACCCAGCTGGTTCGCCTGATGGCCAGGCCTGATGGTCTGGCCTGGCTGCGGGGCTGCGGTGTGATCTGGGTGGGTGGGGCGGCGCTGCCGGCGGAGCTGGCCTGGGAGGCCCGGCGCCAGCGGCTGCCCCTGGCCCCCTGCTACGGAGCCACCGAGACGGCGGCCATGGTCAGTGCCCTGCCGCCGGCCCGGTTTCTGGCCGGGGAGGGGGGGTGCGGTGCGCCCCTGGCCGATGTGGAGCTGCGGCTGGATGCCGCCACGGGGGCGGTGGAGGTGCAAACCGCGCGGCTCAGTCCGGGTTGCCTGGAGGGCGGTCAGCTCTTCCCCCTTCCCTGCGATGGCGAGGGCTGGTGGCGCAGCGGCGATGCCGGCCGTCTGGAGGCCGGCGGGCTGGTGGTGCTGGGTCGGCTGGATGGGGCGATCCACAGCGGGGGGGAAACCGTGTTCCCCGAACAGCTCGAGCAGCGGTTGCAGCAGCAGGCGATCGCCGCGGGACTGCCGCTGGCGGCCGTGCTGCTGCTGGCTGAGATCGATCCGGAATGGGGGGAGCGGCTGGTGGCCCTGGTGCGTCCCGGGGAATCTGGGACGAACGAGGCTGCCACGTTGCTGCAGGCCCTGAGGGCGATCACGGCCGCCTGGCCAGCGCCGGAGCGTCCGCGCCGCTGGTTGCTCTGCCCGGCCCTGGCCCCCTCCGCCGCCGGCAAATGGGAGCGGGGTCTCTGGCGCCGCTGGCTCCAGGCCAGCGGCGGTGAGCCTGGCTAGGGCGCCAGGGGCGTCACCAGGCGGGCCAAGGGACAAGCGTGTTCCTGGGCGTTGCCCGGCTCAGTCGACGAAGCGCCGATAGAGCCAGCGGACGAAGCCACCGACCACGGGCACCGGCTCGAAGGTGGGGCCGACGAAATCGAAGTAGTCGCGGTGGTCCATGATCTTGCCCTCGCTGTTGAAGCGCAGGCGGGTGGTGCCGGGATAGACGAACTCGATCCCTTTGATCTTCAGACCCATCTCCCATTCCACGAAGGCGGTGTCGCCATCAACGGCGATCGCGCCGGCGCTCAGATAGGTGTCATCGCAGCGCTTCAGCAGACCGTCCTGCGCCGCCAGGTAGGCGGTGATTCCCTGCCGCTCCTGGGTGGGGTCCTGGAAATGGACGTCGTCGGCATAGAGGGCGCGCCACTGGGCTTCGGTGGGGGCCGGAGCGCCGTAGGGCTTGCTGAACAGGGCGCGCAGGCTGGTGGTGTCCACGGTGCTAACCAGGGCGACGCCGTCCAGGCTAGGGATCGCTTAGGGCACCACGCCGAGGCTGGCTGGCTTGCGGGTTTAGAGGGGGCGGATGCCGCTGCCCAGGCTGGAGGCCTCCAGCCAGCGCCGGATCCCTTCCGGCAGCGCGCATCGCTGGCGCCGCTCCGGATCGATCGCCAGATGGCGCGTCAGCCCCCGGGCCACCAGGTCGTCGTGGCGGTGGAACCGGTAGGTCACCTCAAATCCCTCGGCTTCGATCGCATGCGGTTCCAGTTCGATGCGCAGCGGATCGCCGACCACCAGCGGTCGCCGGAAGTCGGCCTGGCAATGCACGATCGGCAGGCCTACCGCCGCAGCGCTGCCAGAGAAGGCCGGTCTGGGAAAGATGGATTCGGCCGGCAGTCCGAAACGCTCCAGGCTCTCTTCGTAGGCCTCATGGCACCAGCGCAGCAGCTGATGGAAGTGCAAGACCCCGGCCGCATCGGTTTCGCCGAAGCGCACGGTGCGGCAAAGCAGCAGCCAGTCGTCAGGACGCATCGCTGCGGGGCCGGGTGGGTGGCGAGGCGGATCAGCGATCCACCGAGCCCATGATCACGTCGATCGAGCCGAGGATCGCCATGATGTCGGCCACCTTGTTGCCCTTGAGAATGTGGGGCAGGATCTGGAGATTGTTGAGATCGGCGGCGCGGATCTTGAAGCGCCAGGGG
>Ga0114976_10000237_pt1 | contig 33757 bp, 31 predicted proteins | sample S_130805_EF_Meta_FD_87319 | JGI IMG/M metagenome (GOLD analysis project Ga0114976, IMG submission 87319) | Freshwater microbial communities from Lake Simoncouche, Canada to study carbon cycling - S_130805_EF_MetaG | ecosystem: Environmental > Aquatic > Freshwater > Lake | place: Lake... | reverse complement strand
GCTTCGGCGGCGCGCCGGGGCCCAATCTCGGCGCCGTGGTGCGCAAGCGCCTGCGCATCCAGGGCTTCATCGTCAGCGACACCGGCTGGCCGCGCTACGCGACCTTCCGCAAGCAGATGCTCGGCTTCATGGCCGATGGCCGCATGACCTGGCGCGAGGACGTGGCGCAGGGCCTGAAGCGCGCGCCCGAGGCCTTCATCGGGCTGCTCGAGGGCAGGAACTTCGGCAAGCTCGTGGTCGCCATCGATTGAGCGACGACGCTCGCCTGGCGGGTCTGCTGGCAGGGCAGCGCGTGCTGCTCTGCTTCGGGCTGTTCGGCGAGGTGATGGCGGGCCTCAAGCCGCTCGGCGTCGACTACCTGGTGACCCAGGGCGAGTGGCTGCGTGGCCTCGGCGTGCCGGTCGAGACGCCGGTGCTGCCGAGTGCGGCGGCGGTCGAGGCCAATGCGGCCGAGATCGCGCGGCTGATCGAGGCGGATGCGAGGCCGGCGGTCCTGGTCGGCCACAGCAAGGGCGGGCTCGAGGCGTTGGCGGCGATGCTGCGGCCGGGCATCGCCGGGAAGGTGCGAGGGTTCGTGGCACTTCAGTCCCCCTTCGGTGGCTCGCCGGTCGCCGACTGGGTCTGCAGCAATGCGCCGATCTACCTGGCCTCGCATCATGCGCTCAAGGCGCTGGGCCTCGGCAGCGGGCGCGGCGTGCAGGACCTGACCACGCGGCTGCGGCGGGCCTGGATGCGGCGCCACCATGCGCAGGTGCTGGCGCTGGCGGAACGGGTCCCGATGGCGAGCCTCGGCACCGCGCTCGGGCCGCAGGATGGCGGGCCCTATGTGCTGCTGGCGCGGCGGATCGAGCAGATGGGCTTCGGGCCGAATGACGGGCTGGTGCCGGTCGCCTCGACCGAGTTGCCGGGGGCGCGCCACCAGGTGCTGGCGGGCGACCACCGGGCGCTGGTGGCGCAGGGCCACGGGCAGGACCCGGTGATGGTGCTGCGGGACGCGCTGCTCGGGGTGCTGGGATAGCGGTTTTCGGACGTGCCGCCGGGCAGGCGAGGGGTGGCCTGTTCGGACAGGGTCGCCGGCGGCGCCAAGGCAGGTTTGCGGACATGCCCTGGGCAGCGGCGTTCCTGGATAAGCCCCGGATGCGCCTTGTCCGTCCGCCGAGATCCCCGAGAGTCTCCGGGTTGTCGCGCTGCCGTATGGGCCAGCCCGGCCTGCCCGGAACGCTCAGTGCTTCGCCGTCTCCGCCGCATCGTAGTGCCGCTTGATGCAGGAATACCCGAACAGCGTGCCCCAAAGGAACAGCAGCACGCCAAACAGCTGCAGGTAGTCATGCGCCATCGCGGCCGCAAACAGCCCGGCGAGCGCGAAGACCGCGGACAGGATGATGAAGATGGGCGTGGAGCTCATTGGGGTTTCTCCTTGTTCGCGGCGGGGCGCGGCAGGTCGTCGAAGAGGATGCGGGAGGCGGCGCCGTCGAGATCCTCGTACTGGCCGGAGCGCAGGGTCCAGAGGAAGGCGGCGAGGCCGAGCGCACCGAGGAACAGCGCGACGGGAATGAGAAGGATCAGGCTGTCCATGTGGAACTCCTTCCGGCGCGCAGCGAATTCCCGATGACGATCAGGGAGGACGAGGCCATCACGAGTGCGGCGATCAGCGGCGTGACGATGCCGGTGATCGCCAGCGGTACGGCGACGAGGTTGTAGGCCAGCGAGAAGCCGATGTTCTGCGCGGCGATGCGCTGCGCCTGGCGGGCGGTGGCGACCGCGCCCGGCAGCGCCGAGAGCCCTTCGCCCTGCAGCACCAGGTCGGAGGCGGTCTGCGCCAGGTCGGTGCCGTCGCCCGGGCAGGCCGAGACGTGGGCCAGCGCCAGCGCCGCGGCGTCGTTGATGCCGTCGCCGACCATCAGCGGGCGGTGGCCCTCGGCGCGCAGCGCCTCGATGCGCGCGGCCTTGGCCTCGGGCGCGACACCGGCGGCGAAGCGCGCGATGCCGGCCTGGGCGGCGACCGCGGCGACCGCCGGCGCGGCGTCGCCCGACAGCAACTCGGGCGCCAGGCCGAGCGCGCGCAGCCGCGCGACCACATCGGCGGCATCCGGCCGCAGCCGGTCGGCGAAGCGGAAGGCGACCGGCGCGGCGGCGCCGTCGCGGAACCAGAGCGTCAACCCGGCATCGGCGCCGGGGATGCCGAGGAAGGCCGCGCTGCCGAGCATGGCATCGCCGGCGACCAGGCCGCGGCCCGGCACCTCGCGCAAGGCCACGACCGGCGCGGCCTCCGGGCAGGCGGCGGCGAGCGCACGCGAGAGCGGATGCCGGCTGCCGCGCGCAAGGCCGGCGGCGGCCCTCAACTGCGCCTCGGTCCAGTCGCCGGGCAGCAGGGTCGGCCGGCCCTCGGTCAGCGTGCCGGTCTTGTCGAGCACGGCGGTATCGGCGCTCGCCAGCCGCTCCAGCGCGGTGCCATTGGCGACCAGCACGCCCCGCCTGAACAGCGCGCCGACCGCCACCGCCTGCACGGCGGGGACCGCGATCGCGAAGCCGCAGGGGCAGGTGACGATCAGCGCGGCGACGGCTGGCACCAGCGCCTGCTGCCACGGCACGCCGAGCCAGAGCCACCAGCCGAGGAAGGTGGCCAGCGCCACGAAATGCACGACCGGGACGTAGAAGCGCACCGCGCGATCGGCGATGTCCACGAAGCGGCCGCGCGCCTGCTCCGCGCGCTCGAGCAGCCGCGCCATGGCGGCGAGCGAGCCATCGGCGGCGGCGGCCGTGACGCGCGCGGTGAAGGGCGCGCCCATGTTGATCGCGCCGGCGGGCATCGCCTCGCCGGCGTGGAAGCCGCGCGGCAGGCTCTCGCCGGTGGTCGCGCTGGCGTCGAGCAGCGCCTCGGCGGAGTCCAGCGTCGCGTCCAGCCGCAGCCGCTCGCCGGCCGAGACCAGCAGGCGGTCGCCGGCGCGCAGCGCGCCCACGGGCGCGGCCTGCGCGGTGCCGTCCTCGGCGAGGCGCGTGACGCTGCCTTCCTGCAGCGCGAGCAGCTCGGCCACGGCCTGGCGCGCGCGACGGCGGGCGCCGCGATCCAGCACGCGCCCGGCGAGCAGCAGGGCGAGCAGCGCGGTCGCGCCGTCGAACCAGGTATAGGGGCCGTTGCGCAGGGTCTCGCTGACCGACATCGCCGTCGTTGCCAGCACGCCGAGCGAGACCGCCATGTCCATGTTCAGCCGCCCCGCGCGCAGCCCGGCGACGGCGTTGCGGTAGAGCGGCATGCCCGCGACCAGCACCACCGGCAGCGCGATCAGCATCGCCACCCAATGGAGGCCAGCGCGCGTCGCCTCGCCCATGTCCCAGCCGACCCAGACGGCGACCGAGAGCATCATCACGTTCATCGACCCGAAGGCGGCGATGCCGAGCGCGCGGATCAGCGCGCGGCCCTCGGCATCCTCGGTCGCGCGCAGGCAGGCGGGCGACCAGGGTGCGACGCGGAAGCCGAGGCGCGCCAGCAGGGCGACGAAGTCGTTGGCACGCGCCGCCGGGCCATCCCAGCTGACGGTCAGCCGCCGCGTCGACAGGGCGACGCGGGCATGTGTGACGTCCGGCTCGGCGGCCAAGGCCTGTTCCACCAGCCAGACGCAGGCGCCGCAGGTCAGGCCCGCGACCATCAATTCGAGCGTCTTCGCCTCGCCGTCGCCGCGCACCTCCGCGCTGAAATCGACGGTCGGCGCATCCACCGCCGGGCGCAGCGTGCCGTCGGCGGTGTCGCGCCGACGGTAGAAGGCGTCGAGCCCGAGCCCCGCCACCAGCGCCGCCGCGCCCTCGCAACCCGTGCAGCAGAAACGCGCGCCGCCGCCGACCGGCGCCCCGCAATGCGCGCAGGCAGCGGTGGCAGGCGGGGCGCGGAGGAGCCCGCTCATCTCAGCGGACCACCAGGCGCCGGCGGATGTCGAGGCGCTGGCCCTCGGCATTGGTCAGCCGTAGCCGCGCCTCCCACTGGCCGGGCCGCGGCGCCACCGCGGCGGCCCATTGCCCGGGCGCGACGGCGGCAAGCTCGAGCGGGAGCTGCGTGCCTTCCAGCGGGCGCAGCAGCAGCCCGTCGATGCGGCCGGGCACGGGCAGGCCCTCGCGGTCGCGCACCGTCACCTGCAGCGCCTCGGCGGCCAGCACGACCTCGGCCTTCCAGCCGAGCGCATCCTGCCGATCAGCTTCCGCGAGCACGTCGTTATAGGCGCGCCCGCGGTCATAGGCGCGGCCGACGGTGACGCCGGTGAAGGTCGAGACCGCGGCGTAGACCAGGCCGCCATTGACGGCGACCACCAGCAGCATGCCGCCCACGAAGGCCCAGGGGATCCAGCCGGAACGGCGGTTCGCGATCTCGCTCATGGCGCGGGTCCGATGAAAGTGGAGGAGGCGGAGGCGACGTTGCGGCCGCGCGCATCCAGCAGCCGGAAGGTGATGGGGATGTTCTCCGGCAGCTTGAGCCCGGCCGGCGCGCTGACCAGCACGCGCCACTGCGCGACGCCATCGGCCTTGCTGACCAGCAGCGGGCGGCCGGCGGGATCGGTCGGCGTGTCGAGCGCGATCATGGTCAGGCCGGGGCGGCCATCCAGCACCAGGGTCAGCGTCTCGGCGTCGCGGGTCTTGTCGACCAGCTTCAGGGTGTAGGCGTTGCGGATGCCGCCATCCGAGAGCCTGACGAAGAGCGGCGCGCGGTCGCGCAGCGCGGTCAGCGACAGCGTCGTGCGCAGGAACCAGGAGCCGAGCATGATGGCCACCACGCTCAGCAGCACGCCGGCATAGATCAGCGTGCGCGGGCGGATGAAGGGCGGCACGTGGCGCGCCGCCATGCCGGCAGCGTCGCGCGCGGGGCCGGGCGGCATGGTCTTGGTCGCCGCCTCGCTGGCGGCCAGGTTCTGCAGCGTCTCGAAGGCGATCAGCCCCTGCGGCCGGTCGACCTTCGCCATGATGTCGTCGCAGGCATCGATGCAGAGGCCGCAGCCGATGCATTCCAGCTGCTGGCCGTCGCGGATGTCGATCCCCGTCGGGCAGACATGCACGCAGGCATGGCAGTCGATGCAGTCGCCGTGGCCGGCCTCCTTCAGCTTGCCGCGCGGCTCGCCGCGCCACTCGCGGTAGGTCACGACCAGCGAACTCTCATCCAGCATCGCCGCCTGGAAGCGCGGCCAGGGGCACATGTAGGTGCAGACCTGCTCGCGCGCCCATCCGGCCAGCAGGTAGGTGGTCAGCGTGAAGAGGCCGAAGAAGAAGTAGTTGCTGATATCCGCCTGCAGCGTGAAGAACTGCGGCGTCATGGTCAGCGCATCGTTGAAGTACATGATGAAGGCGCCGCCCGTGGCGGCCGCGATGGCCAGCCAGGCGGCATGGGTCATGACCTTCTTCTGCACCCATTCGCCGGTCCAGGGCTGCTGGTCGAGCTTGATGCGCGCATTGCGGTCGCCCTGGATGACCCGCTCGACCCACATGAAGAGGTCGGTCCAGACCGTCTGCGGGCAGGTGAAGCCGCACCAGACCCGGCCGAACAGCGAGGTCGCGGCGAACAGGCCGATGGCGGCGAGCACCAGCAGGCCGGTCAGGTAATAGATCTCCTGCGGCCAGATCTCGATGAAGAAGAAGAACAGCCGGCCATGCGCCAGGTCGATCAGCACGGCCTGGTTGGGCAGGTCCGGCCCACGGTCCCAGCGGATCAGCGGCAGCAGGTAGTAGATCGCGAGACACCCGGCGAGGATGAGCCACTTGGCGCGGCGCACCTTGCCGGTGACCGCGCGCGGATAGACCCGCACGCGGTCGGCATACAGGGGTGGAGCCGGCACCGGCTCCGGCCGCGCGATGGTCTGCGGCTGCTGGTCCATCGTACCGCCTTATTCGCCGCCGCCGAGGGAGTGGACGTAGACGGTCAGCATGTTGATCACCGCCGGGTCGAGCTTGCCCTTCCAGGCCGGCATCACGCCGGCGCGGGAGTAGCTGATGCTCTGCACGAGCGCGGCCTTGTCGCTGCCATAGAGCCAGACCTTGTCCGACAGCCGCGGCGCGCCGAGCTCCTTGTTGCCTTCGCCGGCCGGGCCGTGGCAGGCGGCGCAGTTATCGGCATAGAGCGGCCGGCCGCGCGCCTGCGCCGCCGCATCCGTCCCGCCGCCCGACATCGCCATGACGTATTCCGCGACGTCGTTGATCTGCTGGATGTTGAGCGCGCCGGTCGCCAGGAAGCGCGGCATGGCGCTGGCGCGGGCATCCGGGCTGTCGGCATTGCGGATGCCGTGCTCGATGGTGTGCTTGATCGCAGCATAGCTGCCGCCCCAGAGCCAGTCGTCATCGACCAGGATCGGGTAGCCGCCCTCCGCCCCCTGGCCGCCCGAACCATGGCAGGGCGCGCAGTTGTTGGCGAAGGCGATGCGGCCGCCGGCGACCGCGAAGCCGCGCAGCTCGGGGTCGGCCGCGATCTGCTGCGGCGTCGCCGCGCGCAGCCGGGCGAACATCGGCTCCTGCCGCGCCCGCTCGGCCTCCAGCACCGGGCCGAGCGCGCTGCGCGCGGTATAGCCCGAGACGCCGCGCGCCCCGCTGATGGGGAAGGCCGGGTAGATCACCACCCAGACCAAAGCAAACGCAATGGTCGCGTAGAACAGGTAGAGCCACCATTTCGGCAGCGGCGTGTTCAGCTCCTTCAGCCCGTCCCACTCATGGCCGGTGGTGTCCGTCCCGGTCAGGCTGTCCTTCTCGATCTTGGTCGGCATGTCAGTGTCTCCTGCCGGGGCGGCTGTCGGCATCATCCTCGAAGGGGATGTTGCCGAGCTTGCGGTAGTAGTCGCGCTTCGAGGGGCGCATCACGAACCAGAGCATCCCGAGGAAGAGCAGGAAGAACCACACCACCCAGACGGTGTTGAGGATGTCGTAGAGGCGCGCGAGATCCATCATCGCCTCCTACTGCTGCCGGACCATGTCGGGCGTCACGTCGCGGAACTTCACGAGCGTGCCCAGCATCTGCAGATAGGCGACCAGCGCGTCCATCTCGGTGACCGCGCCCGGGTTGCCGTCGTAGTCCGAGCGCTTGGCGCCGGGGTAGCGCTGCTCGAAGCCCTTGTCGGTATTCTCGGGATCCGCCTGCGCCGCGAGATCGGCGAGCACGTTCTGGATCATCGCCTCGGTATAGGGCGTGCCGAGCGCCTTCAGCGCCTCGAGCCGCGCCCGCAGCCCCGCGGTATCGAGCGGCCGGTCGAGGAAGGCATAGGGCGGCATGATGCTCTCGGGCACGAGCGCGCGCGGGCTGCGCAGATGCGCGACGTGCCAGGCATCCGAGTACTTTCCACCCACCCGCGCCAGGTCGGGACCCGTGCGCTTGCTGCCCCACTGGAAGGGGTGGTCGTACATGCTCTCGGCGGCGAGGCTGTAGTGGCCGTAGCGCTCGGCCTCGTCGCGGAAGGGCCGGATCATCTGGCTGTGGCAGGTGTAGCAGCCCTCGCGGACGTAGATGTCCCGGCCGGCCAGCTCGAGCGGGGTATAGGCACGGATGCCCTCCACCCGCTCGATGGTGGTCTCCATGGTGAAGAGTGGCACGATCTGCACGAGGCCGCCGATGGAGACGGTGATCAGCGTGAGCACCGCCATCAGGATGACGTTGCGCTCGATGATGCCGTGGTCGCGGAGGAAGTTGAACATCGCTCGCTCCTCGCTCACTCGGCCGGGACCGGGGCATAGCCGCCCACGGCGGCGCGCGACGGCGCCTCCTCGGCGAGGCTTTCCGACCGGACCGTCATGAACAGGTTGTAGACCATGATCAGCGCGCCACTCAGGTAGAGGAGCCCGCCGAGGAACCGGATGACGTAGTAGGGGTGCATCGCGGCCACCGTCTCGACGAAGCTGTATTGCAGGAAGCCGAGCTCGTCATAGGCGCGCCACATCAGGCCCTGCATGATGCCGCTGACCCACATCGCGGTGATGTAGAAGACGATGCCGAGGGTCGCGAGCCAGAAGTGCCAGCTGATCAGCTTCTCGCTGTACATCGCGCGCTTCTGCCAGAGGATCGGGAACAGGTAGTAGAGCGCGCCGAAGCTGATGAAGCCGACCCAGCCCATCGCACCGCTATGCACGTGGCCGATGGTCCAGTCGGTGTAGTGCGACAGGCCGTTGACGGCCTTGATCGACATCACCGGGCCCTCGAAGGTCGACATGCCGTAGAAGCCGACGGCGGTGACCGAGAAGCGCAGCGCGGGGTCGGTGCGCAGCTTGTCCCAGGCGCCCGAGAGCGTCATCAGCCCGTTGATCATGCCGCCCCAACTCGGCATCCACAGCATGACCGAGAACACCATCCCGAGCGTCTGCGCCCAGTCCGGCAGCGCCGTGAAGTGCAGGTGGTGCGGCCCCGCCCAGATGTAGAGGAAGATCAGGGTCCAGAAGTGCACGATCGACAGCCGGTAGGAATAGACCGGCCGGTTCGCCTGCTTCGGGATCAGGTAGTACATCATCCCGAGGAAGCCCGCGGTCAGGAAGAAGCCCACCGCGTTGTGGCCATACCACCACTGGATCATCGCGTCCTGCACGCCCGACCAGACGACGTAGGACTTGCCGGTGCCGCCGCCCACGGGAAGGGCCGCATTGTTCACCAGGTGCAGCATCGCGACCGTGATGATGAAGGCGAGGAAGAACCAGTTCGCCACGTAGATGTGGGGTTCCTCGCGCCGCATGATCGTGCCGACGAAGGCGACCAGGTAGGTGACCCAGACCACGGTGAGCCAGAGGTCCACATACCATTCGGGCTCGGCGTATTCCTTGCCCTGGGTGATGCCGAGCACGTAGCCCAGCGCCGCGGTGACGATGAAGAACTGGTAGCCCCAGAACAGGAACCAGCCCATGTCCTCGCCGCCGAACAGCCGCGCCCGGCAGGTCCGCTGCACGATGTAGAGCGAGGTCAGCAGCAGCGCATTGCCGCCGAAGGCGAAGATCACCGCCGAGGTATGCACCGGCCGCAGCCGGCCGAAGGTGGTCCACTCCAGATCCAGGTTCAGCAGCGGCCAAGCCAGCTGGGAGGCGATGACCACCCCCATCAGGAAGCCGACCACGCCCCAGAAGGCGGTGGCGATGGCGAAGGCCTTGAGCGGCGCCTCCACCATGACGAAATCGCGCGGCGGGGCGTGGTCCAGCGCCGCGTTCGCAGTGCCCGCTACGGCCATGCAGGTATACTCCCCCGAGACAGGCGCGCGGGCCGGGGATGGCGCGTCACGCAGGGGCAGAAGACCGGCTTTGCTGCAGCGCGTCCTTGATCCGGATCAAGGGAGGGTGTGCGATCTGCGGGTAGGGTCCTGGCAACCGATCGGGGGACATGCATCCATGGAAGGCGTGGCCGAGTTGCTACAACAGGGCATGCGGGGCCCGCGGGTCCGCCGCGTGGCGACCGACCGCCCCTGGGTGTGGCTGACCGCGGGCTGGCAGGACCTGCAGGCGACGCGCGCGATCGGCTTCGCCTATGGCGGCGCGGTCTGCCTCGCCGGCTGGGTCGTCTCGCTGCTGCTGTTCGAGCTCGGCACGTTCTGGGCGGTGCTGCCGGCGACCGCGGGCTTCTTCCTGGTCGGGCCGATGATTGCAGCCGGCCTCTATGAAGTGAGCCGGCTGCGCGCGCAGGGCGTGGCGCCGACGCTGGCCGACACGCTCGCGCCGTTCCGCCGCAACGGCAAGGAACTCGCCTATATCGGCGTCGTGCTGCTGGTGATCCACCTGTTCTGGGTGCGGATGGCCGGGCTGCTCTTCATGCTGTTCTTCGGCCTCGGCGTAACCACCAGCCTCGAGCAGCTGCCCTATGCCATGCTGCGCTCGCCGGATTTCCTGCCCTTCGTCGTGCTCGGCACCGCGCTCGGCTTCGTGCTCGCCGCCGGGTCGTTCGCCTGCGCCGCGGTCTCGATCCCGATGCTGGTGGACCGCGACATCTCGGCGCTGGAGGCGATCACCGTCTCGATCCAGGCGGTGCTGGAGAACTGGCGCTGCATGCTGCTCTGGGCGGGGCTGATCGTGCTGTTCACGGGGCTGGCGCTGGTGCCCTTCTACCTTGGCCTGGTCGTGGTCTTCCCGCTGATCGGGCATGCCACCTGGCACGCCTACAAGGACATCGTCATCCGCTAGCTTGGCGTCCGGCCCCGCTTCGGCATAGCCTCTGTCACAGAGGAAACATCCGAAGCGGAGCCCCGCCATGGCCGCGCCCATCGCGCTGACGGTCAATGGCCGCACCCACCAGGTCGCGGCCGAAGCCGATACCCCCCTGCTCTATATCCTGCGTAACGACCTGGCACTGAACGGCGCCAAGTACGGCTGCGGCCTCGGGCAATGCGGCGCCTGCACGGTGCTGGCGGGCGGCCTGCCGGTGCGGTCCTGCCAGGTCGAGCTGGGCGCGATCGGGGCGCGGGAGATCACCACGCTGGAAGGCATCGGCAGCCCCGAGAAGCTGCACAAGCTGCAGCGCGCCTTCATCGCCGAGCAGGCGGCGCAATGCGGCTACTGCACGAGCGGCATGATCCTGGAGGCCAAGGCGCTGCTCGACCGCACGCAGGAGCCGACCGAGCCCGAGATCCGCGAACAGCTCGCGCAGCATCTCTGCCGCTGCGGCACGCATAACCGCATCGTCGCCGCGGTGCAGCGCGCGATCCGGGAGGGCTGAGCCATGAATGCCCTCACCCGCCGCGCGCTCGGCGGCATCACGCTGGCCTTCGCGCTGACGCCGGCGCTGGCACAGAACGCCCCGCGGCTGCCGGGAAGCCTGCAGACGGCGCGCCGGCTGGATGCCTGGCTGCGCATCGGGCCGGATGGCGTCACCGTCATCACCGGCAAGGTCGAGATCGGCCAGGGCGCCCTCACCGCGCTCTGCCAGATCGCCGCCGAGGAGCTGGATGTCGCGCCCGCCCGCATCCGCATGATCTCCGGCGATACCGCGCTGACGCCCGACGAGGGCTATACCGCCGGCAGCCAGTCCATGGAGCAGTCCGGCACCGCCATCCGCTACGCCGCCGCCGAGGCGCGCGCGATCCTGCTCGACCTGGCGGCGCAGCGGCTGGGCGTCGCCGCCGATGCGCTGCGGGTCGCCGATGGCACCATCACCGCGCCGGATGGCCGGAGCACGACCTACTGGGCGATCGCCGAGTCGAACACCCTGGCGCGCGAGGCGACGGCACGCATCGCGCCTAAGCCGCCGGCGCAGCACAGTATCGTCGGCACCTCCCTGCCGCGCCTCGACATCCCCGCCAAGGTCACGGGCCAGCCGATCTTCGTACAGGACATGCGGCTGCCGGGGATGCTGTTCGGCCGCATCGCGCGGCCACCGAGCTACGAGGCGAAGCTGGTCTCGGTCGAGGTCGATGCGGTGCGCGCCCTGCCCGGCGTGGTCGCCGTGGTGCGCGACGGTCGCTTCCTCGGCGTTGTCGCCGAGCGCGAGGAGCAGGCGATCAAGGCCCGCGCCGCGCTGCTCAAGGCCGCCCGCTGGGACATGCCGGCGACGCTGCCCGACCCGGCCGCGCTGCATGCGACGCTGCGCGGCCTCAAGACCGACACCACGGTACCATCCGAGAAGAAGGCCGACGCCCCGCCCGCGGTGCGGCGCTTCAGCGCCACCTATACCAAGCGCTACTTCGCGCATGCCTCGATCGGGCCTTCGGCCGCGGTCGCGCAATACACGGCCGATGGCGCGAAGCTGCAGGTCTGGTCGCATACCCAGGGCGTCTTCCCGCTCAAGCGCGACCTGCTGAAGGTGCTGAAGCTCGAGGACGCCGCGCTGACCGTCAGCCATGTCCAGGGCTCCGGCTGCTACGGCCACAACGGCGCCGATGACGTCGCCCTCGACGCCGCGCTGCTCGCCCGTGCCGTGCCCGGCCGCCCGGTCATCGTGCAGTGGATGCGCGACGACGAGTTCCAGTGGGAGCCGTACAACCCCGCCATGGAGATGGCGCTCTCCGCCGGTCTCTCGGCCGAGGGCCGCATCGTCGAGTGGTCGCACGAGGTCTTGTCGAACCACCACAACATGCGCCCCAGCCAGTCGCGCGAGGGCGTCAACCTGCTCGCCGCCTGGCACCTGGCGGAACCGCGCGCGCCGTCCTATCCGCGGGCGACGCCGCAGCCGAATGGCGCCGGTGATCGCAACGCCGTGCCGCTCTATGACTTCCCGAATCAGCGCATCGTCAACCACCTGGTGGTCGAGATGCCCGTGCGCGTCTCGGCCCTGCGCACGCTCGGCGCCTATGGCAATGTGTTCGCGCTCGAGGCCTTCATGGACGAACTGGCGGCGGCGGCTGGCATCGATCCCGTGCAGTTCCGCCTGAACCACCTGAAGGACCCGCGTGGGCGGGCGGTGATCGAGGCGGCGGCGAAGCTGGCGGCCGAGGATCCCGGCACGCTGCCGCGCGGCTTCGGCTTCGCGAAGTACAAGAACGTCGCCGCCTATGTCGCCTGCGTGGCCGAGGTCGCGCTGGATCGCGCGACGGGCACCGTCCGCGTGCCGCGCATCTGGTCGGCGGTCGATGCCGGCCAGGTCGTCTCGCCCGACGGGCTGCTGAACCAGATCGACGGCGGCATCATCCAGGCCGTCAGCTGGACGGTGAAGGAGGAGGTCCGCTTCGACCGCGAGCGCATCCTCTCCCACGACTGGGACAGCTACCCGATCCTGACCTTCCCCGAGGTGCCGAAGCTCCGCACCACGGTCATCAACCGGCCGAACGATCCGCCGCTCGGCGCCGGCGAGGCCAGCCAGGCGCCGGCGGTCGCCGCCATCGCCAATGCGCTGACCCGCGCGGCGGGCAAGCCAATCCGCGCGCTGCCCTATACGCCCGAGCGCGTGAAGGAGGCCCTCGCATGACCGACCCGTCCCGGCGCGACATGATCGCCGCCGGCGCCGCCGGCGCCGTGCTCGCCGCCGCCCCCGCGGCCGCGCAGCAGGAGGCGCTCTGGTCCGCCGAATACTGGGCCGAGAAGGGCCCGGTGAAGCTCTTCCTCTACCGCAAGCGCGTGGGCGCCCCGAAGCCGGGCGAGGCGCCGCGGCCGGTGCTGTTCCTCGTCCATGGCAGCTCGAATTCCGCGGTCTCGAGCTTCGACCTGACGGTGCCGGGCAAGGGCGAGTACTCCATGATGAACGTCTTCGCCCGCTGGGGCTGGGACGTCTGGACCATGGACCACGAGGGCTATGGCCGGTCCTCCCGCACCGAGAGCAATTCCGACATCGCCTCGGGCGCGGCCGACCTCGCCGCCGCGTGGCAGATCGTGCAGTTCGAGACCGGCGAGGCGCGGATGCACATGCTCGGCGAAAGCTCGGGCGCGCTGCGGGCCGCGGTCTTCGCGGCCAGGCAGCCGGAGAATGTCGGCCGGCTGATCCTCTCGGCCTTCACCTATACCGGCAAGGACAGCCCGACGCTGATCCAGCGCGCCAAGAACCTCGACTATTTCCGCACCCACAATCGCCGCCCGCGCGGGCGGGACATGATCCGCAGCATCTTCACCCGCGACGATCCCGGCACCTCCGACATGGCGGTCGCCGAGGCGCTGGCGGATGCCGAGCTCAAGTTCGGCGAGGACATCCCCACGGGGACCTATCTCGACATGACCGCGAACCTGCCGGTGGTGCAGCCCGAGCAGGTGAAGTCGCCGGTGCTGCTGATCCGCGGCGCGCATGACGGCATCGCGACGGTCGAGGATCTCTGGGAGTTCTATCGGCGGCTGCCGAATGACGACAAGCAGTTCGTCTCGCTCTCCCACGCTGCCCACGCGCTGATCTTCGGCCTCAACCGCGCGCAGTTCTGGCATTGCTGCCAGGCCTTCCTGACGATGCCTGCGCCGGTGGCAGCTTGAGCGTCCGATCCGCGGAGGGGTTCGGCGCATGCGTCGAACGGGCCCGAAGCGGTGAATCGGCCGCTCCGACGACGCTACAGATATCCTTCCCTGCGGAAGCTCAGCCAGGTGCCGTTGCCCACGATGAGGTGGTCGTGCACGACGATACCGAGCATCGCCGCCGCCGACTTGATCTCCTGCGTCATGTCGAGATCGGCCTGCGACGGCGTGGTGTCGCCGCTCGGATGGTTGTGCACCAGGATCAGCGCGGTGGCGTGCAATTCCAGCGCGCGCTTGACCACCTCGCGCGGATAGACCGGCGTGTGGTTCACCGTGCCGCGCCCCTGCGCCTCGTCGGCGATCAGCCGGTTACGGGTATCGAGGAAGAGCACGCGGAAGATTTCGGTCTTCTCGCGCGACATCGCCGCCTGCAGATAAGCCGTCAGCCGGTCCCAGTTGTTCAGGACCGGCGCCTCCTGCACCTCGGCCTTCATCATGCGCAGCGCCGAGGCCTCGACCAGCTTGATCGCGGTGACGCTGTGCGGGCCGAGCCCCTTGGTCTCCAGCAGGACGCGCACCGGCGCCGCCAGCACCCGGGCGAAGCTGCCGAAGCGGTTCACCAGCGCCTTCGCCAGCGGCTTGGTGTCGCCCTTCGGCATGGCCTGGAAGAGCAGCATCTCCAGCAACTCGTAGTCGGCGAGCGAGTCCAGTCCGCGGGTCAACAGCTTCTCGCGCATCCGACCGCGATGGCCCTCCGGCCCGGTACTCGGGAAGGGCAGTTCGGCGGCCGGCTGGAAGCCGGGCAGGTGCGGGCCGCCGGGGTTGAGCGGCAGCGGGTCGCGCGGCAGGTGCTGCAGCGCGAGCGGTGCTTCGGCGAAGCCGCCGCGCGGGGTCGGCGCCGGCGGATAGGGGGCGTTGCCGTCCCGTTCGGGCCGGTGCGGCATCAGGCGCTCGAGAAAGCGGGGGAGCGGCATGGCAGCCAGCCTACCACCGCCACCGAAATCGTGCATTGGTATTCTTTAGTCAATTTATCAGGCGCTGGCCGGCTTGACGCAACGAGACCACCCGTGAAGATGGCCGCCCCCAGGGAGGAATTCGAATGGCCGGCAGGCTGCAGGGCAAGCGGTGCTTCGTGACGGCCGCCGGCCAAGGGATCGGCCGCGCCAGCGCCATCGCCTATGCCGCCGAGGGCGCCAGCGTTGTCGCCACCGACCGTGACGCCGACAAGCTGAAGGGCCTGGAAGCGCATGGCATCGAGACCCATGCGCTCGACGTGCTCGACGATGCCGCGGTCGCGGCCGCGGTGCAGGCCGCCGGTCCGCTCGACGTGCTGTTCAACTGCGCCGGCTTCGTCCACCAGAACACCATCGAGACCTGCACCGACGCCGAGTGGGATTTCGCCTTCGCGCTCAATGTCCGCTCGATGTGGCAGGTCACGCGCGCTGCGCTGCCGGGGATGCTCGCGCGCGGCGGCGGCGCGATCGTCAACATGTCCTCGGCCTGCTCCTCGATCAAAGGCGCGCCGAACCGGTTCCTGTACGGCACGACGAAGGCGGCGGTGATCGGGCTGACCAAGTCGGTCGCGACCGAGTACGTGACCAAGGGCATCCGCTGCAATTGCCTCTGCCCCGGAACGGTCGACACGCCGAGCCTCGGCGAGCGGATCGCCGCCAATGCCGCGGCCGCCGGCAGCGAGGAGGCGGCGCGCGCCGCCTTCGTCGCCCGCCAGGCGATGGGCCGGCTGGCGACGGCGGAGGAAATGGCGGCGCTCGTCGTCTATCTCTCGGCGCCCGAGAGCACCTTCGTCACCGGCCAGGCGATCACCATCGACGGCGGCTGGACGCTGTAGTTTTCCAAGGAGACTGACCCCATGAAGCTTCTGCGCTACGGCCCCGCGGGCGCCGAGAAACCCGGCCTGCTCGACGCGAGCGGCACCATCCGCGACCTCTCGGGCGTGATCTCCGACCTGAAGGGCGAGGCGCTGTCGGCGGCCGGCCTGGCCAAGCTCGCCGCCCTCGATGCCTCCAAGCTGCCGGCTGTCTCCGGCAACCCGCGGCTCGGCCCGCCGGTCACCGGCATGACCAACCTGATCTGCATCGGCCTGAACTACGCCGACCACGCCGCCGAGACCGGCGCGCCGGTACCGAAGGAGCCGATCGTCTTCCTGAAGTCGCTCGGCGCGCTCTGCGGCCCGAACGACGACACGATCATCCCGAAGAACAGCGTGAAGACCGACTGGGAAGTCGAGCTCTGCATCATCATCGGCTCGAAGGCGAAGTGCGTCTCCGAGGCGCAGGCGCTCGATCACGTCGCGGGCTATGCCGTCGGCAACGACGTCTCCGAGCGCGAGTGGCAGATCGAGCGCGGCGGCGCCTGGGACAAGGGCAAGGGCTGCGACACCTTCGGCCCGGTCGGACCGTGGCTGGTGACCAGGGACGAGGTGCCCGATCCGCAGAATCTCGCGATGTTCTGCGACGTCGACGGCAAGCGCTACCAGAACGGCTCGACGCGCACGATGATCTTCGGGGTGAGGACCATCGTCTCCTACGTCTCGCACATGATCACGCTGCACCCGGGCGACGTGATCTTCACCGGCACGCCGCCGGGCGTGGGTCTCGGCGTGAAGCCGAACCCGGTCTTCCTGAAGCCCGGCCAGACCGTGCACCTCGGCATCGCGGGGCTGGGCGAGCAGACCCAGCGCACTGTCGCCTATGCCGGGTGACGACCTCACCCTGGTGATCTTCGACTTCCCGGCCCGCCCACCCGGCGGGCCGGAGCAGCGCGCGCAGATGGAAGCGCTGGCCGCGAGCATCGCGAACGAGCCGGGCCTGCTCTGGAAGCTCTGGACGGTCTCCGCCGAGGAAGGCCGCGCCGGCGGCGTCTACCTGTTCGAGACCCGCGCGGCAGCCGAGGCCTATCACCGCATGCACGCGGCGAGGCTCGGGCGGCTCGGCATCACCGGCATCACGGCCACCTATCGCAACCTCGACCGTGCGCTGACGCACGTGACGCGCGGGCCGATCCCGGCCTAGGCTTCGGCTCCTTTCGGGGAGATCTAAGCCATGTTCGACCTGGACCGCTACATCGAGGACTGCCGCGCCGCCATCGCCCATGGCGAGGACGGCCAGAAGGCGATCCGCGAGATCACCGCCCGCGCCGTCGCCGACCATGGCGCGGTGCTGCGCACGCTCGGCGAGCCGGCCGGCGGCGGCCTGGTCGCACTGCACCGCTCGCCCGAACTGACCATCCTGAACGTCGTCTGGCAGCCGAAGATGACGGTCATGCCGCATAACCACGAGACCTGGGCGGTGATCGGCGTCTATACCGGCGCCGAGGACAACATCTTCTGGCGCAAGCTGCCGGGCGGGAAGATCGAGGCCGCCGGCGCGAAGTCGCTGCGGGTCGGCGACTGCACCGCGCTCGGGCGCGACATCGTGCATTCGGTGACCAACCCGATCGGCAAGCTGACCGGCGCGATCCATGTCTATCGCGGCGACTTCTTCGACATCGAGCGCAGCGAGTGGGACCCGGAGGCGCTCGACGAGCGGCCGTATGACCTCGAGAAGGCGAAGTCGATGTTCGCGGCGGCTGCGCGGTAGGCGCGGACAGCGCGCCCTACATCGTCGCGCCCAGCACCCACGGCGCGAATTCCGCCGCGCCGAAATCGAAGCTCTCGCTCTTCGTCGGCGCGCCGCTCGCCGTCGCCAGCATCTTGGCGAAGATCCGCTCGCCCACCTGCTGCACACTCTCCTCGCCCGTCAGGATGGTGCCGCAGTTGACGTCCATGTCGTCTTCCATGCGCTGGTACATGGCCGTGTTGGTGGCGAGCTTCATCGAAGGCGTCGGCTTGCAGCCGAAGACGCTGCCGCGGCCGGTCGTGAAGCACAGCAGGTTCGCCCCGCCCGCAACCTGGCCGGTCGCACCCACCGGGTCGTAGCCGGGCGTGTCCATGAAGACGAAGCCCTTGGCCGTCACCGGCTCGGCATAGCGCACCACCTCCACCAGGTTGGTCGTGCCGGCCTTCGCCATGGCGCCGAGCGACTTCTCGAGGATGGTCGTCAGCCCGCCCGCCTTGTTGCCGGGGCTCGGGTTGGCGTTCATCTCGGCGCCCTCGCGCTCGCAATAGGCTTCCCACCAGTGCATCACGTCGACCAGCTTCTGGCCGACATCCTGCGACACAGCGCGGCGGGTCAGCAGGTGCTCGGCGCCGTAGGTCTCCGGGCTCTCGCTCAGGATCACCGTGCCGCCGTGGCGCACCACCAGGTCCGACGCCGCGCCGAGCGCGGGGTTCGCCGTGATGCCGGAATAGCCGTCCGAGCCACCGCATTGCAGGGCGACGCAGAGCTCGCTCGCCGGCACCGTCGTGCGTTGCACGCGATTGGCCTCGCCCAGCACCTCCTTCACGAAGTCGATGCCGGCGGCGACCGTCTTGCGCGTGCCGCCCATCTCCTGGATGTCCATGTTGCGCAGCCGCCCCGACAGCCGCTGCTCGTCCAGCAGCCCGCCCATCTGGTTGACCTCGCAGCCGAGCCCGATCGCGATCACGTTCGAGAAATTGGCATGCCGCGCGAAGCCGCCGAGCGTCCGCCGCAGCAGCCGCAGCGGCTCGCCCTCGGTCATGCCGCAGCCGGTCTTGTGCGTCAGCGCCACCACGCCATCCACGTTCGGCCAGGCCGCCAGCGGATCCTCGCCGGTGATGGGGTTGCGCCGGAAGGCCTGGGCGATGAGCTCGGCGACATGGGCCGAGCAGTTCACCGAGGTCACGATGCCGATGTAGTTGCGCGTGGCGACGCGGCCATCGGCGCGGCGGATCCCCTCGAAGGTCGCGGGCACCGGTACCGGCTCGGTCGGCCGGGCATCGACGCCCCAGGCATAGTCGCGGGCGAAGTCGCCCATCGCCAGGTTGTGCGTGTGGACCCACTGCCCCGGCCCGATCGCCTCGGTCGCGAAGCCGATGATCTGGCCATAGCGGCGCACCGGCTCGCCCTTGGCATGGGCGCGGACCGCGACCTTGTGGCCCGGCGGGATGCGGACCGCGGCCAGCACATTGGGCCCGACCGGCGTGCCGGGCGGCAGCGCCTGGCGGGCGATCACGACGCCGTCCTCGGGGCTCAGGCGGATGACGGGCGGCTGGGTCACGGCGTCCATGGCGTTCGGGTCTCCCTCGTCGGGCGCACCCTAGCGCGACGCGGCGCCCGCGAAAATCAGCCCGCGACGGTCGTCCGGAACATCAGCCGCAGGTATTTCGTATGGTCGAACAGCGACGCGGTGTGCAGCGTGCAGCGGTTGTCCCAGGCGACCAGGTCGCCGGCCTGCCAGCGGTGGCGATAGACGAAGCGCTCCTCCGTCGCATGCGCCATGAGGTCCTCGATCAGCGCGCCGCTCGCCTCCGGTGACATCCCTTCGATGTGGCTGATCACGGCCGGGCAGAGGAAGAGCGAGCGCGCGCCGGTCACCGGATGTACCCGCACCAGCGGCTGCGGCTGCGGCGGGAAGCGCCGCCGCGTCTCCTCGGTGACGCTGTGCCGCCCCGGCGTATGCCGCGCGTTGAAGGCCGAGAGCGTCGCCAGGTCGTGCACCGCGACCATCCCGTCGATCCGCGCCTTCATCGCCGCCGGCAGGGTCTCATAGGCGGCGACCGCATCGAGGAACCAGGTCTCGCCGCCCTCCGGCGGCACGATCGCGCCGTAGAACAGCGAGGCCATGCTCGGGACCGGGCGGAAGCTGCTGTCGGCATGCCATTGCTCGACGCCGCGGGCGAAATTCGCGCGGATGCCGTCGGCCTCGTAGTTGCCGACGCAGAAGATCTCGGGGTGCCGCGGGTGGGTCGCGGTCGCGTGCGAATGCAGCTCGAGCGGGCCGAGCCGCTTGCTGAAGGCGACCTGCGCGGCGGGGTCGTTGGGCACGCCGCGGACCAGCAGGATGCGGTGGCGGCTGAGCGCATCGAGGAAGAAATCGATCTCGTCCTGCGGCACGTCGCCGGCGATGCGCTGGCCGGGCAGTTCGGCGCCGAAGGTGGCGCCGGCGAGTGGGCGGATCGCAAGGGTCTCGGTCGGCATGGCTGGGGGCTCCTGGCTCGCCTGCGATCGTCCGAGGCGCTTGCGCCGAAGGGCGTGAAACGCAGGCTCGACGATAGCCAGGCCCGTGACGGGCCTGGCCGCCGGCGCTCGCGTTGTTCTCCCGGTCGGGACCATGCCACCGCGCGCCGGGCTTGCCCAGCCGTCCCCGAACCGTCATCTTCCACCCCGACACACGGGGGAGCCGCATCCGGCGGCTGAGAGGCGGGCGATCCCGCGACTCCTGGAACCTGATCCGGTTAGGACCGGCGAAGGGAGTGGTGCCACCGACCCGCGGCCTGCCGTGGGGCGGCGTCGTCCCCTCCCCGCCGGCGTGGAGGGACGCCATGATCGACCGCCGCAGCCTGCTCGTGCTTGCCACCGCCAACCTCGCCGCGCCCGCGCTCGCACAACCGGCGCGCGCGCGCACCCTGCGCTTCATGCCGCAGGCCGCGCTCGCCGTGCTCGACCCAATCTTCAACCCGACGACGATCGTCACGACCCACGGCTTCTGCATCTTCGACACGCTCTATGGCTGCGATAGCAGCCTGCGGCCGCGGCCGCAGATGGCGGAGGGCCATACGGTCTCGCCCGACGGCCTCGCCTGGACCATCCGGCTGCGCGAGGGCTTGCGCTTCCACAACGGCGCGCCGGTGCGAAGTGCTGACTGCATCGCCTCGCTGAAGCGCTGGATGGTGCGCGACGGCTTCGGCCAGGTGCTGGCGAAGGCGGTCGCCGAATGGCAGGCGCCGGATGACCGCACCCTGGGCATCCGCCTGACCCGCCCCTTCCCCGCGCTGCTCGATGCGCTGGCCAAGCCCGCCGCCAGCCCGGCCTTCATCATGCCCGAGCGCATCGCGGCGCTGCCAGCCGACCGCCCGATCGGCGTCGACGCGATGATCGGCAGCGGCCCCTGGCGGTTCCTGGCGGATGAGTTCGTCCAGGGCGCGAAGGCCGCCTATGCGAGGAACGAGGCCTATGTCCCGCGCAGCGAGCCGGCCAATGGCGCCGCCGGCGGCAAGGTGGTGCATTTCGAGCGACTAGAGCTGACCTGGATCCCGGATGGCGGCACCGCCGCCGCCGCGCTGCAGACCGGCGAGATCGACTGGATCGAGTATCCGCTGCCCGACCTGGTGCCGGTGCTGCAGCGCGACCGCAATGTCCGCACGCAGGTCTACGACCCCAACGGCTTCCTCGGCTTCCTGCGCTTTAACCACCTGCACGCGCCGTTCAACGACGTGGCCGTCCGCCGCGCCATCCGCGACGTCATGGTGCAACCGGACTACATGACCGCGGTGGCGCTGCCCGGCGACTGGCAGGAATGCCACGCGGTCTTCCCCTGCAGCCTGCCGGGCGTGGCGGAGTTCCCCGCCGCCCCGCGCGGCGAAGCGGCGATGACGCGCGCGCGGGATGCGCTGAAGGCCTCGGGCTATGCCGGCGAGAAGGTCGTGCTGGTGAACCCCAGCGACTTCCCCGCCGTGACCCAGCAGGGCCGCGTCACCGCCGACCTGATGCGCCGGCTCGGCGTGAACATCGACCTCATCGAGAGCGACTGGGCGACCACCATCGCCCGCCGTGCCAACAAGGCGCCACCGACCGAAGGCGGCTGGAGCCTGCACAACACCAACTTCCCCGCCGCCGCCATCGCCAACCCCGCCGTCTCGCCGATCATCCGCGGCAGCGGCGAGCGCGCCTGGTTCGGCTGGCCGACCGACATCGCCTCCGAGGCGCAGGTCGAGGCCTGGATCACGGCGAGCGACGCGGAAACCCAGGCGCGCGCCATGGCGCAGTTGCAGCAGGCGGCCTGGGAAAGCGTGCCCTTCGCGCCGACCGGGCTCTTCCGCCTGCGCACGGCGTTCCGCAGCGACCTGAGCGGCGTGCTGCAGGCGCCCAACCCGATGCTGTGGAACCTCAAGCGGGGCTGAGGCCGCGGCCGGTCAGCGGCCGAGCAGCCGCCCCAGCGCCCGCAGCGGCGCGGTGGCCCGCCAGGAAGTCGAGGCATGGAGCGCTTCGACCTGGAGCCGCGCGGCGTCACCGCTGGCCAGCCGCGGCTCGAGCTCGGCCAGCCGCGCCCGCAGCGCCTGGGCCTCGCTGGCGGCCTCGCCCGCCTGGCGCTCGGCCTCGGCGATGCGGGAGCGGGCTTCGGCCAGGCTCTCGCGCAGTGCCGCAGCCTGGCGCTCCTCCGCCGCCTGTGCCTCGGCCTCGAGGCTGGCGCGCTCCGCCTGCAGCCGCGCCAAGGCCGCGTCGAAGCTGGCCTGCCGGGTGACTGCCTCCTCGGCGAGCAGCGCGGCGTGCGCGTCTCTCGCGGCCAGATCGGTGCGCAGCGCGGCGCCCTCAGCGGCAGCCTCCGCGAGCAGCTGCTCCGGTACCATGTTCGTCATTCTGGTATGCGGAAACACATCCAGGGCGTCGGCGGGCGCGGCCTCGGCGCGCGCTACCGCCGCGAGCGCCGGCGGCGCCGGCGCGCCCGCCACCCAGGCCGCGACGACGGCCTCGAGGTCGCGGCTCTCCTCCTCCCGCGCGGCACTCCGGTAGGGGTGCCACCGGTTCATGATGCTCGACAGCCAGGCCGCCGGATGCACACGGGCAAGGCCGCCGTCATGGACCATCGCCGCCTCGGGGAAGCGCCCGAAGGCCGGGCTGTCGCTGCGCACGAAGAGCAGCGTGTTCTGGGCGTACCACCACTTCACCGCGGGCATGGTCCAGAGAAGCGGGCGCAACAGGTCACAGCAGGCGAAGCCCTCGTCGCGGAAGTACGTGGCCCAGAATTCGGGCCACTGCTCGTTGACATGCGCGGTGCCGCCCTGGAAGGGGATGGCGGCAGAGAACAGCACGACGTCGGAGAGGCTGCAGAGCTCGGCGACGAAGCCTGGCGCTCGGTGATGCGGCAGGTGCTCGGCGACCTCCATCGAGATCGCAAGGTCGTAGCGGCGACCGAGCCGGGCAAGCGCGAGCTCGGCGACGCCCGGCACGGCCAGGTCGCAGGGGAGGAAGTTCACCTCCGGCACCAGCAGCGCGTTGCGATCGACATAGTCGCCGTCGATCCCAAACACCTCCGGCACCGCCAACTGCAGTGCGGTGCGAGCCCAGGTGCCGACGCCGCAGCCGACATCGACGACGCTGGCAGGGCGGCCGTGCTCGAACAGCAGGCCGAGCACGATCTCAGCGGCGACGAGGCTGTCGTTGCTCTGGTCTTCGTAGAACTTCGCGTCGTAGACCGCGCTCATCCGCCGTTTTCCTCGTTCACGCCGGTGGTGGCCTCGGCAGGTCCCGGCGTCACCGGGCGTGGCGCACCGTGTTGGCGCGAGATATGGCCTCGAGACGCCGGGTTTCACCCCGCGCGATGGCGCGACCGCCGGCACGAGGGTGACGGTGCGCCGGGTTGCCGACGGCGCCGGGACGCCACCCATTCCGCTGCATCAGGCTGCGTGCTGCGCAGGGGTCGGCGCTCTCCGACCGCGGCGGAACCGCTTCACCGGGCAAGGCATTCATCGCCATCCAGCCCATGGCGCAGCAACCGTGGCGGCCGCGGCGCACCGTCGCGCCGCTCCGTCTCGGTCTGGGCGTCCAGCACCCCTTTCGCGCGCATGAGCTGGAAGGCGAGGCGATAAGCGGAATCGAGTGCCGGCTGCAGGACGGGATGCTCGGCCAGCCCGGCCTCCTGCCGCGCCCGCGCCAGCCGGTCGAGATCGCGGGTGCGCCGGATATGCGCGGCGAAGCCGAAGCGGTGCTCGGCCCAGAGCGCCTGTGCCTCGTCGATCTCGCAGTAGCGGCGTACCTCCGGCACCGGGTGCAGGACGGCGAAGGCTGCCTGCGCGAGGCCCTGGCGGTAGGAGCGGTTGCAGAAATCGTCGAAGCTCAGCGCGCGGATCATGACCGTATGGGCGCGCGGCTCGTAGGCGACGCGCAGACCATGGCGGGCCAATCGCCAGCCAAGCTCGATATCCTCACAGCCGAACGTGAAAGGCGTGTGGAACAAGCCGTGGCGCACCAGGAGCTCGCGCTTCGCCGAGCTACGGCCGCCCCAGAAGCAGGTGTGGTCCAGCACCTGGCCGGGCTTCATCCAGCCATAGGAGAAGAGCTGGCAGCCGACCTCGGTCACATGCCGCATGAGCGGTAGGGCGGCGATCCCGGGCGCCAGGGTGGTGCGCCCGAGCACGGCCATCGCGGGGTCCGGATGGACGATATGGGCGGCAACATGCGCGATCAGCAACTCCGGCTGGGCCACGTCATCGTCGTCGAGCGAGACCACGATGTGGCCACGCGACAGCAGGATGCCGAGGTTCTTGGCCGCGGAGAGGCCGGACCATGCAACACGTTCGACCCGCAGCGGCAGCCGGTCGCGCCAGGCCGCTAGGATCGCAGGGGTGTCGTCGGTCGAGCCGTCGTCGATCACGACGACCTCGAAGCGGTCCGCCGGCAGGGTCTGGGCCTGCAGCCCGGCGAGCACGGCCGGCAGCAGGTTCGCACGGTTGCGGGTGGTGAGGATCGCCGAGACGTCTAGCGGCACGGCAGCACCTCGAGCACCTGGAAGGCCTCGTTCGGGGTCAGGTGCTCGCGCCGCGCCAGCAGCCACGCCGCGCCCTCATGCGCCTTGCTGCCGTCGTAGCTAACGACCTGCCTGCGGAAGCGGTGCGCGACCGGCGCGCAGTCGATGATCCCCATGCGCAGCCCGGCGCGCTCGATCTTGACCGGCCAGATCAGGTCGAGGCCCCAGCCCATGCCGTCCTCCTCGTCGAAGGGCAGGATCAGCGGCAAGGCGTCGCGCCGGATCGCGACCAATGGTCCGATCTCCACGAAGCGGGTCCGGCGCGCCATGACGCCGGGCGAGGCGATGACGATCGGGTGGTCGGTGAAGCTGTCGGGCGTACGTGCCGGCTGTGCCAAGGCGAAGTCGGCAGCGCTGACCGCGGCGATGAAGCGGTCGAGGAAGCCAGGCGCCATCTCGATGTCGTCGTCGCAGAACAGCACCCAGTCGAACTCCTCCGCGTCGTCCACCAGCCGGTTCAGCAGCTCGAACTTCGGGGTCGGCCCCGTGACCACGGCGCGCGTCGCCGGCAGGTCGAAGCGGCCGCGGCCGCCCGGGGCGATCGCCAGCCAACGCTGCTCGACCACATGGAGCTGGCTCGAGGCCAGCTCGTGGATCACGTGCGCGGCGGTGTTCGGCCGGTCCGCCATGTAGACGCCAGCAGCGAGGATGCTAGCCATTCAGGATGTCCCGCAGCCGCGCCCCGACGACGCCGCGCGACAGCGTGTCGACGATGTGCTGGCGGCCGCGCTGCGCCAGCCGCTCCCAGAGCGCGTCGTCGGCCAGAAGGCGCAGCACCTGGCGGGCGAACTCCGCCTCGTCCTCGGCGACGAGCAGATGCCTCTCGCTCTGCAGCCCCATGCCTTCGGCGCCGATCGGCGTCGCCACCACCGGGAGACCGTTGATCATGCTCTCGCCCACCTTGCCCTTCATGCCGGCGCCGTAGCGCAGCGGCGCGACGAAGGCGCGGTGCTGGTCGAACTCGGCGGCGAGGTCGGCGACGTATCCGCGCACCGTGATGCCCGGCAGCTGGCCGAGTGCCAGCACCTCGTCCGAGGGGTAGCTGCCAATGATGGTCAGGGTCGCCTCCGGCGCCTCGCGCCGGATCAGCGGCCAGATCGACCGGGCGAACCACAGCATCGCATCGCCGTTCGGCTTGTGCCAGAAGCCGCCAACGAAGAGCAGGCCCGCGCGGCCCCGCGTTCCGCGCAGCGGCCGCTCGGGGACGGTGAAGATGTTGGGCATCACCTCGACCACCGCGCTCGGCACCAGCTGCAGGAGCGCCGCGCGCTCCTCGCCGGTGACCGCGAAGGTGAGGTCCGCCGCCTTGGCGCAGGCAACCTCGATCGCCTGCTGCCGGCCGGCCTCCTCGGCCAGCGCGGGGTCGTCGGTCAGGGTGGCCTCGCGCGCCATGCGCACGCCGTGGAAATCCACCATGTCGAAGATGATCCGGCAGGTCGGGCAATAGGTCCGCACCAGCGGCATCATCTCGGTCGCGATGGATGGGAATGAGAGCAGCGCGCAGTCGACGTCGCGGCCGGCGGCCTCGAGGTAGCGACGCGCCTCCTCGGTGCCGTAGACGATCTCGACCACCCCGGCTCGGCGAAGACTCTCCTCGTAGCGCTGCCGGCCCTCGGGCTGGCTGAGCACGCCCGGCAGCGCATCCTGCGGCGTGATGGAGAGGAAGACGACGTCCCAGCCGGTCTCGGCGATCAGGCCGATCATCTCGAACATCCGACGGCCGCCGCTCTGCTGGTCGTAGAGCGGGAGGAAATCGGCCGCCACCAGCATGCGCCGCCGGCGCGAGGGACCGCGGGCGACGGCTGCGGGCGGGAGCAGGGCAACCAGATCAGGGGCTGGCGCTGGCAAGGCGCTCGCGTACGCACCCGTTGCGGCGAGGGTGATCTGCAGCCGGCCCGCATACGGGTCGTAGGGTCGGCCGATTAACCGCCGCGCGGCTGTCGTCGCCACGCGCAACGGAGCCGTGACTCGCCAGGACCGCGACGTCGAGATCGCCCGCAACTGGCTATGCGCAAGCGCCAGGGTGGGCACCGTCGCCTCGGCCTCGGCGGCCCGCCACTCGGCATCGGCGGCCCGCCGCTCGGCCTCGGCGAGGTCGTCCTGCAATTGGACCAGCTCGATCCGGAGGAGCGCGATCTCCCGGCTCAGCACGCCCTCGCGCACGGCGGCCATGGCCCTTTGGTCCCCCGCGGACCGCGCCCGCTGCCCCAGGCCTGGCGCCTCTGGCTGCGGCATGCGGAAGGGTTCGTTGTCTGGCATGCGAGCTCCTTCGTTGCATTCGGCCTGCCGCACGGGTATGGCGCCGGATCGGGGAGCTTGTCCACAATTGGCTGGCTCACCGCACAAGGGCTCGCCCCGAGTGGCATCGCGCCTTCGCGAGGAGCGGAGCGACGCCGCTCAGCAGGGACTCGGCAGCAGCGCGAGTTCCTGCATCTTCCCGTTCACGGTGAACTCGCCGAAATCCATGTTCATGTCGTCGGCGACGCCGTTCTCGTAGTAGCGCAGCCCGACCTCGTAGTCGGGCTGGCTGGCGCCGCCGCCGCTGCCATCGGGCTTGCGATCGAAGAAGGCGATGCGCATGCGCGCGCTGCCGAGCTTCGAGAGCTCCGCGAAACGCGCGTTCGGCGCCGGCGGCGTCCAGGCGGAGAGCACCGTCGTCGTGTCCTGCGCACCCTCGGCGCTCGTGCCGTCGAAAAGCGGCACCACCAGCATGCGCGAGCCGGCGCGCGCCGCGGCGAGCGAGCGGATCGTGTGCATCATCGGCAGGATCGTGCCCTTCGGCAGCTTCTCCTCCTTCGCCTCCGGGTCGGTGTAGCGGGCGACGCCGCCCTCGGCCGTCAGGGTCGCCTCGCCGCTGACGCGCTGCGAAACCGCGCCGCCGGTCGACTGCGTCAGGCTGAAGCGGATCGAGCGGCCATCCTTGGTCTCGAAGGTCGAGTAGTCCGAGGTGGTGTCGAGCTCGGTGCCGTCCTTGTCGGTCAGCAGCAGCTGGAAGCGCTGCCGCGTCGCCCAGCCATCGCAGGAATCGACCACCTCATACAGCATCACCCCCTCGGCGCGGGCGATGTCGGCAGTGTCGCGCACCTTATCGAGCGTCAGGCGATAGGCGGCGCGATGCCCGACCATGGCCTCGGCGCCCGGCTCGGCAGCCGGGGCGGCGGGGGCGAAGGCCACGCCGACGGCGACCAAGGTGGCGCAAGCAATCGCGGCGGCGAGCAGCGGGCGGGACATCGCGGGCATCCTTGGCGGCAAGCCTTCAATCTAGGCCGGTTTCGGCCCGGCGACAGTCTTTTCCGCGGATTTCGCCGGCGGCAGGTCGAGCCGGATATGCAGCTCCTTCAGCCTGGCCGGCTCGACCGCGGCCGGCGCGCCCATCATCAGGTCCTGCGCCTGCTGGTTCATCGGGAAGAGGATGACCTCGCGGATATTGGGCTCGTCCGCCAGCAGCATCACGATCCGGTCGATGCCCGGCGCCGAGCCGCCATGCGGCGGGGCGCCGTAGCGGAAGGCGTTCAGCATGCCGCCGAAGCGCGCCTCGACGACGTCGGCCGAATAGCCGGCGATCTCGAAGGCGCGGATCATGATGTCCGGGCGGTGGTTGCGGATCGCGCCCGAGGACAGCTCGATGCCGTTGCAGACGATGTCGTACTGAAAGGCCTTGATGTCGAGCGGGTTCATCGTGTTCAGCGCCTCGAGCTCGCCCTGCGGCATGCTGAAGGGGTTGTGGCTGAAGTCGATCTGCCCGGTCTCCTCATTCAGCTCGTACATCGGGAAGTCGGTCACCCAGCAGAAGCGGTAGGCGTCCTGCTCGATCAGCCCGAGCTCATTGCCGAGCCGCGTGCGAACCTGGCCGGCGAACTTGGCCGCGGCCTCGGCCTTATCGCAGGCGAAGAACACCGCGTCGCCATCGCCGAGGCCCATGGCATCGCGGACCGCCAGCGCGCGGTCCTTTTCCAGGTTGCGCGCGATCGGGCCCTGCGGCTCGCCACCCGCAAAGGTGATGTAGCCGAGCCCGCCGGCGCCGCTCTCACGAGCCCATTCGTTCAGCTTGTCGAAGAACGACCGCGGATTGCCGCCGGCGCCAGGCGCCGGGATGGCGCGCACCACCGCGCCCTTCTCGATGTTGCGGGCAAACAGGCCAAAGCTGCCGCCCTTGAAGGCGTCGGTGACGTCCTTGATGCGCACCGGGTTGCGCAGGTCGGGCTTGTCCGAGCCGAACTCCAGCATCGCGGTGTCGTAGGGGATGCGCGGAAACGGCGCAGGCGTGACGGCCCGCCGCGTGCCGCTGAACTCACAGAATTCCTCGAACACGCCCGCGAGCACCGGCTCGATCGCGGCGAAGACATCCTCCTGCGTGACGAAGCTCATCTCGAAGTCGAGCTGGTAGAACTCGCCGGGCGAGCGGTCGGCGCGGCTGGCCTCGTCGCGGAAGCAGGGCGCGATCTGGAAGTACCGGTCGAAGCCCGCGACCATCGCCAGCTGCTTGAACTGCTGCGGCGCCTGCGGCAGCGCGTAGAAGGTGCCGGGATGCAGGCGCGACGGCACCAGGTAGTCGCGCGCCCCTTCCGGCGAGGACGCCGTCAGGATCGGCGTCTGGAACTCCGTGAACCCCTGCTCGATCATCCGCCGGCGGATTGAGGCGATCACCGCCGAGCGCAGCAGCAGATTGCGGTGCGGCTTCTCCCGCCGCAGATCCAGGAACCGGTAGCGCAGCCGCAGATCCTCCGGGAACTCGGCCTCGCCCGCGACCTGGATCGGCAGCACCTGCGCCTCGGACTGCACCGAAAGCTCGCGCACCCTGAGCTCGGTCTCGCCGGTCGGCAGCTTCGGGTTGATCGTGCCTTCCTCGCGCCGGACCACCTCGCCGGTGACGGTGATGACGCTCTCCGGCCGCAGCCGGTCGGCCAGCTCGAACACCGGCGAACCCTGCGCCACCACGCATTGCGTCAGCCCGTAATGGTCGCGCAGATCGATGAAGAGCAGCCCGCCATGGTCGCGCTTGCGGTGCACCCAGCCGGAGAGGCGGGCGGTCGAGCCGGCATCGGCGGCGCGGAGCTGGCCGCAGCTGTGGGTGCGGTAGGCGTGCATCAGGGCTTACCCGGTCGTTGGGAGGGCGGGGTATGCGCCGGCCGGGGCGGGGGATGTCAACCCTCTTGCCCCTTGCGTCCGCGCATGCCGACGGGTCTCAACGCAAGTCTTTCGGCGGACGGAATCCAAGCTGTGGACCTCGCACTTGTGAGTGATTTACCATCGGGCTGAGGTCGTTTTGGTGCGTGGGATGGACTTGGAGGTTTAGGTGATCGTCACGCACATCCGGCTGCGGAACTGGAAGAATTTTCGGGAGGTCGACGCGCCGATCCGTGATCGGACTTATCTGCTAGGTGCGAATGCCACCGGTAAGTCTAACCTATTGGACGCATTTCGTTTTATCCGGGACATCTGCAAAGCCCAAGGGGGTGGTCTCCAAAAGGCGATTGTTGACCGAGGTGGCATCCCTAAGCTTCGGTGTCTTCACGCACGGCGACCTCCCGAGGTAGTTCTAGAGTTCGAGCTTAAGGAAACCGTCGACGACGACGCTGTGCTTTGGCGATACAAAATCGCGTTCAAGCCAGAGGGTAAAGGTGCTCAGCGGACACTAATCACTCAAGAGCAGGTTTGGAGAGGTGATGTCCTCATTTTGGATCGCCCCGATAGTGACGACAAGAAAGACAAAGCACGTCTCACCCAGACTCATCTCGAACAAATCCAAGCAAATAGCTCGTTTCGTGATATAGCAAATTTTTTTAGTGAAGTAACCTACCTACACTTGGTTCCACAGTTACTTAAGTATGGCGACCTGATCGGCGGCCGTCGTATTGAAGGCGATCCTTTTGGACAAGGTTTCCTCGAGAGCGTTGCGAAAACGACAAACAAGACACGCGAGGCTCGGCTGCGGCGGATAGAGAAGGCGCTTCAGCTTGCTGTACCTCGTTTCAAACAGCTCCGCTTCCAGAAAGATGTAGTAACAGGCCACCCCCATTTAGAGGCTCTTTACGAACATTATCGACCCAATGCAGGCTGGCAACGAGAAGACCTATTTTCGGATGGTACGTTACGCCTACTCGGACTCCTATGGCTCTTGATCGAAAACAACTCTCTACTCTTACTGGAAGAGCCAGAACTGTCTCTTAATGATGGTATTGTTCACCAGATACCCGCCATGATTCAGCGAGCGCTCCGCGAGAGTAAACGCCCAAAGCAAATTATTATCAGCACGCATAGTGAAGCATTGCTTAGTAATCCAGGCATCGATGGCCGGGGAGTTCTTCTATTGGAACCCGTTAAGGAAGGCACGTCAGTGCGTGCATTGTCAGAAGCAGAATTGAATGCGCTCAGAACTGGCTTCTCTGTTGCAGAGGTTGTTTTACCCATGACGCGTCCCAAGACAGTCGAGCGCTTGGGCGCATTTTAGGCCCATGCAGACGCCGATAGCGATCGCAACTGAAGACGAGCTCAGTGAAGCTGTATGCGAGCGCCTCCTGGCGGAGCTGGCTCCGAAAAGAGAGATCGATATAAAATTTCGGCGGAACGGATCCGGCTACCTTCGAACAAGTTTTGACAAATTTCTAAGCCTTGCGCAGTTGCGGCCCGTTTTGTTACTAACTGATCTAGACAGTGCATCTTGCGCTGTTTCCCTCATCAATACTTGGCATGGACGCAGGAGGCCCGAGCCAAATTTGCTATTCCGAGTAGCGTGTCGGGAAGTTGAATCATGGTTATTGGCAGACACGGACGGCATTCGGAAGCTCTTTAGACAAAGACAGATCCGCATCCCCGCCAACGCCGATGAGCTTTCCGATCCGAAGCGTTCGCTAATCGATTTCGCCCGCCGAGCACCCAGGGAAATCCGAGACGAAGTTTGTCCTGATCTTGGTTCCCCGGCGAGCCAAGGCGTTGGGTATAATGCGCGCCTCGGCGCCTTCGTTGCGGATAAATGGGACTTTCGTGCTGCGGCGGCGCGGTCCCAAAGCCTTCACAGAGCGGTTCTCAGGCTGTCCGAACTCGCTTGATAGGTCAGGACGCTGAGCCGCTCACCCACTCGCCGCATCCAGCGCCGCGACGCTCGCCGCATCGAGCGTCACCCCGGCCGCCGTGACCAGCTCCTCCAGCTGCGCGGGCGTCGTCGCGCTGGCGATCGGCGCCGTGACGCCCGGCTTCGCGCGCAGCCAGGCGAGCGCCGCCTGGCCCATGGTCACGCCCTTGCCCTGCGCCACCTGCTCGAGCGCCGCCAGCACCTGCATCCCCTTCTCGGTCATGTACTTGCCGACATTGCGGGCCCCGCGCGGGCTCTGCGAAAGATCGGCATCGGTCCGGTACTTGCCGGTCAGGAAGCCGGCGGCGAGCGAGAAATAGGGCGTGATCGCCAGCCCCTGCTCGACGCAGAGCGGCACCAGGTCGGCCTCGATCCCGCGCTCGACCAAATTATAGTGCGGTTGCAGCGCCTCGTAGCGCGGCAGCCCATAGCGCGCGCTGGTCTCGAGCGCCGCCCGCAGCCGCGGCGCGGTGTAGTTCGAGGCGCCGATCGCCCGCACCTTGCCGGCCTTGATCAGCTTGCCGAAGGCATCCAGCGTCTCCGACAGCGGGGTCGCCTCGTCATCGCGATGCGCCCAGTAGAAATCGATCGTGTCGATCCCGAGCCGCTGCAGGCTGTCGTCGCAGGCCTGGGCGATCCATTTCGCCCCCAGCCCCTTGCCGCGGCCCGGCATCTCGATGCCGCACTTGGTCATCACCAGCACGTCGTCCCGCCGGCCGCGCTGCCGCAGCCAGGCGCCGATCACCCGTTCCGATTCGCCACCCGAATGGCCCGGCGCCCAGGCAGAATACACATCCGCGCTGTCGATCGCCGAGAGCCCGGCCCCGACCATCTGGTCGAGGAGACGGAACGAGTCGGCTTCGTTGACGGTCCAGCCGAACACGTTGCCGCCGAAGACGATGGGCGGGACTGCCAGGCCGGAGCGCCCCAGCGCGCGGGTTTCCATGGTGTTTTCCTCCATCCAGCGGGTCCCCCCCGGCGCCGCGCCGCTTTCGCGCGCCTGCCCCGGGGTCTAGAAGCAGTCGGCATGAGTCGCCGCCCCCCCGAATCCGAGCACATCCCGGCCCTTGTCACCAGCACGGATGCACTCGCTGCCCTCTGCGAGCGGCTGGCCGGGGAGCGCTTCGTCACGGTCGACACCGAGTTCATGCGCGAGCGCACCTACTGGCCCGAGCTCTGCGTCGTGCAGCTCGGCGGCACCGAGGAGACCGCGGTGGTCGACGCCCAGGCCGAGGGCATCGATCTGGCACCACTCGGCGCCCTGCTCGCCAATCGCGACGTCGTGAAGGTGTTCCACGCCGCCCGCCAGGACATCGAGATCTTCCTGCTGAAATTCGGCGCCGTCCCGACGCCCCTGTTCGACACCCAGGTCGCCGCCATGGTCGCGGGCTTCGGCGACCAGGTCAGCTACGACCAGCTCTGCCGCGCGCTCGCCGGCACCGCGATCGACAAGGCGCACCGCTTCTCCGACTGGTCGGCCCGACCGCTCTCGGCCAGCCAGATCGCCTATGCCGCGGCCGACGTGACGCATCTGCGCAAGATCTACACCGCGCTGACCCAGAAGCTCGAGCGCGAGGGCAGGCTCGACTGGGTCGGCGAGGAGATGGCGGTGCTGAACGACCCCGCCACCTACCGCACCGAGCCCGAGCAGGCCTGGGAGCGCCTCAGGCCGCGCACCACCAACCGCCGCTTCCTCGGCATGCTGCGCGCCATCGCCGCCTGGCGGGAGCGCGAGGCGCAGCGCATCAACATCCCCCGCCAGCGGCTGGTGAAGGACGAGGCGCTGCTCGAACTCGCCGCGACCGCGCCGGAGAATCCGGCCGACCTCGCCCGCGCGCGCGGCATCTCCGAGGGCTTCGCCAAGGGCCGCAGCGGCGCCGGGCTGCTCGCCGCCATCAAGGCCGCCAAGGCCGAGCCCGAGGCCGACCTGCCCGAGCCCGCCCGCGACCGCGCCGGCCCGGCCGCCTCGCCGGCGCTGGTGGCACTTCTCAAGGTGCTGCTGGCCGCCAAGAGCGAGGAGCACCAGGTCGCGCCGAAGCTGCTGGCGAATTCCGAGGAGCTGGATCGGCTGGCCGCCGAGGCCGAGCCCGACGTGCCGGCGCTGCAGGGCTGGCGGCGGGAGGTCTTCGGCAATGCCGCGCTGGCGCTGAAGCAGGGCCGGCTGGCGCTCGGCGTCGACGGACGCAAGGTGAAGCTGATCACGGGGTAGAGCATTTTCAGGTCGGGTGGAAACACCTGACGACTCGGAAAATGCGAAAAAACAAGATGATAGAGCGGCTTGCGCGAGCGCAG
>Ga0114976_10000234_pt1 | contig 33899 bp, 39 predicted proteins | sample S_130805_EF_Meta_FD_87319 | JGI IMG/M metagenome (GOLD analysis project Ga0114976, IMG submission 87319) | Freshwater microbial communities from Lake Simoncouche, Canada to study carbon cycling - S_130805_EF_MetaG | ecosystem: Environmental > Aquatic > Freshwater > Lake | place: Lake... | reverse complement strand
ATTATTATGTTAATGGCGAACCCGAATATAAAAATCACATGTATAAATAATACTGATCCCTATTATAAAATTATTTTAAAGTTGCTTCAAGATAGATTTAAAACGGATATCAATATCATCGAGGATAACAAAACAAATTATATCGACCTATCGATACTCAAGGATAATTTTGATATGGTTTCTATTAGTGGATTCCAAACTGCAAATAATCTAGAGTTCATCATTAATGTTTTAATCAAAAATAATTCCAAAGAAACTATGTACTTCGTACTTGATAACTATGATTTATATAAAGACACGATACAGGGTCTTTTTACTATACCATGTAAACATTATAGTCCTATTCAACTCGGTATTGCTGACTGTCAAAATAGAAATGCTATGCTTGAATTTAAAACCAATCGTAATAAGGTTTATGTTTTATTCAATATTTGGCATCTAGGAGATAGTATATTTAATATGATGTTTTTTCACTATATCAAAGACTATATCGAAGCCAATAATATTATTATCCAATACTACGTAAGAAGTTGTTATACAGAAGAAATAAAACTCTATGTTCCAAGTGAAAATATTGAATTAGACGATATGGATGAGAATTATCTTATGAAGGTAGTTAAAAATAATAATACGAAAGATTTATTTCAATTATGGATTGGTAACACAGAGGATTTTGATGTGACAAATCATCCCGAATTTCATCGTGATGCACCATATGATGAGTTTTTGAAATTGTTTTTTAACGAAACCTTAGAAAAATTAAATATACCTATGAAAATGGATAAGTTTGAATATAATGATCCCAATTTATTAACACTCTATGATACGTTGCATGATAAATATAAGGACATTGATATCTTAATCATAAACTCTATCCCATTATCGAAACAATATCATTATGTGGAGTCAGAATGGGAAACCTATATTAATAAATTAAATAAATTATTTAATATTGTTACTACAAAAAAAGTAGATGGTGTGAAATGTACTCTCGATGATAATTGTACAACTCGGGATATAGCCGCTATTTCCACTAAGGCAAAAGTTATTATTGCTATTAATACAGGCCCTTTTGCTCCATTATTAAATACATATACATTAAATAATGTTAGAAAGGTTTTTATTTTCGATCAAAACCGCCACTATAGTTATGCCCACTTTGAAAATAAAAATAAAATCACTGAAATATCTATTGATGAATTGAAATCATTAATTTGCCGTTGATTCATGTGGCGCTCCTTCCGAAATAGATGGCTCGGACCAAAATGATTTTATATTTAACTTTCGAAATAGGTCGTTCATCCACCAATCTGGTGCGTTATTAAATGGAATATAGTTCTCATATAATTTTCTAGCGCATTTATTTGTTAATAAGTAAAACCTCGCATATCTGGTTCCTCCATGACCAAATTCCGTGATTTCATTCAACTTTGGATATACAATACGATCAATTGTAGTTTCGTTCTCTTTATAAGGTATCTCGCCATCAAATAAAATATCCCAATCTGGATAATATGTATTTAATTCGTTTAAGTAGCGTGTTAGGGCTTGATGCACGTTCCCTTTAAATTGAACATTATCTTCCATGATGACACTATATGGATATCCGTTATCTACGATATCTTTTAATGCCAAGTAGTGTTTATATGTACATGATATTTGACCTTTCCTTAAAAACGGACAACCTGCATGAACATATCTACCACAAGATAGAGACTCGGTCTGAATTAAAAGGCTATTTGCGAAATCCTCTGTTATCTTATCTTTATTATGTGATACTATCCAAGTTACATCATTTTCAGGGATATTCGCTTTTATAAATTCATTTGACATTCTATGTGCTCTTGTTTTATCTATTCCATGTATCAAATAGTATTTGATCATAATTATACTATTTGATAGTTTATCTATTTAAGTTTTTTACATATGAGTTAATGTTCCACATACAGAAATATTACCAGATACACCTATCTCCCCCTCTATGATTTTCTTAGACTTCACTAGTTTTAAATACTGTGCGAATATATTTTCATACCCTCTACAATTCAAAAAATCCTCTTCTGAATTTATTAAATAATCAATCCAATTTTGGGTTGCTTCATATGGTAATTTATAGAGAGATGTTAGACCATTTTCTATATGGCCATTTATATATTTTATCGTGATCTCATTATTATCAAATAATGCGTATTCAAAATTATCATTCAACCAATACCGACCACTCACCTTAAAAAAATTTTGAAAGGGTACTTTGTTTTCAAATAAATAAGTTAGTGCTAATATTGTCATTGTTCCTTCACCTAATGCCTTGGATGGAGTAAACATTCGCTGAATTAAATTTTGATTATTTGTATCTTGGATATTTAAAAAAATATCTGTGTTCTCTTTAAAATACTCTCGTTCTTCCTCGGTTAATTGAGAACACTCCATAAGCATAATTTTATTATTCGGTATTTTTTCTCTTATTGATCTTATCGTATTCTTCGTCTGTTCAAATCGCTCCTCTTTTGTATATACACTTCTGGTTTTTATATAGGATAGTGGAAGATCCGGTGTATTTATAATTGATGTAATTAATGTGATATTCATTTTTATTTATACGATTCAAGCATTTATATGATAATTCATATAAATATTATCTTAGTGGGTTCTCTATTATACCATGAAATTTTTATTTGTCAATACGTGGATGCATGCCAAGAATCTAAACTCTATGATGAATTATAAGGATCTGGATATGGATATTTTAAAAGATATTGATGAGATCGATCGGGTCGATTTAAGTAAATATGATTGTGTCTATAGCCCAAGTCATCCCATTGATGTTTCAAAATATCCGAATACGAAGTTTGTATTCGGCCCACACTTCTCCGTTTTTCCCCAAGAAAAAGTTTTACCTATTTTGGATAGTGAAACGGTCGTATATATTCAACCTAGTCAGTGGTGTATTGATTCGTGGAATGAATTCCCTATATGTAAAACATTAAAGATGGCATCTATCCCTTTCGGTGTAGATACAGATTTATTTCATGATGTTTTACCATCGAAATTGAGAACCAAAGTATTTATTTATTTTAAAACCCGCCGTCCTGAAGAATTAATGCTTATTGAAAATCTATTACGTTCTCAAGATATTGATTATACTATTTTTAATTATGATACACGTTATGACGAACAGGATTATATTCGTTTCTTACAACGTGCTAAATATGGTATTTGGTTAGGTAGACATGAAAGTCAAGGGTTTGCTTTGGAAGAAGCATTATCTTGTAATATCCCCCTATTTGTTTGGGATGTCAATACTATGAATCAAGAATATGGTCAAAACTATCCCGAATGTCCAGCGACAACTATACCCTATTTTGATAAACGCTGTGGGAAGGCGATAAAGAATCCAGATAATATTTTAAATGATTTCCAATCCTTTTTAAAGGATATCGAGAACTTTTCACCAAGACAATATGTATTGGATAACCTTTCTTATGACGCCTGTTCTAAGAAATGGATAACTCTTATCCAGAATATGTAGTTTATGATATCGATAAACAATATCATAAAATTTTGGTGCCTGTGGGGTTCGAACCCACGCATCATAGATATCGGGTCTTAAGTCCGACGCCTTAAACCACTCGGCCAAAACACCTTAATTTTTTTCCCCCCCATAGTGAGATATCTCACTTTATCTTTCACATGCATCACCGACTTTGTCGCGTGGTGAAAGTTTACCCATAAATCCATTTTCATGAATTGCTGTCTCGAATATTTTCCATTATCGAACAAATTAAGTTTTTATAAGAAAATAGGTGGTTGAATGTGTTTTATTCCCTAGCCCATCACCTTATACGTGATAAGGTGATATGAGTATATTCTATAACTATGAATACATTATTCACTTAAGTTTAGAGTATAGGATCTTTTGCTATATGTTACTTTACTATGGGATAGATCATTTACAAATAATCTATACAAAGAAACATATAATACACATTGGTCGGTTTTGCAGTTTCGAGACGATATACTACATCAAATATACTTTAAATCAGTTTTACGTATATATTGTGTTCATTAGAATAAAATGAAATATGAGAACTTATTAAATAATAATCATTATGGATTCAGAAGAAAGTTTAGATGTTTCATGGATTGAACAAGAAGAGCGGATCCAAAATATTGAAAAGAACTATTTTCGAGAACCTATGGAAAATATTGACCTGTTTTTTATCTATATCAACCAGAATGACTATATCAATAAAATACTATGCGAAAATCATAGTTTAGTTACAACCGACCCTGTTCTAGGTTCTCAAATTCATAAGGAAGAACTATTAAAAATTATCCAGTCTAAAAAACATGTGACACCATTCTCAAAATATAGGTTACTAGAAATCGTTTCCTATCATGTGGATTTAGAACCTGAAAACATACAATCATTTTCTAAGATTGAGAACCTAGAAGAACATAAGTTCCAGTTCTTTAAAAAACTATCCGCTATCGATGATATTATAATTTCTCCATCTATATTTATTTTCCATAGCATAAATGCTATCTATTTTATATTTAAAGAAACAGAAATAGAAATAGAAAAGCGCCGTCATACGTTAAAATCTATTTTAAAGACATCGAGTGTATCGGCTGAACCAATTTCAACTAAGGGTACTAAAAAGGTTAGGATAGAAATGGATGAACAGGATAAGGAGGCACAATCTAAGAAAAGTAGACTTAGAAAGACACGTAAAAATCACTCTATAAAAACAATATAAATGTCTTTTACTATCTTTACTATCTGATTTATTAGATGCATATGGTTGATGAAGATGAATTTCCTATCCTTAAAGAGTTTGATTATCATCTTTATTTTAAAGAGCAACTCTCCTATTTCTATTTTAATTTAACGAGAAAGCAAGATGTCGCAGTTATTGATGAATTATATGTTCAACTTAAGAATGTTCTCAAACTATTGAAAACTAAAATACAAGAATCATGCTCTGAATGGATCGATTACTTAAGTTTATTTTATAGAATGATAGCCCAAACCAGAGATATTTATCATGGAAAAGGAGAACATGAACTATCCTATATGATGATTTTGGCTCTTTATGAAAGTTATCCGAATCTTTCTATCTATGCAATTCATCGGTTTGTACATCCAATAGATAATATCTGCTATGGCTCATGGAGAGATATAAAATATTTTTGCCAATACGTAAAAGACCATTCTGAAAAAGGCGAAGATCATGCATTGATAGAGGTTTGTATCCACTTATTAAACAAGCAGATTCATAAGGATTTAGAATCCTGGAAGTTCTCTATTCATTCATTTTCTAGAGAACATTTATCTCTCGCGGCCAAATGGGCTCCTAGAGAAAATAAAAAATTCGATTGGCTATTTCGCCTATTATCGATCGACTGGGGCAAAACACACCACCCGAATATATTAAGAACTGCTATTGATTATGAATCCATATTGAAAGCCCAGATGAAATGTAAACGTAAGTATAGGAAAGTAGTCTCTTTATTAAATAAAGCACTAGATACTACGGAAATTAAACAATGTTCTCAAAAGTGGGAAGAAATTGACCCTGCGCATGTTTCTTACAATACTATCTCTAGACAGAAATCACTTATATATGCGAATGATGTTTTATATAAATCTAATATTATAAACCGTATTAAGTGTGCTTATAATTTTAAGAAGCATTTCGAAAGCAAATATGATACAAAACAAGAGGTTGTAGACACAAGTAAATGGTCTTCGTTTTTCCCATTATCCTATTATGTGAAAGAAGCAATTCGTCTTTTAGATATTCACCGGAACACGCAGCAGAACGTAGAGTATGAAATGAGTATTTTAAATAAGCAATGGGAAAGTCTTGCAAAGTCGATTTGTATTTCCAAAAAGGCATTTATCCCCCTTATCGATGTTTCGTTTTCTATGCAAAAGAAGGGATCTGATTCATTTTATGTGGGGACTGCACTTGCTATTTTAATTGCTAGTAAAAGTGCGATGGGTAAAAGAATTATTGCCTTAGATCATGAACCCATCTGGATAAATTTTGATGCGGATACGACTTTTATTTCAATCATTGAGAACATACAAACAACAATTTTGTCACAATCTAATACTCTCGTAAATTTTGATAGGGGTTTGGATATGATCCTAAAATCATTACTTGCGATGAATAATACCACATATTTTATGCAATCTTTAAATATTGTTTTACTAAGTGATTTTTATAAGAATGATAAGATATTTAAGTTTGGTGATATCAAAAAACTTTTCCTTAATCAAAATATTGTTCCACCGACATTTATCTATTGGAATTTATCTATGGATACTTGTATCCCTTCTATGGACATTGAAAAGAATATCATACTTTTATCTGGTGTATCTAGTGGACTAGTATCCAAACTATTCTACGTAATCTCTAAAAAGTCTGTAGATGATCATTCTTATGAACATATTTCTAAGATTTTAAAGCATCCTAACTATAATTTACTCGGTGACTATTTACAATATTTGGTATCATTGTAATACGTTATAAATCTGTTTCTCACTTTCAAAGTGCTCTAATGCTGAATTCGCTATCTGCTTTCGCCTATTTTTATTCGTCTCTGTGTTTTTAAAGTCTACTTTTAGATCGGCTTCTAGTTTCTTATTTTCCGATCTAGTAATATTTGCCACTTGTTCTAATACTCTTTTTTCTATGTCTCCAGGTATCTCCCTCTTATCTGGCATAGATAAAACTATACTTTTTAATACTACTTTGAATTTATTCATACCGACATAATTCTCTAATGTTAAATCACGCATAAGTGATAAGTATATTATTGCCAAGGAATAACTATCCCAGGTGAATTTATATTTTAGCATTTCATCACACAATGCCTTCCATGTTATGTTCTCAAATGTTTTAAAATAGGTTTGCAGTTTTGTTTTAAAGTCTTGCTTTTCTTGATCCGATAATAATGATTTGATTGCTATATTTGTAGTTATATACTCGGAAATGATTTTTTCGATTTCTAATTGAGATATAATACCTTCTTGTGTGGTCTTATCTAATTTCTTTATGACATAAGAGATGATGGATATGTCTATACACCAAACCGGATAATAAGGAGCATAGGTAAAGAATGCTTCTTCCAAAGGTGTTTGTACAGTATCAAAGGATATCCCAAAATCAATGATGATCGGTCTATTCTCTCGACACATTATGTTATTTTCTTTTAAATCAAAATGAATTATCTCATAGGATTTTAATTTCTGAAGTGCTTTTAATAATACCATATAACTTTCTAAAAATCGCATTAAAAAATTCTTACTTTCATTGCGTTTTACAATCAACATTTCAAAATATTCAGCTAACGTATACTTTCCAACATAGGGAATAATATTCGATTCAAATTCCGAACCCTTTTCTTTATTCATTAATACATCGCATTTTTTCATTTCTGTAGTATCGATCACGGAAATATCTACATCACAATTATCTATGATCGGAGCAAAAAAATCACCATAATTTTTATCTAAGGATGTTATTTTCTTTCCGAGTGTGACTTCTCTTGTTATCGTTTTCCGTTGAATTTTTGTGATATAATCATTACCATTGTTTGTCGGTTTACATTTTGGACCAGGACGATAAACACAACCATATGTTCCTTGACTTAAGAATTTTGATTTTTCTAGCATATATATTTTCTTGTGACAATAAATATAGTAGAACAACACTAAAGTATACTATTTATCATCTTGAATACTCTCCATTGTAGTTCTAAAAAGGTGGTTTGTTTCATATTATCGATATTGATATCCGTTGTATCATTCTGAATATCATCCATGGAAATATTATTCTCAGCCAAGTATTCAAAGTAAGGGATCGCATTCATCATGGTATCCATATCCTCTTGTTCATTGTTTGAAAATAGTGTTGAATTACGAATATACTTGGATATATAGAGTTGAATCACATAGATCGCATAATTCTTTAATGCACGCTCTTCACTATCCCTCTTATATTTTTCAAATAGGTTTGTTCGGAAATGGATATCCTCCATCGATTTAATAAACCGCTGATACTCACGATATCCGATTTTTTCATAGGAAACGGACTCATCAATATAGTCCTGAAATGTTAGTTGGTGATATGTGTTCGATGTTTGTTGCTGACTATATATAATTGCCTCATGATCAGGTAGAATAGATTGATAATTCGTGGATAAGTGAAGGTAATAATGAAATAAATCGGACACCTTATTAAAGATTGAATCCCAAAGGTCGGTATCGTGTTTACTCGATACTAGGAGATCCAAATATTCATCCTTCGATGTTTTGTCTACAATATATACCTTTTTACAATACTCTGTGAAACAAGTATTTATCAAACATGACTTGATAAACTGGATAAACTCTGGTCTATAATTCAATACGGATGTCTGTGACATGGTTTCGTTTTTAAATGTTGATATTATGGAGGGGTCGATTTCAATTTTTTACGTGTTTATTTATAAACATGTAAACCTATGTGCGTTCTGGTATTCTTTTAGTTTCACTATGGTGAATTAATACTACGCGATTATCCTCTGTATCTATGATAGAATAACAGTTATTTTGTTTTGGCTGTTCAAGATAAAGTTTGATGGTACATTCATGTTTATGCTCATTTACAAATCTATGTAAATTTTTACATAGAATATGAAAGTCGCCTATCAATTTCTCATTCGTTATTGAATAAATATCCTTTAATGCCTGATATAGAATTATATTTCTAGGGGCACACCCAATAAATCCTTGGAAAATACTATTTGGTAAATAGGTCGAGTCCACGGAAAAAAACTCATAATCCCTTACTATATTCTCTATATGATCTTCAATCATGGCATCACTATCGATATATACACCTCCCTTCACATAAAGGTAATAATAACGGAATAAATCCGCTCGGTGTTCGCCATAATTATAAGAATAAAACTTTGGGATCACCTCAGGAAACTCTTCTAATGGATGATCGATAAAAAACTGGATGATATCATGATCGGTAAAATGTACATACTCCCAACCCGGAGATAAATCCTGTATCATTTTGATTACATAAGGAGGTATACCATGGCGAGATGTCTGAACTATAACTTTGGGTATCATATTATTATATACTCCTCATATAATGTTTATATTAGTTGGTTTTTCAAAACATAATAAAGATATGCATATTAAAAATATAGAATGAAATTAACTCGATTCTATATTTTTTCACTTTTATATGCGAAGCGCGTCTATACTACTCGCCTCATAAATACCAAAAAACTATGTAGAGATTGTAAACATTTTATTGCGAATGATTGGGAGTGTGGTAAATTCGGGGATGTAAATATAATTACTGGAAAAGAAACATTTGATAGTGCGAGATCGGCACGAAATAATGAAAACAAATGTGGTGATGAGGCTAAACATTTTGAAGTGAACGATTATAAATTTATAACGGTTCCATACTATTTTTTTAAGAGTTATTGGCCCATCACTCCAGTGATTTTTTTGGCGAGTTTCTATTTTTATAAATTATATGAAATATTTGGGAAATAAAAAAAGAATATAATTGGAAAAATATATAAACCAAGTATTCAATAAATACATAATGTATTTTATTTTTTTCCATATATTAAGTTATGATATATGGTTTTATATATCACATATACTATTACACCATCCTCGTATTTATTTTATACATAAAACACATCATAGTAAACCCTATTCTGAGTTAAATTATTTAGATACGAATAGAAGTGATGCTATTGAACACTTAGTTCAACCACTTGGTATCCTTATACCTTGTTTTTTTAAAGGGTCTTCTTTTATGCAATTATTTATTGCATGGTCTATTATTGCCGCAAGAGGTTTAATGAGACATGATCATAGAGCATCTTGGGCCTTCGGAAACCACCATTTATTACACCATAAATATCCGAATTATAACTTTGGAGAATATTGGATAGATTCTTTATTCGGAACTGCATATCCATATAAAAAAGAATATATTTATGGTAAATTCTATGTATAATGGTTTAATATTATTCCATTATAGAGAGGTTCGTACCTTATAGAACTTATTCTTATAGGTCTTCTTCAGTTTCTCCACGACATCCTTGACATCTTCATTGGAAACCGAATCTTCTGTTTTACGTCGATTAATCTCCTCCATAAATAACTCCTTATGGTCTCTACAGAAGTTCGTAAAACTAGCCGCTGGTGAAATTTTACAGACATTGTTTTCATCCGTATTCGATATGTCGGCTTTGATATATCGATCCATCATTTCAATAATCTCTTTGTCCAGTGCTTCATACTCCTTCCGAATACGCTTTACTTCACATTTGCCTTCCTCTTGTTGTTCTTTATGTAACTTTTTCAAGTAGTAATATCGAACACTTTCAAACATCTTTTTGAGGACATCACCCTTAAACCCATTTTCTTCTAGACGCTCTTCTTCCTTTGCCAAAATAGGCTTGATGTTCTCATTTGTTATCCAGTTGGTCCATGCGGCCTTGAAATCCTTTCGCTCAAGCCATTGATACTCCCTTGTGAAATTCATCAAAAGATTAACGACATGTTGATCCATGATAAACCGATGTGTTTCCAAAATAATTCCGGTGGTTTTCATAGTTATTGGTCTCTTTTATCATAAAAAAAAGGGTTTAAAGTTATTCAATTTTTAGACCATTTTGCTGATGTAAAAATTGATTAAATGGTTTATTATTATCTCTAACAATAAAACTATGAATTCGTTTCTCAAGTACTTAACTAAACGCAAATTACGTAGACAAATAAAAAGAGGAAGGGCAAATTTAAGACTATTAAATGGTGTCGATTTGTCATATATGAATTTATCGAATATCAACATGAATGGGGCAAAGTTATCAGGATCGAATTTACGTGGTGCGAATTTACGCGGTACCAATTTACAGGGTTCGAATTTACAGGGTGCGAATTTACAAGGCGCAAATCTAAGTGATGCGAATTTAAATTACGTCGATTTTACAGGTGCAAATCTAAGTGATGCGAATCTTAGTTATGTAAAATTAACCAAAACACTTTGTATCGGAGCAAATCTACAAGGTGCCAATTTAAAAGATGCAAAAATAAATGATACTACTAATTTTACAAGAGCAAATATGATAAATATTCGTGTAAATGAAACCAGGCTATCTCTAGCAATTATCGATGATGCTATCATACAAACTCAAGTAACATTCATGGATAAACTATTCTTTGGATTTGATGGTGTTACAAGAAATAAGAAAAAGATCATGCCAATATCTATATAGAATTCAGGATAAACGATTTAAAGGTAAAACTTGTTCTATTATGTGGTTCTTAGTATCAAACAGCAAAAAATACTCTTTTGCATTTATCTGCGGATAAATAACTCTAATAATCGCTATCGTCGATGTTAGAAACATTAAAAAATGATACTAGCAAAAAGCGCCTCTGTAGCTCAGTTGGTTAGAGCATTCGCTTTGTAAGCGAAAGGCCAAGAGTTCGATTCTCTTCAGAGGCTTATCATTCATACAGCAACCCACCTAGGAATAAACGAATGACGCACCACCCCATTGCTTCTGTAGCTCAGTAGGTAGAGCAAACGGCTGTTAACCGTTAGGTCGCAGGTTCGAGCCCTGTCAGGAGCGAAAAATTATATGATTAATAAAAAATCATATAATTAACTATAAATTGCGATTACTGTTCTCTGGTCATTTAAACGTGCATATTTGGATGCATTATAATCCATTACCGAAAAACAACGAATAAGAAATCGATCCCTTCCATCATATTTCGGGAAGAATGCGGATCTTCCATGTACGGCTCGACGATTATCAATTAGAATGATTTCACCCGGTTTTAAATTATGTTCTAGGCGATGCGTATTATAGATATCTACTATTTTTTTTATCATATTCTCTGCTTCTTCCGTGATTCCTGTCATTAAATCCTGATCAAATATTAATATCGGATCATCATCTTGACCATTTAATATGGAGAGTGGTCCACGAATATCTCCTTCCATAAATTCATGACCATTTAATTTAAAGGATAAATCTACTTCTGTGGTCCATAAGGATTGTTTAAGTAGTTCTCTTTCTTCTTCGCTTATGTTATCTACTATATATTTTACTGGTAATACATAAGTGAATGCTTTTGGATCACCACGGAGACAGGATAAACTAAGAATATCAGGGCGGAGTTTTGAAAATGCCTGTTCTGTATGTATTTCTAGTACCTTATTACTCCCCAAACTAGTTTGGTCATTTTCCATTGATTTTGTTGGCACTACATCTTGAAATATGCGACCATAACATTCGGCTTCATAGGCGATCATCTCCCCGACGATATGAATAAACATGCTCTGAATTTTTGCTAGTTTGGTTTGTTCCCCTATTTTTTTATTATTATTACTCGGCGTATCCGGGAGTATTTCATTCTCTAAATCTATACCGCGTATTAATAAAAACCCTGTATCCGAACCCCTTTTACCGAATTGAAATAGAATATCCTTTATACGTTGTGGCAATCGTTGGGCCACTTCTTTGGATTGCTGACAAAATAATTCCGCCTCTTCTGACGGACTTGTAGTTATATTATGGATTAGTTCAAATATGACTTCGATTTCTTCTTGGGTTAGGTCGATTAGGTTATTCATTTTACATTAGAAGATAAAAAAATATTCTAATATAAACCAAATTATAGGTCGATTTCTATTTTATCATTTGTTTTCGATCGAATATATATATCTTTTAATACGTCTTCATAGGATTTCATAAATGCCTTCGGTTCCATAAGGTCCTGAAACTTATGTTTGATATTCTCTTTATAGTTCTCGATCTTGGATGGATTATTTACTAAGTTATTTACGATACTGATATATTCCTCTGTTGTTTTTGCTACTAACTCTGGATAGCCCATATTCATTAATAGAGAACATGATACATTATGGGCATGATAGTCTTTATTATATAAGGACACTACAGGAATAGAATTATATAGTGCATTACAAGTTGTTGTTGTTCCCGAATAAGGGAATGTATCTAATAATATATCCATCATCGTAAATACCTTATTATAGTCTTCATTACTTAATTTATTCAGTAAGATGATTCGCTTCCTATCCACATCTAATTTCTCCATGTAAAAAGCCATTCGTTCTTCATTATTATCAAAGGATTCTAATTTTAAAAGAATCTTGGTATCTGGGCATGCATTTAATATCTGCCTCCATGTATCTAATACGTACTTTGTATTCTTATTTTCCTTATTGATGCCTCCGAGTATGATCGTTTTATTTGTTTTACGAGGGGTCGTCGGAATTGATTGTGAAAAGGATTTATAGAGTAGAAAGCATTTGGGAAGTCTTAATAATTCTTCACTATACTTTTGATTCGTATTTATATTATCCGCGATGGCATCCGTGATCCTATACTGAATCCCTTTTAAACCCGTAGTATTCGGAAATCCTAGATATGAAACCTGTATTGGTGCTGGGTGATAAGCGAATACACCTAATCGATTCTCCACGGTGTGCCCATTTAAATCCACTAAAATATCAATCCCTTCTTTATAAATTAATTCCGCGGCTTGTTTATCGGTGCTGTTTTTTATAAGATAATATTTCAGATTTAATTCTTTATATTCTGGTACCATATCGGGAAGATTGGCATAAAGAATAATCTCGAACTCTTCTCTATTATGATTTTTTAGAATAGGTAGAATAAAGTTGGTTACAGAATGATATTGATAATCACTCGAAAGATAGCCTATCTTTATTTTTTTGGATGGGGGTTTGGTGTTAAATTTAAATAAGGGAGTATCCGGTAAATACTCATTGATTTTTAAATAAAGTTTAAATACTTCATCCTGATTATAATAATCATAGTCATGGAAGCAAAGTAGATTCGAAAATGACAGTAATTTATTCCATATATTTAAATTAAATTTTAATGATAAATCCACTGCTTTCTTCGTATATTCGATTGATTTTTCATACTCACCAAATGCAGAATATACATATCCTAGGTCATGATAGCAGGACCACTTATCTGCCTTTTCCTCCATCGTTATACATTTTTGGCTCGACTTTTGCTTGATTAGTTTTAAGAATATTTGAATACCATCTTTATAATATAATTGCTGGAAGTGGCAGCGTGAAAAAATAGCCAAAAAACGACTATCCTCTTTGAACTGTTCCAATTGTTTATTTTTATTCATTTCAATGACGCTTTTTCCTAAGCCTAAGTCCAAATAAATTTTAGATAACTCTAATACCGTATCTATATTCGATGGATCGACTTGAAACCCAATCGTTAGCCAAAGTATCGTCTTTTCTAGTATATTCTCTTGTTTATAGATCATAGCCATCCTATGATATAAAGTGCCATCCTCAGGATAAAGGGTAATTAATTTGGTTAATATGATATCTTTTAATTGTATCGCGGTTGTATTTGAAATGATATCGAAACCCATATTACAAAGTTGTGATTTCTTTTCTGTTTTTAATTTTGGATCCCTTGCCATATTTTCATAACTCTGTATAAATAGATTCATTTTATAGTTGCTTCCATTATATATTTATATGCTTTCCTAATCTCATCATTAATTATGGAGAGCCCGTTTTATAAAGAAAATTCATCGATCGTACTTTATTTAGAGCCAATACTAAATACATATTATAAAACATATCAAAATGTTATCACTTTAAGTGCAATGCCCGATGGTCCTCTTGCGGATCTTGTTACTTCGTTTTCTTTATCCAAACTTTCGCGCTTTCAGGAGGCGGGTCTTGGAACGTTTTCATCAAATTGTACCTTCGTTTTATTACGCTATCCAAAAAATATGGGGTCTTCTAAATGTGCCGATTATTTTATGACCGCTGATGATATTCCTGCAGTGTTCTCTTATTTACAAAATCATGGGTATACCATTGATACGAATCTTACAAAGATGCTTTATAAATCTCCGATCACGATTGGGGGTGTGAGTGAAAAACGTATCTCTGGAAACCGAAAGATGATTTGTATGGTTCAGTATTCAAAAAAATCATAGGTGTGTATTTGTAAATATATTTTTCATTTACTGCATAATTCGTTACAATTTAGTATATTTTTTATTGTTATTGGTTATTATATTATTATGAATAATTACGAAAAGAATATTGATCGAGTCGACTTAATAAAACAATATAGAGCACATATTATCAATTATCACCCCATTACAAAAGAAATGATTGAATCTATTACCACTATGCAGCCAGAAGATATAAAAGATTTTTTGATTCTTTATAATGAGTTAATTCAGAATATTATAGAGAATATATCTTGAAATGGTGGTTTGCGTATTCGCATATTTATTTTTTTGTTTATCCAGATTATATTTATGAATAATAATTGTTTGATTCTTGTTTGCCATAAACCGAACCCAATTTGGCTTGAATTCTTAAACTCTTTTCAATACTATCGTATTTTTATTATTATTGATGACGAAACGGTAAACTATGAACACTTATGTGAGATATATAGGCGTCTTAATTTTATATTTATCGATAAAACCAATTGTATGGTTACAGGGATTACCAATATGTGCTTTACTTTAAATAAGATGGTATCCGGTTGGGAGAAGGCATTCTTCTTTGTGGTAGAAGAACACACAAGAGATCTATTTAAGAATTATGATAATATCTGGTTTATGGAAGATGACGTCTTCTTTTATGATGAGAAAACACTGAAAGACTTGGATGATAAATATCCAACAAGTGATCTTCTAACCGCACCATGCTACTTAAAAACACCCGAAGATAAATGGCTTTGGAATGTTATTCATACGAAATTTGAGGAGCCTCATTACCATGCCATGGTTTGTGCTGCTAGAATTTCAAGGAAGATCTTAGACCGTGTATATGACTATGCTGATGAACATAAAGTATTGTTTTTTGTTGAAGCACTTATACCGACTATTGCCAAACAATTTTATTATAAATATGATACCCCGGAGGAACTATCTACGATTCAATTTCAATATGATTGGGCTGCGGATACGTTAAATCGATCTCATTTCTTTCACCCTGTAAAAAACATTCAGTTACATAAAGATGTTCGTGAGGGAAAACGGTAAAGCCATTGAAAAATTGAACTACCCTATTTTTATTTACTCGCATAGTAAATAAAAATGTCAGTAGAATTTAAATTATTTTCATGTCTTAGGGTGGGAAGAAATTATAAACGTATCACATTTCGATTAGGTATTCGGGCTTCAGATATCCTATTACGTACTATTGAACGTAAATTTATTAAGTCAGAGGAAGTGCTTGGTGAATTCGTCGAAATGAAAATGTATGGAAGACCCTATGATCCAGATGTCTGTCTCCTATTCAGACATCCAGATAGTGGAAAAGTATATGAATTTGAACCATCCTTTGGTTCTAGTGAAGGGTTTATAGAATATGATCCGGAAGAGGAATCGATGCAGAGAATTCAGGAACGGACTAAGATCATGGAAATCGAAATTCAAGGTAATTGGTGGGCATTTCGACCTGATAATGTGGTTGCCACACAAGGGCTCGATATTAGCAATTTTGCGCCATAATATTATGTTTTATTTGCTTTTACACTCGAATTACGAACTGTGCATTCCCTAAGAAACTTAAACTAGCCATATGGTTTATATATTGATTAGATATATTGTTTCGACAACGGGTTTCTAAAACATGCGGTCAATAATGATAGGCTTATTTTCTTCCGCATCAAACTCCTGGATCAAATATTTATAGATGGACTCATAAACCTCATTCGTTTCATAACTACGACATGTATAGATATCCAATGCCAAATAATTACGCTCTGGAAACGTATGGATAGATATATGTGATTCGGTTAATAAATAAATAATAGATAAGCCCATAAGTTCGAATTCTTTGGACATGTGCTGAATCACTGTAAAATTATGAGTCTCGCAAATAGTATCTAATAATGTCTTTATTTTATTTATATCATTCAATAGGTTGGTATTTCTTATATTTTTAATATCACAAATCATATGTTTACCCGATGTCTTATTTTCTTTATTTGAGAACATTACTTTTTATAAGGGGGTTATACTTATATATGTTTTTGAAAAAAGATATAGTAATAAGATACTATATCCCAGTAAATAATGCGTAAATTATTTTTTTTAACACCCCTTTTATTCATCCGTAACATGCAGTCTTTTCATGTGGGTACTATGTTTGGAATGACGAACCGTACTTTTTTTATGCAAATGAGAACCAAGAAAACGAAATCTGAGACAGGCTTGATTTCACCCACGCAATCTAAAACTCGTATTCGTCATACTACTCCTAACTATTTACCCAAAACTCCAAATCAAGCCTTATATGTAAATCATTTGAATGATCTAAATACGCATATTGTATTTGGTATTGGGCCCGCTGGTTGTGGGAAAACATTATTTGCATGCGTAACCGCCATTAATAATCTAAAAAAGGGGATAGTTAAAAAGATAGTATTAACACGCCCTATCGTTCCGGTAGATAAAGAAGAGATGGGATTTTTACCTGGTAATTTGGTTTCGAAAATGGATCCCTGGACAAGGCCCGTATTCGATATATTTTCCGAGTTCTACCCCCAGAAAGAAATAGAATCAATGGTACATAGTGGTGTGATCGAGGTATCTCCCTTGGCATTTATGCGTGGACGTACATTTAAAGATTCTTTTATTATTGCAGATGAAATGCAGAATTCTTCACCTAACCAGATGCTTATGTTAACTACTCGAATTGGTGATGGTAGTAAAATGGTTATCACTGGTGACTTAAAGCAAACGGATCGGTCCGATGAAAACGGGCTTGTAGATATTATGCATAAGGTTTTTATTTATAATTCCTATGAATCTCAAAAAAAAGAGCCTAGTAACTTAGGTATACAAATTGTACATATGACAAGCCAAGATATTGAACGTAGCCCTATCGTTTCGAAGATTTTAGACATTTATAATGTGAAACCCCAATCGACTGTTACTAACCGCGATCCTCACCCTCCCACCTTCAAAAATGAATCTATTGTTTTAAACACTGAAAATAAGAAATCTGTTTCGTATAGTATCAGTAATTCAGATGCAGCACTAATTCCTATTCATCATACATCGAAACGTACTATGGATTAGTTTCATAGGTTGTATTAATTTATTATATTAATACAACGAATTATATATGTTATCTTTTGTAGTTGTCACATATGATGATAATATTGAACAAAGACTACATAGTATACAAGCCAAATCATTCGCTTATGTAGATCCAAAGATTATTCATAAAATATATATCATATATAATGCAGATGATTTTGAAACATATAAACAAAGGTTTTATGCCGAAATAATTCATTGTTATCCTGAATACTTATTTGATAAAATCGTATTATTATCACGAGACTATTTTTTAAAATCCACATCATTGCGTATTGGTTGGTTTATACAACAATCTATTAAATTACTTATATCAAAAATCATAGAAACTGAATATTATATCACTCTGGACGCCAAGGATCATTTTATTCAGCCTATAGATTATAGTTATTTTTTCAATGAAAGTAAGCCCTATTTTTATATACAACATAATAATATTATTCATTCTACCAAATCAAATTTGAAAAACGCGGCTGCCTATTTCGGAATTCAAATAGATATAAATATCAATAGTAAAACCGTTATGTTATCAAAAAATGGTGTTAGTTATTGCCTTATAGAACCGATCACTCCCTTCGTATTTAAAACAGACTTGGTTTTAGATATGATAAATACTATTGAAAAGAAAGAGAACAATAATTTTGAAGTCGTTTTTTTAAAGCATAAGTTCTGGGAATTCTTCCTATATTACTGTTATCTTATTCATAATAACTTAGTTCGAGATAACTATGGGTTTAAACAACATATTAATCATAAATTATGGGGTAAAAATTCTACTATTCATGGATTATACTCTGAGAACCTATATAATAATATTATTAGTAAAAATATATCCTGTATTGGGTTTCATAGAGACAGAGTGCCTAATCTTACTGCACATGAAAGAATCACTATATTTAAATTTTACCAACGTATACAACCTGATTTTATTCTTGATGATATTTATAATATCCTTGATCCATATAAATATATAAAATAATTATACATAGTTCTATAATCATGACAGATCAGTTCGAAAATAGTAAAGATCAGTTCGAAAATAGTAGACAAGTGGTTACTCTAGAAGAACAGCAAATCATTATCGATTGGGTATTAGAAAATTGGAAAACTTTTATTTTTAATAAAAATAATAATGGATACTATGTCTCTCCTCATATGATCGAAGAAGCCTATAAAAATAATACTGTCTATGAATGTATCCAAAATATAGAGAAACGTATTATCAAAAAGGAAAATCTCCAGACGTTTCAAAAGCCCACTGCGCTAGAAGATTTTATTTATTATATGGATTCAGGAACAAAATTACATCCACATAAAGATCCAAATGATGAGAATGGTTATCAAGTACGATTTAATGTTTGTATTCAAAAACCGGATGCAGGTGGTCTACCTATTTACGCCGGTAAAAAACTTAATATTTTTGAGCGGGAATATATTATATGTCGCGCTGGTTTAGATACACATACTAGTGGTGTTATCTATGGTAATAAACCAAAAATTAATATATCTTATGGATTTTCTGTGGATAAAGACTCTCTACATCTCTATACAAATCGTGAAACACCTATACGCTGATTTGAACAACATTGTAAAATTAATGATATTTTTAATTCATCAAGGGTTTAAAAAAATATCATTAATAACATATAAGGTAATTTTATGACAACAACTAATTTTAATATTCCCAATGTAACCGATTCAAATTATAAGGATATAGGTTCTGTGATGAGTGGGAATTCAACGAATACGACCACGAATAAATATCTTAATCCTACTGCTGCTCTTCAAACTACTATTGGTACGAGTCAAAGCGTAACGGATACGGTGTTCTATAATTATACAAAAATTACTGGTACACCAACCATCGGTGCTATTTATCCCACTAATTACTTTATTACAACTAGTAAAACGGATATCTATAAGGTATTCTGTCCTATATATGCGGATATAACTTCTGCAACATCGGGCACATCTGTAACTATACCTTCTTGGTGTTCTAGAATCGCATTCAATGTTATTGGCACAGGTGGTAATGGTCAGGCGGATTATACAGATGCATGGGATACCCTCACTGGTCATACTCTTTATGTCAGTGGTTATTATACATATACGATAAATGTTACGCAACAATATGATCGGGATGCATTTAATGGTCATCACTCACATGGATGCTGGCAACAGCAGCAGAATAATACAGGAACAAGTTATGCTTATTATAATGATTATACACATTATACTCAAAATTATTCTGGGTCTGGTGGTGGTGGTGGTGGATGCATTGCTGGTATTTATAATAATATTAATGGGAGTTCAGCGAATTGTTCAACTATGACCATCACGATTGATACTTCAAAGACGAACATACAATTTAATGATAGTGTTTCTAGTTTTGTTACTGCATTCAATGGATCAAATGCTAGTCCTAGTGATTTGTCACAGGGGGCAAGGGATAGCATCGGAACATTTGGTGGCACAAAATATGGTTATGGATCTACTAATCTAGGTTCTGTGACAACAGAAAATGTCTATTCTGTAACAGCATCTACAGGTAAATTCGATTTCGTTTGTCAAAACAGTGGCTCTTCCGGTACTCTTGGTGTTATTAATAATACTTATCAGGGCACTGGTGGTAGTAGTGGCTATAGTAATTCTAGCACAATTCAAACATATTTTTTACCCTCTTTATCGACCACATATGGAAATGGTGGTAATGGTGGCTCTAGCAATACTGGCACTACTGGTGCGGTTCGCTACTGGTTTTTAAGATAGACCAAATAATAAAATCATCCAAAACATATATAAACATTTGGTTTTCTACTTATTATAGTGATGAATATTACTACTTATTTAACAGATTGTATCAAAGAAAATAAGCCCGTAGCCTTTTCTAAGTATGGGGATGGAGAAATTATGTGTGCCAAACACACTGGTGATACGAATGCGGATTTTGAAACGTATACTCCTCAATTAAGGGTTGCTGTTATTGAAGCATTTAAATATATGGTAAATGAAGCCGATAATGCATATATCGGTTTATGGCATGATCATTCATGTATTGATTTTTGGGGACAATTTGCTACCAAGCGAATAAAGTGGGCTTACTTTCATTCCTTACTTATAGATAATGAAGATATGGAAACCAAAAACGAGGTATTACAGAATAAGGTCGTTTTATATAAAGCCATTAAGGAGTCGAAACTTAAAAAGATTATTATCTGTAACCCTCTCCTAGTTAAGGCAAAGATTTTATTAAATGTTGATCATGTTGTGAGTGTCCCTTTCCGGAATTGGATTGATAATGAAATGGCAAATTATATCGCGCATTTGAAAGAACTTATCGGTGAAGATGGAAATCATATTATTATGACTTGCTGTGGTATTGCATCCCGTGTTTTACTTCCTGAATTAATTAAGATATTTCCCAAGGGTATCTACTTGGATTTTGGATCGGCACTGGATTTGATCTGTACCAAGCGCGATTCTAGAGGATGGAACTATAAGTATGAAGATATTGCCGAAGTATTAAAGGATATTTTACCTGAGAATTGGGATGATGAAAGGTATAATGAAATCTATGAACTTGCCAAAGATAATATGGGCGTGCATTTACCAAAATAACTATATAAATATATTTTTGTTATATTTATATAATGTTTTTAATCAATCATGATCTAAAAGCCATTTATATTCGGACACCAAACTGTGCTAATAATTTCATTTGTACGATATTGAATAAATATTATGGGTTTAAACTATTTGAAATGGTAACCCGTGATGATATTAGTGATTTCTTTGATAATGATGAACATTTGATTAATAGTATTGAATATTATCGGGCGGCAGTTTTTTCAATTCGTAAACATGGAGTACTAAGATATATGCTTGATCATGAAGATAATAATATATTACAAAACATGACCGAAGAAAAATGGAATTCCTATTATAAATTTACGTTTGTTCGAAATCCCTATGAAAAACTATACGCTTGTTATCAAAAGTTAAAAACTCATACTCGCCAAGATGATAATGAATCTAATTATGTTTCATTCAAGTCTTTTTTAGATAATAAAGATCTTGTTGGTAACTTATCTTATTTCAGTTCCTTTATCCAACAGTATGATCATCTTTTGAATTATTCGAACCAATTGAATATGCAATATATTGGTTACTTAAATGATGTGAACTGTGATTTATTCCATATTTTAACTCACCTTGGAGTTACTAAAATGGTTCATCTTGAGAATTCAGAAGAAACGAATTTCTATAGCAATAAGTTTCATGATTATAAGGATCATTATGATCAAGAATGCGCCGAAAAAGTAATCCAATTATTTTCTGATGATTTTGCTTGCTTTGGATTTCCACGGGACTTAGAACCCGTGATTGAGAAACCAAAAGATACAGTTACAAATTTATACTTGGATTATAAGATGAATTTACTGAATAATAAAAACATCACTCGTGATCTGTTGTCATTAAAAGGTTTTACAGAGAACTTCTTTACAAATATAGATATCATTTATAATATCACTTCTGAAAATAACTTTATGAGGGAACAAAAAGAGGGGATACTAAGTCGAATAGATGGACTATGTCAACGTATATCTTCGAATAAAACTATTCGACAAGCACATGATTTAGATTCATATCTATGTATCAAAAATGATTTTACATTTCATTGTGAGAAATGCTCTGAATTTACTTGCTATAATTCTATCGCGAGGGATGCCCATTTATATTTCTGTAATAAAATTAAAGATTAATCTTGAAATATAATAGAGTATATATGACATCTATCATCTTTATTGGTGGGTTTGCCGCAAGTAATGATTATTCACTGCCTATGTGTAGAGAACTCCAACGTCTCACGCAAAAACGAGTATATAATTTTAATTTAACTCATGACTATACATTAGAAGAAGAATGTATAACCATAATAAATACTTGCGCATCGAATGAAAACTTGATGGAGCAAATTATTTTGATCGGGTTTTCAACTGGTTGTTTGATTGCCATGGAATTAGCATCCAAACAACTTATTAATGTATATCGTATTATTTTATGTGCACCTGCCGAAATACTCACGAGATTAAATTATCCTCTCATGGAATCCTTGATAGATAATGCACCAAAAACAAATAATATTTCATCATTTATGCCAATATGGCAACCACAAAAGTATACTGGGTTTTCTGTATTATTCTATAAGATGATATGGAAGGTTATTGATCCCTTATGGAGAGTGGGGATGTATTTTTTAGGAGCAAACCGATTATCAAAAATATATTATCACTTTGTCGCTCAATATGTAAATGAACCTTATGCCGATGAATTCGCAAAATTATTATTCCAAAAGGAATTGCACGCACTGCGACGGACGATAACTGAGTGTTTATTAAAACCATCACTTATCGAAAAAATAAGGAATTATGACGGAAGGATAGATATTTTACAAGGAATGGAAGATACGTTATATATTCCTTATTCTAACTTATTATTTTATCATAACAAAAACGTAATATTACATCGGGTTCAGGGCGCAGATCATCATATGATATATCATTATCCAAAATTAATAGCAGAAAGGATTGCATCTATTACATCACACTTGAAAGCCAGCCCGTTATAATATATTTATCATCTGTTACAGGTATACATCCCTTATTTAGGTAAGGCCATGTAGATGGAAAAATCAATAATGTTCCTGTTTCTGGTGCTATTTTATTATTTAAAAACGCAGTTTCACCTCCCTCTTCAATATCATTTAAATACCATATGAATGTTAATAAACGGGTGGACGACTCCTCTGATAATGTATCATTATGCCAGACATAAAATCCCTTATTCTTTTCGTATTTTTGAATATGAAATCCACTATCATATAATATATTGTATTTTATCATATTCAGGAATTCGATGTTTACTTTGGCCAATCTGTTATAATAATTTATGATGGCACCGTTTAATTTTTCAAATAGGATCTTATCTATATCCTTCCATTCCTCCTTATTCGATAACTGTAAATCGAAGGTATTCTTTATGGATAGATCCACATTATTTTTACCCGTTATGCCTCTACTTTTCTCATTACTTTTTTCAAACCTTGTTATTATTTCTTCACATAATTGGGGTTCTAGACTGTTCTGTTCCGTATAAATAAAGAAATTATCATCAATGGTTTCATCCGACGAATAGGCTATGGACGATTTTTCTATACGAGATAACTTCAAATTCTTTTCGAATAACTTTTTAGTCTCGTCAAACATTGCTGATTTTGATTGTATTATGTGAATATTTTTATATCTATTCGCATAAATAGTATAAAAAGATTTAAACCTATGTTACTTATCAAACTATATAATTATGGAGCAAAATAATATACCTATTGGAAGTATGATATCTTATAATGGGGATGTCGACCCTACTGGTTGGGTAATATGTGATGGTATTGCGCGTGATAATTCGGATGGAAAATATAATGATTTGATCGCATTGAAATTGGGTGAATTAGATTCTATGTCTTGCTTCGTGCCGCCCAATTATAAGAATTCGGTGATCACGAATTTTAAAGACCCCGAGGTGGTCAGATATAACTTATTACACCCGAATAAACTTTCCCAAATAAGAAGGTGCCATACTTATGTTTTTAATAATAAAGTTATGGAGTATAATAATAAGTTCTATGAGGAGGGGGATACTGTGAATCATAGGATTGATTTAAATGAAACTGTTGTTAACTGGATACTTAAGTGTTGATTTGTCGGTAACGTTGCCTTTGAACACTATCCGCATTCTGTGCGGATTATAATATTCAAAGGTGGAAAAATTGATTATTTCTATTGATAATATATTATTGAACTAATACATTATTAACATGTTACGAAGACTTTTATTTGTCGTGATTCTATCTAAGGTTGGTGCGTTTATTAGTCCACTTCAGGGCATTGTTTCTGGTCAAGCCTTAATATATAGTTTAACTCGAAATATTGGTAATGAAATTGTTGCGGGTAACTTTTTACTAAATGATGCGTTTAGGGGGTCGATTCATCTCAATACAGATATATTTTATCTTGGTCTCCTTGGACTAAGTCTCTTTAATAAACATCAAACCAACAAAATAATAGATAAGTTTGAGAACCTGGAAACGTTTATTATTTCTAAGAGGGCATTTAATGTTGTGTTTTTGGTTATCATGATCGTATTGACAAAGAATGTGGATAATGCTATTTGATCGATGGACTCTTGGATATTGGATCAAGTTTTTATTGAGACCCTTGGATCATGGCCTTGGATCAGAGGGCAACTGGACACCCTTGGATCAGAGGGCAACTGATAGACCCTTGGACCTTGGGACTTGAGAGACCCTTGGATCAGAGGGCAACTGGAGACCCTTGGATCAGAGGGCAACTGGACACCCTTGGATCAGAGGGCAACTGATAGACCCTTGGACCTTAGGACTTGAGAGACACTTGGACCTTGGGACTTGAGAGACCCTTGGATCAGAGGGCAACTGGAGACCCGACAATCCCAATGACCCCGTCAATCCCCCGCCCCGGGCTCACATACAGAGTATCCCACCGCGCAGCCACCCCCCTCCTCCCCGGGCTTAGATATCGAGAAATGAGTGACATATCGATAAATGAGTGGGATATCGATATTCAAGTGATTCGGCAAACAATTCCGTTGGAGAACATCCGACCCCCGTCAAATTTGTTCTCCAACGGAATCTTTGGGCTTGAAACGGTCCGTTTGGAGGAAAAAATTGAACGATCAACCCCGTTTTTCCCAAACAATTCCGTTGGAGAACGTCTGACCCCGTCAAATTTGTTCTCCGCTCCGTCAAATTTGTTCTCCAACGGAATCTTTGGGCTTGAAACGGTCGGTTTTGGAGGAAAAAATTGAATGAGAAAAACCGGTTGGAATCTGAGGCAAATGTCACTCAAACCTCAATATCCAATCCAATGTCGTCTCTTCGATCAATCGAAATGTTCTCGTTGAACGGGTTCGAAGCGTTCGTTTTCGTCGTTTGTCCGACAATGGTCAAGCCCGAAGTCATTCTATCGTTCGTTCAAAAGGGAAATCCGTCGAAATCCGCGGCGTTTCAAAGAAAAATCGTCGATCTCATTCAAGACTACTCGGCCGCGTTCTTGCGAACCCCAAGGACCGTCACCCAGACGCCAAATGAGTCTGAAATGGGAGCGATCATCGAAACGCTCCGCCAGTTCGCCAAGGACGAGTTTCGGTTCGATCTTTTCAAGAAGAACTTGCACCTGGTTTTCGAATTAATGACTGAAAACCCCGAAAAAGAGAAGCATCTCATCGACAACGCGAGCCTTTGCAAGTTGGTCAACGAAGCGCAAACCCATCTTCGCAACTCAAAACCCGATACGCACTGGGAGGCAACGTATAGTCCAGACAAATCGAAAGTCAAGTTCACCGAGCGTCGAAACGATCCGGTTCAACGAGGAAGAGCAAAAAAGGCCTAAACGTCACTCGAAAATGGGTGAGAAAAAAGGGGGGATAGCCCCATTTTTCCATTCCGTTGAATCCGGAGAACCCCGACATTCGAGAAAATGTTCTCGAAAAGGCCGTTCAATTGGATATAAAATAAATATCCCATTATCCAATAAAATATAACAATCCAGAGATATCGAGAAATGAGTGGGATATCAATAAACGAGTCGCACCATAATAGAGAACAAAAAATGCAGTTCCTGCGCGAAAAAAATTGAATAACTTTTTTGCCAATTCTTTTTGTCAAATCAAACCAAACCAATCGGTATCCAATATGTCTTCCTTCGTTACTATCCAACTCGCGAACGGCCACTCGATCAATGTTCCAGCAGAGTCATTCAACTCCCTAGCCCCCGGGCTGAAGGCATTCATCGACACCTTCGACGCACCTGCTCCTTCTATCACGCCGACGAAGACCACTGAGTGCGTGCCCGTGCTCGCCCCTCAGCGCGTCCCTTATGGCTGCTGCCGTGATTGCTGGATCACTGGCACGAAGAAGGGGGCAACCTATGGACTAGAAGGCACAGTCAAGCCTATTGCATGCGCCGTTCATGGTAAGGAGAAAGGCATGATCCAAGCAAAGATCCTCCGTGCCCAGAACTCACCAGAAATTATCGCGTTTCCCAACCTCCCCCTGGCGCCCAAGAAGTCGACTATCAAAAAGCACCAACTCTGCAAGGAGGCCGGCTGCCAGAACACAGGCAAGTTCTACTGCATGCCCGTCGGGGATGCCAAGAAGATCAAGTTCTGTGGCGCACACAAGACAGCCGAGATGAAGAATGGCTATCACTGGAAGAAGGAGTTGGCGACCGTGGCCACTGTCCTCTTCCCCAAGGACGACTAAGTAGATTTGCATTGTAAACACATTAAAAAACATGAAAAGAGAACCCTCTTTTTTCATGTTTATATAAATCTTAGAGAACCTAGAAAAGAAATCGGCCCAACTTTTTTGAAATAGGACAAAAATAAATGTCCATTTTCAAGAAACCTCGATATCAAATTTCTAAAACACTCATGATTTTCACTTTTACAGCATAATGCAGCGAATTCGGGAAAACTTTCGAAAAGTGCCGCTGCATATTTTTTATTAAGTTTTAACGTAAAACTATTTAGAGCGTTTTTTCTGGTTCTATAATATTGAACATATGAGTACAGAAAGTTGCTCAAAAGTTGCTCAAACATATTTCTGTCAGGTTTGTGACTATTCTACGAGCAAAACAAGTAGTTATAAAAAACACTTAACCGCTGCAAAACATATTTCGTTAACAGAATTGAACAAAAAGTTGCCAAAAGTTGCTCATGATCTAGTTTGCAGTAAATGTGACAAATCCTTTAAATCGCGTTCTGGATTATGGGGTCATAGTAAGAAATGTACTAAAAACCAACCTCTTAGCAATGATCTTGTGTGTGAAATAATAAAACAAAACCATGAATTCAAGGAACTAATTATCGAACAAAATAAAAAGATAATAGAACTCGCAAGTGAACCGAAAACGATAACTACCAATAATACCAACAACACGCAATTCAATTTACAACTCTTCTTAAACGAAAAATGTAAGGATGCCATCACTGCAAATGAGTTTGTTGAGAACCTCCAGATATCTTTTGATGATTTGGAGAACCTGGGCAATAAAGGTTATGTAGAAGGTATAACAAATATCATACTTAAGGGGCTAAAGATGCTCGATGTTACCAAGCGCCCTTTCCATTGTACGGACGTAAAAAGAGAGACCATGTATATTAAAGATATTAATGAATGGACGAAGGACAGTGAAGATAAAACAAAATTAAAGTCAGTTATTGAGAACGTTGCCACAAAAAATAAATATAAGGCCAAAGAATGGCGCGAAACACATCCTGGTATTCATGTTCTCGATTCTCATGATAATAATATGCACATGAAACTCTTCGGTGAACTTATGGCCATCGAAACGGACAAGGAAGAGAAACTAAAAGAAAGGATCATCAAAATCTTGGCGAAGGAAGTTCATGTTGATAAATAAAATCTATAGAATTGAGAACCTGAAAGCAATGTTCTCAAAACAACGGAAAAATTGAACTTATTTTGAGAATAAAAAAGCATTTCAACTTAACAACACCTTCGGTGCATTAGAACAATGTCGCAAGAACAAACTGTTTGGAGAGCCTCGACCGAGGAGGAGCAGCACGGTCAAGGTCCCATGACCTTGGCCGAGTTGGATGGATCCATGTCCGATGAGGAGGAGCACGGCGATGGTGGTCCCATGACCATTGCTGAGTTGGATGCGCCCGCGGATCCTAGGAGTCGTTCGCCATCTTTCGAAGAGGATGAGATCCAACTCGACGGAGAGTACTACTGGTACAATTCCATTTGTTACCATGGCGCATTCCCCGTCGAGTGGGCCAAGAACCACTATCCTGACACCGGTCCTCTTGAGTGTTGGAACTGCGAGGATTATGGATGTGTCAATGGCATCTTCGTGGGTTACTGTGCAAATTGTGCACAATACGTTTACGAAGGAGAACGCGGACGCGGCTTCTTCGACCACGGCGTAGAACTCGACGATCCGAGTTATCCAAGCGCATTCGAAACGTACTTGAAGGATGAGGTTCTCGAAACTCATGTTCCGACCTTAGGAGAAGACATGGACATTGATATGATCGATCCGCCAGAAGATGCCAAATATGGGCATGACAATCCATGCTTCAGTCACTACGAGGGTGGATATAACGATTTCTAGCCAAACAAAAAGCACACGTCTGTACATAGTGTATTTTTTGTTTATAAATCATCAGTCACATCCTTCACCAAATATTTTTGTTGGTCCACATAATAATGCTCTTCATCTGGCAGTAAGAACACGTCATTATTATTATTTAAAAAACGATATAAAAACATCACGCTTATAATACTTGTAGCGGCACCACATAAACAAGCACCAGCGCAAACACACAAAGCCATATGTATATATTACATGGGTCATAAAATAAACACTAAATAAACCTATGTTACGTTAATAGGAGCGCAGTTGTAATTACAAAAATAATATTTGTTCTCCAGGAAAAAATTGAATAATACCGGATCAATAGAATAGTTGATACCCTCCCTAGGTAGGAGGTACATCGCTCGTTTAGCTCAGTGGTCAGAGCATCAGTCTTATGAGCTGAGGGTCATGGGTTCAATCCCCATATCGAGCATAAGAGTTTCCCTGCACTCTAAAAACAGGAAAATAAACCCGGTTAGCTCAGTCGGTAGAGCGCTAGCCTTTTAAGCTAGTGGTCGAGGGTTCAAGCCCCTCATCGGGTGTTTCCTTTCGGGTTTCCGAAGGAAGGGAGCCATTCCCAAAACAGTTTGTCTGTTCTACCAAAAACAGTCCATTGCTTCTGTAGCTCAGTAGGAAGAGCAAACGGCTGTTAACCGTTAGGTCGCAGGTTCGAGCCCTGTCAGGAGCGCCAAGCCTTATAGTGTAGTGGTCAGCACGTATCCTTTACACGGATGAGTCATGGGTTCAAACCCCATTAGGGCTAATTGAGTTTGCAGGCACTCATTCAAAAACTTGCATTTGCTCTCATAGTGTAGTGGTTAGCACCGAAGACTTTGAATCTTCTATCCTGGGTTCGAGTCCCAGTGAGAGCTAAACTTGTCTTCGTACAGCGATTTACCAAAAATCCTTTTATGATTCAAAATGAAGACAGCAAAAACCCTTCCGATATTGTCTAGGTGGTTAGGATAGCGGGCTTTCACTCCGCTGGCCAGGGTTCGAGTCCCTGTATCGGAAACCCCCGAAAGGGGCTATGAGTTCGTCAGGTCTCTAAAACCGGACAAAGAATATTTGGCAACCTGGCCGAGTGGTTAAGGCGGTAGACTAGAAATCTACTGACAAATTGTCTCACAGGTTCGAATCCTGTGGTTGTCGCACAAGAGTTGTTTGATCTCCCAAAACAAACAATTGGCAACCTGGCCGAGTGGTTAAGGCGGTAGATTACTAATCTATTGGCAAATTGCCGCGCAGGTTCGAACCCTGCGGTTGTCGCATAAGAGTTGTTTGATCTCACAAAACAAACATGTGCAAGCATGGCCGAGTGGTCTAAGGCGCCTGACTCAAGTTCAGGTCTTCGGGCGTGGGTTCGAACCCCACTGCTTGCAATATATCTGTGCCCGATTGGCTCAATTGGATAGAGCGCAAGACTTCTAAGCATTTATGCGGCAAGCAATCTTGAGGTTGAGGGTTCGAGTCCCTCATCGGGTAAAGGCACAATCATTTGTCTTCATACAGCAATTCAACCAAAATTCACTTATTCGAATCCAAATGAAGACAGCAAACTAAGAAACCAGCATGGCCCGGGTTTCACACAGCAATCTACCCCCTTTAAATTATATTATGGATGTTCTATATCGTAAGATGTAGAGTATTCAGTTTCCAGCCAGCAATCTTCAAAAGATTTGATTTTGAAAACAGGGAAACCGCGAGTTGACTGATCTCTAAAACAGTCACCAAAGCGGATATGGCCGAGTGGTTTAAGGCGACAGACTTAAGACCTGTTATCTATGATGCGTGGGTTCGAACCCCACTGTCCGCAATGAGTTGTTTATCTCATTAAAAATAAACACCAAAGCAGGCGTGACGCTGAGTGGTTTAAGGCGACGGGCCCGCGTCCCGTATCTATGATGCTGAAATTCGAAGCAGTATCTATGGTTCGTGGGTTCGAATCCCACCGCTTGCTAAAAAGGGATCACCCAACACCTTTTTTCATGATATAGAAATATCATGAAAAATTGATTATTCAAAAACTTTATTCGGTCTTTCAAAACAATATGGATTTCTCATTTATACGCGATTCTCATACAAGATCTATGGTATCCAATGGATATACCGCAGTCAGTCAACTCGAACTTTGGAATTGGATGAAGGAATATACCCCTGAAAACAACAATGGCTTCCAATTCTCTGAACATCCATACATTTATCGTATTGCGGCGAAGATGGAATCTTTGCCCAACCCTCCCGGTCATTCCGGATCTTCGTTTGGATGCACGATGCGAGAGTTGGAATATATTGCTAAAAATGGTTTAGATAAATATAAAGAAAAATTGTCGAGATGAAAAATTGAATAACTTTTCGAATCCCCTTTTTTATTCAAACAAAACAACAATGCGCCTGCATTTCATCGGGATACTTATTTTATGTCTTCTTTTGCCATCCGCCCTGGGAGGACGGGCCCAAAGGAGGCGGAGACGTCGCCAACGCAACGCACATGATCGCGCCAAGGCTCGTCATGAGGCCGCCCTCATAAATTTCAAGTGCGACGGCATAGAATATAAATATCCTCGTCTCATGGATCATCGGAACGTCACTGCTGTTCCAATGCCAAATGAGGACACTGCATCGATACAATTCTGGAATGACAAATGCGTCACTCTGCCCCCCACCGCGTCCGAGATTATCGCCACGGTAATGTCGGTTGCACTCATTGGATCAATTGGTGTTGCGATATTCACTTGTGTGATACTTTAGTATGTTCTCTATGTGCATAAAAATTGAATAACTTTTTATGGATTCGTTCGAACGCAAAATGGAATACTGCGGTTGCATCACGAATCATAAGGGGGAGTGGAGGGTTAGACTTCTGGATATTTGGGACGAGGTTCTCGAATTGATTGAAGTCAAGACATGGGATGAGTTTCTTGATGAGTGGAGTGACGTGGTCTTCGGAGTAGGAAGACTACTTGGCTACTTCTGGGGGGTTCAATATGTCTCTCTTTATGGGGATGAGAGACATGTTGCGAAAATCAAAAAGAGAATGATGGAATATGGATGCGTGAGAAGTAGACGGCATCTACTCGACAATCATTGTTGTGCGCTATGCAAATGAACTAGACAATCCACTACAATGACCCATTCAATTAGAGATTGACGAGTCAATCCAACCACCACCTTTTTTATATTGTTTTTTATATACTTTTAGAGATAACCAGAAATGAGTGAGATATCCAGAAATGAGTGGGATATCAATATATCAGTGATCCAACAAACAATTCCGTTGGAGAACATCAAGAATAATCGTTTTTGTTCTCCGACCGGATCTTTGGACTTGAAAACGTACGATTTTGGATAAAAAATTGAATAATGTTTCAAACGATGGTTTTTAAGCAAATCTACCCAAAGCATCTGCTTAAGTTAAAATGTCGTCTACCCCTGTTGTTGAGATTGTTGCCGTGGAGGTCGCCAAGACCAAGAAGCCTCGTGCCCCTTCTCTTCCTGCCAAGTTTGGCAAGTTCATCCAGTTCGGTTACTTCCTCATGAAGAAGATCAACGAGGATGCCGCTGAGCCCGTTGTTGACGAGACCGCGGTCATGGATCTTATCCAGGTCTATGGCTCTATCGAGGACCAGGAGTCTTTCGTACAGGGCTTCTTCGATGAGGCCAAGGTCATCGGCAAGGACTTGCGCACGCTTGTTCAGCAGAAGAAGAAGGCCGAGGCAAAGGCTGCCAAGGCCGCTGCTGCTGCGGAGGCAAAGGCCAACAAGCCTCCCAAGGCTCCTCGGGCCAAGAAGGTCAAGTCTGCTGATTCTGAGACTGAGCCCGAGGCCCAGGCCGAGGACAAGCCCAAGGCCAAGCGGACCAAGAAGGTCAAGGCCGAGGATGACATTGTCGCCGAACTCGTTAGTTTGGCAAATGCCGACCCTAAGGTCGAGAAGCCTGAGCCTAAGGTCAAGGCTGAGCCCAAGGCTAAGGCTAAGGCTGAGCCTAAGGCTAAGGCTGAGCCCAAGGCTGAGCCCAAGGCTGAGCCTAAGGTCGAGAAGGCCAAGGCCAAGGCTGAGCCCAAGAAGGCTAAGGCTAAGGCTGAGACCAAGCCCGTTGAGCCTGAGGCCAAGCCCGTTGAGCCTGAGGCTGAGGCCGATGACAAGCCCAAGCGCAAGTACAACAAGAAGTCCAAGACTGACGCTCAGCCTCCTGTTGCTCCTCCTGCTCCTCCTGCTACTGATGACGATGAACTCGATGTTCAGTCCTTCGTTCTTGACGGCACTCAATACCTTCTCGACGACGACAACTTTGTTTACGACTTCGACTCTCATGCTAAAATCGGCTCTCTCGATCGCGACAACAACCTTATCCTTCCTCTTTAAACTTTCTATTTTAAATGCCAATTTCACATACTGTACTTACTGTTTTTTTTATTCGGGGGTTAT
>Ga0114976_10000229_pt1 | contig 34101 bp, 45 predicted proteins | sample S_130805_EF_Meta_FD_87319 | JGI IMG/M metagenome (GOLD analysis project Ga0114976, IMG submission 87319) | Freshwater microbial communities from Lake Simoncouche, Canada to study carbon cycling - S_130805_EF_MetaG | ecosystem: Environmental > Aquatic > Freshwater > Lake | place: Lake... | reverse complement strand
TGCGCCTAAACCCATTGGGGCTTGTGAAAGTGACTTATCTATTGCCATGTTTTAACCTATACGTTATAGTAACCCTGATTGCGCCTTGATTTGAACATCTTAGGTTCATCTTGCTCATCGGAATCTAACTGCACAAACCCACCCCTACGGAACCGTAACAACGCTTGACTCATTGAGTCTACTAAGTCGTCATGCTCGCCCGAAGGAAAACTTGCTACTTCTTCTACTAATTCTTCTGCCCAAGCTGTACAAGGGACCCAAACCCTGCCAGACGCAAAAAGATCTGCGCAAGCATTTAACCTCGCTATTTTATCATTACCTTTGCTTGGAGTGTACTCTTGTACAGGGATACCCATCGCCCGCAACTCAAAAACAAGCGGCGCTCCTGAAGCTTTTGCCTCAACAATAATCGAATCAGGCTCCCATTCTTTGTAATGCTCAAACGCAGTTTGCTTTAATTCGGGAAACTCCATACGCCTTTTAAAGGAATTTAGCAAAATTATGTTAGCTACGTCAACACCTCGGTCATTTGGCCGATAGAACACTCCCCATGTAGTGCAGGCAGAATAGTCTGAGCGTTGGGTTTTTAAAAACGCTGTATCCCAAGACTGAATTAAAAACTCACAATACGGTGGATCTTCGTGTTCCCATTGCTTCCACCACTCTCTTTTAACGATTGCACTGACATCTGAGGTTGGCTGTTGCATGTACTGCGCCATCCACTTACCGTTAGGCAATTCGTTTCTAAGTGCTTCTAATTCTTTTAAAGACCAAAACTCAGGCCAAAGTGGTATCCCGTCGGGCAAAATAGCAGGAAATTCAATGACTTCCCATTCTTCACCACTTCTAAGCGCTGCTGATTTTAACACCTGCCCAGTAAGGTCCTTTTTGGACCATCTTGTCATAACCATGATAATTGAGCCGCCAGGCTGTAGTCGCTGACGTGGACCGGATGTATACCACTCGTAAGTTTTGTCGTAAACCTCTGGGTTGCTCTCGCTTAACGCTGCTTCTTGTTCTGAATGAGGGTCATCAATAATGAGGATGTCTGCGCCCTTACCTGTGACAGCGCCACCAACACCAATCGCAAAATAGTCTCCACCTTGGTTAGTTGCCCACCTTCCAGCTGCCTTTGAATCAGACTGCAGTCCAACACCTGGGAATATCGACTTATACACATCTGAATCGACAAGGTTTCTAACTTTTCGTCCAAATCCAACAGCAAGCTCCGCAGTATGGGCTGTTTCAATAATCTTTTTCTTTGGGAATTTACCCAAAAACCAAGCAGGTAGCAGGTAAGACGCAAATTCAGACTTTGTATGCCTTGGAGGCATGTTAATAATAAGACGTTTACATTCACCACGGGCTACCTTTTCAAAAGCTGCTGCCATTTCCTTATGATGAGCCCCGTCAATGAAGTGAGGCCACACCTTGTGCACAAAATCCATGAAGTTTTCTTGGCAATTCTCTTTAGATTTGGCTTCTACCGTCGTATCTAGCTCACTTAGGAGCGTACGAAGCTGCGCTGGGGTCATTTTGCCCAGGTTTTGCTCTAAAGACTGCAATTCTTCGACTGAAAGCTTACTCATCTATGGTGTTTTCAAGCTTTTGGGGCTTTGGAGTGATGTCTATGGTGTTCATTTGCATCAAAAGACGTATTTTTTCTCTAATAGCGTTCTGTAGCTCAGCACTGTTCTTGTGTGTAATAGTGATTTCTTGGTGTTCAGTGAACAAATCTGATGCTTTTCCTATTAATTCGATCGCTTTAATGGCAATCTTCTGATCGTCATCCTGACTCATCTCTAATAGTCGATTTATTGCAATATTCCGAAGTTGCACTTTGTCTGCAATGACTTGTTGGTCATAATGAGATATGTACTCTCCGAGCGCAAGCGCTATTCCTGGATTTTCTAAAGCGTCAATTTGTTGTTTTTGTACTTCTTTGGAGGGGTCTTGTCCGTCTACTAGCTTAAATAGTTCTTTAGCTTGCGCATCTTCTTCATCCGTAAACTCATCGGGTCCACCAAGCTCTCGCAATAGTAAAGCCGTGTTTGCCCTAGCCCTCAAAGTATCTGAGTGGGATTTTGTTGGGGCAGTTTTGACCTTTCTGGGGGTCTCATACTCATTTGTTGGTTCAACGTTGACCGGCATGTTCTGGCAGCAGGTTGGTTGTTAATGCCTGCATCTTAACAGAGTTTTCTTCATAATGGTGGATTCGGTGGCAGTTTGCGCATAAAACAATACATTTTTGCACTTCTTCCATAGCCGCAGCAAAGCAACCGTTGCTGACTAGTTTACTAACTAAGTTCTCTTTTTCACTTGGGTTTGTGTGGTGGAAGTCTAATGCTGCTGGATGATTCTGTTCGCATTTTGTACATTTAAGTGTACGTTTGAATGTGTCCCACCTAGCTTTTCCTATTGCCCGATTTATTTTTACGCCAGCTAATACTTTTTCTTTATTGGCTAGGTAGTATTTATGGCCTTGTTCTTTATGGTACGCTTTGCGCTTTTCGGGGTCTTTATATGGCATCGTCTAACTTATAGGTTTTGATTGGTCCGCTGCTGTTCGCATCCACATTACAAGCCCATTCTACACCCTCTTCGGCAGTTAGTCCCATACGCAAGCAAACTTCAGCTGCCATGCTCCCGGATCCAATAGCCATAAAGGTTCGAACCCTCTCCCACTCAAGGTCATCTCCGCAAGAAAACAATCCTTCTTTAGTTATTTTTAGGAACGAACTATCAGATTTGAGTTTTGGTTTGACTTTAGTCTTTTTGTTTACGTACTCAATTACTTTTTCCGCATCGCAATAGTTACCGGCAACCCCAATAAAACCCCCTTCTACTGGGAAGATCTTATCTTCAAAATACTTTATGCCCGTATCAGAATCAGTAAACTGACTATCTGCAACTAGCACTTTTCTCCTCCAGTCACCAACGATTGTTGTCATTTCTATGGTACCTGTCGTTTGGGTTTTTAAGAATTGAAACTAGAAGCTCGTCTATGCTTCTAAACCATTGAACGACTTTCATGCCGTTTGCTTGGTATATCGTAAAGCTCACTTTGTGGCCATCATATACAGACCCACATTAGCGCCAGCATAGCAAGCGTAGCAGATACACATAGGCAAGTTACCTTTAAATCCTTGTTCAGCAGCTATGTAGGCGTAAATTAGCCCCGTTACAATAATAAGCCAAGAACTCACTATATCTCTCCGTTTTACATAGTATACTACATGTTTGGAGGTGGGGTAAGCAGTTTCTACCTACCCCTAGGGTTTACCCTTATTTCTTCTTGCTATACAAATCTTTCCAAGTATCCATTACGCAGTTGTACCAGAACTCATACGCTTGCTTACTTTGCTTGGTTACAGTCTCGAACTTCTCTAGTGCATCTTTATATTGTTTTTCAAAATCAAACATTGCTTTTTCCTTTAAGTTTTTGTGTTACATGTAACACGTTTGTTGCGGTGCATCAATTATAGCATAGGTTTGATTTCGTAGGTTATTTGTTTGATTTCGTCGGTTATTTTTATACAAGTACTTATATATTTTTTATTAAAGTTTCATGCACTTTTTCTTCGTAAAGCTTTGTTTTTATTAAATTTTTTATATACCCCCGGGGGTAGGGGAGGTAAAGCTTAGGGGGGCCCCCCTTTCTCTAGAAATGGCTTTGGTTATGGTCGTATAAATACAACATGGGGGGTGGGGTATATGTATATTGTTCCGGCTTTTTTAGACACGTTTTTAAAATATGTATATGTATTGTGCAGATTAGTGTGTATATGTCGGTGCAGCTACAATCAACCACAGTCTTGGGGGGTGGGGTGCGGTGGGGTTCGGGGTTGGTCGATTGTTTGCCCCACGCTATCCTATGCCGAGCGAAGCGAGCGAGAACAATTTTTTTTTAGCGTTGCTCTGCCTTGCTCTGCTGTGTTTATATAAGCTTTTATGCGTGTCCAAGAATCCCCTATTATATTTGACTGTGTTAAACTATATCTAATGAATCGGGTAATGCTTGGTTCATTCCACTATCTGACAGGGTTGTCATTTGGTGGTTACTTAATCTTACTTATGTGAATGGAGTTTATTATGAATCAATTATCAAATGTATTTGCTGAGGTTGTCGGTGGCTTGGAGCGTAACTCTCAGGGCTCAGTCGTTCCTGCGGTCGTGCTAGCTAATGAGGTACTCGGCGGTTCTGATCGCTCGGTGCTCCAGTCGTGTGCGTCTGACTGGTCTGAGGGTACGGCTAAAGAGGAAACGGGTAAACAATTACTCAATAGCGTTGCCGTTAAGTTGTCGGCGATGTTAAAGCGTAATGGTGTGGATAGCGTTACGAAGTTACCCTCGTTTGCGTGGTACACCGAGGTTTCCAATGTTTTCAAAGCTGAGTACATGGCTTATGAAGGTCTTGAGGAATTTCAGCGCAATACTGCGGATAAGGCTTGGAGTCGTGCTTATGAGCGATCAGGTTTCAATGCTATTCCTAAGGCTACCAATGCTAAAGCAATACAGGAAGCGGAGCGCAAAGCTAAAATCAAGCTAGCTAAGGATCAAGCGGTTGGCAAAGCTCTTTCTGATGCTAAGCAAGATATCGGTCAGGCTATCGCTAATGCCAATGCTCGGGGTGATTATGCTACCCTTGAATTGCTTACTGCTAAAGCTAAGGCTGACGGCAAGGTCTTGGAGAAAAAAGCTAATGAAGCTCTAGCTCCGCAGAAAGATGCAATCTGTAAGCTAGTCCGTAGTTGCAATAACAAAGCTATGCTAGATAAGATAGCCAAGATGTTAGGTTAATACTAGGGGGAGAAATCCCCCTTTTTCTTTCGCCCACTTCGGTGGGCTTTTTTTTTGCCTAAAATTCCTAAAACAAAACCATGCTCGCTTCGCTCACTTAAGGAACTGGTCATGACGCAACGCTTTAGCCTTGTTTCGCATTGTTCTAACTTCGCTAGCAATGTTCTACCTAATGTTCCTAGCAAGTCCTTGATTTATAAGCAATGTTCTAATGTTCTAATTGTTCCAACTTTTACTTCGCACTTCCAAAATTCGTGAAGCAAAGACCCCCCTCGGAAAGTGTAAGCATTTTATCCCGTACCCCTTATATAATTATAAGAACATTAGAACATTTAGAACAATACAAAAAAACAGACAGCAAACCCTTGTAGTTATAGGGTTTTGCAATGTTCCGCCTTTTCCCACAATTACGAACATTACCCCTCAAATCTAGAACAAAGCTCCACCAAGCTATCCATCGCCCAACAAGGCAAATCTAGAACATTACCAAGCTCCCAACTCGAACAATACAAAGCTTTATCAAAGCTACCTGCTCTCACCATAATGTTCCACCAAAACTTGACAATGTAAACTAGATGTGGTAAAATATAACATAGACTGGGAATTCGCCCACGACAACCAACCTCACCCACCAAATGACACCTCATGTCAGTTAGTGCAAACCAAGCGAAAGGAAGTAACCATGAAGATATGTATGAGATGTGGAGCATCAGTAAGTAAAGGCAGATCCGCATTGGGCTATAAGTATTGCCTAGCCTGTGGAGATATCGAAGCCCATGCCAAAATGCTATCCCGAACAATAGCCCCGATCAACAAGTCTAACTACATGCTCATCACCGACTTGGCTCAACTAAAGCAACTCAACCCAAAGAGGACAGCATGACACGCACATACGCACCCTACCAACCACGCAAGACAAACTTAATTAACCCGTTTATGCGAGGCAACGACTTTCTACAAAAGCTGAGCGAACAAAGCACACTAGATGACAAGCGCAGTCATATCGTGGAACACAACCCCTTGCTTTTGATATTTGGCACAAACCTCAACCCACGCAACCCGTACGAAGGAGAACAATATGGGCAAGATTAAAGAAATGCTAATAAAGGTGGAAGATGGGGGTGAAGGAGCAAAACAAGCTAAGGAATACTACACCCTCTACGAAATCGCCCAAGTAAAAGCATGGAATTACTGCGAGGAATACAACTCAAACTCAGGGCAAACCCAAATGAAAGACGGATACCGCTATTTAAAGCAAGGGTTTATTGATGGCTTTATGGCAGGTTTCACCCACAAGATAACAGGAGACTGAAGCATGACTAGCTATTACAAAGGCGAGAGAATCGCCGACTTACTACAAATCATAGCGGAGATGGAGCAACGGCTTAAGCTAATAACGGCAGACACCGACCCCTTTTCGTTAGCGCAGTATGAAGAAGTAGCACAGGGCTATACCTCGCTTGCCCTAGCAAAAGCGAAGTTAACGGCATTACAGGGAGAGAAGTAATGAGCAAGAATGAACTTAAGGTGGCGCAACCCCTAACCCACGCACAACCAAAACCCCTTAAACCTACGCCTCACCCTCATCAGGATAGGCTAGAGCAACACCGAGAATTACCCAGTTTAGTAACAGACCGCAACAAGAACCCAGTAGTAGAACAACATGAAAAGGAGTGTGGCAAATGAGTAAAAAAGGCTTAGTAGATGATGAGATTGAAAAAGCATCAAGAGAACCCAACCGCATTGTGTGGTGGACTATTGAAGTGGAGTGGGCTGATGGAACAAACGAAACTCTAAGCAATATCCCCAACCATGTAGCCAAAGAAGTAGACGCATACCTAACCGAACTTGAAGAGGAGCAAGCATCATGACAACATGGACATTACAAGACTTACCCAATACACCCGAGGAAGACGAGGCTTTTAAGAAGCTGACCGAGGAACAGGAGCAACAAAACGAAGGGCGAACCTTTTGGAATCATCGGGTAGTGCGTAGCCTCAATGAGTTTAACGAGATATGGTTTGAGATATCCGAGGTGTATTACAACCAAAAGGGCGAACCATGTGGGTATTGCAATAGCTATGTGGGGGGCGAGAATATGGAGGAGTTAGCCGAGCAGATTGAGAGGCACAAGAAAGCCATGACTCTACCAATACTGGACTCAGCAACGGACTTCAACAACAAATGGGACGAAGACTATGAAAAAGAATATTAAGAAGAAAGAGGTAAAACCAATTTACCTAGGGGAAACAGACCCTGCACAGTATATTCACAGCAATAAGACGCACCGATCAGTAAGCGAGGCATTTAAAGACGCCGACTACGCTACGACTTGGTATCCGCACAAGTCTGAGTGGGAGGACTGCAAGGAGTTTATGGGTGGGATGGTGTTCATGTCGCCTGTGATTTTGTTCACTATTTATATTTGTTATTTAATCTTGAAAGGAATTTAATATGTCATGGGGATTCGGTAATTCAGCTAGCTTAGTGCAGATGCACAGCTATCAAGAGGCAAAGAATAAGTTTGACAATACGCTACCAATTAGGGGTAGGACTGTCGAGTGTCGCCCGTTGGGTAGGAATCGCAGTTACACCGACCGCACTATCAAAAAGAATTGGAGAGCCGTTGAGGACGGTGGCGTGGGTGCTTGGCAAGTTACTTACTCCGCTAATGTGTGGGGTAGGGACAGGGTCGAGTGGTTTCCTGATGGCAAAGTTTGGGTAGGAACTGGTGGGCATAGCAACCCAACGCTCAACGCAACGATCAACTATTCGGTTTCAAACACCTTCGGAGAACTCTATTCCTTCAACGGCAAACCTTACTTTAAAACTAAGGATGGCAAGTCTTATGTTATGACTAGCGAGGGCTTGATGCTAGAGCCAACAGGTGAAGGTGAGCATGGCAAAGTTAAGATAATGCGACCGACTAACCCGAAGCAAGAGTACAAGTACCGAGCAAACCGCAAGGCGATGAACGCACTACGCAAACGCTATGTTAAGTTTATTGACTACGGCAAGGCGATGTTCAGCATTGACACTAAGCTACCCGAGAAAGAGCAAAATGGCGCCAAGGGTTGGTATTACTATAACTTTACTAACAAGCATTGGAACATACCCGCATCAACAGAGAATCGTGATCGTGTGTTTAAGTTAATAGATTCTTTTATTGAATCTGGTGATTTGGAGTTAGCGTATCAAGCCGCAACGGAATTGGGTCATGGCTTTGGTTGGAATGGTTGTTGCAATACACACGACTTTATCAACGGCTTTACTGAGATAGTCAAGTATAGATTTAAAGACGAAGTTTTCACCGCCGAGCCGATTGAAATTGGCAACGCCTTCTATGACCGCAACGCTAAGTATATTTAACAGCAGTACCACTACCTGACAAGGGTGTCAGATGGTGTCAATTAAAACAAAGAAAGGAATTACCATGTCTGAAGTATTTCTAAACAAATCTGCAACTCTCAAAGAGGCAGAAGATCAAATCGTAGCTCTTGGTGCTAACGGAACAGTACACCTTATGGGTGAGCCCGGGGTTGGCAAAACCGCTATGTTTAAGAACATAGTACGACGCACAGGGTTCAAGGGTATTTATATTGATGTACCCAATGTAGAACTAGGCGAGCTAGGCATCCCGATCCCCGACCATACAACTAAGACCACGCGTATCTATCCGAATGAGCAATGGGGCTTTCATCTTAATGAGCCATTGGTTATTTTCTGTGACGAGATTACGAAGGGTCATCAGTCTGTGCAAAATATGTTACACCCCATGTTGAATGAACCACGCATGATTATGGGCGTACCTTTGCATAAAGACACAATCGTTATTACTGCGGGCAACTTCACAAGCGACGGGGTAGGCGACAACATGAGATCCCATACTCGCAACCGAGTATCCGTTGTGACTGTAAAGAAACCCCACGCTGGCTTTAACCCTGATGGTTCGATTGATGCTGATTCATGGGGTGCATGGGCTATTGATAATGATGTTGCTCCTGAGGTTCTAGCATGGGTAAAGAATAGTCCGCATTGTTTGGCATCTTATCTTGACTCATCACAGGCTGGCAATAAGTATATCTTCAACCCCAAGGAAGCACAGAAGTCTTTTGTTAGTCCTCGTTCTCTAGTAAGGGCAAGTAATATTCTCAAGGCTAGAGCTGGCATCACAACTAACACGACCATCTGTGCATTGGAAGGTACGATTGGCGCACCCGCAGCTAGAGACTTGATGTCCTTTGTGGAAGTCGCCGACTCCTTACCTAAGTGGGAAGATATTGTGAAGTCCCCAACAACGGCGATAGTTCCAACAAGTCCTGCTGCTTTGTGTCTGCTAGCTTTCTCTGCGGTTCAGCGTGTGGATAGAGAATCTATTGGTAAGTTCTTTGAATACCTCAAGCGTACACCGAAGGAGTTGCAGTCTGTGTTCTGCTTGACTGGTATGAAGAACGACGACAAGAAGAAACTATTCTTGACTAGCCAAAGCTTTGTCGATTGGATGCGTACTAACCAATACTTATTCTAAGGGGGAATTATGTTAGAGATTTTGTTTGCGTTTTTTATATTAAGCGGTGTGTTTGCGTGGGGTTTTATTACCTACATTTTAATTAAGTTATTTATGGGAGATGAGTAATGAGTAAATTAACGGCAGAGCAACGCATTGAGAGAACTCATGTGCAGTTGATGAAGCACAAGAACTTTTGTTTGTTCTCAGGTTTGTTTATGGTAGGTAAGGTATCAGTAGATGATGCTACGCCGACTGCTAAGACAAATGGTTTGGATGTTACCTATGGTCGCAAGTTTGTAGATAGCTTGACTGACAAGGCTTTATCTTTTGTTATCTTGCATGAGAATATGCACAAGGCATACCGCCACTTGGTTGTGTGGGAGAAGCTACATAGGAAAGATGCACAGCTAGCTAATGTGGCATGTGACTTTGTTATTAACCTACAAATCCGTGACTATGATCCTGAGGGCTACGATGTTGAGATGCCAATGGATGCTGATGGTAATGTGATGGGCTTGATTGACGAGAAGTATCGAGGTATGGATACGGCACAAGTCTTTGCATTGCTAGAGGAAGAACATGGTAGTGGCGGGAGTGGTGGCGAGAAAGGCTTTGATGAACATGACTGGGAAGGGGCGAAGGAAGCAACGCCTGAGGAACAGGAAGCAATCACCAACGAGATCGAGAGAGCATTGCGTCAAGGTTCTATCCTAGCAGGCAAGATGGGGGGTAATGTTTCTAGAGAACTGCAAGACCTCATGACTCCCAAGATTGATTGGAAGGAAGCATTGCGTGACTTTGTTAAGACGACCACTCAAGGTAAGGATCAGACTACATGGCGTCGTTTGCATAAGCGGTACATCGCATCGGACTTAATCATGCCATCGTCTTACGATGAGAAGGTAGGGGCAATCCTTGTTGGTATCGACACCTCAGGCTCTATTGGAGGCGAGGAACTGGCGGGGTTTTTGTCCGAGGTCAAGTCAATTTGTGATGAAGTCTGTCCCGAAAAGATTGATCTGTTGTACTGGGACACTCGTGTGGCTGGGCATGAAACCTACCAAGGGGCGGAGCTATGCAACTTAGTAGAGTCAACGCAAGCCAAAGGTGGGGGCGGTACTGACCCTGACTGCGTGCCAGCTTATATGAAGAAGGAGAACCTAACACCTGAGTGCGTCATCATGCTCACCGACGGGTATATCAATTCGGATATAAATGAGTGGCACCATCTGACTGCCCCTGTCATGTGGTGTATCAAAGGCAACTCACGCTTTGCTAGTAATTCGGTTGTAGGTAAAGTAGTTCATGTCGAGTAGTTAAACCAACAAAGAAAGAGAATAAATCATGCAAGACAATAGCATATCAATCGCATCATCAGCCATGTTAGTAGAGTTATCTATTAGTGCGTGGACTGCAAGAAAGCTAGACAAGAAAGTATCTGCTCAGGTGGACTTAGATAAGCACGCCAAGACAAGGGCTGGCAACTACAACAAGAACCTGCTTGCGGGTACTGGGTTTTTAGATACTATTAACAAGTATGCAGCATCGGCTAGGTTTTGGCACTCGACTCAGACTTTACCTTGGTCTGATAATGGGTTGCGTTTATTACCAATGAGCAACTTCCTAGCATACAAGCAGAACCTAGTCACGCTTGAGAAAAACTATCAGGCTTTGGTGGACAAGTTCATCGTTGCTTATCCTAACCTAGTAAGTGCCGCAGCTTTTCAGCTTGGTGATTTGTTTGATCGTAGCGAGTACCCCGAACCCGAGACAGTAGCGAGGAAGTTCAAGTTCCGAGTCAACTACTTGCCTGTACCAATGGCAGGGGATTTCCGTGTGGATATTAACGAAGAAGCTAAAGCGGAAATCATTCAAAGTTGCGAAGGTCTGTATCAAGAACGGCTAGGCAATGCAATGAAAGATGCGTGGACTCGACTGCATGAGTGTTTATTGCGTATGAGTGAAAGACTTGCCGATGATGAGAAGGGGGACCGCAAGCGAATACACGACACCTTAATAGACAATGCTGTTGAGTTAACTTCTCTCCTGAAACATTTTAATCTCACAGGTGACTCTAGCATGGAGACGGCTCGCATGGACTTGGAGAACGCTATTAAGAACCACGACGCCGACGACCTTAGAGAAAGCCATATGGCTAGAGAAGCAGTAAAGACTAAGGTTGATGCAATACTTTCTAAATTTAGTTTCTAAGGGGGCAGTATGATTGCAGTAGATAAAACTAGGCTAAAAGCCGAGTGGCGTAACCTTGGCTATGCAAAGAACTTGGAAGAGTTCCTAGAGAAAGTCGCAATGGTCAAGCCCCTTGCTAAGTTTTCAGTATCGGACAAGTGTGTGCGGACAGAACGCTACAACGACAGGCAAGATAACGACACAATAAAAACTCGTCATTTTATATCCAATATCCGTGTGTATGAGAACGGCGAGAGGCTTGGCTCTATTGGTATTACAAGTCGTTGGAGAAATGGACAGAGCGAGGATGCCTATGGTGTAGAGAGTTTTCGTATTTATAAGTCTAAGGGTAGTCGCAACATGACTACAACAAGCGACATGAAGAAAGCTATTAGCATAGCTAAGAAAATGTTTACTCCCCGAGAGGACACAGAGCTAGTGGACTTGATACGCAACAAAGTTACTGGGTTTGTGGTTGGGGCTCATGGCACGCTAGTCGCTCAGTTGCGATGGGACTTTAATGTTGAGGAGGAGCTAGCCTTTTACGCTACGGAGGCTTATAAAGCAAGGCGTCGAGGGGATAGCACCTTTAGTATGCCAGCCAAGCCTATCAGTATTAGCGACGTCTCTAAACATGACGACAAGTGCGAAAGGTATGAGGTGGCAAAACACTTTAAGAATATGATTGCAGCAAAGCAAGGCTATGGTGTAAAAGCCAACGCTGACAATAGCTTAATTGTGTATAGCTACGCTACTGATACTGTGCAAAGGTATGAGTCGTTTGATGAACTACCCGAGAGCATACAACAGAAGTACGCCATGTTCAAGGTACTAAAGAGCGACGAGGCTATTGCAACAATCGGCTGTCATTACGGCGATGGGTTTTCCTTTGTTGTAAGTTGAGGTATACTAATTAGTGAGTGATCCGCATGGTGACCTCCTTTCACAAGCTGGGGATATGTATATGGCAGATGTATGTACCTCGCAGTAGCTACTCGAACGCACTAGGGCGTAATCTGCTTACCTAGGAATATGTGTTCATATTCAATTCTCCAAAGCGTTACTAAGCCACCTTCGGGTGGCTTTTTTATTTCCACTAAATGACATACCATGTCAGACGGTGCGAGTCAATAGGGGTATCTCCCTATAAATATTTGTTGTGTTTGACTTTGTATGTGATATACTTTGTCAATGGCTACTACACCCGAATCCAAAGTTAAAGATAAGATAGTTAAGATACTAAAGAAGCATGGTGTCTACTATTTCTTCCCCGCCACGCATGGCTATGGGCGCTCAGGCGTACCCGATATTGTAGCGTGTTTTCGTGGGCAGTTTGTTGCTATCGAATGTAAGGCTGGGGACAATAAACCTACCGCATTACAGCAACGAGAACTCAAAAACATTATGACTGCGGGGGGTCACGCCTTCGTTGCCAATGAGGGAAACCTAGGGTTTTTTGAATCTTATTTTGACCCGCTAGATGACGACGGGAGGTGCTAAAAATGACCAGTTCCCCCATGAATGACGGCGTAGCTTTATTGCTTGAAAGAATGAAAACTAATCCTGAGGAGTTTGTGCCGCCAAACGACTTGAAATGGAAAACGCTTTGGGAGTGGTATGCTTCTTTTCTTTCTGTTGAAGACCAAAAGGCTTATAACGAAGGATACTGTAAAGTAATGCAGCAACGCTTTACCGAGCTAGTAATGGAGGAACTTATTGACCCAAAAAAGCTAACACGGGAAGAAAAAATACCTTTGGCTGGCAAAACCCCCATACAATATACGGCGGATGAAATAACGAACATGGTAGAACATATAGACCTACACAAGAAAGCTCTTGGGTTAACCCCAATCGCTGGAGTAACGCAAACTTTATGAACATACTAACAATAGACTTTGAAACATTTTATAGTCGTGACTTTAGCCTGACCAAGTCCACGACGGAGGAGTATGTGCGGTCAGATTTATTTCAAACAATCGGAGTTTCAGTTAAGGAGAATGATGGTGAAGCGAAATGGTTTAGCGGTACTCACGAAGAAATATTGGATTTCCTGTCTAGCTACAACTGGAGTAGTTCTTTTGCTCTTGCCCATAACGCTATGTTTGACTCTGCTATTCTCAGTTGGCGGTTTGGTATTTTCCCAATGGCTTGGCTGGACACGCTTAGCATGGCTCGTGCGACAGATGGTTTGGAAGCTGGAAACAGTTTGGCTAAACTTGCTGTGCGGTACAATCTCGGACGCAAAGGGACAGAAGTTGTTGAAGCCCTCAACAAACGACGTGAAGATTTTAGCAAGCATGATCTTAGCTCATATGGCGGATATTGTAATAATGATGTGGAGCTAACCTACGCCCTATTTCATGTGCTGGTGCAACGCTTTTCTAGATCAGAATTGGAACTCATTAGTCTTACGATTAAGATGTTTTCCGAACCGGTTCTCCAGCTAGACACCCCATTGCTTGAGCAACACCTGATGCAAGTTCAAGCTCGAAAAGAAAAATTATTGGCTCAATGCGTTGCCAACAAAGAAACGCTAATGTCAAACCCCAAGCTAGCGGAATTGCTTATAAAGATGGGGGTCGAACCACCGATGAAAGAAAGCCCTGCAAATGGGAAACTTACCTACGCTTTTGCCAAGAATGATGAAGAGTTTAAAGCCCTCATGGAGCATCCCGATGAAAGGGTTCAAGCTATTATTGCCGCACGACTCGGAACTAAAAGCACACTTGAAGAAACTAGAACACAGAGATTTATCAGTATATCCCTACGGGGGCGGATGCCAGTACCTCTTCGTTATTATGCTGCTCACACTGGTCGCTGGGGAGGCGATGATAAACTCAACCTTCAGAACTTACCTCGTAAATCTCTTCTCAAAGATTCTATTATTGCCCCTAAAGGATATGTTTTAATCGACGCCGACTCATCACAAATTGAGGCACGGATCGTTGCGTGGTTAAGTGGACAGCATGACCTCGTCGATGCTTTTGAAAGGAAAGAAGATGTTTACAAGATCATGGCGTCTGCTATCTACAACAAGAAGGAAAGCGAAATCGAAGCGAATGAAAGGTTCGTCGGTAAGACGACGATTCTCGGTGCGGGGTATGGCATGGGCAGTAAAAAATTTGCATTACAACTCAAAACTTTTGGGGTGGAAATTGCGGATGAGGAGGCGTCTAGAATTATCTCGGTTTATAGAGCCACTTACCCCCACATACCCCGACTGTGGAAAGAAGCTAATAGCGCCCTTGATGCGCTTGCACAAAAGAAAACTGCGCCTGTCGGGTGTCAACCGCAGGCACTTAGCCTTACGGAATCAGGTTTTTTATTACCTAGTGGACTTTACCTAAACTATCGTGATCTGCAAAAAGATAGTGACGACCAATATAGCTATGCAAGTAGACGTGGTCGCATTAAGATTTACGGTGGAAAGATAGTAGAGAACCTTTGCCAAGCACTTGCTCGGTGCATTATTGGTGAGCAGATGCTAAAGATTAGTAGGAAGTACAAAGTTGCCTTGACTGTGCATGATGCGGTTATGGCTGTGGTTAAGGAAGAAGAGAAGGACGAGGCGTTAGCTTACATAGAGGAGTGCATGAACTACCGGCCGTCCTGGGCATTAACTCTTCCCCTTGCTTGTGAAATAGGTGTTGGCAAATCTTATGGAGAATGTTGATGAATTGCACTATTAGAGCAAGAGTAGATAGAGAAACAAAAGAAAAAGCTGAAGCAATACTTGAAGAGATGGGACTAAACATGTCGGTAGCAATTAGAATGTATTTAAAACACCTCGTAAGAAAGGCGCAAGAGAAATGATTGAAAAATTAGTAGACCCGCAGTCTTTGGATAACGACATTGCGGTGATGAAGATAATGCAGTTGATGGGGCAGTTAACCCCTAACGATATTGAGTATGTTTTAAAAGCAACCAAGCAAGTCTACGACGCTATTGCGCTTGGAAGTTTGTATGAAGATTTATGAAGCCCTCATTGCCGTCATTGGGTTATGCTTAATTATTTATTTAGCAGCGTTTTATGGTAGGTACGAAGCAAAAGTTTATGCCTGCCATGAGGTGACTAAGTCAGACCCTAAAGATGTTCAAGATATATGTAAAAAACTAAGGAGAGTAGAAAATGGCAACGAAACCAACACTAGCGCCAAAAAGAAAAACGACGATTGAAGATACCCTTGGTATCAGCGTACAGATTATTAAGGAAAACAAAGATGGCTCAGCCGATGCTCAAGTTAAGTTTAATAAAGAAGGACTCGGAACACTTGTGCAGTGGGGAATTGTTGCTATGCTTACCGCAGCGATTGATGAGTACCGAGTTAGACCCGAGGAAGACGGCGAAACTCCTATTAAGCGAATCCGAGCAAAAACAAACGCCAAGCCTGTGGCGAAAAAGAAAGCGAGTAAAAAATGACCGCTAAAATCCTGCCCTTTACTGGGGAAACAATGCAAGATATCGACGCCGACACCGTATTAGAAAACAATAAAGGTGAGTACGAGTGCGTTGTTATTGTAGGCTATACCAAGATGGGCGCTGAGCGTTTAGTATCAAGCACAGGGGACTCCGCATTGATCTCGTGGTTGCTTATGAGAGCCAATAAAGTTGTGTTAGAAAGTGCCGATGTAAATGACGAAGAGGATTGGCTTCAATGATAGATTACGCTGAGTTCTTATTGGATATACGGAAGAACCTAAAGGACTTTGAGGATTGTATGCTGGAGAGAAAGTTTAAAGAAGCCCAATTGTATGCGGAGTCCGCATTAGTTGAAGCCCGATTGTTGTGTCTGATAGCTAAAGAAAAAGTCGAATGAAACCTGTAACTTGGTCATACTCCTCGCTTGGATTATTTCAACAATGCCCTAGAAAATACTACCATCTAAGGGTAATCAAGGATATACAAGAGCCAGCGACAGAAGCTATTATGTTTGGTAAGGAAGTGCATAAAGCGGCTGAAGATTATATTGGGCAAGGTGTACCAATCCCTGCGAAATACAAGTTTATAGAGCCAGTTCTCAAGATATTAGAGAACATACAAGGAGAAAAACTTGTTGAGTACCGCATGGGTTTGACCAAGGACTTAGAAGCATGTGGTTTTTTTGACGCAAACGTTTGGTTTAGAGGTGTAGCTGATTTGTTAATTATTGATGAGGACTCTGCTCATGTGATTGATTACAAGACAGGCAAGTCCAGTAAGTACGCCGACACTAAACAATTAGAGCTTATGGCATTGGCAATATTTAAGCACTTCCCTAAGGTACAGAAAGTAAAGGCAGGGCTAGCGTTTGTTGTGTGTGATGATTTTGTTAAGGCTAAGTATTCCGCAGAAGATGCTCCGCTATTTTGGATGCGTTGGATTGAAGAAACTAATCGTTTGGAAGCTGCGCACAAGACGGGGGTATGGAACCCAAAACCTAACTTTACTTGTAGGGGCTACTGCAAGGTATTAACTTGCGAACATAACGGGAAAGGAAGTTACAGATGAGTATAGAAATACTTGCAAGGCGAGAAAATCAATGGAGTGAAGAATTAATTTGTCCTAATTGTGGCGGACAACATTTACACCAAGAAAAAGTTGAAGTGTTTGACACGCACCATGTAGAGGTTTCCCCCACTAAAGTTATTACCAACACAGATTTTGAAATGGATCCGACTGGATATAGATCAGGGGTAAGAGTACATTTTTCTTGTGAAGGTGGTTTTGACGGAAAAAGTGATGTATCGAATTGTCGCCCAGTTTTAAATATGGGGTTTAGTAAAGGTATTTACTATATGTTTTGGGACGAAGTGTGTGGGTATGAAGAACTGAAGGGTAAAGTATGAACGACAATGATTTAAGGCAAGCATTTGCCTTGATGTTAACGGTTGGGCTTGAAAATGTAGACCCAAAAAACGTGTGGAAAATGGCGGATGCGTTAGTAGATGCCCAACACGAAGAACCCGAGCAAGAAGTTGGTATTGTCGCAGCTAAACCTAGAAGGAAGAAGAGTGCGTAAGGCTAAGTATATGAACGAAGTTATACCTCAGTCAGTAGACGACTCGCTTTTTGATATGACCCACCAAGAAATAGCTGACGAATTAAAACTTAAACGAGAAGGCATATCTCAAATTGAGAAGCGAGCGATGAAAAAAGTTAAAGCCATACTTAAAGAAAAAGGGCTTAGTCTTGAAGACCTAATCGTAGAGAAGAATAATGATAGACCCAGTTAACCATCCAGTCCATTATACCGACCACCCATCGGGTATAGAGTGCATCCAAATCACCGAGCATATGAACTTTAATCTTGGTAATGCTATTAAGTATGTGTGGAGGGCTGGGTTAAAGGGTAAGCATTTAGAAGACCTAAAGAAAGCAGTGTGGTATATCAACCGAGAGATTGCTAGATTGGAGAAACAAAATGGATAAGATAACGCCTCATAACCCTGATTGGTACCCACCTTGCTTTGAAAGTAAAGAGCACCATAAAGATTATATGTGGCAATCATATAGAACTAACCAACCACATGACCCACTAAACTATTGCTTAGACTGCACTCGTGAGTATAAGATAGAGATGCTTAAGCAGAAGAAGTGCGAACACCCTGAGACTATTTTTGTGGTGTGGAGAAGTTCCCATAAAAAAGATAGACCGATAGGGACAGTTCCAGACCAACCAGATATTCTTGGCATATCAAACAACAGCAGGTTTTGGGATGACCCCGCATACGATCATGTTCCAGGCAAACCAAAGGAGCCGCCCCCATGTCTTTAGAACCTATTCCATTTGCAGGTATGGTAGAAACTGACCCTGAAATAGCCTATTTAGATGCTATTGTTGCGGAGATGTATGGTAAAAATCCCGAAAATATGCCAAAATACATAGTATTAGGAGATGGAAGTCTCTACATTTTCCATAAAGAGGAAGACCGCTATGCCTTACGTGAACAAACCACGCCCATACAAGAAGGAATACCAACAGCAGAAAGAGCGGGGGGAACAACCAGCCCGCAATGCTCGGGAACGAGCACGCTATGCGATGGACAAGAAGGGCGTAGACAGAGCGGGGAAGGATATTGACCATGTTATCCCTCTTTCAAAAGGCGGCACGAACGCCCCCAGCAACCTTAAAGTTAAATCAAAAAGTGCCAACCGTTCCTTCAGCCGAAACTCAGACCACACCGTCAAACGAAATAAGCCCAAGAATGGAAAAACCTGAAGTATATTCATGGCCTGGGGTTTACCCACCCATGGAGCACCAAAGAAAAACGGCAATATTCTTAGCAACAAATCAAAGAGCTTTTTGTTTTAACGAACAAGGTACAGGCAAAACCGCATCAGCTATATGGGCGGCAGACTGCCTAATAGAACAAGAAGTAATCAAAAGGGTGTTAATCATATGCCCTCTATCAATTATGCAGTCAGCATGGCAAGCGGATTTATTTAAGTTTGCCGTTCACCGCAAAGTAGCCATAGCATACGGCGATAGACTCAAGCGCAAAGCCATCATAGAAAGCGATGCTGAGTTTGTTGTTATTAATTATGACGGAGTTGAAATCGTCGCCGACAGCATTGCAAATGGCGGGTTCGACCTAATTGTAATTGACGAAGCTAACGCATACAAGACGCCGACCACGCAGCGATGGAAGACTCTCCATAAGCTAATAACACCAAGCACATGGCTATGGATGATGACTGGAACACCAGCAGCTCAAAGTCCGACCGATGCCTACGGCTTAGCCAAGATGTGTGTGCCCGACAAGGTGCCAAGATTCTTTGGGGCTTTTAGGGATCAGACTATGGTTAACATTAGCAAGTTTAAATGGATGCCAAAACCAACCGCAAGCGAAGTAGTTTATCGTGCACTGCAGCCAGCTATTCGCTTTACTAAAAAAGAATGCTTAGATCTACCGGATGTTACCCATGTATACAGAGATGCACCGCTCACAGCACAGCAAAACAAATTTTACAGACTCCTCAAAAAGGAGATGCTCATGGTGGCTGCGGGGGAGGAGATCAGTACAGTTAACGCTGCCGTCAATATTAACAAATTATTGCAGATTTCTGGTGGCGCTGTTTACTCTGACACCGGTGCTGTTATTGAGTTTGACGTGTCTAATCGTCTCAGAGTTATTGAAGAAGTTATCAACGAGTCTAGTCAGAAAGTCCTTGTATTTGTACCGTTTACTCATACAATAGAGTTACTCAGTGTGCATTTGAGAGGGGTAGGTATTATCTGCGATATCATCAATGGCGCTGTTCCCGTTAATAAACGGACTGAGATATTCAAAAGATTTCAAGAGACCCCCTACCCTAAGGTCTTGATTATTCAGCCACAAGCTGCGGCACACGGGGTTACTCTAACTGCAGCCGATACAATTATTTGGTACGCCCCCGTTACATCAATCGAAACATATTTGCAAGCCAATGCCCGTATTGACAGACAAGGGCAAAAGAACCCTATGACAATCGTGCATATTAAGGGTTCTCCCGTAGAGGCAAGACTATATTCTATGCTGCAAAATAAACTTGATGTCCATGATAAACTAATTGACTTATATAAAAATGAAGTTGAAGAAGATAGTTGACAAACTAAAATATTAGTAGTAGTATTATTTAACGAACAAAGATTCGTAAACATAAAGAAAGGAAGGTATGTCCGATATAACAGTAGATCAAATCGTTGAAGTCTATATAAAGATTAGAGACGCAAGAGACGAAGCTAGGAAAGAAGCTGACAAGATTGAAGCCGACTTTGAATCTCAGCTAGATGTCCTTGAGCAACAGATGCTTGATGTATGCAAAACCACTGGGGCTACAAGTCTTAAAACCCCCCACGGCACAGTTATGCAGTCCGTTAAAAAACGCTATTGGACTAACGACTGGGAAAAGTTTTACGCTTTTATGTTTGAGCACAATATTCCTGAGTTGTTAGAAAGGCGTATCCATCAAACAAATATCAAGCAGTTTTTAGAAGAAAACCCCGATATGCTTCCGCTCGGGTTAAATGTGGAAGCAGAGCATTCAATAACAGTAAGGAGAAGCAAATGAGTGAAATCACTCTTTTTAATCAAGATTTACCCGACTATCTAAAAGACGTAAAGTTAGATGACATAACTAAAGCGTTGGTCGGTAACAGTGGTAGCAAGCGTATCTCACTACGGGGCGGCAAATTCCGTATGGTTGTCAATGGGGAAGAAGTATTAACAAGTAATAGCGAGTCGCTAAATGTAGTTATTGTCAATGCAGCGAGAGATGTGTCAAGGACTTTTTATGCTAAAGCTTATAATCCGAAGGAAGATGCTGCTATTCCAGATTGCTGGTCTAATAATGGCGTTGCGCCTGACGCAACAGTGGAAGCACCTCAGCACCACAACTGCACAGAATGTCCGCAAAACGTTAAGGGATCCGGTGCTGGTGGAGGGCGTGCTTGTCGTCATTTCCGCCGTGTTGCTGTTGCTCTTGCTGACGACATTGGTGGAGATGTATATCAGTTACAACTTGCATCTAAGTCTATCTTTGGTAAAGGGGATCTAACCCACATGCCATTTGAGCAGTATGTTAAGTACGTTGGCTCACAAGGTTACAACTTGAATACGCTTACTACTGAGATGCGTTTTGATTCTGATAGCGATACTGCTAAGTTGTTCTTTAAGCCTTTGAAGTTCTTGTCTAAAGAGCAGTGGGAAGTTGCTAAGCGTCAAGGCGAAACCCCAGCAGCTAAACGAGCAGTTGAGTTCACATTCACTAAGACTGATAAAGCACCCGCATTAGCAGCACCAAAGCAAGCTGCACCAGTCGAAGCTGAAATAGAAGAGCCGAAGAAGCGTCCTGAGAAAAAGGCTGCAGAACCTACACCTAAAAAAGATTTAGCAGCCATCATGGGTAGTTGGGGCCAAGAGAACGTATGAGTCTAAGAGGCTATAGCTATCGTCTTGTAAAGGCAAACAAAGCCGCCGACTCCAAGCATATTGGAGTGAAGTTAGGTAGGTATTGTATTGCTGCCGATATTCCAGTCGCACAGATTGCCGAGAAGTTTGGTGTATCTCGAATGACTGTTTATAATTGGTTTACAGGTACCGTGACCCCGCACAAGACTACGGCTACTGAGATAGAGAAGCTATTAGCTAAATAGTTTACCCCTGGGGCAGCTAGTTTGACGGAACGAAAAGGGGGATGCCGACCCCCCTGCTGCCCTTCCTTTCTTCGGATTTTGAGGTGATATGGCAACGACAGATTTATTAAATGCAGTGCTTCCCCCGGAAGGGTGGTATTGCATTGTCGGTTTGAATCAAGAGGGGCGACCAAGGCAGACGTTTATCCAAACCGTTGCTGAAGCAGAAGCGGAGATAGATAAGCTATTGTTGGAGAAGTACGACGTTTATTTTGCTTGTGCTAAATATGAAAACGATGAAGATGGTCGCACGCAAAAGAACAGCGCATACTTTAAATCTTTTTGGCTAGATATCGACTGCGGTATTGACAAGGATTTAAGTGGCAAAGGTTATATAGACCAAGCCACCGGTTTAGCAGAGCTTAAAAAGTTTTGTGAAACCATACTGCTACCGCTACCAACGATAGTAAATTCAGGTCGTGGTATCCATGCCTATTGGAGGTTGGCAGAGACAATTAGTCGTGCCGAATGGAAACCCGTCGCCGACCGCCTTAAAGCTTTGTGTGAAGAGCATAGCTTTAGAGGTGACCCATCACGCACTGCAGAGAGCGCATCTATTCTTAGAGTGCCTGAGACGCTTAACTTTAAGCAAGACCCACCGCTACCTGTAAGTATTATTCACATTGCACCTGAGACACCGTACGAGGATATAAAAGCTGCCATTGGAGTCTTGATTGCCCCTGACTATATCCCACGTCAGTTAAGTGCTATGACCCAAGCTGCGATGAGCAATCGTCAAAGTCGGTTCCGCACCATCATGATAAAGACTACAGAAGGCAAGGGATGCTCACAGTTAGAGCATATTGCGATTAACCAAGAAGATATAGAGGAGCCATTATGGAGAGCAGGACTATCTATTGCCGCCCATTGTGTAGATGCAGATGAAGCAATTCACATTATCTCGAGTAACCATTCACAATACTCGGCGCAGGAAACTGAGAGAAAAGCCCTCTCGACAAAAGGCCCTTACACCTGCGCAACCTTCGAAAAGCTTAACCCCTCGGGGTGTGCGGAATGCTCGCATAAGGGTTCGATATCGTCTCCGATACTGCTCGGTTCTGAGATTGCGGCCGCTCCCAAGGATGCTCCTATCATTGAAGAAACACCTCAAGGTACAAAGCAGACTTACCATGTTCCAGAGTTTCCGTTCCCGTACTTCAGAGGTAAAAACGGTGGAGTTTACAGACAGCCATTAGATGAGGACGACGGCGCCGACTTAGTATATGAACACGATTTGTATATTGTGAAGCGCTTGTATGATCCTGCTAAAGGTGAGTCGGTTTGGATTAGAGCACACTTCCCACAAGACGGAGTAAAAGAATTTGCACTGCCAGCTACTGAGTTAATGGCATTTGAACAACTAAAACAAAAGCTTGGTTTTCATAGCATATACGGGCCTAAGAAGCAGATGGATAACATCATGGCTTACTTAATTGCCGCAGCTAAAGAACTCCAGCACAAACAAAGGACAGAAATCATGCGTACCCAATTTGGTTGGACTGACGATAACAAAGCGTTTATCCTTGGCGATAGAGAGATTACAGCAGATGGGGACACTTATAGCCCCCCGTCGACTTCAACAGGGAACTTAGCTACTTGGATGGCTCCAAAAGGTTCTTTAAAAGAATGGCAGGAAGTTGCCAACATATATAACCAAGAAGGGTTTGAGCCGCATGCGTTTGGTTTCTTTACCGCCTTTGGTTCCCCGTTGCTCAAGCATTTAAACCTACGTGGCGCAATCATTAACTTGGTAAACAATACTTCGGGCACAGGTAAATCCACAATCCTTAAGATGTGCAACAGCGTGTACGGTCACCCCGATGAGTTAATGCTCCAATGGAAAGACACACAGAATGCTATGATTCACCGCTTGGGCGTTATGAATAACTTGCCGGTCACGATTGATGAGATTACTAAGTTATCCGGAGACAACTTCTCAGACTTAGCCTACGGCATCTCACAGGGGCGTGGTAAGAACCGTATGCAGCAGCATTCTAATGCCGAGAGGGTCAACCTAACAAAGTGGGCTGCGATGGCTCTGGCCTCTTCTAATGCCTCATTTCAAGACAAATTAGCAGCATTAAAAGCTACACCCGACGGTGAGTTCATGCGTTTGTTTGAGTATCGCATTGAGATGACAGACAAGATTTCAAAAGAAGACGCCGACGTTATATTTAATAAGCTTTATTCTAACTACGGACATGCAGGTCAAGAGTATATTAAGTACCTAGTCGGTAACCTAGAAGACGCTATTAATACAGTATTACAAGTACAGCAGAAGATTGATGCGGCGATTGGGCTAACCAACCGAGAGCGGTTCTGGTCTGCAGTTGTTGCATGTAACATTGCTGGTGCACTGATGGCTAAAGATCTAGGTATTATCCCTGACTTTGATATTGGGCGTGTATATCGCTGGGCTATTAACGAGGTTAAAGCAATGCGTGCCGACATTAAAGCACCGACTGCCAATAGCCAAGCTAGCGTAATAGGTGAGTTTATGAACGAAAACCGCGCTTCTACTTTAGTGATTAACGCCAACATTGATGGGCGTACAGGCATGGAGCAGCTACCCATTGTAGAGCCTAGGTTTAATGACTTGTTTATACGGATTGAACCGGATGAAAAGTTACTGTATATCAACGCCAAGCAGCTAAGGGGGTATTGTTCTAAGAATCAAATAACCCTAAAAGAGATACTAAAGGACTTAGAGTCTAATGCTATTTACCTTGGATTAGTTAAGAAGCGGTTGTCTAAGGGCACTAAAATCCCTTCTTCTCCCGTCGATGCCTATAAGTTTGACCTAAACAAAGGGAACTTCCTTGATACAGATACCTTCATAGAATCCGTTAAACAGGTGCCAGATGTTGATCCACGGGCTGAGCTTCAGAATTAATTGGGCTAAGTTTGCAGTCGGCACATCTTTCTTTATCCCTTGTTTAGATACGGAAGCTGCGTCGGCTGAGATAACTACGGTTACAAAAAGGTTAGGCTATAAGATAAAAGCTCAAGTTAGCGTAGATGAGGGCATTTATGGCTTGCGTGTCTGGCGACTTAAGTAGTATCATAGAATTGTAGCTGCATTCATAGCTACTCCTTTCTGGTAATACTTTGAATCCCGCCGTAAAAAGCGGGATTTTTTTAATCTGGGTTGCCGTACCGATTCATTTCACCAAGCTGCCCAATAAGGTTTTTATTAAGGCGTACCCCACCAGTTATAGAAGCAGCAGCACGTTCTTTGTAACGACGCTCTACAGAATCTAATAAAGTTTCTGGATAGATAGCTACTCCCGGATTAGCACTATTAAATTTAGTTATTTTTTCAAGAACACGATCTTGCATTGGACTATTATTGGTATCAATTGCCATAAAAAACAAGTTTAATAACATATCATGCTTATGGGTAATTTCTTGTTCCATTTCTTTTGCTTCAAAATTGGCTTTTTGTTTTTGTGCAAGACGTTCTGGCTGAAAACCAAGTGCTTGTGCAGCAAGTTCTGTAGTACTAAAATCTGGTATAAGCTCGTCTCCAGACATAGTTAATGCGCCTTCAGTAGCAAGCCTATGAGTTTTTAAGACTGCTTTAGGCCATGCTGGAAGTATTGTTTCTAAAGCTCGCTCGTAATGTCCTTGATTAAGTTTATCTAAAGCACTAAAGGCGCTAACCCCTAACCCTATAGCAGGGCCACCAAGACTAACTAAATAGGCTTGCGCTGCACTTTCCATATCAGGCTGTGTTTTTTGGTCTCTAAACCATAGGCCATTTAAGCTCATACGATCAGCAACGTCTATGCCAGTTGCTTGAGAAGCTACACCACGGGAAATTGAATCTCCAACAAAACCACCAAAAGTATCGGACGACCAATTTTTAAACCAATTATCAAAATTAAAAGGCTTATCTTCTTCGTCGTCATCCGCAAATAAATAATGCAACATTTCCATTGACGCAGAAAATGCAGCCCATCCTGGTAAACCCGTAGCTCCGGCAAAAAGAAAAGTCATACCAAGCGTGCCAAAAAGACGGTTTCTACCTTCGGATTTAAATTCTTTAACATATTGATCTACAGCTTTTTCTAAATCTTTACCACTTAAACTTTCTTCCCCGTCTATAGTTCTATTGGTATTTATTTGCTGGGCTACATCTTGGCGTGCTTTTTTACCTTTTTCAGTTGTTGGGTCAAACTCTGAAGAAAACCCATCTAAGGCACTATACGCCAATAAAAAACTCATATTTTGAGGAAACTGCTTAAATTGAAAGATTACTTTTGCAGCGGCAGATTGTAAGTACCTAGGTTTATTGGCTGTAGAATAGTCAAACATAGCCTTATATGTAAGTTCTTTGGCCTCTATAACCGCACGATTAAATGCTTTTTCGTCAGTAAGTCCTTTGTTTTTTGCTCTTTCGTAAGCTAGTTCAAACGAGGCCATACCAACAATTTCACGGTTAAACTTCTCGGCGCCGTGGAAAGCTGCCCCTAAAATGTTCATAGTTTTTCTCCACCGACCGGTATACAAATCAGATGGAGTATCTGCTTTACCCATTACATCATGCGTAAAAGTAATATCAAATAAAGGCGCCATTTCAGCGTAAGCTTTTTGCTGTACATCGGTAAGTAGCTCAAGTTTATTTGCAAAAGAAGGAAATGCCCGCTCACCGTTTTTGTCCTTGAATCCTGTGGAAGAAAACTTTTTAGCAAACGAAACCATTGCTTTTGTTGTTTTTGGGATACCGTACCTTGCACCAACTACAGGTATAGCTACACCGGGTATACCGAGCGCATTAACTATTGCAGACGCAGGAGCAGTCATATACCAAATAAAAGATAAATTAGAAAGTCCAGCAGCAAGCCAACCTGTATCTGGAGGGTTTAGTGTAGAGTTAAAGTGTTTTTTCAGCTCGTTTACATAGTCCCTATACTTTTTCTTTTCGTCCGGATCCATACCATCTAAAGTACTTTCAGCAGCCCGAACTTCTGTGGCTAAAGGCTCGGTATATTTAAGTCTTGTTTGTTGATACGCAAGCCTTGAACCGGTACTATGAAATACCCGTATCATATCTTGACTCATACCCTGCACACCTTCACGGTGGATAAACATTCTACGAACGCTTTGTTCTGGTAGCAACTCAAGGAATACTTGTTCTAGAGCATCATCTATATTTTTTATTGTTTCTGCGTCTGTTTTACCGATACTGTCACGCATTAAATCTTTAAGCTCTTGTAAAAAGCCAAAGTCTTTAGTGTTTCTGTCCATCATTTCGCCAATAGCATTTCCAGAATCTACATAAACATTAGGATTTAATTTTTTAGCGTCGGCAATAAGCTGTTCTGCTTGTATATTACGTTCTGCTGCAGATTCAAATGTATAGAATTGTTTAGATTTACCTTTACCGATTTGCAGCCAAAAATCACCAAAGCGTTTAAACGGAAAGTAAGGCTCTATCATATTATCTTCAAACTTTTCGGCCACACGTTTATAGCCTAAATCATCTGAGTTATGTATTTCATCTAAAGAATAACCTTTAGCTAACAAGTTTTTTTCTATTTTTTCTTGTATGCTTTTTACTTGCCGATTCAATTGATTCTTATAAAAATCCCTTACTTGGCGATAAATTCTTTGGCCTTCTGGCCCAATGCTGTTCCAAGCACGAGCTAAATCCGCTTGCTCTTGTGCTGAAACTTTAGACTTAATAGAAACAGAGGTAATATTTTTATACTCAGAACTATTTAATGCTTCTGCTTTGCTAAGACCTTTTCTTATAAGTTCTCTTAATTTAACTCTACGAGCTCTATCTAAGTACTCTGCTTGTAGTTTTGGGTCTGGATCTGGGTCAAAGCCAAGGCGAGTAGCGTCAAGCATTAGCTTGTTAGTTAAATCTGCTTTTTGAGGTTCTTTATCTTGAAACTTAGTCCAAGGTTTAGCAATATCATCTACTGCACTTAGCGCTTTAATTCGCTCAAACCCCATAGCTTCTTGCAAATCTACAAACCTGTTAAATGCAGGAATTTGGCGACCAACCATACTAGCTAATTGTCGAGGTGTAAATGCTCCCAGCAAATATTTACGAGTAGAATCCTTTACGCTTTCCAAATAAACCGGCATGTTGCCTTTTGCGCTGTCCCAAGTAGGCTTGCCGCTAAACAGTCTATTAACAAAAGAACGAGCTTTTGGCGCTGCTTTAAACGTATCATTTATTAGTAACCCGCCAAGTTTACCTTGTTGATTTAAAGCTTTAGCCTCAGGCGATAAGTTTGGCGCCGCTTGCAATATGGTATTCGCATTAGCCAAGGTATACCCTAATAAATTACCTAAACCAAACATGTCTTTAATAGTGTCGGTAAATTTAGTCCACAAAGTTTTCTTTTGATTTGGCATTGGAATATCTTTTAAAAACTTTTGAAATTCCGGGCTAGTAAATGCCTCGACCACAAATTCGTCTATAGAATTAATTTCATTGCCTGTAACATACAGTTCTCTAGCAATCTTATATGTGCGTTGTAGCTCATCAACGGCTTGTTTTTGTTCCGCCGACAGCTTATCGTAATTCATTGGGTCTAAAGCCCAGTGCGTAGCGGCGTGCAACACTTCATGCAAGAACACGTTGGGGCTGTTACCGTTTTGGTTACGGTTTAAACTTAACGTGTCGGCATTAGGTAGATATGTACCTCTAGCATTTAGCACCGCCACAGAGCCTTCGTAGGCTTCACGAACTATTTCAATCTGACCAATATCAGCTTCTACAGTTTCTTTGGGTACGTCAAGATTGCCATTTTTAAGTGCGGTTAACGACTTATATATTGCTTGAATATCATTAATATTAGCAAAGTGTTGTTTAAAAACCGACGGAAATTCAGCCTCTAACTTAGCAAAAAGTTCACTGCGTGCATTGCCTGCATTTTGTTCTATTAATCTAGCGGCAAAACTTTCTTGTTTATCGTAGCCAATAGTAGTTGTAAGATTTAACGATAAAAGTTTTTTAGAAAGTTCTTTCTGCCAATTAGTACCAACTTTAGATAAAGCCCGTAACGCACCGCTTAAATCATCGTTAGCAATACGGGTTTCTACTGATGGGTGCATTACCCTACCAAAACCAGCGCCTTTACCTTTACCCGTAGCTTTGCCACTTATAACGCCTTTACCTTCAGATGCTTTTTCTTCAGCAGTGCGTTTACTAATTTTTTCACCCATCTGACGATACTCGTTTACCGTCGCATCAAACCTAGCCAATGTAGATGGGTGCATGTTTTTAGCTACCCACTTTCTAAATAACTGAGCTGTTTCTTGGGTTTGGCCGGGAAATACTGGGCCTTGTTCCGCACCTAAATCAAAAGCCGCAGAACGCAAAGCGCTACCAAAAGGCTCCCCTGCTGGGGCATGAGCAGTTAAATAGTTTTTAGCTGCTTTCTCTTCGGGCGTCATGTACTTCTCGGCTATGTTGCCAAGGCGCTGTAGTTCTGCAGCATCCTTTTGTGTACTGACATCTTCATGAGTTTGCCAAGGCAAAATAGCGCTTTCACGAGACCGACCAAGTTTAGCCTCGGTGTAGTCAAGCATAGCCTCTTGCAGCTGCCCACGGAACTCTTTCATCCCTCTAACAGTATTTAATTTAGGGAATTGAGATACGTCTGATAATAAAGTTTGTTGTTCTTCAACACCCATACCCGCCAACGCCGACGGCAATCTAGACATCTGGTTTTGTTTATCTTCGGGGGCAGTACTATATCTATCAATAAAATCACGCAAGAATGTTAAACGCTTAGTTCTATCTAAACCTTTAGCTTCTTTTTGGAAGTCATCAACTTCTTCAATTACTTTGTTAACTTCAGCGCTATGAGCATTTACTTCGTTTTCACTAACTGCTGCAGGTTTTAAAGTCTTAAAGAAAGATACAAGACCTTTTACCGGGTTAACCCCAGTATTCACCAACATCATTTTGCTAGTTGGGTATTCTACAGCTTGAATAGGCTCGGCTTTGGTAGTAACTCCAGTTGCACCTTCTGGTGCTTCTAAACCAAATTCTTTTGGCGTTGCTGGTATTGCACCTTGTTGTTCTACTGGCGCACCTAAATCTAAGCCCATTTGTTGAGGGGCGTTAAAAGCTTTTTCTTTACCAGCACCTTGTAATTCTGTAGCGATAACAGCTTTTTCTTCTTGTACGCTTTTAAGTTCGTCGTTTAACTGTTTAGCAGTATCAAGAGCTTCGGCAATACGGGGGTCGTTAGGGTCAACTGCCTCAATATCACGAATAAAAGGTACTACTTGTTTTAATTTATTGTTGAGCTCTGCTTCTCTTCCATCAAGTGTTCCAAGGCGCTCGCTAAGAACAGCCAATCTTTCCTTGTCAAGTCTTCCAGTTCCTCCGAGGGCTTCTCCTTCAGTGCGATCACCCGAAATGCCTGGCTCACCTGCTCCATCGTTAGCTCTAGATCTCGATACATATTCTTTCCCTCCTTGAACACCCGCACCCAAACCGCCGCCGACTATAGCGCCTTCGATCATTTGTTGAGCCATTTGATACGGGTCAATACCTTTTACGGTGCCTGCAGCACCACCTAAATAACTAATGCCTTCCTCAACTGCTTCTGTACCAGATTGTAAAGCCGCTTCTTTACCAATACGTTTTCCTGCTGTAGCGCTAGTAGACCCCCCACCCGGAAGTAAACGTTTAGTAGCAAACTTCTCTAGATAAGTTTCAAGTATAGCCGCACCAGTAGCAGCGGCAACATCGGTTACAGTAGACTCACGCCAATCTTTATTGTCATTTTCTAAGCGGTCATTAAGAATTTCATTAGTTCTAGAAATAATATATGCAGGAGTTACGCCCACTGCAGCAACCATATCAGGCGACGAAGCAATAATACGCTCGGCGATAAAAGGCACTACTAATAAAGGTTTACCCGGAAGTTCGCCTAGTTGCGTAGATGGGGCGTAGCCAACATCTTTACTCCAGTTTTTAAGGCCCTTAGAAAAATTAGATAGCCCTTGTTGAAAGTCTTCTGCTGTTTTAAGTGTGCTTTGAACAAACTCAGGAGATTGCTTGCGACTTTCCTCCATGGCAGCTTTTTCTTCGGGGGTAAGTGCACCTTCCATGCGCTCGCCAAGTGCTGTAGTACCTCTAGCAATAGCTTCAATTCCTGAACCAGCCAAATCAGCAGCACGAGCAGCGAGCCCTTTAAAAGGGTTAGAAGTTTTAGTTTCTTGCGCAGGTTCGGCAATAAATCTGCCTAGGCTATCAGGCTGTGGTGCTTGTTGCTGCCGTATATAGTTAGCTAGTTTAGTAGCATCTTCAACGTTACCCGCAGCGTCAGCTTGCCGTAATGCGCTATACAGCCGTTCTAAATCCGCCATGTTTAACCTTTAGGTGCTGGGTATTTTTTTAGTATATCTTGTATATCTTGTGGCTCAATTGTAGGTACTGCAGTTCCTACTTGAGTAATACCGTACTGCTTGTAAGCTGCGTCTTTAATTTTTTTTATTTTTTCTATATCTTCTGGTTTTTTACTTAAAGCCAACAACCTATATTCTGGATTTGCAGCTAGAGCAGCGTCAACAGCTTTTTGTCTAGCAAGGTCGTTAGATTCACCACGAGCGTATTGTGCAACAGCAGCATAAGCTTCCGAACGTGTAGCCTTTGGATTATCTTTCATGTAAGCTTCTACTTTAGCTTCTTCTTGTCTACCAGCTTGACCTGAAGCAGCGGCTTGAATTCTTGCCGATTCTAGTGTTGCAGCGTTTCTATCTCTGGCAATATTTGCTTCCTGTTCAAGTTTAGCTGCTTCTCCAAACAGTTTATCACTAGCAGCAATATCACCAGCAGCACGAGCACGCTGACCCGCAGCATATTTAGCCCTAGCCTCAGCCAAAGCCATTTCTCTAGTTTCTTTACTAGCAGCAATTTCACCTGCACCTGTAAGGTAGGATTCTGCACCCTCAATAGCACCAGGTAGGAAGCCACGAGGATTAGCGCCCATTTTTAAGAACGCTTTAGCCATATTAGCCCGTTCTTTAGCAGACGTTGCATCACCCAAACCAGCTTGTTGTTTTGCAACCATGTCGGCGTAAGCCTGCTCATCCGCAGTAGCGCCAGGTTTAAAGCCTTGTTTCTCTAGCATAGCTTGAGTTTGAGCGTACATAGCTTCCCTAGTGTTTGCCGCAGGCGTAACAGCATCTTTTGCTGCACCTTTAAAGGCAGTTTTTGTGGGTTCTGTTTTAGTTTCTTGTGTAGGATTTTCTTTTTTAGTAAGCTGAGACAAAGCATCACCTAACATTGGAGCAATTCTTTTTTTCCTATCTACTGGAATATCACTACTCATAACGTCACTTATATATTTTCCATATTCTTCCGCAGACATATCAGGAAGATCTTTTACTAAACTTGGGCCTTCTCCAGCAAACGCAATAATGCCACCACCAGCGTAGCCCATAGTATTAAACATATCGCCACCCGCTGCAGCAATACCACCCATTCTTGCGTCATCACTGTACGGAGCTTGAGCCATCTGTGGGGGAGGGGCTGCTTGTGCCATTTGTTGCGCGGCCATCGGGTTAGCGGCCATGCGTTGTTGTGCTTGCTGAGTGCTTTGGAAAATATCACGCTCATTGTTGTTTACTTGCGGGTCGGCGATGCGGCCTTGCAACTGTTGTGGGCTTAAACCCTGAGACATGCCTTGCAACTGTGGGTCGCTAATCAAATCACCGTACTTATAACCGGGGACTGTACCGCCTTCTTTCATGCCAATAACGCCGCCTTCTTTTTTACCCATATACGACAATGCTGCACCGCCCAAACCTGTAAGTTGTTGAGCTGTGCTTGGTTGCTGTTGGTAAGTAGCGGTTGTTGTTTGCTGTAGCGGTAGACCACGTAGCATTGCATTCATAATACCCAACTGCATAAATGGATACTGTTGCGCTGTAGAGTAGTTAGCAATAGCTTGGTTAATCTTGTTTTGCTCCATGGTCTGTTGTTGGGCACCAACCGTTTGTTGTGCTTGTAAACGTGCAAGATCTGCAGCTTGTTGCTGACCACCAATAGATGCTAACTGACTACCCATCTGACCAGCTTGGCCGTAGCCTTGCAGACCTAGATTAGCACCAAACTGCTGGGCTTGCTGAGCATTTTGGAATGCGTTTTGTGAACCTGTAGCCGCAATACCCTGCAATTGACTACCTAAAGCTCGTTGTGCTTCGGATTCTTGAATAGCTTGTCGGCTTCCACCAAAAGCACCTGACCTACCTGCTTGAGCTCTTAAAGCTTGCTGCCCAATACCGTAATCACGCATTGCTTGACTTTTTTGATAATCAACAACGTTTTGCATATAAGGCGACATGTATGCTTGAGTAGTGCGTGGGTCTGTTGCTTGCATTGCATAATTAGCTCCAGCCCCTAAAGAACCTAAGCCAGCTAAGCCAGTCATACCAGTAGCAGCGCCATACTGACCAGGAGTTACCATATTTGCGGTTTCAGACTGGGCCCGTTGCTGCATGGGAGAAAAACCAGCAAAGTAATTATTAACGTCGGTGCTATATGGTGTATAAGGTCTAAACGACGTCATATCATCGTTATAAATCTGCTTTTGTGCAGATTGCAACATATTTTCTACATACGGCTTAGCGTATTCTGGGACGTTTGTATTGTATGCAGTAGATGTAGTTGGTTGAGCAGCCGGTGCCGGACCGCCGCCACCTCCGCCGCCAGAGTCTCTAAGGACGCCACCATCGGCAAACATTTTTAGTTTATGTCTTAAAATACTCATTTTTTAGTCCTTAAAAAACTTTTGGTACGAAATGCTCTGAACGTCATATCCGTACTTTTTAACGTGTCTGCTCCAACCGGGGCGTCCAATTAATTCAGTTCCTGCGCACTGCGTATCTTTAGCAAAACTATCTAATACGTCGTACATCTTATCTTCTACAAACTGCATGTGGTTATGCTCACCAGCACAATACTGAATAACTAACATTTTACATTGCGGATACTGCTTTACTTCTGTTATTACATGCCCGTAAGCTTTTTGTTCTTCTGGGGAAAAAACCACCCACAACTGCATTTGACCTGTAATAATAAACCGTACTATATCGTCAACGTTAGAACGACCCCTAGTCCAAGATTCAGACTCTTTAAGGTATGGCAATAAAGCCGGTATAGTTTCACTTACTTTTCCAATAGGTATTAAAGAAATATCTAGGTTCACTTAATTCCCGCCTCCCGAATCATATGCAGGTTCCTGCGGCTTTGGGGGATTTGCTGCATCGTAAGCGTCTTTTTCCGCTTTTTCTCTTGCTGCTTGCTCTGCTGCTAATCTTTGTTGTAACTCCACGCTTGGCGCCACTCTATTTAAATTAGCCGTAATTCCGGACATATTTGGTCTATAGTTTAAAGCTGGGCTGTTATATGGCTCTAACCCTTGTTGCATTTGGGGCCTCATCATTGGGCGACTATACTGTTGCATC
>Ga0114976_10000227_pt1 | contig 34257 bp, 36 predicted proteins | sample S_130805_EF_Meta_FD_87319 | JGI IMG/M metagenome (GOLD analysis project Ga0114976, IMG submission 87319) | Freshwater microbial communities from Lake Simoncouche, Canada to study carbon cycling - S_130805_EF_MetaG | ecosystem: Environmental > Aquatic > Freshwater > Lake | place: Lake... | reverse complement strand
GGAGACGCCAGGCTCTGGCACCTGCGGCGTGACGAAGGACGGGATCCTTTGCTGGGATCCCAAGTTTGTTGACAGCCTCGATCGGGACTCACTTGCTTACGTGATCCTGCACGAGTCTTTGCACCTCATCTTCCGCCACCACGTGCGGGCCGGCGAGGTGTACGGCGAGACGCCTGACCCCCAGTTGCAGCTTGCGATGAATATCGCCGGCGACCTGGTGATCGAGCAGACGCTGGGTTTCATGCGGCCACTGCGTCCGCCTGGAGCTGTGTATCTGGGGGCGCCGTGCCCTCAGCTCGGTATCGAACTCAACTTCCCGCCCAACCTGGACATGCTCCAGTACTACGGGCTCATCACCTCAGCGTTACGCGCCCGGCCCAAGCGGCCAGGCGGTGGCGGTTCAGGCGACGAGCAGGAAGACGAGAAGGATGGCAGTGACGAGGGCGATGGAGTCGGCAACAGCCGAGTCCAGAACAAGTCACCTCAAAAGCAGGGCGGCAAGAAGGGCTCATCCAACCAGCCCAACGGCCGTGCTGCTGCGTGCCAACCCGGATCGGGTGGCAGTGCAGGTGACGGGGTACGACGCCCGTACGAAGCGGAAGACGAATCTTGGCAGGCCTTCCAGGAGCTGGTGAATGCCGGCAACCTAGAACAAGCCATCGCTAAGCACGAGGCTCAGCATCCAGGCAGTGTTCCCGGCTTCATAAAGGAGCAGGTCAAGCACTTCCTCAGACCACAGCCCGATCCGTTCGAGCACCTACGCAGTGTCGTTGCAAGCGCCACTGCTAGTCCGCTCGGCGGGAGGGCGGCTTCGTACCGCAGGCTGTCGCGTAAGCAGCCAGCGGACATTGCCAGACTGCGTGGCCTGCTTTCAACGCAGGCTTCAGCAGTTGTGATTGTGGATACGAGCGGGTCGATGGGTGATCGGGAGACAAAGGAGAAGGCGCTTGAGGTAGTAGCCAGAGGACTACGCAAACTCAAGTCCGTCAAGGTTGTCTGTGCTGACACCCGCATCTGTAGTTCGCAGCGACTCACGTCTGTTGCGAACTTCGCGTGGCAAGGAGGGGGCGGCACGGACATGGCCGTAGCCCTCGAGGAAGTTGACAGGACCGACAGACCAGACAGCATCGTGCTCATCACTGACGCGATGACTGGCTGGCCTGCTCGGCAGACGCGGGCCAGGGTGATCGTTGCCCTCACCTGCGACAGCTGCTACCGCGAGAGTATCCCTCGCTGGTGCAAGACAGTTCCCCTTTACCAAAGGAGCGACGCATGAGTCGTCCGTCGAAGTCGGGCATGACGCCCGCACTGTTTACCCAGCTCTACATGGAGAGCTGGAAGGCCGGACACACAGTCCGGCAGTTTGCGGACCGTATCAAGACCACAGTGGCGCGTGTCCACTCGCGGGTCCAGTACTACCGCAAGAAGGGCGCGGCCCTGCCGGACCTTCGCCGGGTTCCGCCCGGCAGTGGTGGGCACAACGCCCTTCCGGTCAGTGACATGAACGCGATCATCTCGCGTGCAATGGAGTATAGGGGCGCGGTTCCGGACTCTGTCCGACCGGCCCCGAGCAACGGCCGGCTCGCCGGCGCTGTGTCCTGATTCACTTGCCTGGAGGGTGGGGCTGCGTATGCCCTGCCCTCCAGGCTTTCTCTTTTTTTGGAGATACATCATGACCGTGATGGAATCTGCTGCACCAGAAAAGGTACAGCTCAACAAGAAGATCTACGGGTGGGGCGAGCTTGATGCCGCCGTCACCGACAAGGCTCGCCTAACCAAAGAGACGCCGCTCAGCGAGCAAGCTCTGGCTCGGTGCTTTCGCGTCTTTGGCCACGCTCGCATTGCTCAACTCGAGGAGCGCGTGCTGGCTGTTGCCTGCGGAAGCCACATCAGCCTCGTGTACACCCACACCTCTCCAGGATGCGGGCTCGAGAGCCTCGAGATTCAGCGTCATGTCAATGTCTACCCGGCACAAGGTGGCCGCACCTCGTACGAGATAGACATGAAAGTCAACGGGTACTTTGCCAACAAGCACCTGCCGATGCGTGCGAAGGATCGCGGCGGCAAGTCCGTATACCGCAATACCAAGTGGTACTACGGACAGAGCGGTATGTACCAGCCCGGAGTAGGTCCGTTGTACGCCGACATCGGACCCACCTGTCAGGCCGCAACGCACGAGGAGATCGTGCAGAAGATCACGGCCGCTGACTGGATTGCTGAGTCGTGGCGAGACAGGGCCGTGTCGTTCCTCGACAAGGTGACAGCAGCAGTCGCGCCGTTCGGCGATGCGGTTGTTCGCTTCGAGGTCGACGGCTTGGACAACAGGGGTGAGGGCGATCCTATTTACGACTTCTCACTGCAGTCGTGGGTCAGCGGGTACGAGAATGTTATCCGCAGTGAGTACGGTGCACTTGTGAAGATCAAGCACCCGGCACGCAAGGACTCTGGCGGGTGGGAGCACCAGCCGGACCTGGTCGTGGCCGTGACTGGCCCGCCAGCTGGCTGGCAGGATCCAGAAGATCTTCTGTACATGGTGTCCAAGACTCACGGCGGCGGAGGTCGCGTGCCGTTGCGCGAACGAGTGCAACAGGGGACAATGAACGCCATCTACCGGAAGCAATCGTCCATCGTGGACATTGTCCGTCAGTGGTGCGGTGAGCACATCAACATCCCTGCATAAGGAGCAACCCGTGAAAGTTATTGTCCACATTCGGAAGGCAGTGGAGGTTGAGGTGCCCGACTGCCTGGTGCCTACGCGCCAGGACAGGTACACCAACCACGCCATGCAAAGCTTTGCCATCGACTCTGCACTTGCCGCGCTGCACAACAGCCACTGGGAAGAGCGCGAGGGATGGGGAGGTAGGAAGTACAACCAGCACGGCGCGTTGGGGTACATCGAGTACCCTAAGAAGGATCAGACCTCCGGAGTAATCTGATGGCCACCGTGTTCGGGTACGGCCGTCACTCCACCGACAAGCAGGGACTCACCGAAGAGGCTCAGCAAGTCAAGGTAGAGTCGTACATACGGTCCACCCTGCCGCACCTAGCGTACGGCGGGTGGCTGTATGACTCGGCTGTGAGTGGTAAGAAGCCTCTGTTCGAGAGGCCGGAAGGACGGAACTTGCTTGTGCTCGCACAGCCAGGAGATCACCTGGTGTGGGCCAAGCTAGACCGCGCCTTCCGTTCTGTTGTCGACGGCGCCAGCACGCTCGCAATGCTGGCACACAAGGGGGTGTACGTGCACAGTCTCGATCTGGGACTGGACACAAGCACTGCCGTTGGCCGTTGCGTATGCACAGTCATGCTCGCATTCGCCGAGCTTGAACGTGAGTACGCAAGTGAGCGCACCCAAGAGGCGTTGGGTGCGAAGAAGCGAGCCGGCCTGCCCTATGGAGGGGGCGTCCCGATCGGATGGAAGAAGATCGGAAAAGGAAAGGACGGCCGGTTTGTTCCTGACCCAGTTGAACGTAGCCAGGCGATAGCCATCGCCGAGATGAGGGCTGAAGGATCCAGCCAGGAAGAGATAGTCACTGAGCTTCGTGGACTACGCCGGCCCTGCGGCCGGGAGTGGCACCGCGAGTCAGTGAGGAGGGCTATCCTGGCGGCAAGTCTTCAGTTCCCAAAAGCTGTGACAGAGTCCGAACTGCAATCTTTAGTCGCGACCTGACCAGCTTCTCGTTTAGCTGAAACACTACGGCGATCTCACGGATCGACATCCCGTAGACATATCTGCTCGCAACCAACCGCCTCTCTGCGGCAGGCAATACGCTCAGAGCGGCCGGTAGCATTTGGCTCCGGCCGCTCTGACGTTGCGCCATTCTTTCTGCGAGCTCGTACGGCACCCGGTCGGGGCTGTCGTACTTCAACCTCTGGCTTCTGGCCAGCTCTTTTAGCAACGCGTTCCTGATGGCCGACGAGAAGTAGGTGGTGATCTTGCTCTTCGTCTCGTCGTACGTCTGAGCTGCACGGCAGATCGCCATGTACGCCACCGACTGTCCGTCAATGCTACGCAGCTTCCGCTTGATTCCCGGATAGGACTTGCCCATAGCGTTGATGACTACCGGCACTATGGCCATAGCCTCTTCCGCTAACGCGCGCTCCCGATCCGTCATTGGCCGCATGCTGTACCCGCACGGTTCACGCGCGTCCTGCGCGTACGTACAGTGTACCTGCGTACATGCCTAGCCGTGAGCTTAGCTTGGCTGCGTGTCGGGCGGCAGCATTGCCATCGCCTCATCCCACGCCATGACTTCCACGTTAGGCAGCAGCACGGCAGCGTCGGCGTGGCTCCACATCTCATGCAAGAATCCGCCCGGCTCCACCATCGTCAAGATGTCTCCGCACAGCATGAGCCTGCCGTCTGTCAGCGTTCTCGGCATCGGCACAGCGAGGTCGCTGCCATACTGAGAGTGCAGTTCCGCGAGGCGTGCAGCGAGGGCGGTGCTGAACACCAGTGCGATGGACTTGCCGTAGGCGTCGGTGATCGGTAGTTCAATGTCTGCCAGAGTCATCAGACCTCCCTGCTCAGAGCCTTCTGGAACTTCTGCATCGCGTTGTAGTAGTCAACTGCTTGCGTTGGAGTGAATCCAAGACCGATGGAGTAGCCTCCAAGACGAGCGGATGTAATGTTTCCAACGCCGGTAAGCGTTGGATGAGTCAGTCCTGCAAATACAGGAATGCCAGTGGTTTGGGTGACCGTTCCGCGAGTTGTGCCAACACTGCTTGCAGCGACCTGCCCCTGCTTGTAAAGGACGAGCGAGTTGCTGGTGCTATCTGTTGCTATCCAGTGGCCGCCAGTTGTCTGCGATGCTGCTGGAGCCTGCGTGTTGAAGTTCGCCGCCACCGTTGTGCCGGGACTAAAGTTTTGCAAAGCGTAATAATACGCCCCACCAGCGTCATCATTCGCCCCAAGCATCACTTTGTATGTGACGGTGTCTCGCGTGATCTCGTAGGCAGAGAGATGCCTGCTTGCCGTGCTGAGAGTGTTAGCGGGGAATCCGGTCTGGAGATACTTGCTTGTCCCGTTGCCTTGCAGCCCACTGTTCTCCGCGTAGTCGCCAACGGCGAACGGCCCGTTGTTGATGTCGATGGCATTCCCATACTGCACGCCGAGCCGCGACTGTCCGCGATAGAGCGGAACAAGGCACGCTGCCAATCCTGTAGATGTTCCGCTCGTCCCACCGCAGAATAGGTTTAGCCTGTAGAAACGGTCGCGGATTCCAGCCGCGTCAATGGCTGTGCAGAAGTCATTCACCGCTGCCGCCGTGCTTGAGGACACCGTGCCGCCTGACACATAGACTCTGCGAATCCAGTCCTGTGCATCCACGTTGGAAACCTTCGGCCCGCCAACGTAAGCGTTGCTCATCGACCACTTCTTCGACAAGTACGCTTCCAGTTTTTCAATGTCGCTTGATGACAGCGCGCCAGCGTACACAAGCATCTCTGACAGGTAGATCCCACCGTAGGTAAGCCCGTCCGCCTTACCGATTTGCAGCCTTGCCGATGTTGCGGAGTAGTTGCCGCTGGCGTTCGCCTTCGCCGCCATCACGCCGCCATCCAACCTGACTCCCATCGCTGACGTGTGGCGATAGAACGTCAGGGAGTGAGGCCGATACGCCATCGCTGTTCCGAGTGTGTTCCCCAGACGCCCGCCGCTAGCGTCAACGTGGTCATAGATCAGATTCCCTTCTGCCCCGTAGCCGATTGCAAAGAACAATCGGCCGTTCGCCTGCGAGTCTGAGCCGATCTGCCACCCGCCACCACTTACTGGGTTTGGTGAGTACCCGGCGCAGACAGCCGTCATCTCCGGTGCGGTCGTTGCGTTCTTGATGATGTTGGCAATCGTCGCGGATGTCAGCAGCGATCCGCTATTAGGGCCAAACAGCAAAGTGTTCTTGCCGTTGAAGTCCACAGAGGCCGGGCGAAAATATGGACGGTATCCGGCAGTGGTTGTGCTTTGCGTGGCGTGCCGCCCGTTTCCGCTCTTGTCCAGCCATGCACCCACAGGATTGTCTGTCGCGGTGGCGGGCGTCGTTGCCGCTGCATCTTGAAACAGCGTGGCCGCATCGCTCGCGTCAAGCCAGAGGGCTAGGCCGCTGATTGAGCGAGGCGTGAAGTTGCTCGCTGGTCGCAGCGTGCGGGGTGACTGTGCCATTACTTCTTCGCTGCCGGCTTCTCTGGCTGCGCCTCCACGCTTTCCAGGCCATTACGAATATCAACCTGACCCACAACGGCTGCCCTCGCAGCAGAAACTGCAGCGGCTGCTCGAGCGGGTTCAGTGGCGAGCCGGTCTGTGTCAGCAGAAAGCCACACCAATAGCGACACGACCCATCTCCACAGCAGGGCGATCATTCCTTCACCTCGTTGAACTTGCGCCAGACGAACATGCACAGCAGCGCGCCGACCACGCTCAGCACTACGCCGGCAGGCTGGTAGTAGCTGCCTGTGATGACTGACCCGACCAGGCCGCCGACCACTGAGCCGGCGATGCCGATGCCAATGGTCTGCATCTTGCTGCCGGGCACAGCCGGAGGCCACACAGCCTCAGCGATGGCGCCGGCAATCCAACCAAACACAACCCACAACACGAGCGAAATCATTACCATCCCTCCGCGTGACATACGTTAGTCTTGCTGTCCGAATGCTTTGCTGAGTACCGGCGAGCGAACGGCTGCGGCTGCGGCTCTGCGAACACCGCAACCCACAGCCCAAACTTGGCGAGCCTGCGCAGCAACGACACCACTGGCCGGTCTGGTCTCGGCTTAAACGGATTGATGGGGCTAAAGCCCACCACTGTGGAGGCCAGGTATCCCACCATCAGGCACGCCAAGCATGAGGCAATCAGTGTTTTCTTTGACATGGTCCGGCTCACAGTGCCACCGCATGAATGACTCGACGGCTGTCTTTCGTCGTCGCTTCTGGTGGGGCTGGGTGCAGCCACTCCTTATGCTCAAGGTCTCGGTACTCGAATCCACCAACGCCGCCGATGGCAAACGAATCTCCCTGCCTGAGGATTGACTCGATGTCGGAGCGGCTAGCCCAGAAGGATCCTTCTGGCTGGTCGGATGGCCATCGCGGTCCGGACACCCACACCTTGCCCCAAGAGTTGACGATTAAAGCGCCGTCCCTCTTGCCTGGACCATCGGCGAACCTGGTCGCCACGATGACCATGCAGTGAGACCAGCTGCCGCCTCGTGGCAAGAACCCATCCTTGTCGCGGATGCTTGTCGCCGCAAACCCTACGTCCGAGCAGATGGGCACGCAGTAGCCAGACCCCACCGCAGCAACCAGCTCATCCCACGTATCCACTAGTGCGACGGCCACTGCCTTGTGGAGATTAGCTTTGGCGCCAAGCTCCAGCGGCACACCGTACGCACCCCACTGCCTGCTCAGGGTGATGCTGTACTGGCTAAGGTCGACGCCGTTTCCCTGCATCTCTCTATAGAGGATGCCGCCCTGACCGTTCTTGAGGCCGCTTACCCAGCGAGCCGCAGCTGCGCCGTAAGAACCGTCCGACCAGCCGGCGAACGTGACTGGCGGCAATCGGCCGGCGGTCCTTGATCCACCATAGATTGGCTCGGTCGCAACGAGGCGCGGCGGATTAGGAAGCTTGCCTGTCTTCCAGTCGACCGCCTGAGAGATGTAGCTCCCCATGCCCCAGCCAAACGACACGCAAGTTCCGGCCGACCCCTGATTCCAAACCTCAAACGGCTTGGCGTAGACGGCGCGACTCGCTTCGTCTGCGTAACGCCAGAGGAATGTATCGACTGGCTTTGACTTGGCCATGCAGTCTGCGCCTGCTTCAGAGAAGCGCGGCTTGTCCAGCTGCTCAAGGAACGCGGCGGTGCCGATTGGGTCTGGCTGGTATCCGTAGTTACCCTCAAGCCTGTCGGCTAGCCGGCCTACGTATCTACTGACCACAGTCCCGAGAACGGCGGCAAACACCACAAAGGCAACCGCCGACATTGTCCACTGGTTGGTGGAGTTATCGCGCCGAGTCACTGGCCGCCCTCCCAATATCTCGGTAAGCACCTACCCATGCGGCGCGCGACTCTGCAGTCAGTGGCCCGCCGTCCGTGCCGACGGTCTCGTCAAGGTAGGCGGCGATAGCGTCGCGAGCCTTAGGCTGGCGCTCGCCGATGGACGATCCCTTGCAGCGAAGGATCCGAGCCGCCTTGCGAAGCTCGTCCACAGACACGCCGGTCTTCAGGTACGGCTGAGGCTGCGTGCCGTCCCACTCGATCTCGTCCGCCAACTCGGAGCAGAGAGCCCCAACAATCGCGGCATCGTCGCTTGCGGTCGGGCCAGAGAACAGGCCGTGAAGGTCCAGTGGGCCAGCGTCCGGAGCCGGAGTAGGAGCGTCCGGCTGCCTGACAGCCGGCATGAGCAGCAGTGCAAGCAAGACCAGGCCGACTGCGGCCGCCTTCTTGGCGTCAATCTTGAGGTTCATGGACCGCCACAGCGCGGTCAGCTTGGCGGCGTCCAGCCCGAAGAACAACGACGCCGCCGCCAGTACCAGCAGGACCGATAGCATTAGCCCGCACTCCTGTCCGAATTAAGTTCCGATAGGTAATCAGCCAGGCCCTTAGCTTCAGCGGTCTCAGCCACTGCTCGCGCCATCTCGGCCAGCTTTCCGCCGCCTGTCCACTCGGCGGCGCGATGCAATGTCCTCAGGCTTTTCGCTACATCGTGGGCCAGGTACATGGCTTCCGCCGTGCCTCGAGCTTCCAAGACCACGCCAGTCAACTCGGACCTCTCGACAAGGGCGTGGAGCTTTTCGTTTAGGCTTGGCATTCCAGGTGTCTCCGGCCGCGATGATGCGGTCCACTACCTGGTTTATGTCCCCAGCCGGCCGGCAGTCGGCGAGGATTTTGAGCCTCACCGACCGAGTGCTAAAGCCCAAAGTCTCGCAAACCTCAGGCAAAGACAGCTCAGACTCTGGCTCCCAGAACACCCAGCGCCAGGCTATGGCGGCTGAGTACATGCGGTCGCTGGGCCCGGACTTAATCCGTACGTGGATCCCACGCCTGGACCTGGCCGAAATCCACCGGCAAAGCCTGATGGTGTTAGCCATCATAGCCACGAGAAAGTCTTTCCACTTCTGCTCCAGCTCGTCAGGAGGATTCCATTCCTCGCCGTCGATGATCACTGTTTAGGGGCCTCACAGAAGCCGGAACGAAGCGTGTTCTCATTGATGTCCGGCCACACCTCAAGAGAATGGATCGCCGCCAGCAGGCCCCACGCAGCGTGGCCAAGATGCTCCTCGCTACGGTCGCCTCCCAAGAACATATAGATGTGGCGGATGGCATGGTTCAGCAGGTCGTTGGCCGGCATGCCCCGCTCCCAGTTGAAGTCGCCGTATTTCTTAGCGCCCTCTGCGCACGCCTCCGCTACGGCACGGAGGCCGATCGGACTGATGAGGTCGTACCTCGTCTGCTCTGCGTCCGACGAACGCACCGCCCCAGTCTGGAACGTAACCTGAGAACCTTCTACTTCACGGATCATGGAACTAGCTCCTTAAATCTGTCGATGAACTGTTGCTTGGCCTCAGCCCACTCCATTCCGACAACAGTGCCGGCTACTGGGTCAAGCGGTATTCCAAAGTCGTGCCCTCCTGGCACTATGTCTCGTTTCTCGGAAAGCAGAGCGCGAAGATCTGCTTCCTTTACTTCATGCGGCATTGGCCACTTCAGCCCAAACTTGGATGCGATCGCGCGCTGCACCTGATCTTCAAGCTCGCGGTAGCTTGGCAGCATCATCTTCAGTGGAGTGGACACGTCGCCGAGATACGCCTCGCTTGCGTCGTGAAGTAAACCCCACAGCGCATTCTGCGGCTCCACGATCTTTGACACCATGACGCTGTGCTGCGCCACGCTGTACGGGAATTTGGTGTGGCCGTTGAACCTGTTGATCATTGACAGTGCGTGCGCAATGTCCGGCAGGCGGACGTCGTCCTCCTTAAAGTTGGCCAGGTCGATGGCCTTGCCAGTGAACGTCTGCATCATCGTCGGCGACATCAGAACCATCTCAGCACTCCTTGCAGATCAACTGCTCGATCGAGTGAAGGTCCGACTGCGGCACGAAGTACGCTTCTCCGTGCCCTCCATGATTGGCCATGTACTTCTGCTGCTTGGCATCTGAGGCCAGGATCCAGCCACGAAGCACAAACTCGTGCGGCCCTCCCGTGACCAGCACAAACACGTCGGTGTCGTGGTCGCTGCGGCGGACAATCAGGTCGTAGTGGTGATGCGACCTGGTCCTGACCTGAATGTTCTTGCCAACGTCCGATCCCTTGAACGTGTTGACGCCTCCATTCCAGTAGCGGTTGGTTCCTTTGGCGAAGGCACACTCGCCGCACGCCCCGAGAATGTGGATGCCCCATTCGTCATTGATGGGCATCCGGTTCTGGCATCCCTTGCGCAGCGCCTCGACGTTGCGGGACACTCCGACGAGGGCAGCTCGAGACAGCTCGAACCACTCGAGCTCAACCCTTAGTGTTCCTTGAGTCGATAGCCCAGTGCCCACAGGATTCGAGTCAGGTCGTCCCCCTGCTGGGTTACGTGCTCCTCGCTCTGCGTTGGGTTGGCTGCGTGAAGGAACTCGTGGATCTCTGTGTTCATCCTTGCGCGTCCCGTCAGGCGCTCGTCGATTAGCACCTTCTTGATCACGTTGAGATTTTTCGGATCTGGCATGTATGTCCATCCGATAGCGCTGCCTTTCAAGCTGGCGTATCTCCATAGCCAGCGGACCCCACCGATCTTGAACTGGTGATTCTCGGGCACTACATCGCCCCCGATACCTGTTGAGCAAACCGCTTGATGTCCTCAAGCCTGAGCGTGACCAGCCACTGCGAGTCGTTCTTGCGATGCAGTACGACAGGCGCCAGCTCTCCGCATTGCTCGAGTGACTTGTCCATGACTTCCTGGAGGTTGAGCTTCTGCACTCTCTTGACTTCCAGCCACAGGTGCGGCGTGCCAGGACTGATCAGATCACTCGCCGACTCAGTGCCGCTGTGCTGCTGCGATCGACGGGCGTGCGCTCCCGGCAGGAGGCTGTTCCATTCCGCTGCCGCCTCCAGTTCCCCAACCTTTCCCTTACGCCGCGAGTTGATAGCCATAGCCGAAAGCTCCGATGGGATTGTGTTCTTCCTACGCCACATGAACGTGCGAAACGGATAGCGCTCAGGGCCATAGCCGAGATGGCGCTTGTGGCGCAGCTCTGCCAGGTAGGCCGGGTCGTAGTGCTCGTCGTCCGTTTCTCGTTTGGCGGTGAGGCACATGCCTTTGGTGAGGTCGTGCTTTCCGCCGCAGTGCAATCCTTCGTGACAGTACATGCACAGCCGGAGCAGGTTGCGTCGGTCGTGGACACGGGCTGCGCCTCCTTGCAGGTGGTGAATATGTAAATCGTAGCGCGACCAGCAAATCGCGCAATAGGGAAAAGTACTAGCGAACTCAGAAAGTACAGGGTCGCTCATTGGTTCAGTAGTAGTAAGACATCTGTCTGTTGCTTGAAGGCTCGCTGTGGGTAGACGGCGACTAATCCCCAGCCTGAGCTAGGGTTAGCCGCCACTCTGTCCGCTGCCCGTTAGGACGCATGAGGGTGTCCTCCTTGCCACAGGGGCGGAGGCTTGCGACCTGCTTATCGAGCATCCTGTTGCCCGCGTGACTTAGCCCCTGTCGCTTCGGCTGGCTTACCCACTGTCATCACGATCCCTTCTGGTAATGGGTCAGGCGTCTGCGTGCCAGAAGTTGTCCAACCCACGCAGCCGTTCAAGTTGTCGAGTCAGTTGCTGAGAGTCTTGAGGATTCCGAAGTCGTTGTATTTGGAGATGGACCGGAACGTCACCCACGCGCCCTGCGCTCTGGCGACTGGAACGCACATGACGGTGCGCGTCCCGGTGTGAACGAGAATGAAAGCATCGACGTGCTTTGGCGAGTAGGACTCAGCCTTGCGAGCGCCTCTGCGTATTCGGATTCGAGAGCCGTTGCGGCCCGTTGAGCCGGTGGCTTTGACCTGCAGGCGCCAGTGACGTCGGCCGCAGAACGCGACGAGGTCGTAGCCGTCGTCGATGACCGGGAGGGCCACGTGATATCCCTCCCGGAGCAATCGCTCCACCGCCATCGACACCCCGATTTCCGCGATGAATCGCCCATCGTTAGCATCCTTGCTCATCTAGCCCCCTATGCGGCGGCGGTCTTCCTGCGGTCCAGTTCCTTCTGGACGGCCTGCTTGAACGGGGAATCCTTCTTGCTCGATTCGTGCACCCACTGCAGGTAGCCTTCTGGGAGCGAGTCCAGGCGCTGGCCCTTGTACTTTCCGTACAACATTCGCCAGGCCCGGCCCTTCTTTTCCTCAGGCTCCGAGAACAGGTCACGAGAGTTGTGATCGAACGTCACGCCAACCAGTAACGCCCTCCGCTTTTCGCGTAGTTCGGCGGCCTTCGCTTCCATCTCGGCCAGGTCGAACTCGTCAGCTTCGCGGATGGCATCAACGGCGTCCGTGCCGTCCATCGACAGACCTGAGCTTATGCGCTCTCGGCGTTTGGCGCAAGCACGAGACTTGGCATCGAGCACGTCCAAAGCGCTCAGGAGTTGATGCGACCGGCTGCTGTCCGTGATGTCGTAGATGTTGAAGTGCGGCTTGCCGGATGCGGCAATAGCGGCCAGCCGTTCCTCCTTGCTCATGTCCGGATCGATGACTCCAGGCAGGGCACGAGTCCCACGACCAAGACGCTGCTCGTACCGGGACAGGCTGCGGGTGGGGGCTGCCATGTAAATGTTTCGCAGCTCGGGATGATCCCATCCGTACCCCAGAATTCCCACGTTGACAATGATCTTGGTTTCGCCCCTTAGGAAGGCGTCCATGTTGTCCTTACGCTCGACTAGGTTCTGCTTGCTATGAACAATGCTCGTCTTCTTGTCATAACGCTCGAACACTTCCGTCAGTAGCTTGGCCTGCCGGACGTTACAGGCGTAGACCACGCTGGGCTGGTGGTTGTGTGTCTGTAGTACTAGAGAGGAAACCTCCTGGACGTAATGCTCAGCCGTGAGCACGGCGGCGAGCTGCTTCTTGTCCCACTCCCCGCAGACTTCGTCCACCAAAGTCATGTCTAGGCTCTTGGACTCTGACATAAAGCACTTTGGAGGCACGAGGTAGCCATCTTCAATGCCTTCCATCAGGGAGTACACGACCTGCGGTCGTGGCCAGTACCGCAGTGACTTGCCCTTGCCCTTGTATGGCGTGGCACTAAAGCCCACGATCGTCGCCCCCTGAGCCTCGAAGTGCTTCAGCATCTCCTCGAGTCGGGGCGTAATGCCGACGTGGCATTCGTCCACCAAAACTAGGCTGACCCTGTCATAGCCAAAGGCTTTGTACCTGTTGCCGGAGAGCAGGCTGTCGCGTGAGCCGACGATGATGCGTCGCCGCAGGTCGGCCCGCATCAGCCCCTGCTCAATATCGCAGCGCTCGTCCAGCCGCAGCTCCAGTCGGTCTCTTGCCTGCTTCATCAGGTCGATAAGCGGAGCAATGACTAGCGGGTACTTGGCCTTCCTGCACAACTCGGCCATGACCTCAGTCTTGCCTGAGCCTACTGGCTGACATACCACAATCCTGCGGTCGCCAGCCTTAGCCGAACTGCACACCTTGCTGACGGCTGACTGTTGATAGTCGCGTAGCTTGACGGTCATCTGTTTCGCCTGCCTTTCTTGCGCTTCTTCCTTTTCTTGTCCTGCTCTTGGGCAGGCGGCAGGATCTCTTCCACGACCACAGGCTCAGGCAGCCGCACCACCTCCAGGATCCGGCCCAAAATGTCGAGCTCGGCTAGCAGCTGGGGAACGATGTGGATCAGGAGCTTGCGAAGCGTGGGCGCATCGAAGTTGTCGGTCTCTTGAACGGCCCCGATGACCGTCTGGCAAAGCTCAACCAGTTCACGATTGACCATGTCACGTCCTTGTGTGGTGAAAACCCCCTGTGCTGAAGGCTGGGGGGCGCAGCCCGGAGAAGCGGCCAGCACTCCGTGTCTCACTAAGCAGGGACAGGCTGCTTTTTCCGTGCGGCGGCAGACTTATTGGCGTCGTCCGCCATGCTCGCCAGGTCTTCGTAGGCAGACTTTCGAACAGTGCCGGACTTCACGTGCTCGGCCACCCGATCGAGGATTGCCTTGCGTCGCTCAGGGTCGGCGGCGTCGTTCAGGCTCTTGATCGCCATGTCAACGATCCGCTTCTCGCCAGATGCCGCCTGCTCTTTGGCCAGTTCCTCTGCTGTCGTGCCGTCGTCGTCGTCGTCGGCAGCCAGCCCGACCAGCGCACAGTAGGCAGCACGCCGTGCGTACGTGATCGCCGCCGCCAGACGCTGAGGATCAGCAGTCGAGGCCTTGATCGGCAGGTTGCTGTCAATGAACTCGCCGCTGCTGTGCAGGAGCTGGGTGCACAGGACGATGTCGCCGTCCGTGTTGTTGGTCAGGGTCTGAACAACGACGAGCCCATGCTCGGCAAGAGCCCTGCTCGCCGCCTTGTGGCACTGCGCCAAGTCGGCGTAATCCTTGACGGGCTTGCCGTCCGGACCCTTCTTGGCAAAGTGACTGCTGCGATTGCGAACCAGCGGCTCCATGTTTGGGATGGACTTCGCCAGAGCCTCAGCAAGCTTCGCCGTACCCATCGGGCAGCGGTCCATGAGTGTGTAGATCTTCTTCTGCGGATACATCGTTCCTTCGGTCATGACATTCTCCTGATGTGTGCCGGGACTGGCAGTTCAACAACCTCTCCGTGCTGGTCCGGCATCCAGTAGTCGAGGTCCATGCGGATCCGTATGTCCGCGAGAGAAGCCAGCAGGCGTCGTCGTCCATCGGAGACGAGGTCCAGTGGCAAAGTCACAACGTGGCACTGATGCGGCCACACTGTGCTGACAACAACAAAGTTCAGCGGTCGGGGATCCATCCCCAGCGCCTCCATGCCCCACTGGTAGTGCGCGTCCTGCGCGTGGTAGCCGTAGGTGACGACGCTCTTCCAGAACGAGTCGAGGATGTCTGCCTCTTTGGTGGTCTTGAGATCCACCCACGCAGACTGAGAGATGAGGTCGGGGCGGCACCTGAGCAGCTGTCCATCTGGGCCTTCCCAGCGAACGCTGACCTCGTGGGCCACCGCTTCCTCGATGAGCTTCCGGGCAGCCCTGTGCTCCATGACGGCTTCGATCTCACGCCGGAGCTGCTTGATCTCCTTGCCGGAAACCAGCTCCTTGCCTGGCGCGTTCTCGAGGGCCCACTGCTGGGCCTTCTTCCCGACCTGCCCCGTTTCCGTCAGAGTGTCCTCTGGCGGGGCGACCAGCTCCTCAAAGAGCCGTTCGCCTACCTCCAGCCACCTGTGCAGCCGGGTGCCGTGCGCTAGGGCGGCCGACTCTTCCGACTGTATGGACCGGGCAACATGGCGAAGGTAGAAATACCTAGCACCCCGCGAGGCGTGATCCCAGAGCTGGGACTTCGACCATCCTGCGGAGGCGTGATAGGCCGAGTTGGCCTCACCCTCCGCAGCGGATGGGAGTTCCGGGAATGGGCGATACTGGGCTCGAACCAGTGACCCCCAGCTTGTCGAGCTGGGGGTAGACAACGCTTGATCGCGGGGCATACTGCCTGTTAAGGGGGTTGTCATGTCACCGAAATCTCTGGTGTTGGAATACCTGGACGGCCGCGAGTGCCATCCTGAGTACCGTCGGGCGATGATTGCTCTGGCGGGGCGGCTGTCCGACCTGACCGCAGTAGCGATCAACGCGCATCTCCGTATGCGTGCAGAATCCTGTTCGGCAACCACCGTCGCCAATGAGCGGCGTATGGTGCTTACCTTGTGGCGATGGGCTTGGGAGGAAGGCCGGATCGACTCGGCGCCGCGAGGCGTCATGAAGATCAAGAACCACCAGAAGCCCGTTCGTGCCTGGACTATCTCCGAGTGCCGCGAACTCGTCAAGGGGGCGGAAAAGTTTTTTGGCCAGCGACTCCGCAACGGAGCAGACGTCGGCAAGTTTTTGCAGTGCTGGGTGCTACTTGCCTACGAGACCGGAGCCCGATACGGCGACGCGTTCGCATGGAAGAAGGGGAACTTTGCGGGGTCTACGGTGAGTTGGGTTACGTCTAAGACGGGAGTGCCGTGCACGCGAGCGGTCTCGTCCAGAGCAATGGACCTGGTCGCTGACATGCTGAACGCCAGCCCGGACGATCGAGTGCTGGGCTGGGTGTGCTGCCGTCGCCAGTCATTCCGTCTCATGCGCAAGCTCATAGCCTCCTGCCTTCCTGGCGGAAGCGGGAGGTGGCTTCGAAGGTCAGCTGCCACGCATCTGGAACTTAATCAGCCCGGAAAGGCGCAATGGTTCCTAGCACACAAGACAGCAGGATTGGCGGCCAGGCATTACCTGGACCAGTCCCAGCTGGTATCGGAAACACTCAAGCCTCCGAGCATCTACTGAACGACGAATGGGTTGCCACCAAAGACTCCCGGTCCAGCGCCTGCCTTCTTGCTATCTCGGCGGGCCTTCTGGATCTCGGAGCGCTTTTGCCTGGCCAACTCAAATGCGTCCAGAGCGTTCTTCGGCACCATCGCGCGTTGACTCTCCGGGATGTACGGAATCGAAATGTCTTTTGTGTACGGAGCGGCAAGCTCCTGGAGCCGCTTGATCTGGTCTTCGGCGATTCGATCCTTTGACATCGCACGGAAGCGACCGAGACCCATCTGGTTGAACGTCGTGTCAAATGCACGAGATCCGAACGAGCGATCCTCGTCGTTGCCGATCAGGCTGGCCGCAAGCCTAGCCGGCTGCGAGGCAAACGGGGTCAGGTCAATAACGCGGTCGAGTGCAGCAGGAATTCTCCCTGTGCCCGCATCAGGTCCAGCAACAGCTCTGGCAATCTTGCTGTACGGACCGTAGCCTTTGGCAAGGTGGCCAATTGGTTCCTTTGTGAACGCGTCCTGCCCTGTCAGTATTTCACCGCCGACACGAATAAGAGGCGACATGCCCTGCAGCACGTTGCTCATCGTGTTGCTTGTCGATGACGGGTCAAACATCTGCAGCTGGTCGTAGCCAGGCAAGTCCACGTCAGTAAAGTAGCGCGTGTAGTTGGGGTCGTCGCTACCCAAGAAAGGCATGTTGTCCGGGATTGGCACTGCGAACTGCGACCTGAGCTGCTCAGGGATGTACGGCTCGTCGTCAGTGGGATTCTGCAGGCTCTCGTACACGCGCAGGCCCTGTCCGTACCGACCACCCGGCCGCTCGAGTATCTGCCGACCAGCCTCCGCTGTTATGCGTGACGTGTACGCGTAGAACGGCATGAAGGAATCGCGGAACTGCTTCTCGACAGTGGTCAGAGAGTCGTAGTCAACGTGCGCACGCTTCATGCGGCGAGCCGCTTCCTCTGGCGATATGCCCTGAAGGAGCAGGGAGTTGTAGCCTGTGAGTCGGTTAATCGTGTCAGACAGGTTTCCAGACCGACCGCCTGCAGCGGCAATCGGATTCTTGTCCAGGTTCATGAAGTTGGCCCAGTTGTCCGCCTTGAAAAGCGGCGAAGCAGCGTCGGACCAACTCATTGGATTGACGCCTGGCATCAGCTCCGTCATCGGCGTGCCTGCCGACTCCAGACCTACGTCGCGCAGGTATCCTCCGCCTAGCAATCCTTCTGCTGCGAGGTCAGAGTAATACCGCGCGGCCCTGTCTGAGGCTGGGTAACTGGAGTATCGCGGCATCTGCCCCAAGAACTCTACGAACTCAGGATCAAACGCGGACTTTCTGGCCAGCTCTCTAGCTGTGACGTATGGCTTGCCAGAGAACAGATCAACGATGTGCCGCATGATCGGCATGGCGCGCATGTCCAGCGCACCCTCAAGCCAGTTGGAGAACATACCGCTGTAAAGGTCGCGCACTATGCGTCGCGGCATGGCAAGAACGCCGGCCTTCCATCCCCGATTGAACCATCGCAAGGGCTTGAGCAATGTCTCAACGGACTCGGGCTTAGAAAACGCATCCTGAACCTTGAGCATCCGGTTGATGTCATCTTCTGGAACAGAGTATTTGGCTAGCTCAATCTTGTCTGCCTGTTCGCCGGTGACCTCAGCCAGCCGGCGGCGCATCTGCTGGCGTGCGCCCTCTTCTCCGAGATCGCCCTGCACCGTGCGTGCGCCGAATCTCTTGAGCGCCTCGCTGAGAGGAATGCTCTTGCCGCCTTCTACGAAAGGTGCGGGCGTGGGCTTGGCAATGGCGGCGATCGAGTCGTAGATCGACTTCTGCACTGCGCCTGCGCCAGCACGCCCGGACACGTAGTCCATGACCGTCTTGGTGGGATGCTGAGCGTACAGCTGGGTCGGACCTGCCGCCGTCTCTGGCAGCAGATGCAGGAGTCTGGCGAGCTGCAGTCCTTGCTTCTTGCCTTCGTCGGTGACTTCGCCGTATAGCTTTTCGGCTATATGAATAGCAGCAGCGTCGTCCGTAGTTGCCGTTCGCTTCGGGCCAGCCACAACAGGGTCGAGGCTAAGGTCAAAAGCAATGGTGTCTCGGCCTCCGGGAACCTTAAGTGCTTCAGTGCGCGCCATCTGGTCTGGCGTCATGGTTCCAAGCACGCGACCAAGAGACGACGACGACCCCTGCTCACGGCCAAGCACCCCATCTAGGCGGCGCGGCAGGTAGCCAGCCACGTTCGGGTCATCCAGCGTGCCGCCATTCAGGCCAAGCTCGCGGAACTCCGGCGGTAACTCTGCGGCCTTCTCGTCCCACCAGTTCAGGTAGTTGCGAATCGCAGGACTGCTGTCCGCCTTAGCTGCGTCAGCAGCTGCATTGGGGTTCTCAAGCGGCTTGTCCATCAGGCGGCCAAGCGTGCGGTTGCCCTCTTCTGAGAAGACCTCTGGCGCACCCTGATACAGCTTGGAAGCCTGGTAGACAGCCTCCCTACGGGCTTCTTTTTGCGCAGCCTTGCGTGCGTCGTCGGCTCCAGCAAACGCGGCCTGCTGTGCTTCGTCAGTGGCGCCGCCAACTGCGTTGTTGGTGAGAGACGCAAGCACGCGGCCCGGTCCGGACCAGCGCGCGATGTCGTCCACCTTGTCCATCGCGTCGGTGTACATATCGCCGACGAACGGGATGTTGAATGTGGCTCGAGCGTCGTGCATGAACGACGGTGCCAGGCCAACATCCCCACCGAGACGCTGGGTGCGGAGTGTGTCGTACTGATTTTCGATGCCCTGCTTGCGCAACCAGTCCCTGACCGACCTCTGCGCCTCCTCCGGATTGGGCGCGTAGTCGATCAGGTTGCCCAGAGTGCCGTACTTGCGTGCCGCACGGCGCCCGACCAGCGGTCGGCCTACTACGTCAGTCTCGCTCAACGTCTCACGGCCCAGCTTCTGGCCGAGCTTGGTGGCGTAGGCCGTAGCCCTCTCAGTCAGCTCCGGCGCCAGGTCGTCGGCGGAGTTGACGAACGCACGAGACAGCGTCTGCGGTGCGCTCTTGAGCAGGCCTGCTGCGTCAGCTGCTCTTCCTGCTGTGCCAAGCGCACGGATGGCGCCAGTGGCGTAGTTCAAGGGGTCGGTGAGAATCTCAGCTCCGACGCCGGCGCTCCAGTTGGCCCAGTTGTCTTCGTCGCCAACGAGCCCGTGCTCACGCAGCAGCTCTCGACCAGACGTGCGATCGTCCTCTGATGCGAATACCTCGCTCAGCCCCCTGCCCAGACCGCCAGCCAGCGTGCCTCGAGCAAACGCTCCCGGCGTATCGAGCGCCCACAGCAGGCTGGACAGTGTTCCGCCTGTGGTGTCCTTCACGTAGCCCAGCAAGTCCTGCTCGGACTGCGGGTCGACTACGTACTTCGGCTTAGTGCCAGTCGGTACGGCAAACGGATTCGGACCAAAGACGTCGACGCCAGCCATGAGACTTACCTCTTACGGCCCGCCGGTCGTCATGTCGGGGGTAAATGCCGGCTGTGCAGGTTGCGGCGCTTGCTGTTCACCGCCGCCAACCCGCTGCGCTTCCTGTGGGTGGTTAGTCTTCAGCCAGTTCATCGCGTCGGCTTCGGTGACGCCGAGATTCTGCACGCAGTTATTGATGAACTGCTGGCCGTACTTTTCCGTGCTTGCTGGCGTGGTGCCTTCCCATTCGTTTCGCATGCACTCCTGCATGACGGGGTGTGCCGCGCTCGCACCTGGCTGCTGCATAAATTGACGAGCAAACACACGACGACTCTCGGTTGGCTTCATGCCTGCGGCCGCACCGACACGCTCAGCTTCCTTGACTGCACCAATACCAGGCTGCTGCAATGCTGCAGCTGCAACAGGAGCAAGCATCGAGTCCACTGCCTGAATGGCGTTTTGCTGCGGTTGCTCCCGGCCCTTAGGGAAGTCCGCTTGCTGCTGGTCGATGTCGAGCTTCCTGTCGCGAGCGGCTCGGGAGTCCGCGATGCCAGCCTCCTGCGCCTGCAGCTCCATTACTCGATTGGCCTCGTCCGCCATGCCGTACATGCGGTACACGTTAGCCTGCGCCGCAGGGTCGTCGCCGGCATCTCGCATCGCAGATGCGAACACTCCGCGATTAATCTCGGGGTCTTCCATCTGATACTGCATGGCGCGCATCTTGCGTCGCTGCACCAGCATGGCGCGCTGACCTTGCGCCTCTGCGCCCCGCAGCTTCTGGCGTATGGCCTGGTAGGTTTCCATGTCGCCAGTCGAGGCAGCGTGCAGAAGCGCAGCGTGCAAGTCGATCTGATCGTTGAGCTCGCCGTCGTTGTTCTCATCGACCGGACTAACAACACGCACGTCCTTAAGCGTGTCAGGCATCGGATGGTTGCCGATGTACTCGTGAGTGCGGAACGTCAAGTCACGACTCTCGCGAGCCTTCTTGGCCGCAGGAGTTTCGGCGTACCGGTACGGAGTTTCCGGATTGTCGCTGGCGATGATGCGCTTCTTGCCGACAACTGCTTCGCGGCCCGCATAACCTTCCGCCTCGTTGGCCGGAATGGCAGTCACGCCAACCTGACGCTGGTGGTCGCGCAGCATTCTCTTTGCTTCCTGCATCAGCGTCATGTCTGCCTGTGCGCTTGTGCCGTAGCCGCTAATGTCCATCCCCATCTGATGGGCGGCTAACAGAATGATCTGCTTTTCGCGCCTATCAAAGGTCGGCTTGTCGAGGTCAATTGTGTCGATCAGGCTGGAAGTGCTTTCTTCTGGCGCCACCTGCGGGCCCATCCCGCCAGACGCACTGCCTACCGAGTACGGAGTTCGGCGTGGCCCTCCGGTGTGAAGGTCTTCGTTCTCTGATCGTGGGGTGTTTGGGTAATCGCTTCGGGGGCCCCTGTTGACTGGCGGCATGAGCCTTGTTCCGCCATCGCCAACACCACCTCGACTCCGTCCAGGAAGCCCAGACACCTCTACTCCGCCCCATCCCCTAGTGGACGCAAGTCGCTGGCCGGCTACCTGCATAGCCTGGAGCCGTTCCTCCGGCGGCATGTCGGAGAAGTTGGCGTTAAGCGAATCTCGCGGCAGATCTTCCAGTGCCTTTGCTGCCGCAGGGTCGGGATCCCTTCCGGCCTTCGGATCACCATTCCTTAGCTTTTCGAGCGTGTCTTCAACTGGCTCCTGGATCTCCTCAAGCGTCTGGCCGCCGGTGGCTTCGAGGTCAGGGCGTGGCTGCTTCGGCTCTGCGGCTGCCAGCCTGGCCTGGAGCGGCTGATTGCCGGTGTCGATGGCGTGGTCCATCTGGGACTGCCATGCCTGATGCTCAGCCCACCATGCCTCCTGAGCGGCTCTGGCGCGCTCTGTGGCACGCTTTTGGCCAAGAGCCTGCCTGCGGCCCTGCTGGTCCTTTCGCCCCTGAGCGACGTCTCCGGCTCGCTGCTTGGCCTTAGCGGCCATGTTGTCAGATTCGTCCTGTGCGCTCTCTGGCGTGACGGCCTGGTCTTCTCGGCGTTGCTCGGCCATTTCCTGACGCCGCCGCTGCATGGTTGCTGCGGGCGTTTCGCCGCCTTCGGCAAGCACTACGCCGGAATTGCCCTGACGGGCAGGGGATCGCATCGGGCCAGTGGACGGCGCTTCGGTGCGTGCGGCGTTTGCCTCTCGCTCGGCCCCCGCCCTAGACGCGGCAGCGGCTCTTTGCCGCTCGACGTCAGCCATAGCTTCCCTAGCCCGATCCGCAGTCGGCGCGGAGGGCCTGGCTGAAGGCGGCGCGGATGGGATGCCAGGAAGAGTCAGCCCCTCGTCTTGCGGCTCCGGCAGCCGGACCGCTCCTGGCGGGATCCTGCCTGGAGGGCTTGTCGCAGCTCTGGCGTCTATCGCTTCACCGCTCAGGCCTCCGGGAAGAGTTGGCACGAGCTGCCAGTCGGCGGGATCGGCGGTAAACGCCTCTTCGACGGTCCCTGCTGCTCCATTGGCGCGAGCTTGCTCAGCGTCGCGGCGAACCCTATCCAGGTCGATCTGGCCTGGATTAATCAGCTCTCGAATTCGAGCCTGCGTGCTGGCTGCCATTAGTCACCTACCAGGGAACGGGGTTCATAGGGGTCATTAGCGTGTACCGGCGCTGGCGTGCACGGCGGACTTGGTCGCCGATGCTCTCGCTACTCTGATTTGTGTCCTCTTCGGGGCTGCCGGAAAGCCCGAAATCGCCGGCCATAGCCTCAGAGTCCTCGTCGCCGCCAAGAAGTCCGTATGCGCCGCCGGCGCTTGCAATGGCTGCCAGGCCGATGTTGCGGCGGTTCTTGGCCTTGCGCACCTTGTCGGCCTTGTCCTTAAGGGCGATGTCCTTGTCCACCTGGCGCTGCATGTTCTCCAGGTCTTCCTTTGACCTGGCAGTCGGCCCCTCAACAACGCCCGCAGTACGCGCCGACGGCTTTTCCGTAGCGGCGTCGACAGACTCCTGGTGCGGGTTCGTGTCCTCTACGAACTCCTCGCCCTCGTACGTCTGCCGCCTGTTGACGCCGGCGCCGTTGTAGAACTCGTCGTCCGAGACCGACTCTTCGGCCGGACGCTTCGGCTTTTGGCCGATGATCGGAACCTCCTCGAACGACTGATTCACTCCTCGCATGTCTCTGGTCTGCACGGAGGATGCGCGCCTGACCTGGATCGGCGTACCGGTTTCGTCAAAGTCGACCGCCGCAAGGCCGGCTTCTGGTGATCCGAGACGAAGACGCCCTTCTCCGAGCTGTTCGGCGTCGATTCGCCTGCCGTTCAGCTGCTTGCTTACGGTGACTTCCTTCATGCTGCCATCAGGCTGAGACGCCATGTACGTCTGCTTGATGGTGATGATGGAGGACGGGCGTCCGTCCTTGTCTGTGCCGTTCGTGACTGAGATCTGCGGAGGGCCCTTTGGGGTAGCGCCAGATGGCTTCGCACTAGAAGAGAGTCGGCGCTGCTCAGACTCGGCAATGCGAGCCACTGCCGTCTGTCTCTGCTTGGGCCGCATGGCCACAAGGCGCTGCGACAACAGCTGAGCGTCAGACATATCTTGCGCAGAAGCAGAGTCGGGCGAGATGCCGCGCAGGCGCAGGATCGCTGAAACGCGATCGTCCTCAGGAAGCTGGTCGACAGTGTCGGCAAACTCCGCCACGCTTCGAGCAAACTTGACAGACTCCGGCTCCTCTGAGCCATCAAGCCTTCCGGACAGCCAGTTCTTCAGCTGGTCCGCCTGATCGGACGGAACTTCTATAGAGCCGGCAAAGCCCTTAGGCAGCTCAAGTCCGGTCGCTTCCGATAGCGATACAGGCTTGAACGCAGGAGTGCGCGGCGGTCGACCCTGCGACGGCTGCGGTTCAGCGGCCGGAAGAATGTCAGACTCCTGAAATCCGAGAGGCCCTTGCTCCACGCTGGGCGGCGTGTAGTTGGCGTCCGGCTGCTGCATGCGTCGAGCAAGATTGCCTACTCGCGCCTCCAGTTCGCTCTCAAAGCGCGACATATCCGTGCCGGAGACGGATGCATGGTCGGCTGCGTTCTGCCTGGCGGTGTTGATGTTTGCGGAGATGCGATCAAGCTCGCTGCCCTTAGCGGCGTAGATCTCTTCGCGCGTAGGCAATGTGCTGATCAGGTACTCGTTAGCGTCGACGTCCTTAGGCTCTGCCGGCGCAGCTGGTGCGTTGGGATCCAGGCCTGTAATGACACGGCCGGCTTGGGACATGGCGTCCGTGACGCGCTGGATAGCCTGGCGCAGAGGGCTCATCGGCTTCGGCGGTCCGGCAACTTCCTGCACAGGCTTCGGCATAATGCGAGCAGGGCCGGACGCAACAAGGCCCATGTCGCGAACTGCGTCGCTGGCGGCCTGGCGCAGAGCCTCAGGGGTGGAGCCATCCAGCGCTCCGTCCTCGACCAGCCCTCCGGCCTGATCAACAGCGCCACGCTGCGCCTGCGCAAACTCCAGTCGGCGAATGAGGGCGTCGTAGATGATGTCTTCAGCGGAACCCAGACGACCGTCGGCAGCAAGCTTTTTCAGGTTTTCCAGTCCGTCCGACAGGTCGTTACCGCTGATCCGCTCAGAGAACATCTCTCGCAGGGCGGCGACCCTATCAGCCGGAGACTCCGCCGTCATGAAACGACGAAGAAGGCGGTTCTGGTTTACGCCAGACGGCTCAAGCAAGTTGATGCCACCGGCCTTGCGGTTGTATCGTTCGCGCATGCCGTCGCCGAACGAGCGCTGCACCATCGCCTGCATTTCGGACTCGAGCTGCGCCCTCTCGGCCGGGTCGGTGGCAGCGTCTACTCTGGCCTGCAGCTCGCGCACGTCGTCAACCGCCGACTCCGAGATGCCACCTTCGTGAGTGTCAAAGTCACGGAAAACAATAGGCATGACCGGCGATCGTGCCGACCGTGCGCCTTCTTGCTTGGCCCAGTTAGACGCAAGCACTTCCTTAACTACCGCATTCCTGGCGTCGGCGGACATAGCAGGCCGCACGCCAAGAGCTGAGGTGGTTGCTTGACTGCCAGCAAACTGCCTGTCGGCAGCACGCCCGGCCTCTTCGGCCTCCGCCTCGCCTCGTGGGTTCTGAGTGCGCGGCCCAGCCTCAGTCGACATGCCGTTGACGTCGATGACAGTGGTGGCGTCGTTCTGCGCCTGCATGGCATCGCGTGCAAAAGCGGCGTCGTCCTTAGCCTGATCAAGCCCACCCCTTACTTCGCGCCGCTGGGGCGCCATCTGCTCGGACTGAGCCTTGAGTGTCTCGTACTGCTTCTGGGCGGTGTCAAACATCGCATCCAGATCGCCTCTGGAGGCCTCAAGGATCTGAGCCTGCATCCCCTTTGACAGTCGAGTGAACGGCCTAAACATCAGGATTCTGGCTTGCGGCGCCATGGTGCGCTGCTTGCCGGTCCAGGGGTTGATGTTGCCGGCTGGGTCGGCGGCCTTGTCTACGTACTGCCGCATCATGTCGATGGAGTACGCAAAGTCGTCAGCGGCCTGTCGCTGCTTGTCTAGCTCAACGGAAGTCCGAGACGCGTCGCGCAGCGTGGTCTGTGCGGCGGCAGACCTTCGAGCAATTTCGTCCAGCGATGCCACTCGAGAGCTCATCGGGCTCGATGCCACCGTCGCGGCTTCACCGGCAGCTGGGTCTGCAACAACTCCATTACGCGACATAAGCGTGGGAGCGTTGCCGGATGTCGCAAACGACTCTGACAATGCAGTAGCTTGATCAGCAAGCGCCCGCATCTGCTCGGCCGGCATCGAGGCGTACTGCTGGATGCGCTCGTAAGGAACGTCAGCGAACTCGGGGCGCTTTGCCAGCGACATCTCGACGTCTTCTGGAGAGTACGCGCCAGTTGCGGCCGTCAGTTTTGCCCGCACCCCAAGAGCAATGCTCAGCCTTCGAGACTCAAGCGCGGCAGACTCAGGTGTCTGCACTCCGGACGCCGCGTCAGTTGCTGACGCATTTGCTGGAGAGCCGACGTCAATTGAAAACGGCTTCGGGGCCGCAAGGACAGGCTCATTAATTCGCGACGCCCACGATCCGGGCGCTGTCTCGAACGCCAGCGCGCCAGCACCAGCCATCCTAGATGACGGCGACTGGCCAAACATTCCGCGCAGCCGGTCAAGTATCGCGAGATCCGGAGAGGCCGGCTCCGGAGCCATTCCCATCACAATAGAGGACATGGGCTCGCTGGGGACGGGGCCGTCAAACACCTGTGCGCCACCGCTCGCACCTGCGTCAACGACCATAGAAGGCCCGGCGCCGGCTTCGACATTGGCGGGAGGAGTGGATCCGTACCTGGCGAGTCGAGTGCGCACGCCCCCCCAGTCGACTCCCTGTGGTGGAGCCTCAGGATCCACAGACTGCGTTACGTCCATCGCGCCGGAGCCAACAGTGGACCCAGCGTTAGCCTCAAACGACCCGGCCTGCGGCGGCGCGGACTCGGGAACCATGGACTGGGCGCGCTTGTAGAGGTCGTATCCCTCAGAGAATGCGCCAACAAAGCGATCGACTATTGCGCTTTGAGCTGGGTTCAGCGAGGCAGCGGCAAGCAGCTCTTGCTCTGGCATCGATGCATAGGCGTCAATCTCGTCTGGTGTCTCGTTGGCGAAGGCGGGATGCTGCTCAAGGTAGCCGGCAACCATCTCCGGATTCTCGGCGCCGTCCATGTTTTGGCTGACGAGTCGCTGCCGAATCTCTGCTGCGGCCGTCGCCTTACGCTGGCGGCGCATAAGGTCCATTGCGACCTGTGCTGTGTCCGGGTCGCCCTTGCCCGCCACGATCATTGCCTGCGCAAACCGATCCCCGCCGCCGGACGTCTCAAGGATGTTCAGCGAGTCCAGGGTCTGCCTAAGCAGCTGCGGATTCGGAAGGTCGGCGTCGGTATTGAGCGTCTCAAGAAGACGACGGCCGGACACCTCTACAAATGACGGGTCGGTTGATCCGGGTCGAGGTCCAACAATGTCTGGCCCAGTGACCGGAGTGTATCCCTGCGTTTCCAGCAGGTCGCGGACTGCCGCTTCGGACATGAGCCGGCCGTTGGCAGGATCCATCGGATCGACTGCATGGTAGGTGCCGTCCGGCCTGGCCAGGAGATAGATTCGGTCGGTGTTGTCTCCGCCGGACCCGCGCTGCAATACGGTCAGCTCGCGAGAGAAGTCTGTCGTGCCTGCGCCAGTCTCATCAACCGCTGACGCATAGAACCTAGAGCGCCCAAGAATTGGACGGTAGGCGCTTCGCTTGGCGTTGGTGGGGTTGTAGATCTGCGACCGCATGCGCGGCTCTGACGTAGCGCCGCCGCTTGGACTATTCGTGGACGGGATCTCAAACCCGTAGCTATCCAGCATTGGCTTGCCGGTAGTTGGATCTACCTGCACCACCGGCTCGGTGATGTACGGCTTGCTTGCCGCAACAGTCAGCCTCTCAAGCGGAGGAGCTGGCATGTCCACCGAAGCGACGCCGTTGCCCGTCGATATGTCAGGAAGGGCCGGACCGCCAAGCTGTCGTGGCGGGGCGCCCGGCTGTGATCCTGGCTCTCCACTTGCATATCTGGGCGCACCTCTGAGGCGGCCAGCCAGAGTGGAGTCACCAATGACACGGCCACGATCATCAATCTGGCCCTCAAGATCGTTTGGCTCGCCGGCCATCCTAACGCTGGTTGCCGCCCGATCGCCGATCTGCTGATTGACGATCGCGTTGACGATTTGCTGCCGATACTGGCGCTCGTTGCCTGAGTTGACAATGCCGTACTTGGCGGCCAGCTGGTCAATCACCTCGTACATGGCACCGTCTTCGGCCGCCCTGTCGAGCAGGTTGTATCCAGCGAACACGTTGTCGGTGAACTTGCCGTCGGCGTCCGCAGTTGCCGTTACGCTTTCCAGGATGCTGCGCTCGAGCTCGGCTTGCAACGAAGAGGCAGCCCTGTCTTCTAGCTGTCTGGCCAGAGGTGGTCCGGATGGCGGTGAAGCAGTGTTAATTGCGTACGCAGACCCGTCTGCGAGCTGCTTCACTGCACCTCGCACGCTCTCGCCAGGAGCGGCTTGCTGACCAAGACGCTGGGCCCTTCGCTGTTTGGCCAGCTCGAGCTCGGCGTTCAGCCGTGCGGCTGAGTCCGCAGCGGCACCTCCGGACACTCCGCGATAGCCGGCCACCAGTCCACTAAGCAGCTCTCCAAATGTCGCCATAGCTGTGTCCCTTTACCGTCGAGGCTACGACGACTTCTTCTTCTTCGCGAGCTTATCTCCAATGCCTGGAGGCAGATCGTCCTTTGTGACTGCTACCTTGGGAGAGGCGCCGCGCTGCTCCTCAGCGGCGTTGGAGAGCTTCTCGCGCTCCTCTTCGGCTGCATCCTCGTCATCCGCAAGCATGTCCTCTGGGTCGCAACCCTCTTCGTCGCAGTCGGCTTCGTCCATCTTTTTCTTGGCGCGCTTGCCCATGCTGGCACGAATGATCTTGCGAAGCAGCTTCGGCGGAAGCTCTTCGAGGTCCAAGTCCAACTCAAAGTTACTGCTCACGGTCTACTCCTCAGGAAAACAGGCTCTGCAACAGCGGGCTGTAGTCCAGGCCGATTTGATCCAGCCCAAACTGGCCACGACGAATGGCCTCGTACGTGTTCTGACTCATTCCGCGCTTGGAGAGTTGCTCCATTGCGGCCGAATTGCGCAGGCCCTCGAGCAGCCCTGAGTTGCCTGTGCGCTCGCTGGCAAGGGTGTTGGAGTAGGCGCGATTGGCTTCGGAGTCAGCCATGCCAGCGTCCTGGCGAGACTTATTGACTGCAGCCTGAGCGTCAGATTGGGACGACGCCTCCGCCAGGTCGGCCGCATACTGCTGCCCCTTTCCGCGAGAGACTCCAGCGCGATCCATGCTGGTGAGCGCCGCTCGGCCTGCGCCAATTCCGGCCGCCATCTGGTTGTTTTCCAGAGTCCCGAGAGCCTTGTCATTCACGGCAAGCGGGCGATAGCCGGCAGACTGCTGTGCTGGCTTAGGAGCAGGGGGCGCAATAGCGGACGGCTGTTTGTACCGCAGGCCGGAGTCTGATCCGATCATCAGTACCCCCTAGCTACGGTATTTAGGAGGGCCTGCTGGAACGAGTTCTGCTTTTGTGCGTTGGCCTGCGCGTAGTTGTATTTCATGCCCAGATCAAACACGCTGCGCTGATTGTCGAGCTGCCTGCCCGCCGTGCGCTCTTGCGCCTCGTTGCCAGCTCGGGAGGCATAGTTCTGCGCCGCCTGCTGGCGCTGCTGGCTATCCTGCTGCATCTGGTCCACGCCGATTTGCTGCTGCTTCTGGGCTCGCGCCATGCCAAGCTCTGCGCCGCTGGCCATCTGGCGGCCGCGCGCAAACGCAGAGGCGTTCGGGTTCTTGGAAAGCCCAGACAGAAGGCCGCCGGATGGCTGGTTCATCAGCGCCCCCCTAGCATGCGTGGCCCGCCAAGAAGACCAGAAAGAATGTTGTTCTTGTGCTGCATCGACTGCTGCTTCTCCATGCGAGCTGTCTGCGAGTCAAACTCCCGCCTCTGCTGCTCCCGCCGAAGCATGTTCTGTTCGTCTTGGTAACGAGCGTTTTCTTGCTGCTCGTAGGGGTTAGGGCCGGAAGAAGACTGCATCATCTTCTCCCAGTTGGCTTTCATCTGAGATCCGGCGTCTTTTGCCGCGAGGCCGTACGCGCCGGCGTTGGCGCGCTCGATCTCGTCGGGCTGCCACATCTTGATGCTCTGCTGCCAGGCCATGCTTTCTCCCTCGTCAAACAGTTACAGTTCCGGGCTTCTTTTTCGGGTCGTCTCCCGGCGCGCGGCGCGGAGCGTTTATCGACACATCGCTTAACGGAGCTTCCTCTTTAGGCTCAGGCCTTTCTGGCGCCGGCTTGCTGGCGTGGAGTCTTGGGCCGTCAATGTCGGCCACATGATGCGAAGATTCCGCCTCGACCTTTACTGGCTGAATGCCTGAGATTGAATCCCGAAGGGCACGAATGCGCTTGCTGGCCGCCATAGCAGCCATGACGTCGCCCTCGTACAGCGCCTTCAGCTTCTGGTTAGCCATCTCGGAGATGGCGTCCTGGCGCTTCCGGATCTCCTGCTCGCCGCTGAAGTCATAGCGGACGCTAGACGCAGCAGACGTCTTGCTGGACGGGTAGTCGATGCGGTATTGCTGACCTGCCATGGGTGCCCTCTACCCGTTTATGTCCCCTGAGGGCTCCCGGCGTGCGGATTTCCGGGCCCTTCGGATGGCAAGTTTGACCGCTTGCGCGGCGGCAAACCGCACAAACGGCAGTCCGCGACGGGTGGCTTCCTGCTCCAGCCACTCCAGAATCTCGGGCATTCTGCGCTCACACTCGTCTGGACCCCACTCGTCCATCTGCTTGGCTCGGGCGTTGCAGGAGCAGTTAGGGGACGCGGTGATTCCAATGAGTTTCAGCAGCCCCTTGAGTTCTGTGCCGGGACCGGAGGCGGAAGGATGTTCAAGGACTGGGTTTGGCACCGCACCGCTGCACTGGTTTGTCAGCGGGTAGGCCGGATGGCTTTCGTCAATCGTCCATTGGTCGCCGTCCTGAGCGATCACGCACGGCATGACGCTCTCGGGTGCGTGGCAACGCTCCCTGCATCGAGCAAACAAAAACTTCTTGTGGCACGTTTTCATGACAGCGGATTGGGGCAGGTTGGTGTCATATCTTTTATGGTCGCCCACTTCACCTCCGGCACGTGGCCGTTGATTACCTCGTTGATGTCAAACGTCTCAAAGGAAGTTTGCGTCAAGATATCACTGCTTTTGTCTACGAGAGACGTTTCGCAGTCCTTGCCGACAAAGGCCCGCAGCTTGTACTTCAGCGAGTCTCCGTGAACGATGAAGCACACATTGCCAGCCTGCTCGGGCTCGGCGAAATGCCTGCTTGCGGTGTCCATCCAGAGGTACACCTGATAGCAATCATTCTTGTACTGATCGAGAGCCGCCTGATTGACGAAGTCGCTCACATGCACGATTTCGTCTTCGCCTGCGGCTTGGTTCCCAATCGTAAACGGAAAGTTAAGACCAACAGTGCCGCCTGTTAAGTTCTGAGACGGAAAGCCGTCAGAGTCAAGCAGGGGGTCATTCGGACACACCGACGCGCCGAGAATCGTGTGCTCGTTGTACGTCCCTTCAATCGCGCAAGCGCCGCAGCAACACGCTATGTTCGGCATCTCGATGCACGCGCCGCACGTCACGCCGATCTGCCACGTGTTGGCGTCGCACTCGGTGAGCACCGTCACCTCAAAGGTAGTGACGCCCTTCTGCTTGGTGCGCCACTTGACGAAGCCTCTCGGCGCACCCTTGCACCCTCCCGGAGCAGAGAACCCGCACGAGCATTCCTCTTGGCACCGCCACTGCGAGTCACCTTTGATGGTGCGTGAGGCAATCTGCGTGCAGCCGTCGCTGGATATGTCAGGGGACCATATCTGCACGCGAATTGGGTGGCCGCTAGTGGAGGCGTAAGACACGCAGATTTCGCGATTGTTCGTAAACTCTGAGCGTCCCACAGTGAACTGATAAGAGCGAGAGCCTCCACCTACGCCATTTGCGGTGAACGGATCAGGCGACATCCCACACTGCCCGCTATTGGGATCGTCGCAGTTGTCGTTGCAGTCTTCTTTGGTGAGGTACGCGCCAGCCTCGTCGGGGGTGCAGGAGTAGTTTCCGCAGGCGTCGGGCGTGCAATTGTGCTTGCGGCAGTTGTCTTCGCATTCAGAGGAACTGCCATACGGCCCGCCGACAGTTCGCCAAGCCTGCGGAACAAACACGTTGTCGATCATCTTGCCGCATGGGCCGTTAAAGCAGTACGTGCTCGTGACGCCAGTTCGCGGCTCGTCAGGGCTTCCGGGACTGACGGTGTCGTCGTAGTCGTAGCAGCAGTAGTAGGTGCCAGGAGGAGGGCAGTCGGTGGGGTTGCAGCACACGCCATTGACGCAGGTGTAGCCTTCCGGACAGGGTGCGCACGTGCCGTCCACGCACAGCTCGCACTCGCCACACAACGGTTGTATCGTGCCATTGACGCACTGCTCGCATTGTCCATACGCAGGCACGCAGACTCCGTCTTCGCACTCAGAGCAACCATCGCATGGCGGGTCGCACTCGCAGGGCGGGGGAAGCGGGCACTGCCCGTCGCAGTTCGGCGTGGAATACTGCCCTCCCGACTCAACGCGCTGGCATTGAACTAGGGAGTTTCCGCAACTATCAACTCCCGCAGGGACGCAGGCGTAGTTCTTTGGGGGCGGCGGGGGCGCACAGCAGCAGGCTCTCACCAGTCGCCCAGCGATAGCCAGCAGTTTTCCGCCTACGCTTCTGAGTGCCATCACGCCACCGGGCAATCGGAAACCGGGATCGTCGCGCTGCCGTCTTCCGTGTACAGCCACGCCCAAATTGTCGCCTTGGTTACCACAATGCCGACGCCATCTTGATACGAGACGTCGGTGACAACTTGCATCTTCTTCATGTTGTTGGTGGACAACTTGAAGACCATCTCGTCCGGCCTGGCCTCAATGAAGAATTGCAAGCGAGATTGATCGTCTCCGCCGCATTCTGCTCGGAGCTTTTTTGCAACGAGCATGTTGGCGGACTGGTCGCGAAACATGCAGTCGCCGGAACCGTTGACGCGAAGGTTGACCTTTGCGGTATCGCCAGCCGATTCGACGTTCGTGTAGTCGCCGGACGCGATGCGGTACGTTGACAGAGTCTGCTGCGGAGGCAGGGTTACGTTGATGGTATTTTGCGGCTTCGCGCGACCTGCACTCTCGCTGTCCTGAACGCGCTGGCGGCGATAATCCGGGTCCCCGTCACGGAAGTCCAGGTTCGTGAGGCGATGCGTTCGATCGCTCGAAGTGACCTGACGCATCCCCTGCGGCGTTTGGTCGTGGATGACCTCTCCGCCCTGACGCATGGTCTGGACGCTGTTGGCAAAGATGTTTGCAATAATCGTGGCGGCGTTGGCGGGGAGGCCAGCCTCGATGAGGCTTCCCCGCAACTGCCCGCCTTGATTGGCGTAACTGCTCACTGCCCAGTTCCGTTGGCGTCGAGGGAGTAGATCACCACTGGATCACTTGTCTTGCGTGCGCCAGCAAGTTCGACGGCCACTGCCCGGTCTGCCGATGCGATGTCGTCCATCGTCCTGCCGGACAGCAACGCTCTCGCCACGCCAGTGTCCGCGCCGTACTTGGTCATGTTTGCCGCCATGTCAAGCCGCCCGCCGCTGTCAACGGTATTACTCTTAAATCCCACGCCCCTATCTCTGGCTGCTGCGTTGGGTCGAGGGTTCGGGGAGTTGTTGTAGTAGAGCCGCATCGCGACTTCGCAGGACTTGGACTGCGGTCGGTATTGCAGGCTGACGTTACGAGCGGTTGTACTTGCAGCCTTTGGGTCTTGAGAGTCAGACACGTACTGCATAGCACCCGTCTTAAATCGGTACGGCGTGTACACAGGAGTGTCGGTGGTCAACGGCGTGGCGACATAAGTGGCGGCGGCTTTGTTTGTGCCGCTGTCGGGAGGGGAGATGTACAGCGTGCCGCTCGTGTACCCGTAGCCCATCGAGGTGATCCAGATGGCGGTCACTTTGCCTTGCAGGTCAACAGACGCTTGAAACTCCGCGCCGCTTCCGCCCGTTGCCGTCACGACGGGAGGTTTGGAGTATCCTGAGCCGCCGCTGGTCAGCACTGTCTGAATGACTGCACCTCGTGCAAGGTCGGCAGAGCCCTCGCCCAGCAGGTACGTTCCACCAGACCCCGCGTACACAGTCTGATAGTCGCCGTTAGACATTTTGGCGGGGCACGCAGACGAGAGTCGCTGCGGGTATCGCTCCTGCCACCACGCCTTGCTATCGACGTGATAGCAGTAGGCCCGCGTCGGGAACCCTCCAGAGCCATCACCCTTCAGTGCGACGAACACCCGTAGAACGCGAGATGCCGGGTCGGACGACACAAAGTACCAGCGGCAGTTCGCTTTGTCCACTTGTTGAGTGAATATGTTGTCAATCGCTCGGGAGATCGGCTCTATTGAGCCACCTGCGTTGATGGAATACACGCCGGATTGATCCAGCACGTATGCCACGCCGTCTAGGATGTCCCAGCATCGCTGATTGAGGGCACCGCGATATGCGACAGGAGTCACCTGTGCGTCAAGCACTGGCTGTTTGGCGAACGTAAGCGAATAGCACGTTCGTGACTGCATGATGAGCATTGTCGGGCCATACGGAATCATCGCCGTCACGGCGTCCGAGTCCCGCTCGTTCTGCTGAAGGATGAGTTCGTTAATGTCCGGGACGCTCTCGGGCTCGTCCACCTCTGAGTACAGGATCGTGTTGGGCTGCTTGCCAGACGTGTCCACGCCGTACCAGTAGCGATCTTG
>Ga0114976_10000226_pt1 | contig 34332 bp, 56 predicted proteins | sample S_130805_EF_Meta_FD_87319 | JGI IMG/M metagenome (GOLD analysis project Ga0114976, IMG submission 87319) | Freshwater microbial communities from Lake Simoncouche, Canada to study carbon cycling - S_130805_EF_MetaG | ecosystem: Environmental > Aquatic > Freshwater > Lake | place: Lake... | reverse complement strand
TAATCAGGCAACGCTTTACTTTCGTGACGGCACTACTGCTGGCACACTTAAACTTGTTGTTCGCGCCGGTGCAGCAGGCGCAGAAACCACCATTTTAGATAACATCCCACAATAAGGAAAACAATGAGCGAATTCAACGTATCCCCAGAAAACAAAGCCGCACTACTAGCCCAACGCATCGAACAGTTGAACCTTGAAGGCTACCAACACGAACTGTTAGTAAAGCAGTTTGATGCTGTTGGTGCAGGCGAATCAGACGAAGCAAACGCTTCACGCGCAGCAATCGAAACCATCAAAGCAGCACTAACCGTGTGCGCCGAAGAATTGGAAAACTAATGACCGTTTGGATTGAACCGTTTCCTAAAAAGAAACGTGGTGACGAATTCGGTAACCTTGCCCCTTACCGTAAAGGTCGCCCGCATCGTGGCCTTGACTGGAGTGTTCCAGAAGGTTCACCAATCAAAGCTATTTGTTATGGTCAGGTGAAAGAAGTTGCTTGGTCTGACGGTTTGGGTTGGTATCTGATTCATTCAGGGGATGCTGGCAAAAAGTTTGTTATCTACGCACACCTAAAAGAGAAACCAGACATTGCGGTTAAAACCCTTGTTCACCCTGGCGAAACCATTATTGGTCACGTTGGAAACACCGGCTCACTAACCACAGGCGCACACTTGCACTTGTCTGTTGCCACCACCAAAAATGTTCACCTTGCACCCTACGATAAACTTGTTGATCCAGCCAAACTATTTGAAGAAAGCGAATAATGAAACGGTTTATTAGCATTGCCAAACTTGTTGGTTGGTTTGTGTGGTTTAGTGTCGCTTTGCTACTCATTACTGCAAGCGCAGGGTTAGCTATGGGTGCTGCCACAGGTAACGCTGTCACCGGTGTTATCGTCATGTTTGGTGGAGCTATGCTTCTTGTGTTTGGTGAGATTGGTCGCACCATGATCACAAAGATGAGTGTTTTGGTTGCTGATTTGCAACGAGCTTTCCGTAAAGCTGCAGATAGTATTGAAGAGCAAGCTAAAGACCCAAAGAAATAGTCTTATCAGCCTTGTAAGCCCCCTACAAGCCCTAACGGTGTCTTGTTAGGGGGTTTTCTTTATTCGCCTTTTTCAACCCACCGTTTACGGCGTGCCAACTTTTTTTGGTCAACATAAAACCATTTACGCTCTTCAGGAGTTAGCCCACCCCAAATACCGTATTCTTCTTGAGCTGCGAGAGCGTATTCTTGACACACTTGCACAATCGGGCAACTGGCACAAATAAACTTGGCCATTGTTATTGACTGCTGATCGCCTGGTTCCGCATAAAACTCTTCTGTGTAACCTTCACACAAAGCACCGTTCTCACTGATTGCGTCGGTAAGTGTTTGTTGAAGTTGTTGAACTTCTTTGCTTTGTCGTAGGTTGGTCATACACTAACCTTACAAACATTGGTATTGTGTTAGCAAATCGTAAAAGGAGAAACAGATGAATAAATGGGATGTTACTGATTTGCCGTCGGCGGAGCTGATTGGTGATTTTGTGAATGGTTCACCTGAGTGGCATGAGTTGCGTGATCAGGGTGTTGGTGGGTCGCAGGTTGGTACTTGTTTGGGGTTGAATCCGTGGGAGTCGGCGTTTACTGCGTGGGCTAGGGCTGTGGGCAAGATTGAGTCGAAGGAGTCTACTTTGGCTATGAAGTTGGGGAACTTGTTTGAACCTGTGATTAAACAGGCTGTGTTGTTGGAGAACCCTGCCTGGCAGATTTTTGAAACAGGCACTTGGCGTTCAAAACAGCATCCGTTGGCTCACGCTAATCCTGATGGCATTCTTGTTGATGAGAATGGTGAACTGTCTATACTTGAGATCAAAATGTCACGTTACCCGTGGACTGAAGTGCCAGCACATTATCGCGCACAGGTTGTTTGGTACATGATGGTTTTGGGTATTCGTAAAGCCAAACTTGTTGCGTTGTTTGGTGGTAATGACATTCAAACTTTTGACATTGCTTATTCCGATTTTGAAGCTGAAACAAATTTGGCTGGTGTGCAGCGTTGGTGGGAGTGTGTGCAGGAAGAACGCCAACCTGAGTGGGATGGGTCAACAAGCACTTATGAAACTGTGCGAGTGTTGAATCCTGACATTGATTCGGGTAAGGAAGTTGACTTGGGGCAGTTGGGTGTTGAGTTGTGGAAAGCTCAGGATGAACTTGACAAGGCCACAACTTTGTTGACAGAGTTGAAGGCGCGAACACTTGATTTTATGGGTGACGCAAAAACCGGTGTTGTTAATGGTGAGATTGTTGCTACGAGATCAGCTCGTAATGGTGGTTCACCGTTTTTAACGATTAAAAAGTAAGGGAAGATAATGGCTAATTTTAATCTCGCTGATTATGAAACAGTTGAAGAGCGTATTCGTAGGTTGTATGAGTTGCATCCTGATGCTCGCATTGTGACAAAGAATTTGACTACGTTGCAGGATCGTCAGGTGTCCACTTGGGTTGTGCAAGCGAAGATTTTGTTGCCTGTTTGGACTTTGCCTGATGCGTCGGTGGAGTTTGTGCCGAACGATGGCTGGTATGTGAAAGCGACAGGTTTGGCGTTTGAAGTTGATGGTGCTGGTATGACACAGAAAACGTCAGCCCTGGAAACCTGCGAAACGAGTGCGATTGGTAGAGCATTGGCCAACATGAATCTTTCCGGCAACCGTCGTGCAAGCCGTGAAGAGATGGCAAAAGTTGCAACAGGCGTAACCCCTAAAGCCCCTGTACGGGATTGGTTGGCTGAAGCGGAACAGTTAGCTCTCACTTATAGTGTGGATGCGTTGCGTCAACTGTGGGTTGATGCTCGTGCAGCTAAACAACCAGAAACCGTTTTGGCTGGTATTCAGGGGTGGGCTGATGTTGCCGGAAAGTCCTGATCAAATCATTAGCCGCCTGAAGTTCATTATTGAAGAGTCAGGTAAAGGGGTTGATGCTTTGTATAACGCTGAAGTTGCCCTGGCTGAATTGGAGTTGAAGTATGACTCTGAGTTTCAAGCAAAGTTTATTGAAGCGGGTGGAACAGTGGCGGATCGTCAAGCTGTTGCCCGTTTGCAAACTGCGGAACTAAAGTTTCAGGTGGATGTTGCTAAAGCGTCTGTAAATCGTGTAAAAGCGAAGATTCGTCAACTGTCTGATTCTGGTACTTTGACAGCGGTTATGGCTAAGCAAATTGAACTGACTTGGAAACACGCATGACTCCGAAACAGTTCGCTAAGTTTGTTGCCCGTGACCGGTGTTGTTGGCATTGTGGGGCTGATACAGACCTTATCCCACATCACAGAGCAAACCGTGGCATGGGTGGTTCTAAAGCCCGTGACAAGCCCGCAAACATCATTGTTATGTGTGCTGAGATTAATGGGTTGATGGAATCTGATGCTGATACTGCCGCATTTGCAAGAAAAGCTGGTTGGAAACTAGAATCGTGGGAACAACCTAATGTTGTGCCTATTTGGGATAAAAGTTCTGATGAATGGTTTGTTCTTGACGATGAAGGTAATAGGGTTGTAAAAAAGTTGTTGTAAAAGGGAAAGGAACACAATGTGTAAATGTGATTTGACTGATCGGCTTGTTGCGGAACAGTTTGACATTAGTTATCGCAATCCAAAAGCTGTGGTTGCACCGTTGATTAAAACAAAACTCATAAAAATCAAACCAAAGACTACTTTGGATGAACGAGATGTATTGTTTTTTAATGCTGGTCGCCATGCTGGCGGTCATCGTGATCGAGCTGCTATTAAAGCGCATGAAGAGTTACAAAAACTGTTTGAAGACGTAGCATGAAAATCGGTTCGCTCTTCAGTGGGTACGGGGGCCTCGATTTGGCTGTTACTGCAGTTACGGGTGCTGAAGTTGTGTGGCATTGTGAATGGGATGATGCGCCGGCAAAGATTTTGGAAAAAAACTTTCCAGGTGTTCCCAACTTTAGGGATGTGTCTACTGTTGATTGGTCGGCGGTTGAACCTGTTGACATTTTGACGGGTGGTTTTCCTTGTCAGGATTTGTCTTTGGCTGGTAAAAGGGCTGGTATGCGTGAAGGAACACGTTCTGGTTTGTGGTCAGAGTTTTTTAAAGCGATTGAAATTATTAAACCTAGATTGGTGGTTATTGAGAATGTCCGTGGAATCCTTTCAGCGTCAGCACATGGCGACGTGGAACAATGCGAGTGGTGTGTGGGTGACGGATCAGGTGAACCTTCTTTGCGCGCACTCGGTGCTGTTCTCGGCGACTTGGCCAGTATCGGGTATGACGCTAAGTGGACAGGCGTTCGAGCTGCAGATGCCGGCGCACCCCATAACCGTTTCAGAGTTTTCATCATCGCCTATCCTGCCCACTCTTAAAGCGAGAGATTCGCAAGCCGAAGGTTATGAAGCTGGATTGCGTAGGGCTATGCCACAAGTGGGAACGATTGTTAAGGGCATTGTTGATGGTGATCCACGGGTTATGGATGTTCCTGAAGAGTCTTTGTTTCGTTCTCCTAAAGCGAGTGAAGGGCAGGGTGGGGCATTAGGTGAAGCTGAAGCTTTGAAGCGGGGTAATACTGTTGGTGTTCGTGATCAGGTCATGGATTTGGTTTCGGCTCAGGGGTTACGAGTTTCTCGTGTTGCTGATAATGATTTGTTGCCTACTCCTAACACGATGGAGCATCGTGAGATTAAAACGCCTGAGCAGATTGCTGAGTTGAAAGCTAAGTCACCTGGTGGTTACAGGGACTTGCGTGAGTCCGTGATAAACGATTTGTTGCCTACACCGATTGTGCGTGATTATAAGGATGGGTCGTCTGAAGTTTTGCGTGATGGTGAAGTGCAGGTTGATACTGTTGCTCGTGCCATTTTTAATAGTGGTGAAGTGCTGCTTGGAACACCAAGAACATCGTCAGCTAACGCATCAACTGCTAAACAGATTGATTCTGGTGCGCCAAAGTCACGCCTAGAAGATCAGGTAGAGTTACCGACAACAACGTGGGGTAAGTTTCAGCCAGCGATTACACGGTGGGAGCAAGTGTTGGGTCGCCCTGCACCAGCCCCAACCAAACCTGATGGTAAGGATGGCTCTCACAGGCTCTCATCGGCGTTTACAGAGTGGATGATGGGTTTACCTGAAGGTTGGATCACTGGTGTTGGTTTGACCCGTGTGGAAGAGTTGAAGGCTTGCGGTAATGGTGTTGTGCCACAGCAAGCAGAGATGGCTTTGCAAATACTACTTGAAGGGGTAGAAATTTAATGTCAATTGAAATAATGTCACTCGTTTTAAATCACTCAAAAGCAAGGGGTCGAGCCAAACTTGTTCTGATCGGTATTGCAAATCATCAAGGTGATCAGGGAGCATGGCCGTCTATTGCGACTCTCGCCAAATACGCTAACGCTTCAGAGAGTTCTGTGCAACGGGATTTGCGAACACTTGTTGATTTGGGTGAGTTGCACATCGAGTATCAGGCAGCACCAACCAACTATCAATACAAAACAAACCTGTATTGGGTGACCATCTCAGGGGTGTCAGATTTTGAGTCAGGGGTGTCAAATGGAGCAGTCAGGGGTGTCAGATCGAACACTTCAGGGGTGTCACCTGGTGACGTACAAAACATAATTAAGAAACCTAAAGAAACCTTAATTAACTTAACGTCAGATTTTGAAAAGTTTTGGAATGTTTACCCACGCAAAACTGCTAAGAAAGCTGCGTTCAAAGTTTGGTCAAATCTTGATGCTGACTTTGATGAAGTGTTAGCTGGTGCGTTGCGTTACGGCAATGACCCGAATCTGCCACCAGAGATTTACATCCCGCATCCTGCAACCTGGTTGCGTAACGAGCGTTGGAATGATCCGATGTTGCCGGAGCGTGTAAAAACACCTGAAGAGTTGAAGAAGATTGAACTTGAACAGATTCGTGTTAGGCGTGAACGGGAAAAGTTTTTGGCGGAGCAGGAACGTGCTGAGCGTAAACGTATCGAAGATGATGCTCGTGCCGAACCTGCACCACGGTGTGAGCATGGCCGTATCATTGCTGCGTGCGCCAAATGTATTAGGGCTGGAAAAGTCGGATAAACTTTTGGTTGTGGAAGATAACAAAGTTGTTTGTGAGCAGTGTGGTTGGTCTTGGGCGGTCAATCAGGAAAAACGTCACCGCACCGATCTGCTTTGTGCTTCTTGTCGCGCTAAACCAGCTACCGTCATTCAGTATGGTGAGTTGCGTTGCATTCCGTGGAATGGTGCGTTTGACAAGGATGGTGTCACCCCAATGTTGGATGGGATACCGTTTCTTCCAGGTGCAAGGATTTGCAATCATTTAGATTGTTGCAATCCGAAACACATTGTGGCATAGTGGAGATACCTGATGAAAGGGGTATGTAATGTCTGGTGAAATCCGTTTCGCTAATGTTGAAGTAGTTCGCACTCACAAGGGTGGCTTCACAGTTGTTTCAGCTTTCCGTAAGAACGATGGTTCTGAAGGCAAAACTTATGTAAAAGTTTGGTCTAACGCTCGCGTGGCCGAAGGTGACAAGATCACCGTGTTGGGTGAACCATCTGCACGCATCAGCGAATACACCGACAAGCAGGGCGAACACAAGATTGTCGCTGAGCTGCACGTCAACAACGCTACTGTGACCGGTCAGGATGCACCGTTCTAATGTGGGCAGCAATCTTGGTGATTGTTTCTAACATCACTTTGTTGATGATTTTTGGTAGTCAAACAAGTGACGATGTTCTGAAATACTCGGCTTGGGTTTTGAGTTTCATCTGGATTGTTTCAGTAATCAACACGATTGTGACTAAGGTTTTTGGTCGCAAATAGTTTCAGTTTCTCTGTCATCGGGAAACCTGCACCGCAAGGATCTAAACGCAGTGTTGGTGGTGGCAGATTTATTGAAGCATCAAAGTTTCTTCCTGCATGGCGGGCTGCTGTTGTTTCGGCGGCCCGTTCTGCATTTGTGGGTGAACCGATTAGTGTTCCGGTGCGTGTCCGTGTTGTTTTCTTTTTGGACAAACCAAAGAAACCAAAGTTTGATTTTGTGCCAGCTACACCACCCGACATTGACAAACTTGCTCGCGGGGTTTTGGATGCTTTGAAAATCGCTGGAGTTTATGTTGATGATGCTTTGGTTGTGTCTTTAGAAGTGGACAAGTTGTGGGCTGACGGTAACCAGGGAGCATTTGTTACTGTTGTAACAATTTGATTACATAGCGTGTCAATGCTTTCTTTTGTCCGTGGTTGCTGGCAAAGTGAATGTAAACCGTTTGAAGGGAAAAAAATGAGAGCAAGAAAATCTGATCCTGTTACTTCGCACGAAGCTGGTGCTTCTGTTAAGAACTTGTCTGAAACCAAAAAGGGTATTTTGGGTATTTTGAAGAACCGCCCAATGTCTGATGGTGAACTGTGGAACGAGTATTACTGGTTGGCTCGTAAGGGTAAGTTGCCTTATGCGTCTGAGTCTGGTGTGCGTTCTAGGCGTGCCGAGTTGGTCGCTAGTGGCTTTGTTGAGTCTGTGGGGTTTGATACCACCAAGTTTGGTCGTCGAACCCTTGTGTGGGGTTTGAAGCGTGGCTAAGCACCGTGATGTTCGGAATCGTCGAGCCTGGTGGCAGACTAAACAAATGTGGAAGCACCGGTTGTTTTGGGTGTCGCGTGAGATTCGTGATGAGTGGCATTTTTTTCGTGCAGAGTATTTTAGTTGGAAGGAAGAGAAATGAAACCAAGTATCCGTATTGATGCTGGCCGTGTCGGTTATGAAACTGGTTATGCAGCTGGTGTGGAGTCTGTGGAGTCTGAGCGTCAGAAGTGGACTGTGACAGGTCAGTATTTGGGGCATTTGTCTGGTGTTGCTGATGAGCGTGAGCGTGTGTGCAAGCTGATTGATGGTTTGTTGCGTGTCAATTTGCAGACTATGAAGGTTGTAGATGACGCACCAGAAAACGTGCTGTTGTTTGAGTTGTTGTCGTTGGTTAGGAATCCTGTTGTCTGATTTAGAGTCGTTATCTGTTTGGTCTGCCGGTTATGAAGCTGGTAATGGAATGATGGTGAAAGCCATCGAAACTAACGTGTTTTTGGAGCGTAAAAGGATCATTGATTTGTTGATCAGTTTGAACGTAGTTCGACGTGACGCACTAGGTCACCTGGTTGCTTTCAATACTGACGGCACAGAAGTTGTTTACCTAACAGGTTTGGAAAGCGAATGAGTATTGTGACTAAAGAAATGTTGGATGCTGCCATTCTTATTGGGCGCAGTCAAGAACGTGAACGCATCATTGCCGAATTAGCTAAAATCAGAAATGATTTTCAATCAATGGAACAAACACCTAACTTTGAATTGTTGGCTGGCGTATTTGGTTCTGTGTCTATTTACATTGAAAGCATCATTAACAATAAGGGAAATTCTTTCATGCAAGATTTTGGAGCTTTTATCAAAGGAGAAAACAAATGACCATTGCTGAAGATGCGATGAGAACAGTAAAAACTATTGCTGAATCATCAGAAAAAGTTGGTGCATTGCGTGAAGCAACACAAATCATTCTCGACATAAACGAGATCATGCACGACTTTACCGACGAACAAAAAGTGGCCGTCGCCTACATTGTGAACAAGATTGAAGCACGCCACGGCTTTCCACTAAGTCACAGAGAACTTGGGATACCAGGCGAAAATGACTGAAGAAACGAAAGAGAAAAGAATGCCACTCGCACCGATAGCTGCAGACCTTCTTCTAGATGACAATCTGGTTTGGTCAGATGATATGAACTCTATTCGCAAAGACTTAGCTCACTTGCTAATCAGTATTGACCGGCTCATGTCAACTCAAGCAAAACAGTTGTTGCACCCAAACTTTGAAAACATTGTTTACACACTGACCGAAGATGAACTAGACCTAACCATCCCGTCAGTTATGAAAGAGTACGGTGACAGATAATGTTAGAAGATCTTCAGTTCCCTACCCGCACTTTCAACTGTCGCGTGCGAGCCATTCTGAACACTTTGGATGCCAAAGATCAGAAGATACTAACTGATGCCGTAATGAACCCTGAATGGCCTATTGGCACGCTAGAAGGTTCTTTGCGTAAACTAGACATTGTGTTATCGGCTTCATCCATTAAACGACACAGATTGAAGAACTGCTCATGTTGGAAAGTTTAGAACCAGCTCGAATCAATCATCCGTCACCATTAGGTGCAGTATCAGTTGAGTTCGATGGAACACAAGGCACAGCAATCACCCCTGGACTACCTGAAGGGGCAGATTTCAAACAGTTTTTGATTGATGCCGGTTATTCACCTGACGAGTATGAAGTTGTGGGTACACCACGCACAAGCCGTTGGCAGAAGTATGACGGCGACTGGTTGACTTCTTACCGATTCAACTTTCGTCTAAAAAATACTCTGGTTGATTTGCCAACACTTTACGCGCAAGCAAAGAAAACTAAACCGCCTGTTGTCAAGCCTGTTGTGTCTGACAAAGTGTTTGTGATCCTTACAGCAGACTTTCAGGTTGGTAAGGTTGCGTCACGGGGTGGCACTAAAGAACTGATTGAACGCATCCAAACAACTTATGCAGCTATTGAAGCGCATCTAAAGAAAAATAAGTATGAACGCATTCTGGTTCTTGACGGTGGCGACATTGTTGAAGGTATTGAGAACGCTGCACATTTGGCTCAGCTCTCCAGCAACGACCTTTCACCGATGCAACAAACAGACATGGCTGCCGCACTCATGTGGGATCTACTCAAGTTCACCACAAAGTATGCGCCCGTATCGTATGCGTCTGTCGGCTCAAACCATTGCCAATGGCGTGTATCAAAGCAAGCAGTTGGCAGACCAGGTGTTGACGATTGGGGCATAGTCATCCTGCAACAGTTGCGTAGGTTAGCTGTTGAAGTTGGTTTGGATGTAACATTCTTTATTCCGCAACCCGATGATGAATCACTAACTGTTGATGTTTTTGGTGACGGTTTCCACATTCTTGGTTTGGCTCACGGTCACCAAGTATCACGACCTGACGGTATGCAACGCTGGCTGGAGAAACAATCATTTGGTCACCAACCACTTGCAGGGTTTACCGTGTTCTGTTCCGGTCACTTCCACCACACCCGTGTTGAAGAGTTAGGGCCAGCACATAACGGTGGGTCACGGTTCTGGGTGCAGGGCAGCACAATGGATAACGGATCTGATTGGTATCGTCTAACATCAGGTAATGACAGCCAAATAGGTATTACAACTTTTGAGTTGGAACGCCAAATACCGTTTTCTGGTTCAATAAAAAGATTTTAAAAAAGTTTTCATAAATGCTTGGTTTTTGTGTGTCAAGCGTTTAGGATTTTGGTATCAGAAGTTTTCGTTTTCTTCTGATCGGGTTACAAGGTTAGTCAGGGTTTTGTGTGTTCTCCCTGGGTAGGTTCGATTCCTATCAACCCACTTCTGGTGGCACGATTAAGAACGGTGGTTATAGACCCTTATTCACCGCCACCAGATTCGCTTGAAAGGGATGCATGACTAAATGCTTGACGGACTTCACTGCTGTCAAAACAACTAACGCAACCGTGTTTCATGGGTCTAACCTTGACGTGTTGCCTTTTATGGCTGATAACAGCGTTGACTCTATTGTTACTGATCCTCCTTACGAGTTGGGTTTTATGGGTAAGTCGTGGGATAGCACCGGCATTGCTTACAATGTGGAAGTTTGGACAGAGTGTTTGCGTGTGCTGAAACCTGGTGGGCATCTGTTGGCTTTTGGTGGTTCACGCACTTGGCATCGTATGGCTGTCGCTATTGAGGATGCTGGTTTTGAGTTGCGTGACAATATTGCGTGGTTGTATGGGTCAGGGTTTCCTAAATCGCACAACATAAGCAAGGCGATAGATAAAGTGCAGGGTGGTCAAGTTAAGGTTGGTAAAGCCTTCAAGGTTGCTGGCGAGTATGGTGATAGGGATTTGCGTGACCCAGAAACACAGGGTGCAAGTCGTGAGGAGATGCGCCATAAAGCAGATACTGATGATGCTAAGAAGTGGTCTGGTTGGGGAACAGCACTAAAGCCTGCGTTTGAACCAGTTGTTGTTGGTCGCAAACCGTTGTCTGGCACTATCGCTGAGAACGTGCTGGAATGGGGTGTTGGTGGCCTAAACATTGATGCAAGCAGGATTGGAATGACTGCCGAAGACAAAGAAAAGAGTGCAAACAACTGGAAGCCACACGGCTATGAAAGTAAAGAAAACATTTACGAGATTGGCATTAAGGTATTAGCATCAAACCAGAAAGAAGGTCGCTGGCCAGCAAATCTTATTCTTGACGAATACACCGCAGGACTACTAGACGAACAAAGTGAAGATGTTAGTCGTTTCTTTTATGTTGCTAAGGCTTCTAAACGTGACCGCAACGAAGGATTAGACGAACTACCTGAAACACAAGCAAGTAAAATGACTGGGAGAAGTGAAGGATCAGCAGGCTTAGTAAGAATTAGAGAAGATGGTTCTATTGGTGAAAATCCTTATGCAGGTAAATCAGGAGCAGCAAAGAACTTTCATCCAACAGTCAAACCAACAGACCTAATGCGTTACCTAATCAAACTCGTAACCCCTGCTGGTGGTGTTGTGCTTGACCCATTCACAGGATCAGGTAGCACCGGCAAAGCAGCCCTGTTAGACGGTTACCAGTTTTTAGGTATCGAAATGACAGACGACTACCTGCCAATAATTCAAGGCAGACTTGACTGGGCTGAACAACAAGCCACACAAGCCGATGAAAAAGAAAACGAGAAACTGTTTTAATGCCAACATACGACTACAAGTGCGACAAATGCGGCGCAGTAAGAACGCAAACTATTGGTTTAGCTGATGTGGACACGTTTCGCGCAGTATGCGCCGAAGGTGACCTAATGCGTCGAGTTTTAGCTGCCACCCCAATCAGTTTCAAAGGTTCTGGTTTCTACACAAACGATAAGAACAAATAATGGAATGGCACAGGCCGTGGGGCAGCTACAAGATTTTGGGAGAAAATCCGGTTCTTGTGAAAGTCATCACTGTGAACCCACATTCACGCCTATCGTTACAAACACACGAACACCGGTCAGAAATCTGGTTCGCCCTACAACCAGGGCTACTAGCTTATGTGGATGACAACATTATTCGCATGGGTGTACTAGATCGCGTCTGTGTTCAAAAGGGTGTAAAGCACCGCATTGAAAACACAACAGATAACCCGCTACAACTCATTGAGCTAATGTATGGCGAGTATGACGAACAAGACATTTTCCGTCACGAAGATGATTACGGCAGATAATGGGGCGTTTCCCAAAACCATGCCTAGACTGTGGTCGCCTAACAACACTAGGTAACCGTTGCCAAACACACCAAAATCTGGTTGAACAACTCCACGAAGCTAAGCGCACACAAAAGAAAAAAGAATCTGGTCAGTATTCTGGTTTGTATCGGAAACGAGCAGCTGAGATACGAGCGACAGCTCTTGTGTGCCATTTGTGTGGTGAAGGGTTTCGGGCTTCTGATCCGTGGGTTGCTGATCATGTTGAACCGGCTTCTCATGGCAGTGTGGGTGAGCTTAGGGCAGCTCATGCTTCATGTAATCGTAAACGGGGCAATAAACCGTTGTAAAAATCTGGTTGAGATCTGGTTGAGATCTGGTTGAAAAATCTGGTTGGGATCTGGTCAAAATCTGGTTGAAAAATCTGGCACTAAATTTAGTGCTAAATCTGGCACAATTCAGCTCACGCCCGCCATACTTGCAGCTCACGCCCGCCGGATTGGCAGCTCATACCAGGCGGGGCCGATCAAGCGACACGCCAGAAAAAAGTTTTGTAAAATGCTTGACACGGTTCACGGTTACCCCCCTAAAATCGTTTCTAGGGCAACCGCCCCGCAAAAAAACGAAGGGATCTAAAAAGTGCAAACATACGAAAAAACATTCACGCAACACGGGCGCAACCAACATGCCAAAATTGCACGTTGGTTAGATAGCAATGTTGCTTTTATTTCAGAAGATACGGAATTTAACCGTTTCGCTATTCATTCGAACCGTGAAGGGCTTCTAATCGGGATTAGTTTCGATAAAGCTTTTGAAATGTTTACGATTCAATTTCTCAATGAAAACGATCTAACCCCCGCCGGAATTGCCACGGTTCATGTTCACGCCCTATTTATTGGCGAAATGTTTGTGTCGAAGCGTGTTTTGGCAGCGGTTGAAATGTTGAAGGGATTCTAAAAAATGAACAACCTAAAAATTATGGCGATTCTTGAAACTAGCAATTTTACGTTTTATGCTTTTGCAGAATCCGAAAAACACGCAATTGAGCTACTAGAAAAGCGTTGGATCTTGCACCAGAAGAAAACTGGCGCAACTTACACGTTTAGCGAATTACTTGATGACGTATTTTTTACTAAAATCCAGGCGGGCGCATACGAAGCTAGCGAATTGCCAAAATCAGAAGAAAACGAAGGGAAATAAAGAAATGGAAATTTACCAATTTAGCGATACTGAACGTTTTACTTACACTTATGACGAAGATACCCGTCTAGCGGATTTTACGGGCGGTATGTATTTTGTTCAAGTGTTGTTAGGGCCTAGGGGGCGTTACGGTTATGAAACGGATACGTTGCCAGAAATAAATGCGGCAGTTTTGCGTTTTGAAGAATCGGGGCTTACAGACTCTACAAAATCTAGGGCGGTTGAGCTTTATGCAAAATTGTTAGGTTTTGTTGGCGTAACTAAAACGATTTACGGTTATTCACAGAGTGAGTGGCTTGACGTGTTTATTTATTCCAAGCCCGCCGACGTTGATAGGTTGCCGGCTTTTGTTGAAGAGTTTACAAACGTTTATCGTGGTGACGTTTATAACGTTTCACTAGAACGGGCAAAAATCTTCACCGCAGCCGATGGCGAAACGGTTACAGTGTGGCAAAACGTAGACACGTTAGGCGGTTTTGTTGCCGATGATCAAGAAAAACTAAACGAATACGCCCGCGAAGCTTTTGCGGTATAACAAAAAAAACGAAGGGAAATGAATCAAAATGAACACACAAACGGAAACGCAAACAACGGAATCGGTGATTTTGGAAATGCTCACCGAAAACACGGGAATTAGCATGATGGATAGCGGGGAAGATTCGGGGCGTGCATGGCAACAAAACCAGGCTAAGGGCGTGGAAGCTTTACGGGCGCAACCGGCAGCATGGCTAAAATGGGGCCAACCCGTAATTTCAACTTTTCACTTTTTGAATGAACAACTAACTTACGCCCCCGTTTTGGATCTCTCACTTAGGGGTTTCATGCAAAAGTCAGAAAATAGCTATCTTGAAGATATATCTAATTGGCTTGACTTTTTGGGCGTGCCACAGGGTGAAGATAAGGGTTTTTACGAAGATTCTAGATTTTCGCTAAACACTTATAACGATCAATATTGTTTACTCTCACAGGGGTTGCAATATGTTTGTTTTACCCTAAATAAAAAGGATTATGTTGCGTTGCAAGTACATGGCGGCGCAGACATTAGGGGCGGTTATACTGCCCCCCGCGTATTTGAAGCTGATCGAGAGAGTTTAGTTTTTGATTCTCAATCGGTTGCGCTTCGGTGCAATAATTGCGCCCTACTTTTGAGTTTTCGCGGGTATGACGTGGATGAGCATGAACCGCCAAAAGAAAACGTTGAAGCATGGGCTAAGAAACTAAACGAAGAAATCCAAAACCTAAAAAATTGGGATTTTGATAAAGCCGGTTGCCCTAATTGTGGCGTTGATAGTTGGGCCGCCTAATGCGTAAATTTTGGCTTATCATTGGCGGGGTTCTTTTGGTGATTCTGATTGCCCCCCTAGTGTTTATTGGTACGTTTCTGTCTAAGTCTGTTGGGGGTAAGTAATGAATTGGTACACGCTAAGCGTACTAACGCTAAACGGTTTCGTTGAAGAATACGCCGAAGGGAATACCGCCCTTGAAGCTATCGCAACGATTCGCAACGAATACGGTTTGGAAGCCCGAAGCATTACCGCCAGAAGATCGTTTTACACGGAATGGCGTTGGATGACGGGGCGCGAAACGTTAGGGGAATTAGCAAAAATCTAGTCTGGTAAACCGTAACCCCCGTGGCCGTTTTGGTTGCGGGGGTTTTGGTTTATCCGGCGGGTTCCAGGCGGGCGGGTTTTGGTTTCTGGTTTGGTTTTGGTTTCTGGTTTTTGGTTTCTGGTAAAAGTGCAGCCATGCCCGCCCCCAAAATTTCACCCCCAAAAATCACCGATTTAGATCACTAAAAAGTGAGCTTATCCCGAACAAAAAAGCAAGCTCTCAAAAACCTAAAAAGCTAGCTCTCGCCAGCTCAAAAATTCGACACAAAAACGCAACCAAAACCGCCCAAAAAGTCAGCTCTCAAAACCGCCAATTTTTCTAACCCGTTCCCCCTGGGCGACACGCCAAAAAAAATTTATAGAAATGCACTTGACGGATTACACGGTTACCCCGCAAACTTAGGGCATGGCAAACCGCCACAAAAAAAACGAAGGGAAATAAAGAAATGGCTAAGTATCAAGTAACGATGACACAAACGGTTGACGTGGTTGCACGCAACGAAGAACACGCTTTTGAGTTAGCGAATTGGGAAATTGAAAATAACCCCGATTTTGAGCGTGAGATCGAATGCATTGCCAAACCAGAAATGGCGAACATTGCGAGTGAGCTTGAGAAGCGTGGCTATACCGTGAAGCTAGATAAATGGGGCAACAATTCGGCGGATATCATCCGTATCAACTACACGTCTAAAACCGTTGATTATCACGGTGAAGATTTTGAATTCGCTTTAGTGATGAACCTAGACGAACGTTTTGAAACTTATGACGGAACGGGCTACACGTTAGCAACCTATGGCGACGAAATCATCAGCATCGGGCATCACCCCGATTATGTTGTTGCCCGCCTAGTGGAAAACGCTCTTGAAGCCCGTCGCCCACATATGGTTGCAACCCTTGACGAAATCGTTGAGTGTCTAACTGCTTCTGGCGTTACAGCTACCGTGGTTGATTTTGGGCGTTACGAAGGGCAACCATGTGTTATTGAAATCGGCAATACTGAAGGATTTTCCGTCAATGGTGAACCCGTGATTCTGCCAGAATTCACCCTTTACCAAAACCTAAGCGATGACGGAACAATTGCGGGAACGGGTTACCACTTGAGTTTTGAAGATGACGAAGCTCAAGTCATTGCAGAAATCGGAAACGAAACCGCCCCCCGTATCGTGTTCGCCATCGCTACCGCCATCGCAACCGCTAAGGAACGGGCGAACCTATCATGAGCAACGCCCGCCCCGCTATCCGCCTAATGGCTACCGTGTTCACCGTGTTGGGGATTAGCTCAACCGTCGGGGCTATCGCTCACGGTAACAACCCCGCCCAATCCATCGGCATGTTCGTCATAGGGCTAGCCCTTTACAGGATGTAACCGCCCCGCAACCCCGAAGCCCCCCGCCTAACAAGCGGGGGGCTTTTGCATACCGTAAGCAAGCTACCGCCACGGGTTCAACACACGCCACAAAAAAAGTAAGCTCACCACTTGATCAATGCTGCCAAACGCTAAAACGCCACACACGCCCGCTACACGCCACAAAACACAAAAACAATACAAACACACACAAACACGGGTAACGCCTGCCCTGGAAGCTCTCAACCCCCAAAACGACGATTCGAACAACTTTTCGACGCGGAAACGGGGGGAGTGGGGCAAATTCGAACAAATTATCGAAGCCTGACACCCCGCCCGCCACAGCACGCATAAACCCGCAGTTCAGACCTTTTTGGGCTATGCTAAAACAAAGGAGTGTGTATGGCTAATCCACCGAAACCACTTGAGCAGAAGCGTTTGACAGGTAACCCTGGTAAGCGTGCTTTGCCGAAGGATGGGCAGCTTGTGTTGATGCCGCAGGTTGAGAACCCGTTGCCGTTGCGCCCGTTGGGTGAAGTGGGTGAAGCGTTTTGGGATGAAGCGTGGAATAAGGGGCAGTTGTGGTTGGGGCGTACTGATAAGTGGTTGGTGCAGTTGACTGCTGAGATGTTGGATGAGCGTGAAGAGTTGCGTGTGATTGTTGCTGAGCGTACTTTGGCTGGTGATAAGGATGGTTGGCGTGATCGTCGGCAGTTGCGTGACTTGGAGCGTTCTATTGTTGCTAATTTGTCGGCGTTGGCTTGGACTCCTGTGGATCGTAGCCGGTATGGTTTGGCTGAAGTGAAGGCTAAGTCGAAGTTGGCTGAGTTTATGGAGAAGCATGGTAACTAATGCTTGGCCACCTGCCTGGTTGACTCCTGTTCCGCAGGATGCGATTGATGCTGGTAAGGGCAAGTCGGTTATTGAGTTTGCTGAAATCTTTGGCATTATTACGAAAGACTCGATTGCGGGTCGTGCAGGGTCACCGTTGGTGTTGCGTGAGTGGCAGAAGGATTTGTTGCGAGCTGTTTATGCTAAGGGTGATGATGGTGGGTTGCGTCACCGCATCAACTTGATTGGTATGCCCCGTAAACAAGGAAAATCGGCGTTGGCTTCAGCTTTGGGTGTTTACAGTTTGTATGCGTCAGGTATCAAGGGCGCTGAAGTTTATTCGTGTGCTGCCGATAAGGATCAGGCTCGTATTGTGTTTGCGGATGCTAAACGCATGATTGAAGCGTCACCAGACTTGATGGGTATGGCAAAGCTTTACCGTGATGCTATTGAGATTCCTGAAACAAACTCTGTGTATCGTGTGCTTTCTTCTGAAGCGTTCACTAAGGAAGGTTTGTCACCGACTACCGTTATCTTCGATGAAGCTCATGCTCAGCCGAATCGTGAACTGTTTGATGTTATGTCTTTGGCTCAGGGTGCGCGTGGCACGATGGCAAACATGATTGCTATCACCACCGCTGGGGTCAAAACTGACACTACGGGTCGTGACTCGATTGCTTACTCGTTGTATCAGTATGGTCAGCGTGTGGCTCGTGGCGAAGTTGATGACCCATCCTTTTTTATGGCGTGGTGGGAAGCACCACAAGAAGCCGATCACCGTTTGCAAGAAACATGGGAAATCGCTAACCCTGGTATTAGTGACATTTGTGCATTGTCTGACTTTGAATCGTCTGTGCGTAGAACACCTGAAGCAGAGTTCCGCACTAAGCGTTGCAACCAATGGGTATCAAGCCAACTATCGTGGCTACCAACAGGTACTTGGGATGCTTTGGAACACGTTGAAGAGTTAGATCGTGATGCTGAGTATGTTCTCGGTTTTGACGGTTCGTTTAGCGGTGACACCACCGTTATTGTCGGTTGTCGCATTCCCCGTGACGACGAAGAGAAACCACACTTGTTTCTTGTCAAAGCTTGGGAGAAACCCATTGACTCTGATGACTCGTGGCGTGTAGACATTCAGGATGCAGAACAAGCCATCCTAGATTTTTGTGGGCGTTACAAGGTTCGCGAAGTTGCGTGTGACCCGTTCCGTTGGCAACGGTCTATGGAAGTGTTGCAGGATGCCGGTGTGCCTATTGTTGAATGGCCGTCAACATCCGCAAAACGCATGGTTGTGGCTTGTGCAGCTTTCTATGATGCTGTGCTTGAACAACGTATTACACACGACGGTGACCCGATGATTGCTCGCCACCTTGATAACGCTGTTGTGAAGATTGACAATCTTGGGCCACGCATTGTTAAAGAAAACCGTTCTTCTCTTCGCCGTATTGACGCAGCTGTTGCAGCAGTCATAGCGTATGATCGTGCAGGGGTTAGAATAGAAGAAGCAGTTGTGCCAGGATTCTACATTTAGGCGGTCAGTTTGGCGACGATTATTCAAGCATCAGGTATTAGCATCATTGCTATGGGTTTGGGTCTTGTGTATCCGCCACTTGGTGTAGTCGTTTTGGGCGTAGGCATTCTGCTTTTTGGTTTGGCTTTCGAACGGAGTAAGTAATGCTAAACAACCTGTTCGAACAAAGAACTTTGAGCTACCAGCAAGTTTTTGCTAACGGTGAAGATTTCACGACACAAACTGAAGCAAGCGTTGTAATCAACAACGAAACGGCTTACAAGATTGTTGCATTCTTTGCTGCCGTGTCACTTTACTCAGACACCATCTCAACTCTGCCTGTTGACGCTTTCATTCGCTTAGACGGTGACCGTAAACCTTACCGACCTAAGCCAACATGGATTGACCAACCAGATGTGGACATGACACGTCAGGCACACTACGGTCAGGTTGTTACTTCGCTACTTGTAAACGGTAACGCTTATGTGCGTGTATTCCGTGACAGCAATGGTGATGTTGTAAACCTAATCTGCCTTGACCCGCTAAAGGTCAAAGTTGAGCGCACTGCTGTTGGTCGCAAGATTTTCATCGTCGAAGGTGAAAACAGGCCACTCACCACTAACGATGTTTTGCACATCATTGACTTAGCTATCCCTGGTTCACTCACCGGTGCAAGCCGTGTAGAAAAACTTAAAGACGCTCTCGGCGTTGCAACTGCACTACAAAACTACGCATCTCGTTTCTTCTCACAAGGCGCAACTACAAGTGGCGTTATTGAGTTCCCTGGTGCTTTGACACCAGAGCAATCAAAGAACTTGGCAGATGGTTTCGACTCTCGTCACCGTGGTTACCGTAAGGCACACAAAACTGGTGTCTTGTTTGGCGGTGCAACCTATAAGCAGACGACAGTACCCAATGACCAAGCCCAATTCCTTGATTCCCGCAGGTTCGCTGTTGAAGAGATTGCTCGCGCATTCAACGTGCCACTGCACATGATGGGTATCCCTGGAACTAACAGTTACGCATCAGTTGAACAAAACAACTTGCAATGGATTTCACACTCGCTACGCCCCATCCTTGAAAAGATTGAATGGGCTTACTCACAGCTACTACCAGGTAACGCTTTCATCAAGTTCAACTTCAACGCTTTGTTGCGTGGAGATCTACAATCTCGTGCTACCGCTTACAGCATCATGTTGCAACAGGGTGCAGAAACTATCAACGAAGTTCGCCGGTTCGAAGATCTTCCACCGATTGAAGGTGGCGACATTCCACGAGTTCCGTTGGCTAACGTCAACTTGTCGGCTGCAGGTTTGCAAGAAGAACAGATTCGTGTAGACATGGCTATTAAGTTGATTTCGGCAGGGTTTGATCCGTCAGCAGTTTTGAACGCAATGGCTTTACCTTCGATTGACAACATCGGACAGGCAGGAAACTAATGGCTATTCTTACTGGGCAAGTAACCGCTACCACATCTGCTACTGCGATTGATACAACCAGTGCTAACCCATTTGTTCTTGTCTTACATAACGAGTCAGGCTCTAATGACATTTTTCTTGGTAATTCTGGAGTAACTTCAACTACTGGTTTTTCGTTGCACGCCAACTCTACAATTTCTTTGCCCCTAACTCCTGGTGACCAACTTTATGCAATCACAGGAACAGGCTCTCACTTGATTAGTTGGATGAAGATTTATTAATGCCATACTTTATTACCGATAAGGCAAATGGTTGTACAGGTTGGGCAACTGTGAAAGAAGATGGCGAAGTCATTGGTTGTCACAAAACCAAAACTGATGCTGTTGATCAAATGGTGGCTGTTTCGCTTGCTGAAGACATTGAACCTGGCGGTGAACTAAATAAGCGTGAACTGCGTGTAGACAGTGTTGCCCCACCAAGCTACATGAGAGCTGCCGCAAGGCGTGGACTCAAGTATTACGAAGAAGGCAAAGGTGGCGCAGGTCTTGTTCCTGCAACCATTCGTGAAGCCCGTGAGATGGCTGCTGGTCGTGTATCGGCAGACAAGTGGGTGCGTATCTCAGCGTGGATTGCCCGCCACCTACCAGACCTTGATGCTCCAAAAAATAAAAACGCTACTGACCCCGCCTACCCTGGTGCTGGTTTAGTCGCACACCTGCTTTGGGGTTCTGGGCCAACAAAAAGGCAAGCATTGAGAGCAAAACAGTTTGCTGATTCAGTTGTTGATAGACTGAAAGCATCAAGTGAAAGAGAAGAAATGACTGATTCAGAACAACGAGCCGACATCGGCAGTATTGCTGTTGGTGATTGGGTTTCATGGACTCCACTATTGGAAGATGATGCTGAGTATGGTCAGGTCGTTGAGCTTGCCGGTGTGCAAGCAGTAGTCAAGTGTTTTGATGATGAGAACAATGTTTGGTTTGAGTCAGATGAAACTTCACTTGTGATGATTGCAGATCTAACAAAGATTGAGCCTTTGATCAACACGAACATGATGGTCGAAGATGACTCTCAGCGTTCAAAGTGGGTTAGTGCAGCTTGGGCTATCAAGGCTCGTATCGAGAACCTAAACCCTGAAGCCCGTTCTGTTGGCAAGTATGAAGTTCGCACTCAGGCATCAAACTTTGAAGTTCGCAACACAGACGACAACATGACCATCAGCGGTTATGCTGCTATCTTCAACAGCCCATCAGAGCCACTACCTTTCATTGAGCGTATTGCACCAGGTGCTTTTCAGCGTTCACTCAAGTCACGCAACGAAATCAAGTTGCTGTGGAATCACGACTCAGGTGAACCGTTGGCTTCACTTCGTGGTGGCGGTCTACGCTTGTGGGAAGACGGTAAGGGTTTGGCTTACGAAGCAACCATCGCTAACACCACTCGTGGTCGTGATGTTGCAGAACTTATTCGCTCAGGTGTCATTGATGCCATGTCTTTCGGTTTCAATGTGATCAAAGATTCATGGGATCAGTCGGGTAACCGCACTTTGGAGTCTGTCAGGATTCACGAAATTTCAGTCGTTGCGTGGCCGGCCTATAGTGCTACTGCGGGAACGGTTTCTGTTCGCTCTATCGAAGGTGGCATTGACGCTGAAGCTTTGGCTGACGCTCTGCTACGCCTTGAGTCTGGCGAAGAACTAGAGTCAGCTCACGCAGAACTGATCAAGGATGTTGTTTCAAAGTTGGAGAAAACGCCAGAAGTAGAAGAAGTATCTGGCAACATCTTAGACTTGAAGCAGAAACAACTTGAACTACTAATGAAGAGAGTCTAATGGCTACCAAAGAACAAATCGTTGAAGCGATCCTGAAGGTTGCAGGTAACCCTGCGGCTGGAGTTATCAAAGACTTGGCTGGCGATTTTGCTGATGCCATCGTTTCCCTTGATACACCTGTAGGCAAAGATGCCAAAGAAACTCGTGTTGTCAAGGTAGAAGAAACTCGCTAACTTCCCTTCTAGCGAGTTTGCCCCCACAGGTTTAACCCCTTTTCCCTGTGGGGGTTCGCTATTTCTGTAACGAATGTTTTTTGTTCTGTAAACTTTTAGGTGTAGTTGAGTGTTAGCACCGCTACCCTGTCTGTTGAGTGTTAGCACCGCAGAGTTTCCAATCAATTAACTTAGGAGATTCAATGTCTGAATTTGCAAAATTTCAGTCAGAAGCTCGTGCTAAGGCTTGGGAAGCAGCAAAGTCAATTCTTGACCGCGCCGCTGAAGAGAAGCGCGACCTTTCTGCTGAAGAGAACGTTCAATACGAGCGTATTTCTGCTGAACTTGACGAGCGTGCATCGCTTATCGAAAAGGCAAACGACCTAGCTGCCCGCGAAGAGCGTGCCGCTGAAGCTGCTGCTTCGTTCATCCCATCGAACACCCGTTCGGTTGATGAGAACGATGTTCTTCGTGCTATCGCTATGGGCGAGTCACGCGGACACGAGTTCATGTCGGAAAAGCGTACCATCGTATCGAGCGACAACACTGTTCCAAAGTCGTTCTACAACCAGGTATTCCAGATTGCTCGCCTTGCTGGCCCAATGTTGGATGTTTCTGATGTTATCAACACCACTTCGGGTGAGAACCTAACCATCCCAACCCTTACTGCTCGTAGCACTGCCACGATCAAGGGTCAGGGAACTGCCATTGCTGAGTCTGAGCCAACCTTCAGCTCAATCACTCTTGGTGCTTTTAAGTACTCGTTCCTTGTTCCGGTTTCTAACGAACTACTAACCGATGCAGGTTTCGACCTTTCATCGCTTATCGCAGAACAGGCTGGTAACGCTATTGGTTTCGCCGTGAACAACGGTCTAACCAACGGAACTGGCACTCTTGAGCCAACCGGTATCCTAACCGCTGCATCGTCTGCTGTAACTGGTGGAACTGGTGTTTCTGGTGTTCCAACCTATGAGAACCTTGTAGACCTTGTTTACGCACTAGATGGTCAGGCTCGCCTACTACCTGGTGTTGGTTTCCTAACTGGTAAGTCAGCTATTGCTGCTATCCGCAAGATCAAGGATGGTGCAGGTAACTACATCTTCACCCCTGCTACTGCTGGTCAGCCTGACCAGATTCTTGGCTACCGCCTAATCGAGAACCCTGCTATGCCAGCTACCGCTGTTGGTGCTAAGTCGGTTCTTTTCGGTCACCTACCTTCATACAAGGTTCGTACCGCTGGTGGTATCAAGGTTGCACAGTCTAGCGACTATGCATTCGACAAGGATCTAACCACCTTCCGTGTCACCATGCGTGTTGACGGTAACCTAACCCACTCGGCTCACGCTGTTTGGTTCAAGGGTGGCGCAAGCTAAACCTTGCCCTAAAACTGGAAACCCCCTGGAGTTGCGTAGGACTCTGGGGGGTTTTCTTTTGCTAGGATTGTGTTACTACGAAAGGCGCAAAAATGGGTTCAAAAAAAGTGGTTACTGTTTGGTCTAACAGCCCTTATCAGCCAACTGGTTATGGTGTTCAAGCAGGTTACCTTGTTGACCGTTTGAAACGGGATAAGTATGCTGTGGCCGCATCATCTAACTATGGTTTGGAAGGTAACAACTCAACCATTGATACCCCGTATGGGCGTATCCCACATTATGCCCGTGGCATGGAAGCCTACTCAAACGATGTTGCTCCTATGCATCACGCACATTGGTTGCAACAGAACCCTGATGCTAAAGACTTGTTCATCACTTTGTATGATGTGTGGGTTTTGAAAGGTTCTGCTTGGGATAGGATGAGCAACATTGCGTCGTGGACACCGTTGGATCATGTGACGCTCCCACCACGAGTTGAAGCATGGTTGCGTAAACCTAATGTGACACCGATTGCTATGTCACCGTTTGGTATGGAGCAGATGCAAGCTAAAGACATTGATTGTTTGTATGTGCCACACGCCATAGATACTTCTGTAATGAAACCAACTTATGAGATTGCTGGTAAATCTACCCGCGAGTATCTTGGTTTCGGTAAGGATGACTTTGTTGTTGGCATGGTTGCAGCTAATAAAGCATCTGGCCTTGTTCACCGCAAAGCGTTTAGTGAGAACATTCTGGCTTTTAGTATCTTCTTGCAAAAACATCCTGATGCAAAACTTTATTTGCACACTGATCCGTTGGGTTCTGCTGGTGGTTGGAATCTGCTCAAACTGTTGGAAGCTGCTGGTATCCCTGATACTGCTGTTCGTTTCCCTAACCTTGTCGAATACAAGTATGGTATTCCGCGGGAGCAGTTGGCAGCGTATTACACTGCTATGGATGTGATGCTTGCCCCATCTTATGGTGAAGGGTTTGGTGTTCCACAAATGGAAGCACAAGCTTGTGGCACTCGTGTTATTGGTTCTGGATGGGCTGCATCCCCTGGGCTACTGTCTGACGATTCGTTGCTTGTTGAAGGTCAACCAACGTGGGATAGCGGCCAAGACGCTTGGTGGACTGTGCCACTTGTGCCATCTATTGTTGAAGCATTAAATGTTGCTTACGAGAAATCTCGTGAACGCTCATTGGTCAGCATTGACTTTGCTAAAGACTTTGATGTAGAAACTGTTTGGAAAACGTATTGGACTCCTACTTTGAATAAATTGTTCGCATGATCCCCGTAATAGGTTTTGCAACAGTAAAACGGTTTGACCTAGCTGACCGGCTTGTAGCATCTATTGATTACCCTGTTGAACACCTTGTTGTTATTGACAACTCTGGTACAGGTGACTACCAGCCACCACTAAACGACTTTATAAAGCACGTTTGGGTAATGCAAATGCCTTACGGTGTGGGTCTTACAGGTGCATGGAATCTGATTGTAAAGTCAACACCTTACGCCCCGTATTGGTTGTGCATCAACGACGATGCTTGGTTTGAGCCTGGTTCCTTAGAGAAGATTGCAGCTGAATCTGACAGGTCAACTATCAACTTTGCTAACTGTGTGCCACATTGGTCTTGTGTGATCTTTGGCGAAGCCGTTGTTGAAAAGGTTGGCCTGTATGATGAGCGTTTCTACCCACTCTATTTTGATGATAACGACATGGAACGCCGTATTGAACATCACGGCTTTGTGCCTAAATGGATTGACGCTAAGGTTCATCATGACAACAGTTCTACTCTCAACTCTGGGTTTCAGGATGCTAACGGTAGAACCTATGGGGTCAATCAAGCTTTGCTAAATCAAAAGATTGCTGAAGATGACTTTAGCCAGGGTAACTGGAGTTTGAACATTAGAAGGGGTAACCGGTGGGATTAGTTTATACAGGCGGAACATTTGACTTATTTCATGCAGGTCACGCACGTTTCCTACAAAGATGCGCTGACTTTGGTTATGTGACTGTGGCACTAAACACGGATGAGTTTATTGAAGCCTACAAAGGTAAAGCTCCAGTCATGTCATACAACGAACGCGAAGAAGTGTTGCTGGCTTGTAAGTATGTAAACCGTGTAATACCTAACACGGGCGGTGCTGACTCCAAACCATCTATCTTGTATTCGCAAGCCGATCTTGTAGTTATTGGTTCGGATTGGGCTAAACGTGACTACTACAAACAAATGGGTTTCACGCAAGAATGGTTAGATCAATACGGCATTGGTTTGTGTTACATCCCCTACACGGTTGGCGTGAGTAGCACAGATATTAAGAAGCGTATTGTTGAGCGAGTAAAATAGGTTGATAAGGAGTTTAAATGGCAATCACTAACGGGTACGCAACTTTGGCTGAAGTCAAGGCCGCACTCCGCATACCTACCGCTGACACGGTAGATGACACTCTTCTTGAGATTGCTATCGAGTCAGCATCAAGAGCTATTGATTCTTACACTTCAAGACACTTTTATAGTGCTGGAACTGCTTCTCGCATCTTTGTCGCAGACAGCAACAACTACCTTGTCATTGATGACGCTTCAAGCATTACTGAAGTGGCTACTGCGGATGACCTTGACGCAAACTTTAATACCATTTGGTCTGCTTCTGACTACCAGAAAGAGCCACTAAACAATGTGATGGCTGGCATGACCGGATGGCCTACCACCGCTATTCGTGCAGTTGATGACCTGTTGTTCCCTGTAAACGGTCAGGAAGCCCTGGTGCGTGTCACAGGTGTGTGGGGTTGGTCAGCTATCCCATTTGCTGTCAAGAAAGCAACCATTCTTCAAGCTGCATACTTTTTCAAGCGTGACGAGTCACCACTTGGTGTTTTGTCATCACCTGATCTTGGTTTTATTCGCGTTGGCACAAAGGTTGACCCTGCTGTGGCTATCCTTATTGACCCTTACCGTTCGATGCGACAATACTTCTAATGGCAACTCTTAGTGAAATCCGTGACGGGTTAGCAGAGAACCTGTCAAACATTGCAGGGTTGCGAACTGGTGCAACAATGCCGGCACAGGTCAACCCGCCATACGCAATCATTACTCCTGAAGGTATTGAATACCACAAATCGTTTCACAACGGTTTCAACACTTACAACTTCACCATTACGGTGATTGTTGCACAGGCTGACTCACGATCAGCCCAAATCAAACTTGATGAATACTGTTCTCCAACGGGTTCGTCAAGTATTAAGAGTGCGATAGAATCAGATAGGAAACTTGACGGCAAAGCTTTTGACCTGATTGTGACCGACATGAGAAACTACGGCTCAACAACCATTGGAGAAATCACCTATTTGGCAGCAGAGTTTACCTGTGCTGTTCAAGCTAACTAAGGAGTCAAATTGGCAGTTTATGCAGCCACAGACCACAAGATCACAGTAAACGGCACGAACTTTTCAGGCGTTTTGCAGAGTGCCAGCCTTGATCTTTCAGCAGATGAACTAGAAACCACAGCGTTTGGTGGCGGTTGGAGAACCCGTGTAGCCGGTCTTAAGACTGGTTCGGTTACTCTAAACTTCTTCCAGGACTTTGGTGCTTCTGGCGTAGATTCTACGCTTCACCCACTATTCAACGGTGGCTCATACGCTACTGTTGTTATCACCCCAACCAGCACCGCTGTTTCGGCAACTAACCCTGCCTACACTGCTGTATGCTTGGTTTCACAGTACCAGCCATACTCGGCTTCTGTTGGTGACATTGCTACCCTTTCGGTAACATGGCCTACCAGCGGTACTGTTTCTCGCGCAACAGCCTAATCTAAGGAAAACAAGTGAAAATCAACCTACGCATAGAGTTTCTCAATGGTGAGAGCAAAGAGATTGTTTGTTCTGCTTCGGATCTTGTAAAGTTCGAATCAAAATACGACATTAGCATTGCCACTTTGGAATCCAATTTGAAGTTCACACATTTGTGTTTCTTGGCTTGGTCAAGTGAATCAAGAACTAAAGCTACCGCTTTGGATTTCGATACCTGGATGGATTCTATTTCATCAGTTGGAGCTAGTGAAACCGACCCAAAATAATTGGGTTGGGCGATGAATCAGCACATTGGTACATCGCTTCACTTGCTTGCGAAACGGGTATTAGTCCGCGTGAGTTGATGACATTGGATGATCGAATGTTGTGGACTCTTGGCCGTTACTTGGTTTGGCGTAATCAACAGCAATCTCGCTAGGAAAGCCCCCCTTGTGGGGGCTTTCTTTATTTGCGGTAAACTTGTGTAAGGAGTGCTGATGGCTGACAAACAAATTATTCAACGTGGTGGTCGCACCGGCATTACGATTACCGATTATCGTGATTTGATTCGTGAGCTGCGAACTGTTGATCCTGCGTATGCTAAAACTTTGAAAGCTAACTTTAAACGCATTGCTCGACCTATGCGACAGGGTATTGCTAGGGCTATCCCTAAATCAGCACCTACTTCTGGTATTCACATTAAAGATCCGCGTCGAACTGTGTCTGGTTTTAAACCTGTTGTTGTGCCTGGTCGTCTGTCTTGGGGGCCAAACGCACAAAATGGTGGTATCGCAGCTAAACACACAGTTGTTGAAGCAACTAAGCAAAAGTCTTGGCGCAAGGTGAAGCGTCTTGGTGAGTTGTCTATTGTTCGTGTATCGGTTGATAATGCTGCAACTGTTATGGCTGACATGGCTGGGCGTTCACGCAATTGGATTAATAAGAAACCTATTACTAGACCGTATTTGTATTCTCGTGGTGGTAATCAGGGTGTGCGTCAGCACCGTGTCAATGGTCAGGGTATAGGCATGATTAAAGCTCTTGATCGTGGTAAGGGTGTTCAACAAAATAAAGCTTCGCGATGGATTTGGCCTACTGCTGAAAAGCATAAAGAAAAGGTCACTATTGAAGTTGTAATGTTGTTAGATGGGGCTAACAAGTATTTGAATGAAAGGCTCAAAACTAGATGAGTGGAAAAATCTTTGTACCGATTGTCACCGGTTTTGATGGTGCTGGTCTTAGTAAAGCAACTTCTGCTTTAGCTGGTTTTGGTAAGACTCTTGGCGGTGCTGTTAAGGGTTTTATTGGTATTTCAACAGCTGCCCAGGGCATTCAGATGGCTGTTGGTGCATTGACTGATGGTGTTACTCAGGCTCGTGATCTTGAGCGTAACTTTGCTGCCTTGAATGGTGTATTTGGCGAGTTTTCTGGCAAGATGAAAATGTTTTCTAGAAATAGTGCTGAGTTTGGTTTGTCGGCTGTTGAGTCTGCTAAAGCTTCTGTGTTCTTGGGTTCGGTGCTGAAGCAGTCTGGTTTCAGTATGGCTGAAACAAGTGATCAGACTCAGCGACTTGTAAAACTTGCTTCTGACCTTGCGACCACTTATGGGTATGATGTTTCTGAAGCGTTGACGGGTATGACGGCTTTGTTCCGTGGCGAGTATGACCCGATTGAAAAGTTCGGTGTTGCTATGAAGCAAGCTGAAGTTAATGCTTTGTTGTTGGAGCGTGGTCAAAAAGGTTTGACTGGTGCTTCTTTGCGTAATGCCCAGGCTGTTGCTCGTCTTGATTTGCTTTACCAGCGTGCCGCCGACTCTATGGGTGCTTTTGCTCGCCAATCTGATTCGTTGTTTGTTGCTCAAAAGAAACTTGATGCTTCTTACCAGAACATGATGGCTTTTTTGGGTTCAGGTTTGCTGAAACCATTAGCAGATTTTTTAAATAATGTTAGAGAGTCAATGTTTGCTCTCGAAAAACCTTTAAAAGCCTTTTTTGACATTACTGCCAGAATGGTAAAAGCCTTAGAGCCAGCCATCAGCATTCTTATTGAAGGTGCTGTTGCTTTCTTTGACATTCTAAACCCAATTTTTGACATGCTCGTTTCTATTATTGATGGTCTTATGCCAGCTTTTGCTGCTATTTGGAAAGTATTTAAAGTTGCTTTTAAAGCAATTAAAGGCGTTCTTGATGGTATTGCTTTCATTGTAAAAGTTGTAATGGCTGGTATTAAATTACTTTTAATTGGCGCACTTTTTCTTGCAAGAGTATTTGAAGTAGTTTTTGGGCCAATTATTAAAAACATTATGGGTGGTCTTGGCGATGCTTTTGCGCCATCTAATACCGGTATTGATGAGTTCAATGCTGGACTTGATAAAACTATTGCCAACATGACTAAGATTGATGGCAAATCTATGTCGGTGTCTATTGATGCTGGTTACATTGATCCTGCTATTAAGCGTCTACTTGAGTTAAATAAAGCTAAGGAAGCTAAGACTTCTGGTGGTTTGTCTGACGAGCAGAAGAAAAAACTTACTGACATTAAAGCCAGCATTGCTGACATTCTTACAAACATCATTCCTGGGCCACTAATTAAAAGACAACTTGGTGAGTTTGAAAGTGTTGTTGTTTCTTCTTTTGCGGACATTACAAAGAAAATTGATGAAGCCGTTTCTGCCGGTGTTTACAGCAAAAAGAATGCTGATGCTCTAAAGAAGTATGCAAAAACTGAAGCTGGTTATCTTTCTGACATTGCAAAGCGTCGCGATGAGTTAGCTGCTCGTCACGGTATGGCTAAATCTTTGATGGCAGAAATTAAATCTGCTGTGCTTGGTTTTGCAAACTTGTCTACCATTATGAATGACATTTCTGACAATGTAACAACAACTACTTCTTACATGGTTGACAACATTAGTGTGAGCATCACTAAGTCGGGTAAGGCTCTTATTTCGGCTGGTCAAATCATTGACAAGTATCGTGACATTGTTGGTCGCACTAAAACATTTGTTGCTGATCTTCAGGTTTTGCAGAAGATGGGTTTGAGTGCTGGTTTGTATAAGCAAATCGTAGATAGCGGTTTGGATGCTGGTGCAGGAATGGCTAGTGCCATTATTGCTGGTGGTCAAACTTCTGTTGATGAGCTAAATACTCAGTTCGCTATTTTGGGTGATTTGGGTAAGCAGATGGGTGAAACTACCGCACAGGTCATGTATGGTGCTGGTTTGGATCTCACTGATGGCCTGATTGAAGGTATTTTGTCTGCGGATGAGAAACTTCGTAATGCAGCTAAAACTTTGGCTCTGGTTTTCTCAAAAACATTTAAGAATGCTGTCGCCACCGGTAATACCGCAAACTTGAAAGTTGATACTTCTGCGTTAGATGCAATTACTGGCTCAGGATCTGTGACAGGTATTGCACCAACTGCATCAACAACTATTAATTTGACAGTAAACGCTGGTATGGGAACTGATGGTGCAGCTGTCGGAAAAGTTATCGTTGATTCTATTAAAAAGTATGAACGCACATCAGGAAAGGTTTTTGTAGCCGCCTAATGTCTGAGCCATCATTAAAAGTTGAATTACAAAAAGTAACCACTTCTGGTTATCACGACATTTCTAGTTATGTTCGTTCTTTTTCTCTTAGTCGTGGTCGCTCTCGACAATTAGATAAGTTTGAAGCTGGACAACTTAATATTGTTTTTAATAACAATACGCGTGCATTTGATCCGCTTTATACTTCTAGCCCGTTTTATGGGGCTATTGTGCCAAGAGCTAACATTAAAGTTACAGTTGGTGGTTTTATTGCTTTTTCTGGTGCTGTGACCGACTGGAATTTGGCTTACGATGTTTCTGGTCAATCAAACGCTACTTTAGTTGCTGCTGATTTATTCTCAGTTGTTTCCCAACAGATTTTTACAATTAGTTCGACTATCCCTGGAACGCTAGGTGATCAGTTTGGTTACTCTGGAGTTAGCGAACCTGACTTGGGAATCAACTGGTCAACATCTGTTGGTACAGTTTCGGGTATTGCTTCAAGTGCAACATCGCACACTATAACCGGTCTGAATGTGTTGGAGTTTTGGCAAACTCTTGAACGCTCTGAGCGTGGTTATCTTTTTGTTGGTCGTGATGGTTTGATTAACTTTTATGGGCGCAATCAAGAAAATAATACTGGTATCGTTTTGGCAGACGATGGCACAGGTATTGGTTATGTAGATTTGAATGTTATTTATGGCACAGAGTTGCTTTATAACAAAGCAATCATGTCACGAGTAGATTCATCTAATAACGCAGCTGGAACTGTAACTGCTAAAAATCCAACATCTGCAAGTTCTTATGGTTATTCGCTTTATGAAGATAATGGTTTGATTTATGACACTGATACTGAACTTACTGATGCTGTAACAACTTTTGTTGTTGAGTATGGTGATCCTGAGTATCGTTTTGAAAGTGCATCAATTGCTTTACATGGTTTGAGTAATGCTAATCAAAACTCTTTATTGGCCCTAGATTTGACCGACAACATTCAAATCAAGTTTACGCCTAATGGCATAGGCTCAGCTCTATCAAAGTTCGTTAAAGTTATTGGTATAGAATTGAGTGGCGAGCCAGGTTCTTGTGTGATGACAATGCGTTTTGAAGAAATCTATAATGGATACCTTGTTTTAGACAGCGATTCTTATGGTTTGTTAGACTCTTATAGATTGTATTGGTAAGGATAAATAATGGCTGGTGCTGGTTTTCGCACATTTGCGGCAGGTGAAAAACTTACTGCTTCCAATGTCAACACTTATTTGATGCAACAAAGCATGATGGTTTTTGCTAGTGCTGCTGCTCGTAACAGTGCTATTAGCTCACCTTCACAGGGAATGACTGTTTACCTATCTGATGAAGGCCGTACTCACACATATACCGGTAGTGCTTGGAAACCAAATACGCCTTTTACAATTGAAACTGGCACATTTTCAGTAACCGGTAACGGATCGCAAAATTACACTGCAAGTCGTTTTACTTCCGCTCCTGTTGTTATTGCGACAATCCAATCAGGTAATACTCAAAGAACAAGCGTTAGCTGTGTTGCTAACGGAACAACTGGTTTTACAGCCTATGTTTGGGCTGGCGCAGTTGCATCTACTACTGCAACAACTGTTCATTGGGTAGCAATTCAAGCAATTTCATCGTCAGGAACTGGATAATGGTTGAGTTTATTTGTAAAGATGCTAACTGTGTCAATAACGACTTTGTTACTGAATGGCCTGAAGATACGGTTAATGTGACTTGCGTTTGTGGCACACTGCTAACTGCACAGGTGAAGTAATGGATGAGAAACCGACTAATTCGTCTTTGCTTATTCGCATTGATACTCGTCTTGCTGTGATTGAAACGAAGATTGACCAACTGGCGGATCATGAAGATCGTTTGCGCGAACTTGAGAAAGCTCGTTATCAGTCTGCCTGGATTACTTCTATTGTGTCGTCTGCGCTTGCGTCGGCCATTGTTTATATGATTGTGAAGGTGATTGTGTGATTAGTCCGTCAACTTATAACATTACTTGTCCGCAGGGGGCAACGTATAACACTACTTTTACTGTGACACAGGATGGTGTGCCGTTGAATTTGACGGGTTACACAGCAGCTTTGCAGGTTCGTGATTCTTACACTTCTGCGGATGTTGAGATTAGTTTGACTGCTGGTTCGGGTATTACTTTGGGTGGTACTGCTGGCACGATTAATGTGGTTGTTTCTTCGGCTGTGTCTGCTGGTGTTGCAGCTAATACTTATGTTTACGATTTGGAGCTGTATTCGGGGGGTACTACTACTCGTTTGTTGCAGGGGTTTTGGAAGCACACACCGGAAGTTACTAGATGAGTGATCTTGTTGTTACTGTTGTTGAGAATTCGCCTACTGTAACTGTTTCGGATGCGACGGTTGCTGTTGACATTGTGGAGTCTGTTACGCAGCTGACGGTTTCTAATGTTGGTATGCAGGGCATTCAGGGCGCTACTGGGGCTACGGGGCCACAGGGATCTTCTGGCGTAATCGCGGTTACGTCACCGATTACAAACTCTGGTTCATCGACTTCCGCGCAACTTGGTTTAGATCAGACGGCAATCACTATTACCCCGTCACAGGTTTCTGGCACAGCAGTTATCACAACTGATAGCCGTTTGTCGGATGCTCGCACACCAACAACTCACGCGTCTAGTCACGGGTCGGGTGGGTCTGATGCTGTTACGTTGGCGCAGTCGCAGGTAACAAACCTGACCACGGATTTGGCTGCTAAAGCGGCACTAACGGCTATTCAGACTTTGACTGGTCAGCAAACCATTCAGACTTCTGCGGCTGGTAACAAGGGTTTGATTGTCAAGGGTGCAGCGTCACAGAGTGCCAATCTACAAGAATGGCAGGATTCAGCAGGAACACTTATTGGTCGTTTCTCTGCTGGCGGCTCGCTTATTGCGTCAAGTTATGTTCAGGCTGGCTCGATGGGTAACGTCTTAGGCCAAATAACTTCTTATGCTGGTTCGGCATCAACTATTGGTGCTGTTATCCGTGGTGCAGCGTCACAGTCGGCGAACTTGCAGGAATGGCAAGATTCAACAGGCACGATTCAAACACTCGTAAACTCATCAGGCGGATTTACAACAAACCAGCGTGGAACTTTTGGAACAACATCGCTTAGCGCACTTGCCCACCTAACCGTTGCACAGGGCAACGCTGGTCGTGTTTCGTTTGGTGTCCAGAACACTCAGTCAAGCAATACTGGTGACTTAGTTAATTATTTCAACTCTTCGTCTGCTGTTATTGGTGGCCGTAACTCTAATGCTCAAATCTACACAGGCATGACAACTCCACTAACAAGCCCTGTTGGTGGAACAATCCAAAGCATCGCAACAGGTGCTAACCCGTTAGTAACAATGGCATCAGCGCACAATCTAGCGGTCGGTGACATTGTGGTTTTGGCTGGAACAACTGGCGGAACTTATAACGGAACTTTTGTTATCGCAACTGTGCCAGCATCAACAACTTTT
>Ga0114976_10000225_pt1 | contig 34354 bp, 32 predicted proteins | sample S_130805_EF_Meta_FD_87319 | JGI IMG/M metagenome (GOLD analysis project Ga0114976, IMG submission 87319) | Freshwater microbial communities from Lake Simoncouche, Canada to study carbon cycling - S_130805_EF_MetaG | ecosystem: Environmental > Aquatic > Freshwater > Lake | place: Lake... | reverse complement strand
GGAGCTGGAGGCGGTGCGCCTCTCCTGGCAGGCGGGGCTGGTGGCCTGCCTCGGCTCGGGGCTGATCGAGGCCGCCGGAGCCTTCTGGGCGGGGCTGCTGCGCCGCTGGCTGCCCCGGGCGGCCCTGCTGAGCACCCTGGCCGGCATCGCCCTGGGTTACATCGGCCTGGGGTTCCTGCTGCGCACCTACGCCGAGCCGGTGGTGGGTCTGGCCGTGTTGGCGGTGATCCTGGTGGCCTACTTCGGCGACGTGAAGCTGCCGCTGCCGGGGGGGCTGTTGGCGGTGATCGTGGGGGTGAGCCTGGCCTGGGCCACGGGCCTGCTGCAGGTGGACGCCCCCACCTGGCGCGCCAATGCGGCCCAGGTGGGCCTCCACCTGCCCCTGCCCCAGCTGGGGGCGCTCTGGGCCGGCCGGGCCGAGCTGCTGCCCTGGCTGGGGGTGACGATCCCCATGGGGCTGTTCAACGTGCTGGGCTCCCTCCAAAACCTCGAGAGCGCCGCCGCCGCCGGGGACGACTACCCGGTGCGCAGCTCCCTGTTGATCAACGGCATCGGCTCGACGGCCGCCGGAATCCTGGGCTCCTGTTTTCCCACCAGCCTCTACATCGGCCACCCGGGCTGGAAAGCCATGGGCGCCCGCATCGGCTACTCCTGGCTCAATGGGCTGGTGATGGGGTTGGGCTGCCTGCTGGGCCTGTTCGGCCTGGTGGGTCAGCTGGTGCCGGTGGAGGCCGGCATGGCCATCGTGCTCTACATCGCCCTGGTGATGGCGGCCCAGGCCTTCCAGGCCACCCCCTCCCGCCATGCGCCGGCGGTGGCGCTGGGGCTGCTGCCGGGCCTGGCGGGCTGGGGTTCCCTCCTGCTCAAAGCCGGCCTGCGCACCGGCGGGGCCAGCTTCACCCCAGCCCTGCTGCCGCCCCTGCAGCAGGCTGATGTCTGGGCCGCCGGCGCCTTTGCCCTGGAACAGGGTCAGATCGTGACGGCCATGTTGTTGGCGGCCATGCTGGTGTTTGTGATCGAACAACGGTTGGCGGCCGCTGCCCTCTGCGCCTTCGTGGCCGCCGCGGGATCCTGGGTGGGGCTGCTCCATGCCTGGCGTTTTGCCGGCGCCGACACCGTGCTCAACCCGGGCTGGGGGGCGGGGGGGCCCTGGGCCGTGGGCTATCTGGCGATGGCGGCGGTGTTCCTGCTGGCAAGTCGTCGCCCGCGGCCGGCGAGGGGCCAGATTGCCCCGGAGCGTCCCGACTCCGACGACCCTGCCTAGAGAGAATTCGATGGCGATGATTTCGGTCGAGGGCCTCAGCAAGACCTACCGGGTGGCCAACAAGCAACCGGGACTGGTCGGCACCCTGCGCCATGCCCTACGGCGCCAGACCACCGATGTGGCGGCCGTAGCCGACGTGAGCTTCCGGATCGAACCGGGGGAGATGGTGGGGTTCCTGGGGGGAAACGGCGCCGGCAAAACCACCACCCTGAAGATGCTCAGCGGCCTGATCCATCCCTCCGCCGGACGGGTGGAGGTGGCGGGCCATACCCCCCAGCGCCGGCAAGCCCCCTTCCTGCGCCAGATCACCCTGGTGATGGGGCAGAAGCAACAGCTGCTCTGGGATCTGCCCCCCCGGGATTCGCTGCGGCTGAACGCGGCGGTGTACGGCATCGACGACCGGGAGGCCGAGCGCCGCATCGGCGAACTAGCGGCCATGCTGGAGCTGGGCGATGAGCTCAACCGACCGGTGCGCAAGCTCTCCCTGGGGGAGCGGATGAAGGCGGAATTGCTGGCGGCCCTGCTCCACCGCCCGGCGGTGCTGTTCCTCGATGAACCCACCCTGGGGCTGGATGTGAACGCCCAGGCGCGGGTGCGGCAGTTTCTGGCCGAGTACAACCAGCGCTTCGGGGCCACCGTGCTGCTCACCAGCCACTACATGGCCGACATCACCGCCCTCTGCCCGCGGGTGCTGCTGATCCATCAAGGCCGCCTCTTCTACGACGGCAGCCTGGCGGCCCTCAGTGCCCGGCTCGCCCCCTGCCGGGAGGTGAGGCTCGAGCTCACCACGATCCTGCCGGCCAGCAGCCTGGAGCGGTTCGGCACGATCGAGGCGCTGGAGGGTCGCACCGTGCGGCTGCTGATCCGCCGGGACCAGCTCACCGCCCGCGTCGGGGAACTGCTGGCGGCGCTGCCCGTGGCGGACTTGGAAGTGCGGGATCCGCCGATCGATGAATTGATCGGCACCCTGTTGCAGCAGGGGGTGATCGGATGAGACGCGGGCTGCGGATCGCGCGGGTGCTGCTCAGCACCCAGTACGCCCTGATGCTCGAATACCGAGCCGAAATCGCCCTCTGGAGCCTCTCGGGGGTGGTTCCCCTGCTGATGCTGGGGCTCTGGAGCCAGTCGGAGGCGGGCCAGGCCCTGGGGCTGGGAGCCACGGGACTGTCCCGCTATTTCCTGGCGGCCTTTGTGGTGCGCCAGTTCACGGTGGTGTGGGTGATCCATGCCTTTGAGGAGGATGCCCTGCAGGGCCGCCTATCGCCCCTGCTGCTCCAGCCCCTTCAGCCCCTGTGGCGCTATGTGGCGGCCCACCTGGCGGAACAGCTCACCCGCCTGCCGTTCCTGGCCGCGATCGTGGCGGTGGTGATGCTGGTGCATCCCCAGGCCGCCTGGTGGCCCAGCCCCGGGGCCCTGCTGCTCACCGCCCTGTTCACCTGGCTGGGCTTCGCGGTGAATTTCCTGCTGCAGACCTCGATCACCATGCTCTGCTTCTGGAGCGAGCGGGCCAGCGCCCTCGACCGGCTGCTGTTCTTCCCCTATCTGGCCCTCTCCGGCCTGCTGGCCCCGCTGGAGGCCTTCCCCCCCGGGGTCCGCTCCCTGGCCCTGGCCACCCCCTTTGCCTATCAGGTGGCCATCCCGGCCCGGCTGCTGGCGGGGGAACCGGTGGCGATCGGCCCTGCCCTGGCGGTGCTGGGGGCCTGGTTGGCCCTGCTGCTGCCCCTCTGCCTGATCCTGTGGCGGGCCGGCGTGCGCCGCTACGGAGCGATGGGGGCCTGATGGGACGCTATTTCCGCACTCTGCGGCGGTTCTGGGGCATGGCCCTGGCCAGCGAGGTCGAATACCGGTTCAACCTGCTGATCGAGCTGGTGGCGGTGGTGGCCAATCTGGCCAGCAGCCTGTTCGTGCTCTCCCTGTTCTTTGGCGATGGCCACCGCCTAGGGGGCTGGAGCTGGCCGGCGGCGCTGGTGGTGCTGGGGGTGCACCAGCTCCTGGATGGACTCACCATCACGTTGCTGCAGCCGAATCTGACCCGGATCGTGAGCCATGTGCAGGAAGGAACCCTGGATTTCGTCCTGCTCAAGCCCATCGACAGCCAGTTCTGGCTGTCCTGTCGCACCATCTCGCCCTGGGGACTGCCGCCGATGCTGGCGGGCCTGGCGGTGATCGGTTGGGCGGCTCAGCGGGCCGGCGCCCCCGCCGATCCCACCACCCTGGTGATCGCGGGGTTGATGCTGCTATGCAGCGCCGTGATTCTCTACAGCCTCTGGTTCCTGATCGCCGCCAGCAGCATCTGGTTCGTGAAGATATGGAACGCCACCGAGGTGCTGCGCACCCTGCTCACGGCGGGCCGTTATCCGATCAGCGCCTATCCGCCGGGGCTACGGCTGCTTCTCACGGTGGTCTTGCCGATCGCCTTCCTCACCAGTGTGCCGGCCGAGGCGATCCTGGGGCGGGCCACGGCCAGCTGGCTGGTCGCCAGTGGCGCCCTGGCACTCATGTGCCTGCTGATCAGTCGCTGGTTCTGGCGCTTTGCCCTGCGCTCCTACACCTCGGCGTCGAGCTAAAGCGTGGCGTCGAGCTAAAGCGTGGCGTCGAGCTAAGACGGGGCATCGATCGGCAGGGCCAGCAGATCCTCCATTGCCTCCAAGCGATCCAGGCTGATCGGCTGCGGCCCCTGGCGCCCCAGGCGATGAATCCGGTAGCCCCAACCCTCCAGGAGGTCCTTGCAGCGCCCGTAATTGGCGGGGCGCGCCTCGAAGTAAATCGCCCGGATGCGTTGATGGGCCAGATAGTGCTCGGCCCCCAGCAAGGCCGCATCCTCCGCTCCTTCCACATCCAATTTCCAGATCTCCACCTGGTGGATCCCCGCGGACTGCAACACCTCATCCAACCGACGAATCGTGATCGTTTGCCGCTGCAGCTGCTTGCCCTGATACCAGCTCAGCTGGGTGGTGGAGCGGGCGCCATCGCACTGGATCTCCACCTCCTGATCGGCGGCGCCGAGCCCAAACGGCAATATCTCGCAGGGGCTGCTCCAGTGGGATTGCCGGGCCACGCAGGCCTCCAGCCAGTGGCGCTGGGAATCCACGGGTTCAAACGCCAGGGTGCGCACGCCGGGAAGGGCGCCGAGATAGAGCAGCCATTGCCCGATGTTGGCCCCTGAATCCACATACACCCCGCCGTCCTTAAGGCGAGATCGGGCGAACTCAATGCCCAGCCCACCCTCGTAGGCACCGAAGACGATCCAGCGATGGGTGGGGTCGACCAGATCCAGCTTCCAGTCGACGCCGTTGGCACAACGCACCCAACCCACCCCTGCGCGGCTTAGGGCCTGGCCGAACAGGGCCTCCAGCAGTCCAAGCTTGCGGGGCAGGGGCAGCTTGCGGAGGAGCCGCAGTGCCAGGGGCAGAGGTAACGTCCTGGCCAGGGTCATCGGGCTTGAGCTTCAGGGTTGGCCGATCGCGGCCAACTTAGGGGGCCCATCCCCTGAAGACGCTGACGCCTCCGGCTCCACCAGCCCAGGGTCCAGCAGCGCCCTCCGCAGGTCCGCGGCCGGCCAGCCCTCCACCGCCAGCCATTTGTGGCGGCTCGCCTGGCCGCGCACCAACCGCACCCGGCTGGGCGCCACCGCCAGCCGCCGGGCCACGAACCGCTGCAGGGCCCTATTGGCGGCCCCGTCCACGGGCGGCGCCTGCAGCCGAATGGCAATCGCCCCCTCCCGTTCGCCCACCACCTGATCGCGGGAGCTGCGTGGCTGGATCCACACCGCCACCGGCTCCAGGCCACCTGGCTCGGTCGCGGCCATCCCCATTTCTCCAGCCTTGGACCAGCCTAGGCAGGTCCCCCGCGCCAGCCGCCATGACCGACCCCAGCCCCGCCCCGGCCCGGCTGACGTTGCGGAGACCCGACGACTGGCACGTGCACCTGCGGGATGGGGACCTGCTGGCGGCGGTGGCCCCGGCCACCGCCCATCAGTTCGCCCGGGCGATCGTGATGCCCAACCTCAGCCCACCGATCACCACCACGGCGGCGGCGGCGGCCTATCGAGATCGGATTGTGGCGGCCCTGCCCCAGGACCGCCGCTTCACCCCCCTCCTCACCCTCTACCTCACCGACCACAGCGATCCGGCCGACATCGAACGGGGCCACGCCGCCGGGGTGGTCACCGCCTGCAAGCTCTATCCCGCCCACGCCACCACCAACGCGGCCGCCGGGGTAAGCGATCTGGCCCTGCTCGATCCGGTGTTCGCCACCCTGGAGCGGATCGGCATGCCCCTGCTCCTCCACGGTGAAGTGACGGATCGGGCGGTGGACATCTTTGATCGGGAGGCGGTGTTCCTGGAACGGCACCTCGCCCCGCTGTTGCGCCGCTTCCCGGGCCTGCGGGTGGTGCTGGAACACATCACCACCGCCGACGCCGCCGACTTCGTGCGCAGCTGGGGACCCAATCTGGCCGCCACGATCACCCCGCACCACCTGCACATCAACCGCAACGCGATGTTCCAGGGGGGGCTGCGGCCCGACTTCTACTGCCTGCCGGTGGCCAAGCGGGAACGGCACCGGCTAGCCCTGCGAGCCGCCGCCGTTTCGGGCCATCCCCGCTTCTTCCTGGGCACCGATTCCGCCCCCCACCGCCGCCATGCCAAGGAGGCGGCCTGCGGCTGCGCCGGCATCTACAACGCCCCCTATGCCCTGGAGAGCTACGCGGCCGTGTTCGAAGCCGAGCAGGCGCTGGAGCGGCTGGAGGCCTTCGCCTCAGAATTCGGGCCCCAGTTTTATGGCCTACCCCTGAACGACGGCACGGTGACCCTGGAGCGTCGGCCCCAGCTGGTGCCCCTGCGCCTGGCCCACCCCAGCGCCTCTGGCGCCATGGAGGAGCTGGTGCCCTTCCACGGCGGTGAACAACTCGCCTGGCGCCTACTGGCCGACTAACCGGGCGGGGCCACTGGGCCCAAACCGGCCAGAATCCGGCTCTGGGCCGGAGTTTCGCCACACCACAGGCGGTACTGCCGGCGGGTGAACGCGGAGTCGCTCAATCCACACTGCCGATACAGGGCCCCCATCCCCCCCGCGCCGAGCGGGGCGGTGCGCAGGAGCTGGCGCAGCCGGCGCAAACGCAGCCGGCGGATCTCCTCGAGGGGGGAATGGCCCAACTCCTGGCGAAACGTGAATTGCAGGCTCCTGGTGGACAGGTGCAGAGCATCGGCCAGCTCCGTCACCCGCAGCGGACGGTGGAGGTGGGCTTCGATCCAGTCCCGGGCGCGGCGGATCTGGTGGCGCCGCTCCACCGCACCAAGGGATCGCTCGGAGGGCGGCGGCTTGGCCAGGTCCCGCCAGAACAGCAGATGGTCGGCCAGCAGCCCCGCCAGCCAGGGGGCCTCGGGGGCCCCGGCCCTGAGGGCGGCCAGCAGCTGGTGGGCGGTATCGATCAGGGCCACCACCTCCGACCCCTGGGCCAGGTGGCGACCAGGCAGGCTCCCCGTAGACCCGGGGTGGCCGAATCCTGCGGAGGGAAGAAGAATGGATACCCCCTTGAGATAACGGCTTGTCTCACCCAGCAATTCATCACCGGGCAGGCAGAGCATGGCCGTGCCGGGCTCAGCCAACACCTGCTGGCCGTTGATCCGATCCTGGACCCAGCCCTGCTGGGGCAGCCAGAGCAGCAGCTGTCCGGGGGGTTGCCAGCGGTGCAAGCGCAAGCTGGATTCCCCCTCCAGGCTCACGGCGGCGACGCCCTCCGCCTGCCTCACGGTGATGCTGGAGCAGAAGGGAACCTCAGGGGTGAGCAGCGTGCTGCTGTGGTGGCCGATGGCCTGGCTGAGCTGGTCCTCCCACTCCTCGAAATGCCGGGTTGACCAGGTGGTGGCCATCGAGGACAGACCGGAGGCTCGGAGCTGACAAGGCTGAACGGTAGGTGGCCCGGGGAAAGAGGCCTCAACCGAACGGGCCCCAGACCATCAACCCTCCTTCAGCCGGGTGACGTGGATCGGCTTCCAGTACCCCTCAGGAGGCCCCTCGGCAGAGCTCCCGTGGTGGTGATGGTCGTGGTGATGGTGATGGTGGCCATCGTGGTGGTGGCCCGGCTCCTGGACCGCTGGTTGGCTGGCATTGTCAAGGCTCAACGCCACACCATGGGGGGTATTGGCGATCGCCTGGGACCAGAGTTCAACGAGTTCGTGATACGCCTCGGGGCTGATCCAGTCCCGCTCGAAGCAGAAGGACTCCAGGGCCGCACACCAATGGTGGTAGTAGGTGTCGCCCTCGTCGGGATCACCGGCGGCCTGGGCCCTCTGGATGGCAGCCGCCATCAGATCCATCCATTGCTTGCAGCTGAGCTGATCGTCCTTGACGAGAATGTTGCCGATGGCGAAGGCCTCGGCCTCCCAGGAATCCCGAAAGACGGGCTCGCCACGGTTCTTCGGCAGAACCGGCAGCGGTTCGGCCCTCAGCGCCTGATCCAGATCGGCCGTGGTGGTGACATCCGGATTCATGGCAGCAGCTCCAGATGGGGTTCCCAGAGATCGAGATTGACCCAAAGGCGCGGATCGACGTTGGTGGCACCGAACACCAACCCCCCGGAAGCGCACGCCGTAGACAGGGGCAAAAAACTTCTGGCGCGACTGGCAGGCAACCTCCGGATAGGGTCCGTGATACCGCCCATCAAATTGGCCAGGCTTCTCCTCACTGAGGCCGTAATTGACACTGATCACGCCCTCACAGCCACGCACATAGGGATAGCAGCGGGTATGCCAGCTCCCCTGCACCCGTTTCACGCGAACGCGATCCCCCACCTTGAAGCGAGCCCGACGACCGATGGCGTCGATGGAGCCCACCTGCTGGGGGTCGTAATCGGCAGAGACATAGGTGCCCGCCAGAGCCCCGCGATCCTGGGGGCCCTGCACCCCGGGCACAGCCTGGCGGTAGGCCACGGCGCGAATCGAGGCGTTGCGACGCAGCTGTTCTGTGGTGGTGATGCGCCGTTTCACCAGTTCGGCCGGATCGATGCCGATCGCTGCAGATCCGTAATCGTGGATGAAACTACAGAGCGCCATGAGCCAGTAATGGAAATACTCGCCATTCATATAATCGCGAGGCGCCATCGTCTCGCGGCACCAGCGGGCAGCATCCAACCCAAAGAAAGGGGATGGCTTGTTGGGCTTGAACCCCGCACCAAGCATGGTGAAAACCTGGGCATACATCGACTGCATTGCCGCCTGCCAGTCGTGATGCCAGGGCTGATTAGCAGGTTGTTGCTTGTCTGGAATGGGGCCAAGGCCAACCCATTCAACCGAGTAGTGGGGACCATCCATGGAGACACCTACAGGAGAAACAGAAGATCAGGAAAAAAAGGAATTAAAATAACCAAGAATCGGAACCACGAAGCTCGGGAACGAATCTCCCATCAAGGTAGAAGGATTTCGGAACCAAGCATGGCGTTCCGGGTGACCCGTTTACGCAGCTCCACCTCCGGCAGGCCCTTCCAGGCCAACGGCTGTTCCGGGATCACGAAAAAGCGCACTTCCGAGTTGGAATCCCAGGTGCGGATTTCATCGAGGCCATCACGATAAGACTTATAAAAAGCCCATTGCGTCTGATTTGATGCCACCAGATCCTGCATGAATTCATCCACAACCCCAAGGGGATTGCTGATCACACGAGAGCGGTACTGCTGGGATTTGTACCAGGTGGGCTGGACCCCCAGCAGGGCCTGGGGATAACAGGAACACACGGTGCAGGCGACAATGTTATGAATCCGCTTGCCCTTGTCCCCACCACTGGTCTGAAGGCCATTCTGGACAATGCGCAGGTATTCACCTTCCGGGCCGATCGCCGTCCCCAGGGTCAGTTGGGGCGCCAGGTAGGGGTGCCCGGTCTCGGGGTTGATCGTGTTGAACAGGAAGTCCCGCAGGGCCGCGGTGGCCATGAAGGGTTGGTCGGCGGGGGGATCCAGCAGGCGGCGCCTGAACTCCTCATTCACCCAGGCATGGGCGACGGCGGCGGCGCCGAGATGGGGGCCGACGAATTTTTCGTAATAGCTGACGAAGCCATTGATTTTCTCCTCGGTGAGGATGCCCTTCTCCACCAACAGGCCCTTGAGGGCCAGAATCCGCTGCTTGAGGGAAGGCAGGGGCTTTTCGCCGGAGTGATACCCCGACTCGACAATGGGCGATCCCCCGAGGGCCTCCAATTCCGTACCCATCCCCCCCGATTCGGCCTGGGGCGATGGGGCCTTGGCTCCCGTGCCCTTGGGCGGCTGACGGGCTTCCACCTGGGGGAGGGACGCGGCGGCACCGGCCGCCAGGGCGGCGAGGCCGGCGTTGCGCAGAAAGGAGCGGCGGGGCCGACTGGCCACACTGTCGCCGGAGGCGGGCGGCTGATCCTCGGGACCCGGCGCGGAATTATCGGAAGGGGTGGCCATGGCGGAAAAAGGGAGAAAGCGGGAGTGAATGAGAAAGAGTCTTAGAAGAAGAATACCGTTTTGAGCGACCAGATTCCGATCGGATCGTTGTTAACGTTATTTTCAGGCCGCAGCACGTAGATCACACCTGGCACCAGGCTGATGTGATCATTCAGCCGATAGGTATAGGACAATTCAAGGTGCCAGGCAGGGGTGTCCTCCGTGGAGTAATCGGAATTCGAATGGGACACCACCCGAAACGGGTTGCCGACCACAAAAGTCAACACATTGCCGCGACCAAACAAATTACTCCAAGCGAGAGCCATGTTCCACTCAAAGATGGTGGCCCTTTCACCGGCGCTGATGCCGTAGTTGCTATTGGAATTGATGGCGGTGGCGCGGGCGTAGCCAACATCACCGGTGAGATAAAAGTTCGGCAGGGGATTCCAACCGAAACCCCAGGAGAGGTGATCGCCATTGATGCCCACACTGGTGAGGGGAGCGCGGCTGGCGGATCCATCGGGATTCTTCGGATAGAGTGTGCCGAAGGGTTGGTCGGAATACTGGCTGCCGGTATAGCCGGAAAGGCCATAGAAGGAATTCTGCGGAGCCGTGGACTTCACATAGGTGAGGGCCGTGCCGAAGCTGAAGGTTTTGGGGGTGGGGAACCAACTCAGTTGGGCAATGGCCGCCTGGCTCGAAGGCGAACTTGTTCCCGAAGGAGAGGTGGTCGCACCGCCGCCGATGACGCTATTGAAATCACCGAAATAACCACCCCCTAAATTGAAGCCCTTACCGATCTGCCAGTCGGCAGAAAAGCCAGGACGGCCAAGGGTTTGATAATAAATCGGATCAAAGCGACCGAACCGACTGATGGATTGAATGTAAGGATAGGCGGCGGGAAAAGGCAGGCTGCTCCCAAGCAACTCATTGGACACCTCACTACCAGCCGCCGTGGCCTTGACCGTGATCGAGGATCCGATCTTGAAGCGATAAAATAGATCAGCCAGATGCAGATCACCAGTATAAGGAGGTGCGTCAAACGAAAGGCGGGTTGAGTAGGTGCCCGTTACGTTGGGGGTGAAGCCAAAGATGGAGGAACTATAGGGTTGGAAATTAGACGTATAGAGATCCACACTCAGCAAATCCTGGCCACTGAAACTGGTGGAGACGCCGAGGATTGTGGAGTACTGAAACGCCACGGACGCATCCAATGACTCCACCGGGCCGGAGGCGACACCCACCCTCCCCGAGGGGAGCACTTGGCGCGCCGAGGTGACGGCCTTGTTGGGGCCACTGGCCGTATTGAGATCCATGGCCGTCACCCCCATCAACTTGGAGGTGGTGGAGAAGGCCTGGGCTTCCAGGGCGCCGATCCGGGCCTCCAGGCCATCGGTTCGGCCCCGCAACGTGGCCAACTCGGGCTGGAACTCCGCGATCAGCCGCTTGAGTTCATCGGTCACCTCGCTGACCCGATCCAGGCAGCTGGCAACTAGGGCGGCGGCTTCGTAGCGGGTGATCGGCCGCCCCCCCTGGAAGGTGCCGTTGGGGTAACCAGCCACGCAGCCGTAGCGACTCACCAGGTTGGTCAGGGCCTGGTAAGCCCAGCTGTCGGGCCTCAGGTCAGAAAACTGGCTCGCTGAGGTGATCTGCTCCTCGGCCTCGGAGTCGGCATAGGTGCCGATGGTCGGCAGATCCAGGCCGGCGTCCCGGGCTCTGGCCGGCTAGATGGCAGCCGAGATGCCGAGCTGCAAGAGGGCCGCAAGCGCAAAGGCCCCTGAAAAACTTCGCATCACGGCAAGGCAGCCAAGAAAAGTGGCCAATCTTTCCGCCTCCACCACCAGGGCGCAAGAAGGAGAAGCGCAGGACTTGCTTTGCGACACCCCCTGGCGGCTCGCGCCGCCATAGGACAATCGATCCATCCCGCCCGTCAGGGGCCCGCGCTCCTTTCCCCGTGGTCGATCCGGCCGCCCCCATCACCACTCCCGCCATCACCGCTCCCGCCATCACCACGGCCCTGCGCGGCGCCACCCTGCTCAACGACCCCGTGCTCAACAAGGGCACGGCCTTCAGCCGCCTGGAGCGGCGGGAGCTGGGCCTGGAGGCCCTGCTGCCCTGGCAGGTGGAGACAATCGAGCAGCAGGTGCAACGCTGCCAGCGGGCCCTGACCGCCATGGCCAGCGATCTCGAGCGTTACGCCTACCTGCAGACCCTGCGGGAGCGCAACCTCACCCTGTTTCACCGCCTGCTAGCCGAGCACATCGAGCAGGTGATGCCGATCGTTTACACCCCCACGGTGGGAGCGGCGATCCAGCACTTCAGCACCACCTACCGCAGCCCCTCGCAGGGGATCTACCTGGTGGCGGAGCAGCAGGAGGAGTTCGGGCGGATCCTGCAGGAAGCCTGCTGCCGCGATGGCCTGCCCCCGCCGGCCCTGCTGCTGATCACGGACGCCGAAGGCATCCTCGGCATCGGAGACCAGGGGGTCGGCGGCATCCACATCTGCCAGGGCAAGTTGGCCGTCTACACCCTCTGCGCCGGCCTGGCCCCGGAGCGGGGCCTGCCGGTGATGCTCGATGTGGGCACCGACCGACCCGACCTGCTCGACGACCCCACCTACCCCGGGCTGCGGCGGCCCCGGCTGCGCGGCGAGGCCTACGACCGGTGCCTGGAGCGCTTCATCGCCGCCGTCGAAGCGGTGTGCCCCGGCGCCCTGGTGCACTGGGAAGACTTCGGGGCCGCCAACGCCCGTCGGGTTCTCGATGGCTACCGGCACCGGATCGCCAGCTTCAACGACGACATCCAGGGCACCAGTGGCGTGGCGGCTGCGGCGATCGTGGCCGGCCTGCGGGGGGTGGGGCGGCCCCTGAGGGACGAGCGCATCGTGATCTTCGGCGCCGGCAGCGCCGGCTGTGGCATCGCCGAACGACTGCAGCGGCTGCTGGAGGCCTGTGGCCTCCCGGCGGCGGAAGCGGCGGCCCGCATCTGGGCGATCGATCGCTTCGGCCTGGTGCATGAAGGCCTGGCCGAGCGCAGCCCTGCGGTGGAGCCCTGGGTGAAGCGGGCGGACCAACTGGCGGCGGTGGGGCTGGCCGGTGGTGATGGCCTGCAGGCGGTGATTGAGGCGGTGCGGCCCGGGGTGCTGATCGGCACCTCCACCTGCGCCGGCGCCTTCGACCAGGCGGTGATCGAGGCCCTCTGCCGCGGGGTGGACCGGCCGATCGTGCTGCCCCTCTCCAACCCCACCAACCTGGCCGAGATCACGCCGGACGACCTACTGCGCTGGAGCGAGGGCCGGGCCCTGGTGGCCACCGGCAGCCCCTTTCTGCCGGTGGTGGTGAACGGCCGGGAGCGGGTGATCGGCCAATGCAACAACTGCTTCCTGTTTCCCGGTCTGGGCTTTGCCGCCATGGCCGTGGGGGCCCGGACGGTGAGCGAGGCCATGATCGACGCCGCCCTGGGGGCCCTGGCCGCCGAGATCCCCGCCGCCAACGATCCGGAGGCCCCCCTGATGCCGCCCCTGGCGGAGGTGCGGCGGGTGACGGCGGCGGTGGCCGAGGCCGTGGCGCTCGCCGCCGTGGAGGAGGGGTTGGCCCCGGGGGTGACCACGGCGGAGGCGGCCCGGGCCCGGCTGGAGCATTGCAGCTGGCGGGCGGAGTACCGGGCGGTCCGGGCGATCTGAGCCCCCTCCCGGCGAACGGTTCGCTAAGAGCTGTGTCACCGGCTCGCCCAACACGCTCTCGACCGATTAACACCTAGCGATCCACCACCCCGCGATGGGCTTTTTCGTCCAGCTCACCGACGCCATCAACAGCCGGCAATCCCTGCTGGTGACCGGGCTCGATCCGAACCCGGAAATGCTGCAGAGCTGGGCCCTGCGCCACGCCATGGGCGGCCGCTCCTTCCTCTCCCAGGCGCGCCACTGGATCAAGGCGGTGATCGAGGCCACCGCGCCCCACGTCTGCGCCTACAAACCCAGCCTGGGCTTCTATCAGGCCCTGGGCCCCATCGGTCTGGAGCTGTTGCGGGAGGTGCGCGAGCTGGTGCCCCTGGAGGTGCCGCTGATCATCGACGCCAAGCACGGCGATCTGAACAGTTCCTCCGCCCTCGCCCACTACCTGTTCCGCGAGCTGGGGGCCGATGCCGTCACCCTCTCGCCCCTGCCGGGACAGGACATCGCCGCCCCCTTCCTGCTCTATCCCGACAAGGCGGTGGTGGTGACCTGCCACAGCTCCAATCCGGCCGCCCGGATCGTGCAGCACCACCCCGACGAAGACGATCCCCTCTACCTGCGGATCGTGCGCGAAACCCAACGCTGGGCCACTCCGGAGCAACTGCTGCTGGAGGTGGGCACCAGCGACCCTGCCATCCTGGCGCGGGTGCGCCAGGAGGCCCCGGAACGGTTCCTGATCCTGCGCAGCCTCTGGGGGGAGGAAGACCGGCTCGATGCCCTGCTGGAGGCCGGCCTGAGCGCCTCCGCCGACGGCCTGCTGCTGCCCCTGCCCCAGAACCTGCTGGTGGAGGACGACCTGGAACAGCGGGCCCACCGCCTCAAACAGCGGATCAGTGACCAGCGGGACCAGTGGCTGGCCCGCCAGGACCGCCAGGACAACAGCAGCTGCAGCCTCTGGTTGCCGCAACGGCCCCAGGACACCAAGGAAGAGAAGCCATCAGGGGACGAACCGATGGAGTCGTTGATTCTCAATCTCTTTGATCTCGGCTGCCTGCTGTTCGGCGAGTATGTGCAGGCCTCCGGGGCCGTGTTCAATTACTACGTGGACCTGCGCCAAATCATCTCCGATCCCAACCTTTTCCACCAGGTCCTGCATGCTTATGCCGGCCAATTAGAACCCCTGGCCTTCGATCGCATTGCCGGCATTCCCTATGGCTCCCTGCCCACGGCCACCGGGCTGTCGTTGCTGTTGCACAAGCCGTTGATCTATCCCCGCAAGGAGGTGAAAGCCCACGGCGCCCGACGCCTGATCGAGGGCGATTTCGAGGAGGGGGATCGGGTGGCAGTGGTGGACGACATCTTGATCAGTGGCGGCAGCGTGCTTGAGGGCATCGGCAAGCTGGAGAGCTCCGGCCTGGTGGTGGAGGACGTGGTGGTGTTCATCGACCACGGGGGCCCCACGGACCACAGTGCCAGGGAGCGACTGGAGCAGGGGGGCTATCGCCTGCATGCGGTCTTGGACATCGCCCACATCACTGCGGTGCTGCACCGGGCCGGTCGCCTCACGGACGCCCAGGCGGCCCTGCTGGCGCCCCACCCCCCTTCCCCAGCGGGTGCAGACGGGCCCGTAGGCTGAAGGAGCGTCCCCGCAACTCCCGGGCGCCCCCTTCGCCATGCAGGCTCCCGCCTCCGATCCCACGGAAACGGCGCCCCAGGCCAGCCCCATGAGTCCGTCAAGTGCCCCAGCCGCCGGACGCCCCGTCGCTGCCGCCCCATCTCCGCCCACCATCGGTGAACTGGAAGCCAAATATTCCCTGTATTGCAAGGCGATGCGACTCCTGATCAAGGAGGGTCGCAGCATGGAAGCCATCCAGCGCACCGTCGCCTGGGGACGCCTGGAACAGCTCCATGTCTGCCTGCCCAGTCGCTACAAATCTCCCGACTACCTTTATGCCGTGCTGAAACGCGATCTGAACTGAACGTCGTGCCCTCCGTCCTGGGCCCGTCCTGGCAGGATCGTGGCGAAAGTGATACCGAACAGGTCAGGTTGTGAAGTCGATTTCCGACCCGTTCTTGCGCCGACCGGTGCTCACGGTGGTGATCAGCCTGCTGATCCTGCTGGTGGGTCTGGTGAGCCTGCCGCTGCTGCAGGTGGAGAACCTGCCCCCCATCGCGCCCAGCCGCATTACGGTCCGCGCCAATTATCCCGGCGCCGGTCCTGAGGTCATGGAACAGGGGGTCACCGCCCTGCTGGAAAAGCAGCTTTACGGCCTGGATCGGCTAGAGACCATTCGCTCCACCAGCTCCGCCAACAGCAGCACCCTCACCCTCGGCTTCCAGGGGGGCAGCCCGGAACTCAACCAGATCAATACCCAGAACGAGGCCGCCGTGGTGGCCCGCCAGCTGCCGGCCCCGGTGGCCCGCTTCGGGGTGCAGGTACGCCGCAGCTCCGATGATCTGCTCAAGGTGCTCAGCTTCAGCACCAGCGGCCAGCCCTACAACCCCACCTTCCTGAGCGGTTGGGTGGACCAGGTGGTGAAGGATCGGCTGCGGCGGGTGGAGGGGGTGGGGGATGTGAGCCTGTTCGGAGGCAGCAGCCTGGCCTTCCGGCTCTGGCTCGATCCCGCCCGACTGGAGCAGCGCAACCTCACGATCCTGGACGTGCGCCAGGCCCTGCAGCAGCAGAACGTGCTCGCCGCCCTCGGCCAGGTGGGGGGGGCGCCGGCCCCCGCCGATCAACGCATCACCCTGCCCTTGCGGATGGAGGGTCGGCTACGCAGCCCGGCGGACTTCGAGGAGCTGGTGGTGGCCCGCAGCCCCACGGGGGGCCTCACCCTGCTGCGGGACGTGGGCCAGGTGAACCTGGGCAGCGAGAACTACGACGTGATTGCCACCGACCTGCGGGGTAATCCCTCCGTGGCCCTGGCGATCTATCAACGGGACGGCAGCAATGCCCTCGCCGTGGACCGCGGCCTGCGCCAGGCCCTGGAGGAGCTGACCCCCCAGTTCCCGCCAGGGGTGGCCATGGAGGTGATCGTGGACGAGGCGGAGGCGGTACGCACAAGCATCGACCGGGCGATCGAGGCGCTGCGGGATGCGGTGCTGCTGGTGTTCCTGGTGCTGCTGCTGGGCCTCGGCAACACCCGGCTGGCGCTGATCACGGCCCTGGCGGTGCCGGTGGCCCTGATCGGCTCCCTGAGCGTGTTGCTGCTGACGGGCAGCTCGATCAACAGCCTCACCCTGTTCGGGATGGTGCTGGCCTCCGGGCTGGTGGTGGATGACGCGATTGTGGTGAGCGAGGACATCGGCCGACGGATTGAGGAGGGCACGCCCCCCCTCCAGGCCGCCCGGGCGGCGATGGCGGAACTGGGCGGCGCCGTGGTGGCCACCTCCCTGGTGCTGGTGGTGGTGTTCATCCCGGTGCTGGGGTTGGAGGGCAGCGTGGGGCGGCTCTACGGACCGATCGCCATCGCCATCACCAGCGCCATCGTGTTCTCGTTGGTGAATGCCCTCACCTTCACCCCGGTGGCCGCCAGCCGACTGCTGGACAACGGGCGGCGCGAACCGGCCTGGCTGCGCCGCTGGATCGATCCCCCCCGCCGGGGCCTGGAAGCCCTGGAGGGGCCCTACGCCCGGGCCCTGGACGCGGTGCTGAAGGGCCGGCGCTGGGTGGTGGGGCTGTTGCTGGTCGGCCTGCTGCTCACGGCCTGGGCCCTCCAGCAGCGCCCCACGGCCTTCATCCCCCAGGAGGACACCGGCCAGCTGCGGGGGGTGGTGATCCTGCCCGATGGCCTGGCCCTCGCCCAGACCCAGCGGGTGCTGGAGCAGGTGCGCCAGGTGGCGGTTCAGGAACCCCTGATCGCCCATGCCAACTTCTACGCCGGGCGCTCCTTCGGCGACAGCAGCCCCAACAAGGGGCAGTTCTTCCTGCGCCTGCGGCCCGTGGCCGAACGCCTGGGCCCCAACCAGAGCAGCGTGGCGGTGGCGGAACGGACCAACGGCAAATTACGGCGGGCGATCCGCACGGCGGTGGTGCAACTGAGCGAAGCCCCCAGCGTGCGGGGCTTCAGCAGCGAAGGGGGCCTGGAACTGGAGCTGCTCGACACCAGCTCCGGCCAGCTCGACCTGGAGGCCTTCGAGCGAGAGGCCCGCGCCTTCATCGCGGCGGCCCAGGCCACGGGGTCCTTCGAACGGGTCTCCACCCGCTTCACCGCCAGCGCCCCCCAGCTGCAGCTGATCCCCGACCGGCTGCGGATGGCGGCCCTGGGGGTGGATCCGGCCAGCGTGGTGGACACCCTCGGCGCCAGCTTCGGCAGCGACTACGTGAACGACAGCTTCGAGGGCGACCAGGTGCGGCGGGTGATCGTGCAACTCGATGGGCCCGGCCGGCGGGAGGCCAACAGCGTGTTGTCGTTGCCGGTGCGCAACCGCGAAGGCCGGCTGATCCCCCTGGCCCAACTGGTGACCTTGGAGCAGGACGCGGGCCCCACCACCATCGACCACAACCGCCTGGTGCGCTCCATCAGCATCCGGGCCCTCCCGGGGCCGGGGGTGAGCAGTGGCCAGGCCATGGCGGTGCTCGAACGGGTGCATCAACAACGGGCCAGCACGGTGATCGACCTGGAATGGGCCGGCCTGGCCCGCGAAGAGGCCCGAGCCACCGGGGGGAACGGCCGCCTGTTGCTGCTCGCCGTGGTGGTGATGGCCCTGGTGCTGGCGGGGCTCTACGAAAACTTCACCGACCCGTTGATCATTCTGGTCACCGTTCCCCTGGCCCTGCTCGGGGCGGCGCTGGGGCTGATGCTCCGCCAGCTGCCCCTGGATGTGTACGGCCAGATGGGGTTGCTGGTGCTGGCCAGCCTGGCGGCCAAGAACGGCATCCTGATCGTGGAGTTCGCCAACCAACGCCTGGCCCAGGGGCTACCGATCGATGCCGCGATCCGGGGCGCCGCCGTGGCCCGCCTGCGGCCGATTTTGCTCACGGTGATCTCGTCGCTGGCCGGTTGCCTGCCCTTGCTGTTCCCCAGTGGTGCCGGAGCCGCCAGCCGATTGAGCATCGGCACGGTGGTGTTCAGCGGCCAACTGGTGTCCACCGTCCTCAGCCTGATCGTGGTGCCGGCGCTCTATCGCCTGATCAAGGGCTGGGAGCTCAGCAGGCGGTCCTCCCGCCAGCAGGGGGCGGAGTCCGGCCCCTGACGGGCATCGTCCCGCCGGGGCCATGCAGCCGCGATCGCCCTGCCCAGCATGGGAGCACATCCCCCGGCACCCTGTGGCCATGACCGGATCGCGCCCCCTCTGGACCGATCGCCAGGAGGCCGGACGCGCCCTGGCCGCGCGGCTGGCGGATCACCGCGGCCAGGGTGCCACCACCACCCTGGTGGCGTTGCCGCGGGGGGGCGTGGCCGTGGCGGCGGCGATGGCGCAGGAGCTGCAGCTGCCGTTGGTCACCTGGGCGGTGCGCAAACTCGCCCATCCCAGCCAGCCGGAATACGCCATCGGTGCCCTGGCCCCGGGGGGATGGGTGCTGTGGGATGAGGAGAGCGTGCGGCGCATGGGGCTGAGCCAGGCCCAGCAGCAGCGGCTGCTGGCGGAGCAACAGGCGGAACTGGAACGGCGCCAGCGGACCTACGCCGATCCGTCACCGGAGACGCTCCGCCACCGCTGGCTGGTGGTGGTGGATGACGGCATCGCCACCGGCCTCACGGCCCAGGCGGCCCTGCGGTCGCTGCGACAGCTTCAGCCGGCCGGCCTGATCCTGGCGGTGCCCGTGCTGGACCGGCGGGTGATCTCCACCCTGGCTCCCCTGGCGGAACGGCTGGAGGCGTTGGCGGTGGTGGAGGGGCTGGAGGCCGTGGGCAGCTGGTACCGACGCTTCGATCAATTGGACGACGACGATGTGATCCAGCTGTTGGCGCGCCATGGCCTCCAACCTGCCCTCCGCGACGGACCGGCGGCGAGGGCCGGGCGCGGTGCTCACGGTGGGGCGCCCGCCACCGGCAGGGCGGCCATCGCCTGGCAGGCCGCCAACGGCGGGAAGGCCGCCAGCAGGGAGGGGTCGAACTGAACGCCGCTGCGGCGCAGGCCCTGGCAGGCCTTCACCACCCCCACGGCCGTATCGAAGCGCAGCTGCTGCTCCAACAGTCGACTCATCGCCTGGCAGGTCTGGTTCAGGGAGCCGAAGGGCACCACCACGCCGGCACCGCCCCGCATCTCCCAGCTGTTGTTGCCCTGCAATTGCCCGCCATACCAGTAATCCGCCTGGGGATCGGCCCAGCCCCCCACGAAGGCCCGCGGACCCTCGCAGCGCACCTGGCGAGCGCTGAACCCGTATTCGGAAGCCTGACCGAATTCGGTGTTGTATTGGTAGCTGTTGTTATTCCCTCCAAAGGAACGACTTTCGGAACTGTTCAGCTGGGAGTTGGAGGCACTGCCCATGGCACTCGCCTCGGCCCCGGAGCCACTGCTGGCGGCATTGCTGCCGCCTAGGGCCTGGGCCAGGCCAGCGGGGGCGGCCAACGGGCCCAGCAGAGCGAATAGCACTCCGAGCCGCCGAAACCGCCCCATCCCATTGCGCATTTGGTCGGTGAATTGGTCTGCGATTCCGGCCATCTTCCTACCTCAGAACGTGCCGCCGAAGGTGGAGTTCTCGATCGTGCGCTCCTCCACCGTGGTGGTGCCGGTGTAGTGCTCACGCACCAGGGCATCGCGGCTGTTGCGGTCCTCCCCCTCGGCCCGCATCAGGGTGGAAATACTGCCGCCCGTCAGCCGCAGCTCCAGGTCCTTGAAGGTCGGATCCGCATCCAGGCTCAACTTGAGCTCCTGATGGACGTTCTCGCTGCTGGTCTCACCACTCCAGCTGGACCGGGAGCTGCCCTCCTGGTGGAGTTCCCGGAAACCGTCGGTGATCGTTTCCATGGTGCGGCTGTTGAGATCCTTCATCCCCAGGCGAGCCTCCAACCCTCCGGCCTGGCCGGGAGCAGACAGCAGGGGCAGGAACAGGGCCGCCAGCAGGGCGGTCCGCAGGGCGACGGGGGCCGCGAGGGACTCAGCGAAACAGGGCATGACAGCAGCATCCGGGAGGGGTACGGCGGACAGCATGCGGCGCCCGGGAAGCAGGCCAAAACGATGGCGGCGGCATCGCCGCGACGATGGTGTTGGCTGCGGCAGCGACGGTTCAGGAGCGATTCAATGCGCCGCCCGGGGCAACTGCTGCAGAAACCAGTCACGGGCCTGGCGGGCGGCGGCCTGGCCCTGAACCTCCTCGCCCTCTGGGCGGGGTCGGTCCATCGACAGCACGGTCATCTGATGGAGGGCCTGCAGCCGTGCCGCCGCCCAGCTGTTCAACTCCAGAAGATCCACGTCCTCCCCCCCCACCATCAGCAACGTGGGGCTGACGATGCGGGCCAGGGCATCGAAGGCCAGGTCGGGCCGTCCATTCCAGGACACCACCGCCAGCACCGCACCGGGGCGCTCGGCGGCGGCCTGCAACACGGCGGCGGCGCCGCGGCGGACCCCCAGCAGCCCCAGGGGAAGGGAGGCGATCGGCCGATGCTGGCCCAGCCAGTCGATGGCGGCGATCAGCCGGGTGCTGAGGCGGGCGATGTCGGCCGTTTCGCTGGTGCCAACCGGCGGGGCGCCCCGTTCTCCCTCGGTGCTCAACTCCACCAGCAACGTGGCCAGGTCGGCCTCATGGAGGATCCGGGCCAGGAGCGGACCGCAGCCGGGCCGCAGGTCGGCGGCCTCGCCGTCGGCCACCAACACCAGGCCGCGGGCGGCCGCGGGCAAGATCAGGCTGGCCGCGAGATCCACCCCCGCCAGCGGTAGCGCTAGCCGAGCCGTGCCCGTCTCGATCCCACCCATCAATGCCGCGCCTGGACTCTCCGTCTAACGAGCGGAGCACCCCCCGCCGGTCCAGCGTTCGCAACTGCCCCATCGGCAGCGCATCCCTGCGCCACCCCTCGGCCAGGGGCCCTGCCCCGGAACGCCACGCCCCTGGCCTCCGATCCAAGAAGGAGCTATCAGGGAGGGGCCGATGGCTTCCACCCCATGAACAGCCTGCGATTGATCGCCCTGGGTCTGATGATCGGCCTGGCCGCACTGCCAGGCAGCGCCAAGGTGCTGGCCGAAGGCAAGCCAGCCAAGGGCTACTACTGGCAGAAGATCGAAAACAACGCCAAAAAAATCTCCTACATGTGCCGCCTCAAGACGGCGACGGGATCCACCTTGGAAAAGGCCGGCAGCTGCGACAAGGCCGGAGCTGTCCGGCCCCAATAACCCCCTAGCCCCGCAGCGCACAGCCAGGCCCACCCCCGTCAGGCTGGAACCAGAACCAGGGAGGGCAGTGATGGGGCGCATGGACTTGAGGGCTCCCTGGCCGGATCGAAACCGGGCCGGGCAGGCCCTGGCGGTCAAGCTGCCGCACTGCCGCGGCCGCCTCTGGGACACCCGGGTGCTGGGTCTCCCCCACGGCGGCTTGGTAGTGGCGGCGGGGCTGGCGCGGGAGTTGCGGCTGCCGCTGGCGAGCTGGTCGGTGCAGCGGCTGGGCGGCGACGGCGCCAGAACGCGGATGGCCCTGGCCCCCGGCAACGTCGTGGCGCGGGATCGCCCCGAGGCGGGCCAGCGCGCCACCGACCCGGAGGATCTCCAGCTGCTGAACGCTCTGGAGGCGGAGTTGCGGCGGCTCCAGTTCTGCTTCGCCGATGCCCTGCCCCATGACCTCCGGGGCCAGCGGCTGATCGTGGTGGACGAGGGGATCCGTTCCGGGCTGACGATGGCGGCAGCCCTCACCTCCCTAAGGCGCCTCTATCCCGCCTCGATCACGGTGGCGACGCCGATGGCCGATCGCCGCGGACGGAATCTGGTGGCCAACCTGGCCGACGATGTGGTGGTGCTGCGGCCGGTGATCGCGGGGGGGCAACGAAAACGATGGTTCAGGGATTTCACCCAGCCGACCGACTCCGAGCTGATCGAGCTGTTAGCGGGAGCCACGGCCTGAGCATCGGGGCCGGAGACTCGGCAAGGGCGCTGCAAATGCGATGAGTTTTGCCATTTTCGGAGGGGTCTTTCTACATGATCTGAGGGTTGTTAAACAGGTCATCGATGCAAGACGCTCTCGGCGACTATTTACGCAACATTGGTCGCATCCCCCTGCTCACGGCGGCGGAGGAAGTTCACCTGGCCAGCCTGGTGCAGGAATGGCTGGTTCAAACGGAGCCCAGTCGAGCTGTGGAAAGGCGCGGACGCCGAGCCATGCATCGAATGGTCTGCGCAAATCTGCGGTTAGTTGTGATGATCTGCATGCGTCGCAACCGCCATATCATCCATCTCCAGGTGGACGTCCTCGATTTAGTACAAGCTGGAAATCTTGGCCTGATGCGTGCGGTTGAGCGCTTCGATCCAAGCCGCGGTTACCGCTTCTCCACCTACGGCTACTGGTGGATTCGACAGGCGGTTAATCGCTACCTAAGAGAACGCACACAAACGATCAAAGTTCCTGCAGACATTAACGACCTTGCCAAACGTGCCACCGCCATCCGTGCCGCCAATTCCGCCCCTCTAACCAAACAAAATGTAGCCCAAGCCCTGGGGGAAAGCGAAGAACGAATTGACTTCGTATTGGAAGTCAGTCATCGCTGCAATCTGTTGTCCCTGGATCAACGCATTGGCGGCGACGACAACGAATCCAACCTGATCGATGTGATCAGCGATGGCCAAGCCCTCAACCCCGTTGATGACTACGGCTGGCTGCACGACAAGATCAACCTGCTCAATCCCCAGGAGCGGCGGGTGATCCAGTTGCGCTACAACCGCGACCAATCGCTCTCCATGGCCAAGGTGGCGGAAGCCACCGGCCTAAAAAAGGGCCAAGTGCAGTGGATCGAAAAGCAGGCCCTGCTCAAGCTGCGCCGCCAGATCGCCCCCATGCTCAGCCCGGAGTGAGGCCCTTGGGCCTCCGGCGGAGCGATCGTTCGGGGGCGGGTGGTCAGGCCGTGCCCAGCCGCAACTTATTCAGCAGATACATCAGCACGGTGGTGCGCCGGGTCAGGACGTCGCCCACCACATCCAGGCCGGGCCGCAACAGGCAGGTTCCTTGGCGGCCCTGGAGCTGCCGGCGCTCCGGCCGCAGCAGCAGCTCGAACGACCCCTGACGCCCCTCAGCCGCCGGCAAGGTGTCGGCCGAGAGGCTGAGCACCTGGGCCGGCAACACGCCGTATTCCGGCGTGGGACAGGCGGACAGCCGCAGCATGGCCCGCTGCCCGGGACGGATCTGGCTGATGTCGCGGGCCGGCACCTGCAGTTTCACCTCCAGGTGTTGATTGAGCGGCGCCAACACGGCCACCTCCTCCCCGGAGCGAATCACCTGACCGCGGTGGCGCAGGGTGGTGCTCAGCACCGATCCAGCCTGGGGCGATCGGAGCTCGCTGTGGCGCAGCGCCCGTTCCACCTCCTCCAACCGGGTGCGGCGCTCGGCCACCTGCTTGTCGAGTTCATCGGCGGAGGTGTGGGCCTGGCTCACCGACTGGCGCAGCCGGGCCAGCTCGTTCAAGCCCCGGGCCCGCTCCTCGGTCACCGACTGCAGCGCCTTGAGCACCTCCGACTGGCTCACCATCTGGCGAGCCTGTTTCTCATCCACGAGACTGCGGGGCACGGCGCCACTCTCCAGCAGTTGGCGATAGCGGCCCAATTCACTGCGATCGAAGGCGAGGGTGGCCTGGGCCTGGTCCACCCCCCGCCGGGAACTTTCGGTGAGGGCGGTGCTGAGGCTGCCCAGGGCCTGGGCCTGGGCCTCCAGGGAGCGTTGCTCCTCCCGGGCCTGCTGGGCCTGGCGCTGCAGGGTGGCCAATTCGGTCAGCAATTGGATTCGGGTGTCGCGATAGGTGCTGGCATCCAGGCGCGCCAGGAGCTGGCCGGCCACCACCGTCTGATTGGGGCGGAGCAACACCTCAGCCACCGTGCCCCCCAGTTCGCTCTGCACCGAGGTGTTTTCGCCGACGGGACGCACCACGCCACTGGCCCGCACCGTTTCGTTCAGGGGCCACACCACCAGGGCCACACCACTGAGGCTGATCAACACCAACAACGCCTTCCCCAGCTGGGCCGCCCAGGGCCCAGGTCCGGGGAGGAACTCGTCGCCGCCCGGGGCGAGCGGCGGCGGCGGCGGGGCGACGGCCCCCGGCACGGTGATGGCCGCTGGCGGGGCGACGGCCGTGGGCGTGGGGGCAAGGGGAGTGGAACCGACTTGGAGGCTTGAGCTGTCGTCCATCATTCAGGCGGCCTGGAGGTAGGGGGCAACGAGGACGTGATCGCGGAGACCCTGGGGACGGTCCTGCTGCCGCACCCGGCCGTGCTCCATGAACACGATCCAATCGGCCCGCAGGATCACCGCCGGCCGATGGCTGACCATCACGGTGGTCTTGCCCTGGCGCTGGTGCAGCAGCCGATCCATCAGCCGTGCCTCCAACACCGGATCCAGGGCCGAGGTGGATTCATCCAGCAGCAGCACCGGCGGATCACTGGCCAGGGCTCGGGCCAGGGCCAACCGTTGGCGCTGGCCCCCGGAAAGATTGGCGCCGAATTCCCCCAACACCGTGCCGTAGCCATTGGGCAGATCGCGGATGAACTCGTCGGCCAGGGTGAGCTGGCAGAGATTCACCACCTGGTCGAAGCTGAGCCAGGGGTAGGCAAACAGAAAATTGTCGAAGATCGAGCGATTGAGGAAGGTGTCCTCCTGGGGCAGCAGCACCACCTGACGCCGCAGGCAGGCGAGGGAAAGATCCCGACTGCTGAAGGGGCCGTACTCGATTGATCCCTGCTGCAGGGGATAGAGGCCAGCAATTAGCTTGGTGAGGGTGCTCTTGCCACAGCCCGATTCGCCGATCAGCGCCGTGGTCAACCCACCGGGAAGGCGCAGATTGAGGTCATCGAGCAGGGGCAGCCGTCCGGGATGGTGAAAGGTGACCCCCCGGCAGACGATGTCGGCGTCGCCGTTGAGGGTGGCCTCCTGGCGCGGGGCGTTGCCGCTGGCCTCCACCGGATGCTCCAGGGCATCGTTGAGGCGGCGCATCACCACCTGGGAGGTGATCAGCTCCTGGCTGAGGCCACCGATGGCAGCCAGGAACACCAGCACATTGCTGCCCATGCCGTTAAAGGCCAGCAACTGGCCGATGCTCATCTGCTTGGCGAGCACAAAGGAACTGCCGTACCAGAGCAAGCCGATGCTGGTGAGGCTGCCCAGCAGCCCGGTGACCGAGGACAGCTTGAGGTCCAGCAGCCCGACGGTCCAGGAGAGATTGGCGAGGCGGCCGAAATCCCGCTGAAACTGCTGCCAGGCCTGTTCACTGGCCTCGGTGGTTTTGAGCAGGGTGGCGGCCCGGAACACTTCCACCAGGAACCCCTGGTTATCGGCGGATTGCACCACCAATCCCTGGGTGCGCCGATGGAGAGCGGGCAACGCCACCACCTGGACCCCGATCACGAGGCCAAAGCCCACCAACGCCGCCAGGGTGAGGCCACTGCTGTAGGTCCACATCCACAGCAAGGAGACCAGGGCGATGCAGCACTGACCAGGCAGGCCGAGGGCCAGCTGGGCCACGAGCTTATTGATCTGCTGGATATCTTCGAGGCGACTCACCACCTCGCCACTGCGACGACTTTCGAAATAACTGAGCGGTAATTGCAGCAGATGGCGGCCATAGTGCAGGATCATCTGCAACTGCACTTTCTGGCCGAAGTGACCCACCAGGGTTCCCTGCAGCAGTTCCAGCAGGCCCCGCATCACAAACATCATCATGATGCCGAGGGAAAGACTGATCAGCATCTGATCGTCGCCCCGCACCAACACGTCATCGGTGAGGATCTGCATCAGCAGCGGCATCCCCAGGGCCAGAAAGCCGATGGATAAATTCAGGCCAAAAGCCTGCAGCAGTAAACGACGAAATGGCAACACATAACGGCCCAAGGCCAAGAGACCCTGGGCTGATGGGGTGACAGTGTCGCCGGAAAGATCCGGGGGGAAGCGCAGGGGATCAGGGTCGAGCAGCAGCAGCACACCGTCATCCCAACCGGCCAGGAAGGCACTGCGATCCAATCGCACCAGCCCCATGGAGGGATCGGCCACCAGCAGCTGGTTGCCCTGGCGGCCGTGCAGCACCACCCAATGGTTACCGCGCCAGTGACAGATCACCGGCAGGGGAACCTGTTCAAGATGATCGAGCACGGACGGTTCAGCCTTGGCGGGCCGGGCCTGAAAGCCAAGACTGTCGGCCCCACGTTTGAGGCCCAACAGGGTCGTGCCCTGGGCGGAGGTGCCTACCCGTTGGCGCACGAGCGCCAGGGGCAGGCGTTGGCCGTGGGTCTGGCAGATGGTGGCGAGACAGGCGGCACCACAGTCCTCAGCGTCATACTGAAGCACGCAGGGGGGGCGACGACGGGGCCGCAAAACACGACCGAGTCGGCGCAACTGGAGCGAGAAAAAGGTCACCACCACAGGGCTCGCCATGGATTCTGGCTCAGGCCTTCACGCCAGCGAAATTGCCCTGGAGCAGGGTGGCTCGAGCTCCAAAAATAGCAACAGCAGCCCCAGCATTGACCTGGGGAATCACAACGGTTGTGGGACTGACGTTCAAATTAATTGTGGCGAGTTTCCCACCACCTTGAACGACTGCGGATTGAGAATCAGTGAGGGTCTGCATGGGGCGCCAAAAAAAGGGGACTAAACTTCATTGCTGAAGTGATAAAGGCCATGGAGCAATGCACTCCTCCATGGCCAACATAGCCGGAGCGATTAAATCAGTGTGCCGGCGGAACAGGGGAATCAGATTCAACTGTTACGCCGGCACAGTCAATCATCCGAGGATGATGACCGCGGCATTGTTTTCCTGGTTCAGCTCGGCCCGGCCCCTGAAAGCAAGGGCGGCGCCGATGTTGGCCTGGCCGACATCAACCGAGGTGAATTCGATGCTGGTAGAACGACGACGACGACCACCGTTGATCATTTCGGCGCGGGAATCAGCAAGGAGTGCAATCATGGTCATTTGAGGATCTCCATTGGATGGAATTTGATTGGGCGTTTGCCCTCACAAGTTGTAGGGATTCGACTCGGGGGCGTATTGGGCTGCGGCGCTGTTACAGCGAGCCTGCCGCGACCCCATCCCTACCCCAATCAGCGCCGATCCCGATGACCATCGACGCGGCTCATCTCGCCCCGCAGTCCATCGGAGCGCAGCGGGTCGGCCCGGAAGGCCTCGTGCTTCATGGCCATGGGCTGGGCCGGGGCCCGCGCGGGAATATCCAGCCCCATCCGGGTGGCATCCCGCAGGGCCTCTTCCAGGAGAAAGGCACACAGATTGGACAACGACCTCCCCTCCTCCTCGGAACGGGTGAGCAGAGCCTGGTGGACCTGATAGCTCAACGTGATGGAGATGCGTCGCGGCTGGCGTTGCAACACCCTGATCCGATCATTCATTGTCTCATTGCAGTCGGGGAAAGGAGCATCACAGCAGGAACAACAGACGGGCAGCAGGAATGCTTCCCTTCGTCCCCATTGGATGTTCAAAGTATATGAAGACCTTCAACAACGCCACTGGATGATGCGCATCTGCCGCCTTCAGATTCCCACAAATAATTAAAAGGCGATGAAAATAAAAACCGGAAGCCTCTTGAAGCATCACGATTATGGCGCGCAGACGACCCTACCTGCAGCAGACTTGTCCACATTGGCGCAAATTCATTCAGCACAACTCCTAGCAAAGGGTGCAAATACCCAGTCGTACAACGGACAAATTCAATTCGCGTTGAAAGTTTTTTACGCAGGATCGATCGTAAAGCGCACAATGCAAACAGAAACTCAGTTTTCCACCTGCAAAGAGCGGCATACTTGCTTCGTACCGCTGGCGTATCTGCCATTGCGAAGCCAAATTTCCTACCCCACTCAAAAACGCATGGCCCTACAGAAATTGCAAAATGAGCAGCCCCAGCGGGTGATGTCGCGCCATCCCGTTCGGATCAGCGTGACGATTTCCCACGGCCTCTACCAGGAACTGCTGCGCCGCAGTGACCACGAAGGGCGCTCCCTCTCCAACCTCAGTGCCTTTCTGCTAGAAGGCGCCGTCGATGATCTCAACCGTAGTAGCGAGGGGGCATGAACGATCGGGCCACCCCGGAAGCACCGGTGGTGGAAGGGCCCGACGGCCACCGCCTCCACCATCCCCTTGCCAGCCACCTCAGCGCCACGGCCGCCCCCCCGGCCACCCGCCGCGACCTCAGCCGGCTCCTGCCCCTGACGGAGTTTGCGCCGATTGGTCCGGCCGAGGCCTGGTGGTGTCGGCATCGACTGATCCACACCAGCTCCCTGGGGCTGTTCGCCCTGGCCTCCTCCCCCACGACCGCCCGCTTCGATGAGCAACCGATCAGCTGTCTCTACCTCGGTTTTGATGGCCTGCAGCGGATCGATCACGACGGCGCCAGCTGGTTCAGCCGGCCCGGATCCTGCACCTATCTCCCCAATGCCGCCCATCGGCTGCACACCAACCATGCCGCGGGCCTGGTGCTGCGGTTGGATCCCGAGCGCCTGATCACCACCACCCAGGCCATGGCCGGCTGGCGCCAGTGCCCCCCCCAGCTGCGGACGGCCGTGCAACGGCCCAGCCAATGGTTGGCCGGCGATCCCCCCAGCGCCGGCATGCTGGGGGCCCTGCACGGCCTACTTGCCCTCACCGATCAACTGCTCCACGCCGATCCGGCCCTGCTGACTGCCCTCCAGATCGACGATCAGATCTATCGCCTGCTGGGGGCGCTGCTGGTGCCGGAGGCCGTGGCCCCCGACAGCCTGGAGCGGCTGCAGCATCGCCAGCGCCGCGGCCGCGAATCCTTTGAGGCCACCCTCAACTGGGTGCGCACCCATCTCAATGAGCCGATTAGCATGACCGACCTGGAGCGACTCAGCTCCTATTCGCGCCGCGGTCTGCATTACGCCTTTCAGGAACGGTTTGGCTGCAGCCCCATGCGCTGGGTGCGCCAGGAGCGGCTGAGCTGCGCCCTAGCCCGGCTGCAGCGGCCCGAACCCAACGACAGCGTCACCAGCGTGGCCCAGAGCTGCGGCTACCGGCGCGCCGCCAGCTTCAGCCAGGATTTCCAGCGTCGCTTCGGGGTGCGTCCCTCCGAGCTGTTGCGCGAGTCCAAGCGTCCCCGGAACAGCGACGCCCCAGAAGGCGCCCCCGCACGGGACCTAGAGCCACCGTCGCTCAACTGACCGGCACCTCCACCACCGGGGTTTCCGGCTGGGCGATGCGCGGCAGTTCGATGTCCAACATGCCCTCGTGGAAATGGGCGGAGAGGTGGTCGGCATCGACCGCTTCCGGCAAGGTGAAGCTGCGCACGAAGCTGCCATAGGAGCGCTCGATGCGATGGAAGCGGCGGCCATGCTCCTCCTCCTCATGGCGGCGCTGTCCCTCCAGGGTGAGCACCCCGTTCTGAAGCGTCACCTTGACGTCCTCGCGCTTCACGCCAGGCAATTCAGCGCGAATGGTGTAAGAGGAATCCTTTTCACTAATATCCACCCGTGGACACCATTCGCCGTTATTAAACGGCTCCATGCCACGGGCCAAGGGGAGGCCCATCGAACGGCCATAACGCCCGAGCATGTCTTCAATGTCGCGCAGGGGCTCCCAACGAATCAGAGACATAACCAACAAGTCCAGGAACGATTTCAGCCTATGGAGTCGATACGGGAGCAACGGTGGGTGACGCATGACCGTGGCAGTGCCGCTGAGGGGAACGCACGGGGCAAGCCGAGGCCCACAGGCTGGCCAGGTCCATCGCGCCAATTTTGCGAATGACCTCCACCATCTCCCTGCAGTTTCTCAGTGACGCCGACCAGGCCAGCCTCAGCGGTGGCCATGGTCGTGGCCCCAAAGGGCTTCACCACATCGTTGCCTCGACCAATTGCCTGGTTAACCTCAAGCAAGTCTGTGCCATCGGCGATGATCTGATGGCCAAAGCTGAGGACATCAAGGAGATTGCCCTCGACTACACCAAGCTGGCCAAGGCTTACACCTGCTAAGGAAGCGGACCCCCCTGGGGAAACGATGCAGCAGCCCGCCAGTTGGCGGGCTTTTTTGCTGGCCATACCCTGACACAAGAGATTTTCTACATCAAAAGTGCAGCAGATCCGCCATGAAAAAGCGAAAACAGGGACTGAAGGTTCAGGATCACTGCGGCTAAGAAACTGCGGCGCATGAACGATGCCTACAGCGACTACATCAGATCAGTTCGCGCCATTCCGCTGCTAACTCCAGCGGAAGAAATCCATCTCGGCACCCTGGTCCAACGCTGGAAATCAGCCCTGAACAACGATGCGATCCTGGAACGGCGGGGCCGGCGGGCCATGCAGCGGATGATTCGCGCCAATCTGCGCCTGGTTATTTCCATCAGTTTGCGCCATCAACGCCGGATCGCCCATCTGCAGCAGGACGCCATGGATCTGATTCAGGCAGGAAACATCGGCCTGATCCAGGCGGTGCAACGCTTCGACCCCAGCCGCGGCTATCGCTTTTCCACCTACGGCTACTGGTGGATTCAGCAGGCGGTGCAGAACCATCTCCAGGAGCACGGCCACCTGATCCGGGTGCCCAATCCCCTACTGGAATTGGCGGCCCGCGCTAACCAGATGCGGCAACAGGCGAGAACAGCGATGTCCACGGCCGAGCTGGCCGTGGCCCTGGAGGTGCCGCCGCGGCGGTTGGAGCGGGCCCTGGCGGCCCTGCGGGTGCGGCAACTGGTGCCCCTGGATCGGGACTGCGGGCACGATGAGGGGCGCGGCACCCTGCTCGATTGGATCAGCGACGGCCGCGAACCGCTGCTGCCGGAGGACTACCGGTGGTTACACGCCCAACTGGAGCAGCTCTCGAGACTGGAGCGGCAAATCCTCGATTTACGCTATTTCCAGGAACAGAAAAGCTCCCTCGCCGACGTGTCCCGCGAAACAGGGCTGAGCCAATACAAAGTTCAACGGCATGAACAGCGCGCCCTCGCCAAGTTGCGGCAGCGCGTGGATGCAACAGATCGGCGGCATTGACGATGCAGTACTGATGTTAACCCATAAATATTTCACTAAATACATATAGCTTCAAACCGCTGCCCCCGTCCCCCTCCGTCCCATGGCGCCCATGATCTGTTTCGAAAGCGATGCGGCCCAGTTCATCAGTTCCCAACTGATGGGATTACGCGACAGTTCCCTGCAGGGCCGCCGCATTGTGATCCTCGGACTCACCCCCCTGCGCCATCGGGACCCCCTGCAATCCGCCGCCGGGCTGGACCTCTGCCGAGACCTACTGGGCCAGGGGGCCCGGTTGGTGATCCTCGACCGTCCCCAGAACCTGGTGGTGCTCACCAGCCTGCTGGCCATGAGCAATCAAAGCGGCGGCATCCCCGGCAGCTGTGAGCTGGAAAGTGATGTGACCTGCGCCTTCCGCAATGCTGCGGCGGTGGTGCTGCTGCCGGGCTTTCGCCAGAGCCGCCCCCTCGCCTGGCGCGCCCTGGCCTGCAGCATGCAGTCGCCCGGATGGGTGTTCGACCTCCGCCCCGATGGCGACCTCAGCCGCGCCGCGGCCTGCGGCCTGCAGACCTGGCAGCTGGGACGGAGCGAGCGGCGCTGACAGCTGGAGGGACCTCAATCCTGGGCCCCCCAGTGGCGATAGAACCAACGCTTGGCCAGTTCGGCGCTCATCACGTAGGCCAGCAGCACCAGGGCCAGTAACACCAGAAACAGGGGCGGCAGCGGCACCAGGCCGAACAGGTGACCCAGGGGGGTCCAGGGCAGCAGCAGGGTGGCCACGAGCACGGTGGCGGTGGCCACGATCAAGCCGCTGGAGGGGCGGCTGCGCAGCAAGGGGCCCCGGGTGCGGATCACCAAGACGATCGCCGCCGCCGACACCACCGATTCCAGGCACCAACCGGTGCGGAACTGGGCAGGATTGGCCTTCAGCACGCCCAGCAGGATCACGAAGGTGAGCCCGTCATAGAACGAACTCACCAGCCCGAAGGTCACCATGAACCGACGAATGAAGGGAATGCTCCAGCGATGGGGCCTGGCGATCCAATCGGCATCCACGCGATCGCCGGCAATCGTCATCTCCGGCAAGTCGGTGAGCAGATTAGTGAGCAGAATCTGCTTAGGAAGAAGGGGCAGAAAGGGCAACAGCAACGACGCCACCGCCATGCTCAGCATGTTGCCGAAATTGGCACTGGTGGCCATGAACACGTATTTAAGAGTGTTGGCAAAGGTGCGACGGCCCTCGCGGATGCCCGCCAGCAATACCCCCAGATCGGCATCCAGCAGCACGATGTCCGCCGCCTGCCGGGCCACATCCACCGCCCCCTGCACCGATAGCCCCACATCGGCGGCATGGAGGGCCGGCGCGTCGTTGATGCCATCGCCGAGGTAGCCCACCCCATGGCCGGCCCGCTGCAGGGCCCGGATCAGGCGCTCCTTCTGGCGCGGTTCGATCTCGGCGAACACATCCCGCTCCCGGGCCAACACCGGCAAGGCGTCATCGCTGAGATGGTCGAGGCTGGCGCCGGTGAGCGGTTCGGGCCGGGCCAGACCCGCCTCCCGAGCCACCCGTTCCGCCACCCTGGCGTTATCGCCGGTGATGATCTTGAGGCGCACGCCGAGCCGGGCCAGGTCGGCCACGGTGGCGGCCACCCCGGGCTTGATCGGATCACTGAGGCCCACCAACCCCACCAGGGTGAGGCCCGCCTCATCGGCCCGGCCCACCGCCCGCGGCAGCCGCTCCCCCTCCGGCGGCCAGCGCCGCATCGCCACCGCCAGCACCCGCTCGCCGGCGTCACTCCATTCGGCAAAGAGGGCCTCCAGGACGGGCCGGGCCACGGCGAGGGGCAGCAGGCTGCCGTCCGGCGCTTCCGCCCAGTCGCACACCTCCAGCACCTTGGCGAACGCCCCCTTGGTGATCAGCACCGGCTCGCCATCGCGGCGGGCCAGCACACTCAGGCGCTTGCGCAGGAAATCGAACGGCAATTCGTCGAGCTTGCTCCAGCGGTCGATCGCCGGGGGGGGCAGGGTGGCTGGCACTTCGTGCGCCTGGGGATCGCCCAACCCGCCCAACCCCCGGGCAATGGCCCCATCCAGCGGATTGCTGAAGCCACTGGCAAAGCCGGCGTTCACCTGGGCCAGCTCCAGCACCCGGGCACTGGGCCGGCCATCGAGGCCACAACAGCGCCGCAGCTGGGGCTCCCCCTCGGTGAGGGTGCCGGTTTTATCGGAACAGAGGATGGTCATGCTGCCGAAGTTCTCGATCGCCGCCAGCCGCTTCACGATCACCTTCTGGGCGGCCATGCGGCGGGCGCCCCGGGCCAGGTTGACGCTGATGATCGCCGGCAGCAGCTGGGGCGTCAGCCCCACCCCCAGGGCCAGGGCAAACAGGAACGAGTCCGCCACCGGCCGCTGCAGCACCACATTGCCGGCGAAGATCGCCAGCACCAGCAGCAGGGTCACCTCCAGCAGCAGGGCGCCGAACTGGCGTACCCCACGCTCGAATTCCGTTTCGGGGCTGCGCTGCCGCAACCGCTCGGCGATCGCCCCGAAGGCGGTGTCCCGCCCGGTGGCCACCACCAGCGCCCGACCGCTGCCGCTCACCACATGGGTGCCGAAGAACAGGACGTTGCGGCGCTCCGCCAGTGGTGCGGCGGCGGGCACCGCCACCAGATGCTTGCTCACGGGAAAGCTTTCGCCGGTGAGGGCCGCCTCATCCACGCTCAGATCCCGTTCCTCCAGCAGCCGGCAGTCGGCGGGAATCGCCGCGCCAGCCTCCAGCACCAGCAGATCTCCGGGCACCACCTGGTCGTGGGGGATGGTGCACGGCTGGCCGTCGCGGCAGACGCGCACCGTGCTGGCCACGGTGCGCAGCAACTGCTCCACCACCCGGCTGGCGCCGTGTTCCTGCCAGAACCCCAGCAGGCCGCTGATCAGCACAATCGCCAGGATGATCAAGCCGTCGGT
>Ga0114976_10000220_pt1 | contig 34502 bp, 52 predicted proteins | sample S_130805_EF_Meta_FD_87319 | JGI IMG/M metagenome (GOLD analysis project Ga0114976, IMG submission 87319) | Freshwater microbial communities from Lake Simoncouche, Canada to study carbon cycling - S_130805_EF_MetaG | ecosystem: Environmental > Aquatic > Freshwater > Lake | place: Lake... | reverse complement strand
ATCGGTTGAAAACTGGTAATTGGATATTGTCCCACCGCCATTTGTACCCGCAGTAAAAGCAACACTCAACTGAGAAGCGCCGGATGTAATTCCGGTTATTGTTGGGGCGCCAGGAGTCGTTCTTGGCGTGGCAGACACAAAATCGGATTGCGTTCCAGAACCGGCTTCGTTAACTGCGCGTATCCGAACCGTATACGTAACACCGTTTGTAAGGCCGGTTATGACAATTGGGGATGTTGTCGCTGATGGCGACCGAGTAGTCCAAGTTGTTCCGTTATCGGTTGAAAACTGGTAATTGGATATTGTCCCACCGCCATTTGTACCCGCAGTAAAAGCAACACTCAACTGAGAAGCGCCGGATGTAATTCCGGTTATTGTTGGGGCGCCAGGAGGTGACGCGGCCGCTATTGGAATTGCCGAAATCATAACCCAATCGCTAGTACCGTTTGTATTTTTAGAACGAACTCTAAAGTTATAATTAGAATTAATAGTGAGAGAAGAAATATAAATTTGCTTCATTGATACATAATATCCAGTTTGGTACCCAAACAAAGCAGTATCGGAATTAGACACATCGGTTATTGCTGGCGAAGAAATTGAAGTCCACGGTGTAACACTAGCGAGCTTATATTCGACATCGTACCCCGTAAGTGGACTTCCATTATCACTTGGTACTATCCAACCGAGTCGAACGGTAGCATTGCCAGCACTATTGCCAACAAGACCAGCAAGTCCACTGACTGAGTAAGGAAACCCAGAAGGCGCCGTTATTGTTCGGTTACCAAGTACCCAAAGAGAAAGACCACGCCAAGCACTACCCGCGCTTTCTACATAAAAGCGAAGTTCAGTATTTTCCGCTATTGTCGTAGCGTTTAAAACGCCGGCCGTAGAACTACCATTCAAAGATGAAAGCTCATTCACTGCGATTATTGGCTTTGTAGAGAATATAGACGTCCAAGTCCCAGCATCCAAACGACGTATATCAATTGCCGCCGGGGTAGTGGCATCCGTCACCGAAGCAAAAAGCTGAATTGATGATAAAGAAAATGTATAGGGGGTTCTAAAAGAATATATTGCTGTTGATCCCGATACTGTTGGTGCGCTTGACGAGGGGGAAAGCTGCACTCCAAACGTTATTGGAAAAGAAGATAGTGGGACGAAGCTTCCGGAAGAAGACCCCGTCGAAGCTATTGTGATGTCAATTTCAGAATTGACACTGTCGTCGCTTACTGTCAATGAGGTGTTATTACCGGCAATAAAATTAAGCGTACTACGAGACCCGACGGTCACGTTGTTACTTTTGATCGTAAGAGTTCCGGAGCCACTACCAGCAGGACCCTGAGGCCCTTGAGCCCCCGTAGCGCCGTCATCTCCAACAATAGAGTTAATTAATGTAGTCCACGTCGTCGCGGCTGTTTTTTGAAGAACTTTACCCGAGATTATGTTAAGGAATAAGTCGCCTATAATACTTGGACTACCGTCAGATCGTACTGTGCCGGAACCAGGGTCTGAAGTTCCAGTAATCCAAGTTGCGCCAATGCCAGAACCAGTACTAAAATTCAACGTTGTTGGATTTTGTCCACTTATTCGATTTAAAGTTAAAATCCCATTAGAGAAGCTGGCAGATGAGTACGCAAGTTGTGCTGCTGCTTTTGTAAGTGATTGAATCGTTGTCATAGTTTTCCTTACTACTAGCTAGAAATCTGAAACGTCGTAGCATCGATCACGCTAACAGACGGACTATTAATTTCAAACGTAATTGCGTCTATCATGTAAACTGTCGAATCAGGCCCAATTGCCGTCCAAGTTCCATCACCATTGTCGACAATACTAAGCATTGACGTTAAATTTTGTAAAGCAGATATTGTTGGTAGCTGTGAATTTGAAGTTGAGGTACCATAAAGTATATTTTCTATGGCGGCTACCACATCAGGCGGCGTTTTTGTTGAGTCTATAGTTAGGTGCGAAGTTGGTCTATATCCCGTTACGTTTTTTGGACGGGACGAGATTTGCCATTCAAATTCTATTATTTCAGGCGAGTCAGTTCTCGAGCCGTAAGTAATATCTGAGGGAACGGCGGTCAAATCATATAATATATGAATTTTGTAACCGAGATCTTCATTCAGATCGTTACCTATTTGAGTCCTATAACTTAATCCAAATCGTTTATGTCGTTGATTGTCGATTTGAATGTTATTATCGATGGTTAAAATACCTTCGTATTCTAAAAATTGATCAGGATACGTATAGGCAGTGAGCGTTGCCGCGTACTCCTTTGGTGTAACATAATCATAATGTTTAAGACCATCGTAATATAGTCCTATTATTTCTTGGCCTACTTTCTCTTCACTTACAGACAAAAGCCCATTCCAAGCGACACCTAAAGAAGTATCTAAATACAAAACGCCACGATCAAGACCGGTTTCAAATCTTCGCGTGCCCGCATTATTCCATGAAAGAATTGGCATTTCTACCCCCTATCCAGAAGTTCCGAGTTGTTTTTTGCGGGATTCGTTAATCTCGCGATTTCTTTGCGCAGCGGCGTGCTTTGACATTTTGTCTGGTTTTGCATTCTTCATGTTGCAAATCCTAATTAATGCAAAAAGTCGATTAAGATGCCACGTCTGACATTCAAATGGTATGTTAAAGGCAATCATCCAATAGTAAATAAGCTCTGATGTAATTACCTCACTACGCCCGCCTTGCCTTTTTATTTCCGAAAAGAAAGTAGCCGATTGTTTTGAATCGATGTAGTTGTTTATTTCGGAGATGTGTGCTTGCGTAAGTTTTTCTAAGACTCCAGTGGGATAGTTTTCGTCGACAATCATTGCTTCAATATATGCAACTATTTCAGCGACGCTTTTATCTTGCTTCCCCAAAAAAGATTTCTCAAATTTTGACTCCCATTTTGACAGAGAGACCAGAGAATGCTCTAAGTTTAAGATTACAGTTTCATTATCATCTCTTTTAAAAGATTCTGTGGATTCGTCCCACAGTTCTTGACCTTCGATAACAAGTTTTAGCATTCTCTGGTCTCTTTCTGTCTAATTTAGAATCAGGTACGGTTGAACGTCCAAGACGTCTGAGCCAACGGCGCAATATTGTGTGTTCCGGCAAGCGTCGGAAGTGCCTGAATAACCACGCTTTGGGTGGCTGCCGGAATCTGAGTACCCGATGTAGCGCCTGCAGAAACAGTAACGCCACTGACTGCTGCGTTTGTAAGCACCCAACGAACACCAGTAAGCGCAGTGATAGTAACCACGCCGGTAGCCGCGACAAACGTCGGAGCTGCGGCAGCAAGCGCCTGGGAAGTAATGGTGGTGACGCTGCCACTAAACATCGACACAACTTCATCAGGAAGCGGAAGGCGCGCATTAGAACCGGCGGTGCCATAAAGCGCATTGGTTAAGGACAGCAGGTTTGCGGCGCTAACCCTGCGAGAATCAATAGTAATGATAGATGTTGGCTTCTGGCCGGTGACATTAACCGGAGTCGACATGAGCTCCCAGCTAAATGTAATCGGCTCCGGCGAATCGCTGACGGTGGTATACGCCTTTTCAGTCGGGCTAGCCTTAAGGCCGTAGACAAGGTGGTACTTAAACGCTAAATCGTCATTGACGTCGTTACCAAGCTTGGTTCGGTACGAAAGACCGAAGGTTTTGCGCGGCTGCTGGCCGATCTGAACCCCAGAGTTCTGTGTGACGATTCCGTCGAACTGGTTGAACTCGTCGGGGTAGGTATAGGCTTCCAGCGATGCGCTAAATTCCTCAACCGAATACAGGTTCAGGTACTTGATGTTGTCAGCATACTGCGCATTTGCTTCTGCACCGCTAGGCGACTCGGTGACGGACACAAGACCGTTCCAAGGAACACCGGCAGTGATGCCGTAGTCGCCGCTGCTATTGGGGATGTAGAGGACGCCCTGATCGACGCCTGTTTCATACAAACGTTCGCCAACATTGTCCCATGTAAGTACTGGCATTTTATTTCTCCTTAGAAGAAAAGATTGAACACGTCATGGTTTAATTTATCTGCCGTATAAAATCGATCATAAGAGCAAAGCGGAAGCAATGCTATTTTTTCTGGAATCAAACTGTCCGGATTTGAATCAATCACAGTTACCTGATACCGAATTCGACGATTATACGGTTTATTTCCAGCATGCGTCAGATCGTCATCATCTCGACGATAGACTATTGCGGGATATTGCATTTGTATACTTGGGGGCGGTTGGAAATATACATTATTTGACCCCAGAATAGTTTTAAGCAAGGCTTGGAGGGATGTACGTTGGGCCATTATAAACGCTTCCTAACCGAAGTATAAGACGAGGTGGCTGAACTTCAACATTGTCTACAGTCCATTTAACGTCATTCCATACGACATACTTTATTTTAGAAAAGTGTTTTGCAGCGTGCTGATCGACAAGAATGCTTATTGTATTACTTACTGTTATGTCCGAATTAAGATGTTCGTTGTCGCCACTTTTACGCGAAGCACGGGTAACGTCACCAAAATATAAATACTCTGTGATGACGTCAACCCATATTCCGGAGTTTGCTGGACTTTCTATGGTTTCGCCATAACCAACTGCACCATAAAATCTTGCCATAAAAACTCCTTGTGCTTATCAGTTACGAGTGAATGCCCAGAAGTCCTCAGCCGAGGTGTTGAACTCATACGAGGCGCTCGACGGGACTGCAACCACGTAAGTTGTAGCGCCAGCGGCAATCGCTGTCTGTGCGCCAGCCGACAAAGTTGCACCCGCGGTAACCACGCCATCAACCGAGTTGTACGTTGCGGCTTTGTACGTGACGCCAGTGACCGTCGGGATGGTAACAACACCAGTCGAAGCATTGAACGTCGGCTTAGTCGGGCTGACCAGAGTAACCGAAGCGGAAACCTTCTTGACGACGAGAGCCGACTTGAGCTTTGTCAGTGCGCCGCACATGCGAGTCTCAATGAGGTACTTCTGCTGGTTGTAGTCAATGTCGAAGTCCTCGAACATGCTAACTTCGCCGCCGCGAGTTGCGCCCATGGTGTAGTCCACCGGGTTGACGATGATCGCAACGATCGACGCGTCGTCCTCAAGGATCTCGCAACCAATGATTGCCGAGACGCGAAGCTCAGCGGCCAGCTGGTTGATGTCAGCGTAGATACGACGGCCGGTTGTGTCCTTAAGCAGCAAGAACCGCGAGATGTAGGTTTCGCTCATGTAGGCGTTGGGAAGACCGGTGCCCTTGTAGAAGCGACGAGCCGAAATAATCGCGTCGACGACTTCCGACATCGACGAACCGGCATCATCAATGTTGACATTGACCGTGGTCGTGAACATTTCGCTATCTTTGGCGATCGGGCGAATGTTCGTCTCGCTGATCTTGTCGCTGTCAGCCACATCGCGACCGTCACCAACAAGCGCCGCACGGGCGATCTCCTCGTCAAGCATGATGCGCATCTCAGCCTTCAGCCAAGCAACGACGTCGAAATCTGTGATCTCGATCATATCGTCGCGCTCAAGCTTCTGCTTCTTATAGATTGTGGTAGGGGTGGTAACGCGCTTACCGATCGAGAAGAACTCTTCCTTCTTGAAGCTGGACTTAATGTAGCCCTTGGCGCGAGCCTGATCAAAGGTGAGATCTGCCGACAGCGTGCGAATCCGGCTAAACGGCGTCTTGTTGGTGCCGTTCAGGAAGTTTGTCACCCACTCAGTGCGACGCTTGTTCCATTCAGGCTGGCTAAGAACGTTCTTAGCGTCCGGGAAAAGGACATCCACGTCAGTGATGCCGTGCACCAAGCCGTAATCGTAAATTGCCTCTTTGAACGAACCGCGCTTCTTGGCGTCGTCAAGAACGCTCTTAACGTCCGCGTGACTGACCACGTGCTTGTTTGTGCTTTCGCTCTGATCGAAGACGTTGTGGGACATTGTGATTCCTTCCTTAATTTCGTTAAGTGTTGCTTTAATTTCTTCAGTATTAATTGCGCTCTGCGCCATTGTGGATGCGTCTTCAAGAGCCGTCTGCACCATGTAAGCGACGACGTCTTTCTGCTCCTGCGTCATCGAATCATAGACATCCTGAACCGTAAGTTCGCTATTTGTGTCGGTCATTTTAGAATCGCCTTTGTTCATTGTATCTTCTGAATGAAAGAGCTCAATATCAAGCCCTGTGTAAATAATTGCTTCGTCTTCGACGATGTCATTACTACCATCGCTATGCCGAATGTTAATAGTGTCGATGAGTGCGCCGGGATTTGCGCCCGAAAACACTAAACTGACTTCACGAATCATCCCGTGAAGAACTCGACCGCCACGTTCAATTAACTGGTTAGCCCATATCGAGAGAGCTTTAATGTCGCGATGGTGAACTAATTTTTTGGCATGATCAGCGGGCTGAGTATCGTTAAAATATGCGTAAGCATATACACCATCTTCACGGTTTTCTAAAACCGCATGGCCTAAGACGTTGCTCGGAGTGTTGTGACCATGCTGCCACACCAGAGGAACTGTAACTCGGTCTTGATGTTTGAATGCATCCGGCATAATTGTTCTGCCATCGCTGCACTTCAATCCCGCTTTTGTTGCATATCCACCAAAATCTGCTTCCATTTTGACCTTCCTTTCTTAAATCTAGTTTTAGTCAAAAGAATTACTGAGTTGGTTGCGCCAATTCATTTGAAGTTGGCTGGGGCATGTTGCTATTAAGAAGTTTATCTGCTTTTGGATCATTGTGTGGCATAAACCCAAGGAACCCTCGAATTTCATTACTTGTTAAGATTTCGTTTCGAGAGAATTTGTCTGCGATTTCCGCAAGATCAGAAACAGGAACAAGCTTAAACGGATCTCGGAAGTATTTGATTCTTTCTCCCTTTTTAACCCGTTCAATGCCAATAAATGATCGTTGCACTGCTTGTGTAATTGCATCTAAAATTGGCTCAATAGTGCGATTAAAGTAGGCGACCATTACTTTTTCGTCGGCGGTTCCATTCATAACTTCCGGCGTTAACCCTAATTGACTAAACAACTGATTTGTTAAATACTCAATTTGTTTAAGCAGATTGTTTTCTGCAGGTCGGTTAAGTTGGGTAATCTTCTCGGTTCCGTCTGTGTAGGCAATACCGTATTGACTTCCACGCAACTGAAACTCAATTTCTTGTCGTCTCTTTTCGGCTTGCTGCTGACGGGCCTCAGACTTGATGACGTAAGGGAGCTGAATGATCAAATCAAGTTTGCCCGATCCAGTTGCTTCGTCTACCGAATCAAGAAGTGCAAGCTTTCGGACAAGTCGCTGAAGAGTAGAGTTAGTCTCATTCATTACTGAGTAGAACGGGTTCTCGACTACAGCAACTGCTCTTTTTGCTAGAATTATTTCTTGACGAACGCCTTTGATCTCGTTATAGATACTTACTTTAACATGCTGCGGATACCAGTCCACAATGTGACCAATTCGCAGCTGAAAAACATCATAACTTTTCGATAAACTTGGATCTTCGCTTGTTTCGATCGGGACGATTGCCATGACGCCTTTGTCGAATAAGGTTAACGCCGCGTCTTGAATAAACTGTCTTGGGCCTTGGTCGATGTTTGGTTCAAATGTTAAACAATCATTTAGCGAAGATTCTGCCTCGTTTAAATATCGCTTAAAACCATCAACTACAACATGACGAACATCAACGCCCGCGACATCAATACTTAGCCTAGTATATATAGAGGAAATTAGCGATCTATCGTTGTACAACATCAAACGCGGTTTATCCGGTCGAACATACGAGCTTGGGCCTAGGTTGGGAAACTGATCATCCCCATCTTGTTCGTATTTTATAAATGCGTTTAGTGCGTTTAATAAACGTGTTTTAATCGGCAAAATATACCTCCTTTCTATTTGTTAGCTTTGACTTTAGATGTCGGCAAGCTTTTTAGCCCCATGAACTTTCAATGCACTGTTAACCGAAGCAGTACCAAGCACAACAGCGGTAACGATAAACTTTTTATTTAAGCGTGCTTTTTTTGCAACGCCACTTGCTATAATATTTGTAGCGATGAATGCGGCGCCGGTGGCAACACGCCGTTGAACTCGGTTGTTTCTTGCTGTAACATCATATAGCTGCTTTTTTCGTTCGGCTCTCGACGGGGGCCCAGAGGCTTTTCGTCGCCCCCACTTCATGCCGGGAACACCAAAATGTGCAAGAACTCTATCAACCGGATCATCCAGTTTATAGTCAGCCCAGCTTATACCTTCGATATTATGGTGTTTAAAAAATTCATCAATTTCGTTATCGTTTAGTCCCTGTGTCTCAAGGTAAACCCCAACTGCGTTAAGGTCCATAACGTTCTCCTGTTCTAAAGTTTAAAGTCAGGAATATACGCCGATTTGATGCAAGTTTGTTCCGTCATAGAAAAACATTGCCACACCATTGGCAGAAAGCGTGATCTCTGCCGAGGCAGGGGCAGCCCCTCCGAGAAGGATGTTTACTGCACCAGCACCATTAAAGTTAATAGATGGCGATGCCGCCGTATTACCCAAGGTAAAACTGACTGCAATCAACGAGTTTGCAGGGGGCGCAGAGGTGGTCGTGGTTTTAGCGGCCGTTGCTGCTGCAGTTGCGGTTGTCACGGCAATAACGCCTGGCGTTATCTGCTGGCCAGATGGCGTGAAAAATGCACAGTCCTCGGCAATTAAGCTCGGGATGAGGCTTTTCTGACCCGTAACAATAATCTGTTTTGTAACTTTGTTTCCAGCCATTTTCGTATCCTTTCAAAATTGGCATCAATCAAATGCTTCTTTGTTTGCTTTGTATGCGACGTAAGCATCCATTAATGCGGATACATTGTCGATCTTTTCTTCTTTTCTTTTTTTAAATAATTTGCGATTACCATTTGTGTCCTCGAGAGTTACGGCATTACCCATAGCAAAACCCATTAACTCTTGATCAAATATAAGCATTCTTTGTTCGCTTAAAATTTTTAATTCACCGAGGGGTACTGATTCTGTTTTTGCGCCTTGAATTACTTTTTCGATCCCATATGGGCCATTTTCTGCTTCCCATCGAGTAACGAACTCTTTTGCGTTGTACGGATCGAAGCCAAAGCACCTTACGTCATACTCGCATCTTTGAATAAACATGTCGAGGTCATCGTATACTTGCATCATGTCTAACACGGTGCCGTCAAGTACATGGAGACTATCTTCTGCAATAAAAGTTTCGTATTTTGCTCGCATTGCTGCTTGGAGTTGCATTAGCGTTAAAGAAGAAATATAACTTCGAGTTTTTATACCGAAGCTTCCATCAGAAAGAGGAAATAAAAATGTGAACGCACAGAAATCGTCCCCTTGCGAAAGGTCTGCGCCAAGAGAACATGGAAGTCTCCAGAATTCACGCATTCGGTGGGGTATTGTTTCTTCGTAAGTAAAGAAATATGTATACCCTTCCATCGGAATACCAAATCGCTTAGCCAAAATATCATTTCTAGAGGCCGGAGCTTTTTCAGCTCTCTCAACATCAAGTTGATACGTCTCATAACTGACGGTTTGGCCAATATTTGGCTGAGCTTTAATCCACATCTCTGGGTTCGCTACCTCTTCCACATCATCCAACTTGTAGTGCCAAATTGAAATATGTGGCGCTTGATAATCGCCTTTTAAGATAGTGGCAAGCTCCATTTTGATTGTGTCTCCGGAACCATTTCGAACGGTTCCTTCTGAACTAATGGCAACAATCACGTAGTCATCAAGTTTTGAGGCGCCTTGTTCTATTGCACCAACGACATCCTCTCGAATATCCCCAGAAAGCCATTCGTCAATTGTGGAGACTCTTGGTCGAAGGCCTTGAAGTTTTGTAATTGCCATTGGTCGAACTTCTAATAGCGAACCAGTTAAAAAGTTTTCGATGCCCTTTTTTGTTGCCGCTAATTTGGTTCGATCTGCTCTTGATCCCGTGGTATTCTGAAGTGATCCTTCTGTTAGAAACTTAAATAAAGGCCCTCGAGACCTAGTTATCGCAGTCCTAAACGGAGACATTACTTCATCTGCCTGTTTCATTGTTGGGGCGGTCGTTATTTGGTGCGTTGTCGCTGTGACTACATTCAAAAAGTAACTTTGTACACACATTGCATACATAGACTTTGCGGCACCTCGCGCAACAATCAGGTATTGCTTTTTTGTTAGTCTAGTCTTTACGTACTTTTTCACGTACGAACCTCGACGACCGTCTGGTCCGGGTGTATATACGCTTCTCTCAACGTAGTAATACCAGCCTAAAAGCTGTTCTGCCCAAAGTTTAAATGAATCCAAAAGGAGAAGGTTGCTACCATCCGTCAAGGTAAGTTCTTTTTCGCAGTATCGAACGAACCCCTCGACAATTGTGCCGTCATAATATATGTTTGGGTTGGCGATGAGATCGTCAATGCGATTCATTTCCAAAGAAACTTCGCGGTTTACCGGAATTTCTCCAGATAAAACTTTTTGTCGAAACTCAAAGTAATATTTTGGTACCGCGGTGTTTGACATTTCCAAGGTGGCAACCCTCCCTCCTAATTATTTTTTCGGAAACATATCGGCAACTACTTTTTCGTTAAATTTCTTCTCGATTAGCTTTTTCGCAGCAAATACGGTAGCTTTAGTACCAACGGTCTCTACTGAACTTTTGCCGATTTTTGTAAGAACGTCGTTTATGTGTTTTGCACCGGAACTTACTTGACGTTTATTCAGTTCATTGTACCGTTTTTCGGTTTCTAACCTTTTAATTCGAGCGTTAAGTTCCTCGTCAGTTAGACGATTTCCTTTTTCTTTAAATTTAGTTCTACCCTTGTTGTCTTTAACCGATCGTCCCAAGGCAAGTTGTTTTTGCGTGCGTCGAACACCCCATTGCTGACCTTTAACGCCGTAATGGGCTAAATATTCGTCTATTTGTTCTTTTGTTATATCATGCTTTACTTCAGAAATATTGGAAAGCATTTTACTCACCCACTTTCTCCCTGGATCTCCACCCCATGCTGCCCATGCAACACGACCGGCAGAAGGATAACCTTTTTCGTCGGCCCCCCAGCCCTTGCCTTGCTTATCTACCTCATGCCTTGCAAAGTAAGACGACATCCGTCGCATTGTATCTACAGATATCGAACGACCTGACGCAAGATCTCGCGCTCGTGCTCGGCCTACTCCAGTAAAACCAGAACCTGCGAATCCTTCTGAAATCCACTTTAATGCTCGTTTGGCTTCATCGCGAACTTCTTGCGGTGGTTCAAAAGAATCTTTTGTGCTCATGCTATTGACTCTTCTCGAAATTGATTTAAACGCCACTCATGCTCGGCAATTTGTTCTTTCATGGCGTTTAGATGAAAGGAAGTGACGGGAGGATCAAACAAATAACGAACTTTTAAATAAACATAAGTTTTACACATGCTCACAAGTTTTGTATTATTTGCAATAAAATCCTCCCATTTTGAGTCATCGTCTTCAATTGCAAATCCAGAAGAAGAACCAACGCCAAGCTGAGTAATTGTTGCAAAAGCAGAATTGATATGAGTGATTATGTCCAAATCAAATGCTGTATAATCCGAGGCAACGCCCAAAATCTTTTTTGTACTAGTTAAAATGCTTGTTTCCATAAGGGCATACCCTCCAACTTTTTTGTTAGATTAAAGTTTTAAGTAGCGCTAAGGTGTCTTGCGTTACTGAAATGGCATTATCAAAATTTACAACCAAATCGATATCGCCTCGAGCAAATGCTGAGTCTCTGTTGGTTTGAAGGTTTTGAAGTCTGTTGTTGGTAAGCTGGATAATCTCTTCGATTGTCATTAGAAGCCTTTCAACAGTACGTACCCGGCAGTAACACCAACGCCAGCAGTAGAAACGATGGCCCTTAAAAGACCAGTGTGTACGTTTGTTACTGTGGCTTGTACTGTGCTGCTCGCAACGGCGGTTAATGGAGAACCAATGTTATACCAAGATGCACCGTTATCATCAGAACCCTGAAGTTGTAATGCCGGAGCTGTTGTTGTAATTGCACCAACGTTAATCATGAGCTGTACGTTGCGGCAGTTAGCAACACCAAGCGCGGTGCTAACTAAGCTTGGTGTTGTGCTGTTTAGTGTTGTAAGCACGATTGACCGATCAATTAACTGACGAACATGATCGGTGCCGTCGCTAATCTGCAAGCGGTTTATGGCACGAGTAATGCTAGGGGTACCGCCGGCGACAGTTTGAACGTAGCGAATTCGGTTGCCATTAAATGCCAGACGCGGGCTACGGTACATGCCGTTTGCACTAATCCGAGGGAACGAATAAACTTTATACCAGTTAGTACCAGTGTCGTCTGACTCTTCAATGTCAACGTCTAAGGTTGGAGTCCCAGACACCGCTGTGACCGGAATGTTAATCTCGTACGACAGCCCAAACGTTGGCGTAAATGCCGCAGTAGTGGTTGAGGTCGTGATGGCTGCCGAAACGACATCGTTAATAAGACTTGGGATACCAAGGTTTGCGGACGTGATTGACGAAACGGTCGCAAGAGTTTGCGCAGAGGCAATGGAGGCAGTTACAGCAAGGTTAGCTGCAGTCGGGTTTAGTGCTTGAACTTGCGTGAGAGCAAGTGCAGACTGGCTAAAGACACTAACTGCCTGAACAGTACCGCCAACAAACGCGGTCGAAATTCTACAACGAACATACCTAGCGGTAATGGGCGCAATAAAAAGTCGCGTGGTGCTTGCTGCAATAGTTACTGCAGCAAGAAGGCTACTACTTGCGACGACCGAAGGCTCTTGCGCCGGAAGAGTGCTGCCCGATGCCGCCAGAGTAGTATCATTCGTTTGTTCAAATATTACTGCACCGGCACTAATACCAGCGCTAGCAATAATCTGAATGGCTACAGCGTGAAAGTTTGCTGCGTCATACCAGCCAGACACAGTGCCGGTTAGCAAATCGGTGTTAATTGCCGACTGAGTTGCCGGGCCAGTAACAGTGACGTCATTTGGGGCGGTGACGGCAACAGAGGCAGAGGGTGCCGCAGGACCAAGTGCAGCCGGTAACTTTGCGCTCATTGAGTCAACCGACGTCTTCGTCTGACTAGTGTTTGTCGCGATGGTTGCGAGCGATGTGTTACCTGTTGTTTGGTTTGCTGCTGTTGCAATATTAGTAGTGTTTGTCGCGATGGTTGCGAGCGATGTGTTACCTGTTGTTTGGTCAATATGCACATCAAGACGACGTTTTGCGCCATCAATGGTTGATGTTATTGGATTACCAGTGCCATCTTCAACTGCCACTTTTACAGCATCGGCTGTGGCGTCGTAACCAGCATGGACCGGAACAAAAATACCAGCCTGATCTAACGCTCTTACTGTTTTACTAGCGCCGGTTCCATCTTTTATTGTTAAGTTGTCTGCCATGATTCTCCTTTAAAAGAAAATGATTGGTACATATTGTGAGTTTTTCTCTTTTGAAAAGTCAAGTGAGTATAAAACCTCAATTACCTCAGAGATCACTCGAGGAATTAAAAGACTAATTGAAATGGCAAGTTCCATTTAAGCCATCGCAATTAGGCCGGTAGCCGTCGTGCCGGTGGAAAAAACTTGCGACACGCAAACTGGCAAAATTGTCCCAGCTACTACGTTTAAAAACGTGACAGTGTTTCCACCGGTTGTTTTCAGAGCAATATTCCCAGCGCCGCCTACATAAATACCTCGACCGGACACTGGTAATGGGTTTGTATCATTTGGGGTTATAGTCGCCGCGTATCTTGCGGGTGAGTTTGGGACGGCACTATAGCTGGAAAAGTTATCAATATTAGTCATTTTTATAACTCCGTTCTATTTGAAGATTTTTGTTCTTTTTATGCCGTCAGAAGAGAAACTTCAATGATCGACTTTTGTGTAAGATTGTCAAGCTCACCATGAAGCGGGAGAACAATCCCGTCGCTTGTTTTCTTAAAAAACGCCTGCCAGTTTCTTACTGAATCTTTTGTTTTTGATCCGTAATACCCATCAATAAGAAGACTTTGGCCGGCTATTTCGTTTAGCTGTCGCTGAAAGAACTTTACGTCATTCCCGACAGCGCCTTCTTTTAGATAACGAGACTTAATTTGCACGATGACTCCCGAAGTTGATGGTTGCGTTGATGGGACAGGAGGTTGTGGAGGTTGCTGGCGAGGTGTGACTTCGGCTAATTGATAAGAGTAATCAAGGTCTGGACGGCCGGCAGCGACCCAAGTGTTCCATCCATCTAACTCAATTGGTTGACCATGCCATGACTCGGCGCCTTTTTCACCAGGTCCACCAACATTCATATGATAACCATACTGAATTGCCGCTAAAGATCCTTGTTTTGGAACTTCATCCCAGTTTGGAGCGCGATGTTTGTGTCCAGGATTTACAACAACCCAGTCCACTGCCGTGTAGTATAGTCCCGACGGAAAATTTTGGTCTTGATGAAAGGACTGACCCTCAAGGGCAAAACCCGGTTTGTTAGGTTGTTCCCCTCGCGCTCTCCTTGCTCCGCCAGGTCCAAACTTCCCACCTTGGTGTGTAATAAAATTAATAGTTCGTCTGAAAGCTTCCGGATGCATGCGAAAACGTAAATATTCTTTAATTGTTTCTAAATCTACTAGCCGTGTACCATAACCAAAAGGATATAAAACTTTAGACATTTGATTCCTTTCTACCAAAGTTTTGTGTCTCCAGGCGATCGATCCACTATTTTTTGTGGCAGAAGACTTACATCTCCATAGTGAATGGCATTATGCGTGTTTTGAGAAGTCGTGATTAGATATTCTGGGTCGAGAACCCACTCTTCATGATCTAGTAAATCATCAAGCTCAACTGGGTTCATGTGATGCACCAGCAAATTTGCATGAATATACATACCTAAAACGCCTAAGTCACAGCCAGAATCGCGAGCGATGGCAATGCGCCGGGCTCTTTTCCACTCGGTAGAAGTATAAAAAGCCTGGTTGATGTAACGATCAAACCCAAACGTTGAAGCTCCAACTTCACCACCAAGACGTAAATAAGCGTACCTATCCTCAAAGCTATCAAATTGCTTTAGCTCAGAATAAGTTCTAATCTTCTTGGTCATCTAAATCTGTTTCTTCGCCGTTGTAGCTTCGCATCGCGTTAAGTGCCTCTCGATACAATGCTTCGACTTCCTTAGCCGACTCCATCGCTTCTGTTTTCTTTTTAAGAAGCTCGTTTTCGTGCTGAAGACGCTGCTGTTCTAGGCGCTCTCTTGTAGTGCCTAGTTTCAAAAAATGCGTTATGACTTGCGCGGATGCAGTGCCCTCTTCTATCTGTTTTTCGGCAAGCTGCATAGCTCTAGAGATCATTAACGTTTCTTGACCTTCCGGAGTGGTTGCCGGTTTTATTTTGCGTTCTAATTTTTGCTTTCCCGATGAAGCATTGCGAGCAACCATATACTCTCCTTTCTAATTTCTAAGCGACTGTACAATCTTGTCGCCCCAGCCTTCGGCAACACTATCTTGGCAAAATATAGGTGCGGTAAACGTTCTTCCGTGTTCTGGGGTCATAAGATACATGCCCTGCTGTGGCTCTTCGAACCCAAAGTTATTGAGGAAGGCGTACTCATCGTAACCGGACATGCACCCATTAATCATTCCTCGTGGGAGCCAAATAAGTTGATGCCAGTGCCCAATGTCCATGTAGTCGTACGAGAGACCGACCGCAGATTGTCGCTTTTGTTTCTTATCATCCATGCGCATAATGGGTGACATAATGCCGCCCCAACCAGAACCACCACTAGCTTGATCGCCATGCGTAAGCATTTTGCGATAACCATAAGTCATGTATGTGACATCTGCGCTGTCCGAAATATGAAAGTCGACGCCTTTTATTTTACGCTCAGCCACTACTCGCGCCACCACTTTACTGAAGTACCAGTCATAGTTTTCGCGAGCTCTGAGTTTGGCAATTGGTTTACGATCGTATCGCCCATGATTACCAACCACGACCGGAATGTAAATTTTACCAAAATGCTTCGCTAACATTTCGATGCCTTGTACAAAGGGATCGATCCAATAATCAAGCGTGTCAAGAATTGGGGCCGAGTTCGTTCTGCGAAGTTCATCATGAATGACTCCGGCAAAAAGGTCACCACCAAGCTGTAGAACAAGACCGTCCACAGAAATGCCACTATGCCAATCGTCTGCAATTTTAACTATTCCGTTAAAAATTTTCTTTAAGCGCATTTCTGAAATTTGGCGATCGAGCTTGTTCATGCCCATAACTTCATGCACATTGACGACTTCATCAAGGTGAAGATCACTGAGCATAACGGTCCAAGTTCCGTGATGTTTCTTTGAACTTGATGCGGGTTGTTCAACCAGCCAATCCGGATTTGGATTGAACTTGTCAATCTTTTCAAAAATTTTTAATGAACGCTCAAGCTCTTCGACGCGTTTAGCGCTTTCCGCTAAACTAAGCGAAGTGTTTTTTAGAGTTCGTTCGAGCTTATCGGCCTTAAGGCGTTCAAGATGTAGGTCGGATTTGTTCTGCGCTTTTGTAAAGTCATCTGGATTTGTTTTACTCAATTCCTGCCGCCTTTTTTATTGCGGCCATATGTGCCGCATAGCTGTCGCGCCCGTGTCTGTGGTTTAAGATTGTGCCGGTGCTTGAAGCTATTCCCCAATCATTTAAAACCTCACTAATGACTGGAGCACTTATACTGTGATCTAATAGCGCTTCGTAAAACTGTTTAATTTTTGTTTTTGGTAAACCAAGTACACCAGAACAGGTCACACATTTTTTTTGTCGTTGCTCAATAAGTTTTTTATGTTGGAGCTTTTCAAACTCATTCATTGCACGTACTCCCTATAGGGGTTAGAGCACATGATTAGCTTTTGCGAACCGACAACTACACAGGTTGCCTGTGTCGTTAAATGTCTTTTCCGTCAAAACTAAACCATGTTTCATTGCGATGATGTCGGCTTGATGTAGGTTATCGCTAAGAATTACGACACAAAGGGAGTCCGCTTGGATCGCATTCATTTGAAATAACTTGAAGTCAAGATTTCCCATTTCGAATCCGGCATAAAAAGAAGCGTCATCAAATTTACCGCCGCGACTTACCACGTTTGTGAACGGGGTTGACACATTAAAGTTAATCTCGTCACTCATCTAAGTCCTCAATTGATAGTCGAATCGTAAATTGGTCATGGTAAATGCTCCCCCGGGGAAATATAGAGGACACCGGCGATAAACAAGGGGGGGTATTTTTAAAGACCCCCCTCCCCCGGGTAGAGCTTTACCGCAACTAGACGTTACTATCTACTTCTTGCTGTACTTCTTGCTGTACTTCTCGCATGACTCGTCTATGCATACCACTAACGTTTTCCATAAGTATTTCATCGATGGCTAGTTCGTTGGCAGCTAGTTGGTCGGCCTCCGACATTTCATTGGATGTATTGATGATTCTAGCTAGCAAGGCCAGTGTGTGGTACCCGGAGGCTATATCAAAAGAAAACCAAGGCTTGAATTGAGTAAACGGATCAAATGGATTGTCAACAGTAGTAAGCATAGACTCGTATTGTTTCGCATTAGTATCGTTTAACTTAGTGTTGTTTGAATTAGTTATGTCGCTCATGCTTTCCTCCTTCCTAAGCCTCGGACTCGTTTACTGCAGTGTCTAGTGTTGTTAAAGAGATACCAAACTTTGCTGCAACTTCGGCTCTTGTGTAGCCACTGGCCAACATTTGCTTGGCTCTTACAACTTTATTAGAAGTCATAATCTTTTTGTTTACTGGTGTAGCAAACTGTCGCACTACGTCAATGTCAGATTGTCTTAGAATCTCATTGAGTTTTGTGTTGGACACGGCACCCTGTTGAATGGCATTCCACTCGTCCGGAGTGATGACTATTTTATCCTTGCCTGCACCTGTTCGGGTACGGGCTTGATTTAGGGCCTGGGTTTTAACCTTCTTTAATGTTTCTTTGTCCATATCAGGATTGGCTGCTTGACGCATACGAACAATAGCATTAGCAAAGATCTGGGCCTGTCTTTCAAGGGGGGCGTTTCTTTCCGCTATGCGAAGCTTAGCTGTCAGGGAATCTACTTCTTTGTTATAAACTTTGGCTGCAGATGGCGACCTCACCACATTGGGGGTATTGATTTGCTCTAATCTGATTTCATTAGCAAGGTTCTTTAGTTTGTTAGAATGCTCAGCGTATACCTTTTCAATTTGGGTGGGGGTATTTTTAATTAAAGTAAACGCATCGTCGGTCTCCGCGAGTCTAACCGACTTCCTCATTCTTACGTTTTGTTTTCCTTTGCTATCAACAAAAGTTTCAGCAGATGCCGGATCAAATACCCTTTTACCCGTAGCTTTGTCTATTGGTCCACCATCTTGCGCCCGCCTTGGTTTGAGGTCGGGGACTCTAAGCTGTTGGTTTGATAACGAGATTAGAGTGGATGCGCCGGCGTTTGGTCCACCTTGATACTTAGCTTTTAATGCGGGGATACCATTGTCTATCGCCGATTGCTTATAGTTTAGTTCGTGTTTCTCAGCATCAATGACTACCATCGAGTGTTTAATTGCTCTAGCTAGTTCGCTTCTAGACGCGCCTCGTAAAGTCATGTCAGTAATTAAGTTTGACACGAGACCCATCTCGAGTCCTTTTTCGCGTGCGGTCATAACTTTCATGCCCTCATAACGACGATAAGAACTTCTTGGGTCGAACCCCTGTAAGTCTTCCAGTGCTCGTGTTGTATCTATTCTCTTAGAAACAGGGCCGTCATTTGGTATTACGAGTACCGTGTCGCCATCGAAGTCTGCGCCAGACAACCTTTCGGCAACGGAGTGATGAATACCAATCGCATCTCGTGCGTCCTTCAGCAATCGCTTTGCTTCGGGTTGCTTGTTGTTCACCGTCAATTCTGGAATCTCAAAAGTGCCACCATGCGGAAATCGAATTAACACAACTTTTGTTCCATCAAGGTAATTCGGCGCATAAACTTGACTCGGGGGCATAGAACCAATCGGAAGAATGACGTGAGTCCCTTGACCCTTTAACGCAGCGGCCTTCAAATGTACTGCTGAAGAATCAACATCATCAGCTAGCTTTTCTAAAAGTAGCTTTCGAACGGCCGGGTTAGTAAGCTTAGCGATTTCTTTGAACTCTGCTTCCTTACTCTCATACGTCATGTCCAACTGTGTTTTTGCTAATTTTGTGCTTTGCTTAGATAGTACTTGTTTAGACAGGGTGTCTGACCAGTTCGACCAGTTTCCTTCTTCATGCACAATGTTCATGGCAGAGATCACTTTTTCTGTGCCATCAGTCATGTTCTTACCATATCCAGTTAAATACTGCTGACCATCTGATTCTCTAGCCACGATTTGTCGAACTATAGAACCGAACGGGTTAGCATCATCAACGTCGCCTTCTCCCGTACGCTTTACTGGTTTGAGTGCATCAAGTTTATTTCCGGTATCGCTTTTGTTTGTATTGAATTGAAGATCAACGCCCTTGGGTAGATCCTCTTTATACATAGCCATACCCTTCATATAATGCCCATCACCAACCGCGATTCGAACTTGTGCGTAGCGAGCATCGCCCAGAGAAACGTCCTTAACACCTTGGCGCACATATATTACGCCGTCAAGTTTATCTCCGCCTTGTTCTTTATAAACTACGTCCACTCGTTTGGGATCTATTTTGAGCGGAGGCAGCAACCCAAAGAAAGATCTACCGCCGTCATCAGAGAAATTCTGAACTTGTCGAATGAGGTCTTGATTTTTTCTGACTTCTGACGTTTTTACTCCAGGGCCGGCTAACACTTTAACTGTAGTTTCTTTTCCGGTACCAAGCTGAAGCACTCGAACGTAATGCTTTGTGTAACCTTCTTCTCTAGCCAAGGCAACCGCATTGCGCCAGGTTGTTTCTGATACGCCTTGATGCAACCAGGTGTTATCACCTACGTCGAGATACTTTTTTTGATCGACCTCTTTTTTCAACATGTTGGTAACTGACTGAAGTCGGTCCAACTTGTCTTTCTCACCGGGGACAAGCAACGTTCGAACAGTAGATTCTGGAATACCCATAATCCTACCGATTTCGGATGTGCTTACGCCCTTATCTTTTAAACCCCAAGCCTGATCGATACGTGCTTGTTTTTGTTCGTTCTTAGCAATTGACTTTCGAGCTCGAAGCTCCGACGTGTTCATACCAAGGCCTGCCGCAATAGCAGTCTCCGAAAGCCCTTGTTTCTTTAAAGAATCAACAGTGCTGAGAAACTCTGTATAGTGTATTTCTTCTCCGCCAGAACCCCAAGCATAACGTCCAGACTTACGCAAAATCCCGTAGTGAGCCAAATAGTCTTTGTATTCATCCTCGTCAATAATCAAGGTCGTTCTCCTTTAAGTATTCAACGTGACGATCGAAATCAATAATCGTATTCATGATTGTTAAAATTTCTTCGGGATCTGCAACAAATACAGATACGTCATTGTTTTGATAGATGCGAAGTTCTATGTCTATCTCAAACGGAGACACGCCATATTCAAGACAAAACAACGCCGCATAGATCTCAAGTTGATGTTCGGATGTTTTTGATATTCCTGTTTTTAAATCGTGAATTCTAAGCTTACCATTACGGAAGCTTATTGCATCTGCGGTACCAAAGCAGTTGTCTGAGTAATAGAGCGATTGTTCTGGCTTCATCTTATAATTTATTGCATCATTGATGTAGGCATACAGTGTCTTACTGCTTCTTGGTTGTTTTATTCCTAGCTTTATCGCAGTTTGCGCATATTCGTGTAAAGCAACGCCGCGTGCTGCTTGTGCCGCCGAATAGTAACGAGCCGTTAGCTTTTGTTCGTTATAATTAATCCAGTGATAACTGCTTGGGCTCAAAAGGGCATGTTTACCTCGAAGTGCGGAGTGCGTGTTGAAGTTCATTTAGCACCCTTGTTTCGTTTTCCGGATAGATCACAGATGCGTAAGACATCTGGTTTAACGTGTCAACCCAATACTGTTGATTCGGGCGCTCAGAAGCATTAGCGTCTCGCTTTACTTCTAAGGCGGCCCAACGATCATAGTAAAAAATAGTAATATCCGGATATCCTTGAATGTAAGACGAATCGTTTTTCTGGATGACGCAATCCGGAAACAATAATCTAAGTTTTTTGATCAACTTAGCTTGGTAATCATTTTCTTTCATGCATTTCTCCAAAAAAACATAGCATGAGTTAGAGTTACTCTATCTCTCCTATTATACCCAGTGTTATTCTTGCAACTTAATACTCACTTAGTGTTTTTACGGTCGACCTTTGATCCTCAAATTCAAAAGTCTGACCGGTAGGCCAAACTCGTTTACTACCAGTATTATTTGAGCTTTGGAATATTTCTTTTATAAGTAAACCGTTCAGCATAGCCGCTTCCGCAATGTTTTTATAATGCATATTTGTGTTGGTTTCATAAACTGGACCAAGTTCAGAAATGTAGTCTATCGTCGAGTCTTTGTTTTTTAGAAATTGTCGATGGTAGTTATAAGCAAACCAACGCGGTCGCCATGCTAAATTTGTTGCATCACAGTTTTGTAAATCACCATCAAGATGAATTGGCGTGTTTAGTATATCTGTGTGACCATACACAAATATGTTTGCTACAAGAAGCGCCACCGATCTTGTGTATCTACCTCTTTCGTTGATTAACGCCACCTTTACTATTTTTTGTCTGGTTAGGCTTGTCGATACGCGCCTTCCAGTGTTGCGATTAATAACGTTCCCTAAGCTACTGACTTGATACATGGGGAACTCAAAGATGGTCACCCATTCTTCATCCATTTCCGCCCCCTTTGGTGGAAGTAAAACAAAAACCAAGGTTGTCGCCCTAAAGTGAGTATTAATGCCAAAATTTTTTTCAAACTCGTATGGAAAAAAATGAAAGATAATACTCACTTTTAAATTTCACGAGTGAGTATTATCTCTATCTCGCGCGTAAGTGAGTATTATCTTTCAAAATTTCTATACGAGTTGAGAAAAAATTTTGGCATTAATACTCACTTTAGAGCAAACAGCCTCGGAGCAAGCAAAATACCACAAAACACCTGGTAGATGGCTATTTTTTTATTTGTAGTTTTTGATTTGATTCGAAAACAAAGCCGTCAAATTTGCCAAGATTTTTTAACCTTTTTAAAAACACTTGAAAATACCAGTTAAAAAGTTAAGTTTTTCCCAGCAAAACAGAGCCGTCTCGATCGGCTTTTAACCTCAGAAAACTGCCAATTTCTAACGAAAAACCATTTCCAAAAATCAGCAAAAAATAAAGCCGCTAAAAAATCTTGGCAAATTTGACGGGTGTTTATCAAAACTCAACATCAATTCCAAGTGATTCCGCAGCCCATTTTTTCTCATTAAACAGCTGTTTTTTAGATAGTGATTGGCGTACCGCATAGTCGATTGGCGAGCTGGAGAGTAGAATGTAATAGTGTAATTGAGTGAATGGACTATTCAAACGATCAATTCTACCCTGTGCCTGCTCGAAGTTTTTGTATGAGTAAGTTAGAGAGTAGAACGCCATTGCATCAGTTTGTATGCAATTCCAACCCTCCGCTCCACTAACATACTGAACCAGATACACCCACGAATCGGTATCAGGAATTGGTTGTTTTCTATGGCCATTCCATTCAGCAACCACAAACTCATCCGACAACGTACGAAGAGCTTCGAGTTCGTAATTAAAGTTGTAATAGACGATCATTTTCGGATGCTTATGTAACAGCTCACGCAAAACCTGAATTCGACTTGGGTCACCATTGACAACTTTTCGCATTAACGAAAACATTTCTGATACGTCTCGTATCGGTCGGTCTTCAAATATATGCCAACGATCCACAGTAACTTTCTTAAACAACACCGGATCATAACAAACTGGAACTTCTTCCAATGTTCGTTCCGTATGCTTGTGGTATGGCATCTCGACCAAGACGATGTTCCTGTATTTCTCCAACGTTTTAATCCCGAGGTATCTTACTATCTTGGGGAACTTAGAGTAGGGCGCATACAAGACATGCTCTCGTTTAAATTGACTTGCGTTTTTATAAAAGCCGTTCGCCACAAAAATGGGAACATAATCCATCCAAGTGTCCCCAGGCGTTGCCGTAAGCAAAACCCAGTTATTGTTTCGAGCGATCTTTTGAAACGACTTAACCCAGGCTCCAGTACCAACAAGTCTTTGCTCGTCAAAAATAAAGAAAGCGTCTTCGATGTTAATGTATTTCCCAATATTGTTCCAAGAGTCAACAGTCAGGACCCCAATGTGGTTTGGCGTGCATTCTCTTAACCTTGATATCCCGAGCTGAGCGGCGTCCTTCTCCCACTCAAGAGAGTCCCGCTTCTTCGCTGTTGTAATGACGTAGATGTCTTTGGGTGCCTCCTCTTTTAAATAGTAAGACAAAATGGTAATCGACTTGCCGGTACCAACACCGCCGTACAAAATGGTTCGATTACGGATTTGGTCTAATGCTCTTTTTTGGTGCGGGAGAAGTTCGATCATTATCGAAACAGCCCAATTCGCTCATCTCGTCGACCAACGTACCCAGAGTCCCTTGACACATTCCACCGACTCATCAAACGGTAATACTTAAGAGTAATTGTGTAGAAGTATTCGATACACTCCCACTCGATTTGTGTCGGGTCTGCGCCGTATTCATAAGCAGCTTTTTCTATTTTATAAAAGGTTTCTGGTAACTGAGCTTCGTCAAAAAAGTCACCGTAAGCATAAAAGTTTATTTGGTTTGTGAAGAAGTCTGGTTCTTCTCTACAGACGACTATCGAGTCCATAAATATCCTTCTCGTAGTTATAGGTTGATAGGACGATTTTTTGTCTTAATTCATTTTTCTCTAGTTCGTTACGAAGAGTGCGCTCATTTAGACATTGCTGATAACACTCTGGCGAGCCATCGTTTTCGCATTGCTCTTTGTGATAGACATCCCAGGGACAAAGACTTTCTGCCACAAGATCTCCTTTTCCACTATTCAAGGCGGCCGTCCTCCTCGAGCCATTCGTCAAATGTGGAATCTTTTGGTCGAAGGCCTTTAAACTCCGGAACGTCTACCGGAACCGGATGAGTCCATCGAGCTTTAGCGACGATCACGCTATCAAATCGCTTTACTCTGGTCTCGGCGCCTCGTCGACGTAGAGCAGCAACTAACGCGGTTAGAGAAACGTATGCGTGGCGATTTGACGGGGCAGCGAGCGGCTTGTGCTCCCACACATCAACGACAACCCATTTATTTGGTCTGCTCATCAAGACAACTAACGTTTGTTCAATTGGGTGTAGGCGGGGTGGGTTTATTTTTGTGGACCTCATGTATCTCCAAAAAATATAGTACTAGTTTGGGTGCGAGGAAAAAACCCTTAGCACTTGTTACGGTGCTTCGGGCTTTGTGAAGCTGTTCACGCCTTCTTGAGGTTACACTTCTTCTGCTTCTTGTCGACCAGGTAGCCGGCGACCATGAGCGGGCCAACGGTGATCGCGGTCATGACGATTGTCGTCACGACTCCGAACACCAGTGTCTCGCCTACGGTCAGGTCTGCGGTCTTCTTGCTGAGCATGGGGGCTCCTTATTGGGTTAGATGGGGCTTCATTATAACCCATGTATTTCTTGCGAAGCAAAAACCCTTAGCACTTGTTACGGTGCTTCGGGCTTGACTTTGCAGTCAGCGGGCAGTGGTCTCGATGATCACTGGAGCGGGCGGGGGCAGGGGCGAGGTCTTTGCTTTCCGCGCGAGAATACCACGCACGAGGGTCTTGCCGACGACGACACCGCCGATGACCATGAGGCCAGTGGCGATGACGCCTTTGGGCGAGATCTCGTAGATGTTCTCGACGGTCTCTTTGACGTCGTCTTGCATTTGTCTCTCCTTTGTTTGATTGAGATTACTACTTCATTATACCCCATGTTATTCTTGCGAAACAAAAACCCTTAGCACTTGTTACGATGCTTCGGGCTTTTTGAAGTTCTACTTCTTATAGTAGAACCTCCAAATGATCTTCTTCGGCTTCTTGTCGCCCGTGGGCTCCATGAGCTCACTCTCGAGAAGCGCGAGGTCGGCCAGGGTCTTCTGCAGCATGGTTCGAATCTTGTATTTGTCTTCGATGGACAGATGGGTATCTGCTCCGTCGAAGTTAGCGGGATCCAACTTGCGTTGAAGAGCGGCTAGCTCATCCTTCTTGAGTTGTGTTACATGGTAACGGGCGGTAAAGTCGTCGATATAACGATCCATGGTGGGTCCTTATCTGTTGGGTTTACTTCATCATACCCCATGTGATTTATGCGAAGCAAAAACCCTTAGCACTTGTTTAAGGCGCTTCGGGCTTTTATTACTTACTGTCTACGACTATCTGTACGATCGCACACAGCAAAATTACTGCGACGATATACATGGGGCGTATCCTTTCTGTGGGGTCTATTATACCCCATGTATTTCCTGCGAAAAACAATACCCTTTGATATTATCGCGGGGCGTTGTTTTGACTCTGTGGGGGGTTACTTGTTGGTATTGCTCTGGCTCTTTCGGCGGGCGGTCTTCTTGTTGTTCACGTGGACGGAGCTTGCGATCCAGGTCACCAAAATGATGACGAGGAAGGTTTGGCCTGTCGCTGTGGTCGGGTTGAGGACCGATGCTTTGATGAGATTCAGTACAATGTCCATGGGACATCCTTTCTGTGGGGTCTATTATACCCCATGTAATTCCTGCGAAGCAAAAACCCTTAGCACTTGTTACGGTGCTTCGGGCTTTGGGGTCTACTTGCGGATGATCTTTTTCACTATCACGACGAGCCCGGCGAGCGCGAGGGCGTAGACCGTGACGCTGACGACGTACATCTTCGTACGCTCTTTTGCGTCCATGGTCTCTTCCACGAATTCGCCTACTTCTCTGAACATGCCCATTAGGGTCTCCTTTGTAGCGGGTCATTATACCCCATGTAATTCTTGCGAGACAAAAACCCTTAGCACTTGTTTAGGGCGCTTCGGGCTTTGTGGCATCACCAGTTAATGGTCATGCACCTGAACTTGACTCTGTCTTTGAATCTGTCGCTTGCGTCGGGGTGGATGATGGTGTCGTCGTCGTTGAGCACGTTACACAGTTCATCGATGACAATCATCGCGGCCTTGTTCTCGATCTTGAGGTCTTTGATCTTGATCTTGAGGTCGTCGATTTTCTTCGAGTAGTGCTTATGGGCGCACACGGCGGTGATCCTTTCAGCCACCAGTCCGGTAGCCAACAATCCGAGGATGTACTTCTTGTTCATTAGATGTCCTTTTCGGTTGGGGTTGCTTATTATATCCCATGTTATTTATGCGAAAAAGAATACCCAGTGTGAAAAGCGGGCAGTTTATACACCTACCCAGGTGTCTACGATCTTACTTCAAGTTAACGACAAAGTAGTCGTTTTCTAGCGCCTGACCTTTAACAAAAAGACTGTCGAATCCAGATTGCGTAAGTACACCATTCATGTACTCGGCACCAAAATCCGCAACCAGAATATAGTCTACTGGAACAAGATCATCGGCGTCGTCGATGTCAATTCCGTATTGAACGGCTAGTTTTGTTTGATTCTCTTTGGTGATGTAAATGCCTTTCATATTACCCTTTCGTTAAAGTTGTTTGATGTCAACGATCTGTGAGGCCTGCATGAGAAAACACCCATGCTCATCTTCAAAAACGACAAAACCCTCTAGTTTTAAAAAATCAGAAAAGTCGTCGACGACCGGCTCACCGTTAACGTCTAATACTACATCATCGTAGCTTCGTATGTAACAGACTTCTTTTTTGAACTTGCCTTTAAAAGTCCAAGTGATTTCGACTTGCTGTTTCACTTTTATTTTTTTCGTTTAAACAACTTCTCAACGAAATCCCACAAAAGATACAAGCCCATCCAAATGTAATCCATCATGCCACACCTCTAAAGTCTTTTGCAAACTCAAAGATCTCAAAGCATTTTGGACACAAAGGAAATTCTTCTGGGTTTTTGCTAGGAACCCAGGTATACCCGCATAGCGCTGTTATTGGCGTTTGTGCTAGCATCGCTTCTAACACGATAATGCGAGCCGGCCGCAAGTCATCGCCACGGTCGATAATGTGTGTGAATTCTTGCTCATTGTCGTTGGGATCTACTACTGGGTCTATCTCAAGTTGCATCGTCATAAAGCGTTTCCGGGTCATCGCCCCATCCCCAAGCGGGTAAACTTGACCAATGCGAATCGGGGTGCTGATTAAACACACTTGGGAACACCACAGGCTTCCATGCTGCGTAAGGCATGCAATTTGGATCTGGGGCATCGTCAAGAAGAATATCACCCAAAACTAACGACTTCTTTGGGGCGAGGATCATCTTATGCTCAAGATATGGGAAATGCCTTCTTAGCCAAGCGCCTTTGTCGTCTCGACAGTACGGATTGACTTCGAGCGGCTTAGTGCAAACCCAAACGTCAAATATTTTCATCAATTCAGGCACGCCTTCGGCTGCGCCTTTCGTCACCGGCAAATCAAGAAACCATCGAGTTTTATCAATCTGACGACGAGCCTCTGCGCGCTCATCATCATGAATGAAATTCTCGGTCATGAATCGCTTTCGATTTGGATCATCAAGTCCGGTAATATTTAACTCGAACCCTTGCTCTTGACAATACTCCCAAAAAGCTAAGTCAAAGTCGGCGATTGGGCCATCCATATCTAACAGTAAAATCGGTTTTATCATTTTAGTTCCCTTCGATCGAGGTGGTCAGTTTTAGCTTTCGTTTATGTCTTCGCACTTCTCTTCCGGATAAGCCGCCCCAAATGCCGTCGACTATCTCGTTACTCACAGCAAACTCAAGGCATTCCTGCTTAACCAAACAGTCTTTGCATATTGACTTTGCTAACTTTACTTTTTTGGCTTCTCCTCTTTGTGGGAAAAATATATCGCGATCCCATCCGTAACAAGCAGCTTCGGCTCGCCACGATTCAGATACGTTCACTTGGACAACGTCGAGTATCGTCACTTTTTTACCTCTCGGAAGATTGGGAAACGAAGTTGCCAACGCTTTTTTGGTGGATGTTCTTCGCGGTTGTGTCGATCCCAACAGCATTTCCAGCACTCAGCATAAAGCGTGCTTGGGTAGCCATCGGGCCATGCTTTGGATCTTCTGCACAACATGCATGTCATACGATCACCGCTCACGTCACTGCTCCGTCCCACTCGAAAATCCAGACGTGTCCCCGCGTCCGGTGGGTGAGGACATATCGGTCGACGGGGATGAGAACGTTTGGTCCATCGTCTGCGCCCTCGGTCAGCGATCGGTGAGACATCGACCTCATGCGTGTCGTACCGTGCTCGCGGCCGTCGATGAAGACCGCTCGGGCGCGCTCACGAACGCTCACGTCGGGCCTCCCTTACTTCAAGGTATCCGGGATCGAGTTTGACGACAGGGGCAGGTGTCTCAACCAATCGCGACAGCTCTCCGGTCTCAGGAACGCCAAGAAGGACAAGTGGATATGACTTTTCTGTCAGGTTCAAATTTCTACGTGCTTGATTGGTCATTGCGCGTATTTTGTTTGTTGCGCTATACACCTCATAGTCAAGCTTGTCTGGATTGATCTGGTTCATTATTCTCCTTAGTCTTTTTGATCGTCGTTAAACAAACTTTCCCAACACTTATCGCTACACACGCCGCTTATCAAAGATTCGATCTCCATCACGGTTAAATGCGGAAACGCGAATGCGGTTGGTTTGCCTTTGCGCCAGGCATCGGCCTGTTTGGTTTCGACTGTGTATTTTCTAATTGTCTTGCACGCCATGCAAGGCGCGGACTCAACGGTTGTGTATTCTTTGGTCATTGTTTCTCCTTTAAAATAGAAAAAAGCATAGCACTTGTTTGAGGTGCTAGAGGCTTTTATGTCGGTTAACTCAAACCGTTTTCCGGGATGCCGAACTCGGAGCAGGGATCCAACTTATCTTTCTCACCGGGGGCAAGCAACGTTCGAACAGTAGATTCTGAAATACCCATAATCCTACTGATTTCAAATGTGCTTACGCCCTTATCTTTTAAACCCCAAGCCTGATCAATGCGTTTTTGTTTTTGTTTGTTCTTAGCAATTGACTTTTGAGTGAGCTTTTCTTTCTTTTCTGGTGTCGGTGTCATTTATTTCTCCTTGTTATTAATGCCAGTGCCTAGCCCGGGACTCGAACCCGGATGATCATATGATCGAGGGATTTTAAGTCCCCTGCGTCTGCCATTTCGCCAGCCAGGCTTATGTGGTGCTAGGGCTTAGGTTTATCCCCTAGCTCACGTACATTTCCAGGAATCCTTGAAAGGGGGGGTTCAGGATTTGACCTAGTACGCTCCAGAAGTTTATTACAACCATCATATAACCTCTGGCAGAAGTTTGATGGAGGGCTTTTGGGCTAAAGTTTACCCTGACTTTTCAGTCGAAGGTAAATAGCCAAGACTTGGTTGTCTGGCATTTTGTTGACTTTTTCTTTCCATTGGTTGGGAAACAAACCAATTTTTAAAACAGCTTCACGCTCTTTTTGAACGCTCATTGCTCTCCTTGTTAGTCACATTGAATCGAGAACTTCTCGAACCATTCCGATTGTGTGGAAATATGATTGCCCACTTGGTTTTTCCCAAAACAATTGCTCCCAATCGTTAGCATCACGAGTGGTAACAATCACCACCATGCCACTGATCATTTTGGGTGCGTCTGGGTTGTACCCGCATTCGCAATCGTATTCATGATCCCCAACCGTTGGTTTTGTCATCACGTCTGGGTATTCCGCTAAAAGCGACTCGAGTCTATGGAAGAACTCATCGCGTCGGGTGTTGTATTCTTCGTAATTAATTTCTGTCATGTTTCTCCTTTTACTACTTGAGAGCCGGATGCAGGAATTGAACCTGCGACAACCGCATTACAAGTGCGGTGCTCTGCCAACTGAGCTAATCCGGCAAATATGGGTTAGGTATATGCATCTACCAATCCTCACCTCCGCGCGAAGCGTGTTGACGGTTCTTGGACTGTTCCCATATTATAGTATCCCCAACGGGGCTTGAACCCGTGACCTGCATCTTATAAGGATGCTGCTCTAACCAGCTGAGCTATGGGGATATCCGAGCAGTTTTAAAACGTACTCAGGTTTTCTGTTCAGCCCTTGAACGAGAGGCGTCCGCTCTCGACCAGTTGAGCGTGACGTGAAGCGTGGAACTCTCCGAGATCGGCCTCCTGCCAGAGAAGGAAGTCGATACCGTTCGGCTGCTTGTTCGCCAACACGTATGCGGACCGATGCTTCGTGATCGCGGATTCGAGGTTGGTTGCTCGCTGCTTCCAGTACACCTCCTGCACTTCGACCGGGATGTCTCCGGTGGACTCCTTGAACTCCTGGTCGAACTTCTTGTAGAAGTTCATGGTAGTGGTGGAACTGATGAGTTTGCTGTTCCAATCGACGTACTGGAGACGGAAGATCCGCAGCTCTTCCCATTGTTCGCTCGTCATGGTGTCCGGCTTATGGGCACCTTGCTTGAGCATTTCGAAGTCTTCGGTCGGGAGAATCTCACCGTTGAGGATACGTTGGGTCTCCATGATGAGGCGGTTCTTGTTTTCCATCCGAAGCATTTCGATTGCGGCCTTCCAGACCACGTAGTTGCTTCGCAAAAGGGCCAGGTTCTCATCACTGACCTTGTAGGGGTCAGACGCGTGGGCCGTGACCAGTTCGAGCCACTCGTTGGGCTTCATGTATTGTTTCCTCCTGTTTGGGGTTAATTAGTAATTAGGTGTAAAAAGAAGAAAGAGAGCAGTTTTAAAACGTACTCAGGTTTTCGGGTTTAGAGCGGGCGTTCCTTTTTTGCTACCCGGACAGCAGCATAAACAAGGGCGACGCCTGAAACAATCATAACCCAACTGATTGCTTCACTTTGGCTTGGGGCGGAGCCAAATGGATACCGGTTGCTCATGTCACACGCCTCCATGAACTTGGTCGTGGTTTGATCCGAGCCCGTCGATGTAGGCTTGAAAACAAGCTTCGCATGTGCAAACCTTGTCGTCTCCCACAAGGTTTGTGGTCGGCATTCCGGTTTCGTCTGGGTTTACTCCTGAAACCCAAGCTTTGTCGGTTTCGCTGTAACGAACCATGCGTTCGTCCTTTCTGTTTGGTGAGTGCCTCCTGTGGGGTTCGAACCCACGACCAATGGATTAAAAGTCCACTGCTCTACCGACTGAGCTAAAGAGGCGAAAAATACACAAAGTAGAGCAGCGCTGACAGACGATTAAAGGAGGTAAATCATCTGTCAGCGCGCTCAATACTCTGTCTGTTTTTCAACAGATCCGCCAGTTGCCATAAAGGCTTTGGTATAAGGGGACTGGGGCTCCCTTCCGGTTTTCTGCTGCCGCGTACCGTCGACGCCGCTCTAAATTTCACCAACCGTGTGGTGTCCTACGGGAAACGCCGTAAGCTATACCGCCTGAGTATCGCGGTTCCAATCACCGTCGCGATCGGCTTGGTTTAGGCGTATTGGACACCTACCAGTAATCATAAAGCGTTGATCCTAGGGCCATTACTGGTAACACTCTAGGATGTCTTACCATATTTGTTGCAACAGATATGGAGTGCCTATGTATCCCAGCTACGAGTCTAAAGAGTGCGCACTCTAAATTTACGTAGTTAAGTCAGTTTCTCGGTTACTTTCTCGCATGCTGATTTTGCATCTAGGATACAAAGAGTCCTGCCTATGTTGAGATTTTACGTCTTAAAAACCCGCTGTCATACGGAACAGCTTCCTGGGATACCGCTCTGAGCCTAAAGGCCTGTTTAACGTCGCTCAGTCGACGCCCGTCAAACCGTCATTTCTGACGTAAGGGATGGAACAATCCGGAAAGTCACAAGGAACTCCGTCGTCCAAGATCTCATGCTCCTCAGAGCACGGGAGATAGACATAGTACCAAGGAGATTCCGGATCGATGCACCCCGATTTGTGGACTTCCAGAAGAGCATTCAATGTTGCCAAAGAATGAGATTCTGAAATAACATTCGGGGTTTTCGGGCAAGTGTATCGCCACATGTCGATGCTCCGTTCTAGGTAAGCGGGGTGCTCACCTACAATTAGTAAACAAGTACTGGCTGATTTGGCCAGTATCCGTATTCTTTCTGGAACTTTTCTTTTGCGATTTCTACCGCAAGAATCTTGTCCGACGTCTCTGCTTTGAACGTCGGTTCACTACCACCGAGAAACTTCACGTAGTAAAACAACTTCGGTGTAGTTTCATATGTGTTCATTTCTCTCTTTTGATTCGCCTTTTAGTCGACGATTGCATAAACCATGTAACTCATCGAGTTTGGGTTTATGTGAATTCCGTACTTTCCACCTTTGGTTATGATGCCAGCTTCAATGGCGTTTTGAAGAGCCATGGCATACGGAACTTCGCTTTCATTACTGGCAACGATCGGGAGTTTTGGAAGCTGCTCAAACTCAACGATGTACACCAGCGTGTCTTGGACAATTTGCTTCATGCTTCTCCTTTGATTAGTTTTGAAAATGTGTTGGGTTCGGCTTTTTCGACGCCATACTCTCTACATAAACGGTAGCAGCCTCATGGCTCCCATGCTCTCAATCTCATCTATTCCTTAACGAACATCACGCGAAGCGGAGACTCTTTGTTAAGGGCTTGGCCTCGTTCATGCAGGTTCCTGGCACCTACTTACCTCATTTAACCCACGGCTTGACACGCCGCACGCCCAACTAAAACTATTGGTAGTCATACCCTATATAGTGCCATCACTCCTACGTCTTGCGCTACGTAGTTCGTAAGCGGAATATGACCTTTACCGACACTTGACCAACTAGATTTCAGTGGAAGCTTAGGGAATTGAACCCATCAGATGTTGTTCTTTGACAACTCAAGTGGTTTGTCACATCTGGCAACCATGCTAGCTTCCGAACCATTACTACATCAACGACGTAAATGACGGGATGATGTAGAAATCGATGTCCGTCGATACAACAAACGCCGAGATGTGGACGTTGTCCGGAATCGCATTCATACATGTTAGCGCCAAACTCAGAGCTCGCATGTCGTGAATATCAAAACCGTACTGCGTGGAAACGACGTAGACGAAGCTGTCGATCACAGGGTCGTTATCCTCGCCGAACCCGTACATTCTTTTGAACATGCCACTGATGTAGCAGGCGTTGTCGAGCACTTCCATGAATGTTTTATAGCGGTCATCCACGTCGCCGGGATAGATGCTATGCGTTTCGCCGATCGGTTTCTGATCGATGTCCAGCGGAATTGCGTAGAAGGCCGGGTAGCTAATCCGCTTCTTTTCAGGACGTTCCGCGACGAGGCATCGAACAACTGAAAGAAGCGATTGCTCTGTGACTTCTTCGGGGTGATCAACTTCTTCGAATTGATCGTGTGGGATTACAAACACCTGTCTGTTCATTATTCTCCTTATTACTGTGGTTGGAACTTTTATACCCTGTTACTCACCAGGATATATGACTACGCAAACTCGGTTTGCCTCTTGGTAAGAGCCCATCATTGCATCACAGCGGTCACCTGGGGCACCACCGAGTCGAAGGTGCACTCGAATAACTATAGGGCCGTCTGATGGATACGGATCGCCCTCGTTAATATCAACAGAGGGCTTGAAGTCGGTTGGTGCACAGGCAGTGAAACCGAGAAGGCACATCAGAGAAAAAAGAGCTGTTCTCATTTCAACTCCTGCGAAGCACGGAACTTCTTGTAGGCGGAATATCCTTTGATGGAAGATCCGCTGTCTGGAGAGTGCGTGAAACAAAACGGCTCGTCGTCATAGATGCAATTCCTCTCGCAGCCCTCACGCTCGCAAGGGTGCGGGAAAAGGCCCCAATGCTTGAGGCACCAGTTGTCGGTGTCTGTATTCGATTTACACTCAGGGAAAACGCAAATCATAACACTCCTTTGGTCGTGGAAATAAAAAAGAGACGGACTGTACTGCAATACAAATTAATTTGTATCGACTTACGTACAGTCCGTCTCCTTCATTATAGGCCGTGTAATTTCTGCGAGTTAGTCAGCGAACTGGTCGCCTAGCGCGTTGAAGTAACCAGCCCAAGCCTCATCATAAGTGGTGAACTCCTTTTCAAACACTTTGGGAGAATAACACCGAAGGTTGTCGTCAAGCTTTGTTACCCACCAGTTGATGTATGCCTTTTTGATGTTCGGGACGATTCGACGATCGATTAAAATCGAAAGCTCGCCGTCTTTTTCCTTAAGCTCACCGAGGTGGGGCGCTAACGCAGCAATGTTTTCAGCAGTAATCTGAACCGCTTGAACGCAGAAAGGCTTGCGCACAAAATTAGTAAAGATATTGTCGTCGGTTTCCATAATTTTCCTTTACGTGTTTGATTCTTTTATTGATGAAATAGCGAGGCTAATTGCTTCCTCAAGTTTGTTAAAAGCAAGCATTTTGGCCTCTGTGTTTGGACACAGGTGATCAACTTCGCGAGCAATTTCGTTGAACGAGTAAGATAATCGGTAGATT
>Ga0114976_10000218_pt1 | contig 34664 bp, 36 predicted proteins | sample S_130805_EF_Meta_FD_87319 | JGI IMG/M metagenome (GOLD analysis project Ga0114976, IMG submission 87319) | Freshwater microbial communities from Lake Simoncouche, Canada to study carbon cycling - S_130805_EF_MetaG | ecosystem: Environmental > Aquatic > Freshwater > Lake | place: Lake... | reverse complement strand
GACTCTCATGCTAAAATCGGCTCTCTCGATCGCGACAACAACCTTATCCTTCCTCTTTAAACTTTCTATTTTAAATGCCAATTTCACATACTGTACTTACTGTTTTTTTTATTCGGGGGTTATCTTTATTAATCCAACGTATGCAGCATTAATAACTTCATCAGATTGAACGTCTGTCTTTACAACCTCGTCATTTGAAATAGTTATTGATTTTAATAAAGAAACCATGAAGTTCGGCTCTTCGTTATTTTTTTCCAACTCCTTTATTTTTTGTATATTCACGTCTTCGGCGTTAGATTTATCCCCATATTCGAATTCGTATTCATTTTGAATACCCAATTTATTAAGTTTGTCTTTTAAAGAGTTAAAAAATTCAGTCGCATTATTCTTGTCTTTAAGTTGATAGACGCTAAAAGTGGGTAATTTTTTTTCTAATAAACTAGTATTCATATATATTCTATATACAAAATATAATACATCTTTATTTGCATTATTGTTAGTAAAGTATATTAAAACAATAATACAAACATCAAAATATGGAAAAAAATATAGTAGAAATATGGGACATTGAAATAGAAAACAACCAGGACGCATTTGAACTTATAAAACCATTTTACACGAATCTCGAAGAAGATAAAAAAAGATCTTATTTATCCGACCCATTCTGGAAGGATTTGTACTTGTCAAAAGCGCATAAAGTAAATGAAGGAGCAAATAAATACAATTATCTACTACTCGACAAAGAAAGGGAAACTTTAAATGTATTAGAAAAATACGTATACGACATTGCTATTTTTCATTTAAATAGATTGAATATAGAACTAAATGAAGACATTCAAATTGAATATTGGTTAAACTATGAATTCAAAAACATAAAAAATAACCTGCACGTAGATCATCAAGAATTTGATAAATATCACAATGATGTATTTATAACGCCTTTCTTATCCACTATAACTTATTTCAATGATAATCCTTATCCAACTCTCCTCACGAATATGGAAGATAACGAATCTACAAATCCAGAGTCCATAAATATGTCATTCGTGTTCCCTCAAAAAAACAAGCATATTTCATTCGACGGTGGTAAATATTTACATGGTCAGGTAAATGTCTTTAATGACAGATGTTTAATTGATAAAAACAAACCCGACCACCGTTATATACTTGTAATGAATTTATGGGATAAAAAACACACGCACAGGCCATTTTACATTGAGAACGACAGCGAAATATTCAGTAAACGATTCAATAAATTGGACAGATTCGTAAACGTAAAGCCGACTTCAAATAACGCAGTGCGCGTCCAGATCATAGATGATTATTTGTTATCGAAACGGTTTTTAGACGATTCCAGAAAAAAGTTATGCGTGTCTCTATATTATAAATTTGCTAGCATATTCAAAGCACACGATATGAACAAAACGCGCAACTTTATTTGCTTTAAATAATAGTTTTGTCGCAAAAATGACTTAGAAATATAAAAAGATAACAAGGTTATATGCGTTTTTTTATATTTTTTATTGCACATGCAACAGCATTGACAAGATCATTTATAAGAATGACAAATGAAAACAACATCGCAACCATAATAAAACAAAAGAATCTATTAGAAGACGTGCCGTACAATTCCCTAATACGAAAAATAGAAACACACGAAGTATCTAAGATATATTTTTCGAATGCGTTTGATAGCGTTATCGCAGAAGAAACGACGCAAACAGAAAACACCATAGATGATTATTTTAAAACAAGAATAACGCCACTTGTTGCAAACAATCTCGTTGATATATCTGTAAAGAATAACGTAGAAACTGTGTTCGCAACAATTCAACAACCAAACCAAATTCAAATATTGGCGGGCGATATATTAAGTTTTGTAAATAACGCTTTTGTGCCATTCATATTTCTTACGTTATTCATAACATTTGTTAGATCTATGTTCTCGGATCAACGCGGAATGCCAACAAACAATCCATTTTCTGGCATTTCTAGTTTAAAAATAGACTTGAAAAAAGACAAACAAGCCATGAAAGATTCTAATATAACCCTTACTAGTTTTGCTGGAAGTCCAGAAATATTTGAAGAATGCACAGAAGTAGTTTCCTATTTAAAAAATAGCACAATCTATGAGAACGCCGGCGCTGAAATCCCAAGAGGAATATTATTAGAAGGCCCCCCAGGAACTGGCAAAACGCTACTTGCCAAAGCAATTGCGAGCGAGGCGGACGCAAACTTTATTTCAATCGCCGCAAGCGAATTCGTAGAAGTATTCGTCGGCGCAGGAGCATCAAAGATAAGAAATCTATTTAAAGTTGCAAGAGAAAACGTCCCTTGTATTATTTTTATAGATGAGATCGACGCAGTGGGTAGACAACGAGGAGCAGGCATTAATATGGCAAACGACGAAAGAGAACAGACATTAAATCAATTATTGGCCGAGATGGATGGGTTCTCTAATAATAAAGGATTATTAATTATTGCGGCAACAAATCGAAAGGATGTATTAGACGCAGCGCTATTACGCCCCGGTAGATTTGATAGATTAATAACGGTAGCGTTGCCTGATAAAAACTCAAGAAGAGATATCATTAAAGTTCATTCAAGAAATAAGAAATTGTCACCATCCATTAACCTAGATCTAATCGCCGAATTTACGTCTGGATTCTCAGGCGCTCAAATAAAAAACCTATTTAATGAGGCCGCCATTCTAGCGGCTAGGCGCGGTGACGTTGTAATTACGGAACAAGACATATTAAACACGATAGATAAATTGGTCGTTGGGTTAAGTCGTAAGAACGACACTCGCAGCGAAGAGGCTAGAGTAAGAATAGCAATTCACGAAACAGGTCACGCCTTATTATGTTCTCTGTTCTCAGATTCATTTGAATTAAAGAAAGTTACTATACAAAGCACATATAATGGCGCAGGTGGTTATACGCTATTTAACGAATATCAAAATATTACGGAGAGTGGATTATATACCAAAGATTTATTAAAAAAACGCCTGATCGTTGCCATGGGCGGAAAGGCCGCCGAAAATTTATATTACGGTGACGATTTTGTATCCGTGGGCGCAGTGCAAGATTTAAAACAAGCAAATTCTATGGCACAGAGAATGATAGGAAATTATGGCATGGGAGAAAAATTAGAAACATTTTATAATGAGCAAATTGATTCTGATCGAAATCCGTTTTTAGGGCGGAGTCTTGGAAGCGGCGATAAGTATTCTGAAAAAACAAAGGAGATCTTCGATAAAGAGTCGATCGCCCTTGTTAAAGCAGCATATGAAGAAGCCAAACAATTGCTAGGAGAGAACCGTCATTTAATAGATACAATCGTCAGTGAATTATTAGAAAAAAATACACTATATACTAAGGATTTTAATGCTATTGTAGATAATTTTGAAGACGCGCCTTTTTAAAACTTCACTTCAAATAATTCATGAGCCACATGCCGAAAACGACCCACATTGAACTGATGCTGATGCCCCCGTTATAAATTGTCCAGCGAAGGGCTTGACAATGCGGCGCCGGGATCAAAAACGGAGACGCAAGAAAGCCAAGAAGAGTTGCGGGCACGCACCAACGAACATACAAATGAGAAGCCACGTAATGGATGACAATCCAAATTAAATACAAACCAAAGGCCTGCCAAGCGGCTTTCCAGTATTGAATGAGATTTTCCTTTTTGATAGGAAGCATGGTCAAGTTGATGCAAGTTAGACGTTCGCAAAGATATTCAATTTTTCGGCGAAAAACAAAATGTTTATAATATTATATGTCGACTATAAAATATTATACGATTTACGGAGAAAGGTGTAGCGGAACAAATTTACTAGAAGAAACAATGAATGCAAATTTTAATTTAGAGGTCACTTGGAAATATGGCAGAAAGCATTTTTTCGGGTTTCATGATTTCAAAGGATCTGAAGATGAGAATGAAACATTATTTATAGGGATAACTAGAACGCCAATCGATTGGTTATATAGTTTATACCGCACTCAATGGCACATCCCATCACATAATTTGGAAATAAAGAAGTTTTTACTGAACGAGTTTTATTCAGTCGTGGATAATTCAGGAAGAGAACTTATGGAGCACGATTTAAACATGATAACAAAACAAAAATACAAGAATATATTTGAACTAAGGAAAGTAAAGAATGATTATTTAACTAAGACAATGCCAAACAACGCAAAAAACTATATTTTTATCACACTTGAAGAGTTGGCTAGTGATCCAGAAAAGGTCATAAATGTTATAAGAACAAAATTCAATTTGACTTTAAAATCGGAAACTATAAAGAAGATCACCTATTATAAAAAATACAAACACTGTGCATTCAAGCCTAGAGAAGTAAAGTTCTCAAAAGACGCGATTGATATTATAAAACAAAATTTAGATAAGGAGCAGGAGAACAAATTAGGATACAATTATTAAATCTTCCGTTCGAGTTTATCCAAACGATCTATGATAATTTTTAATATATTTTGTGTGGCATCTAAATGCGCAATCAGTACTGTGTCGTTCCATCTAGGGTGAGAGGGCGTGGCTTTTGGGTGATAATCATTTCTTTCAACCGCAGTTTTACGTTCAAGTAATAATTCATTAATTACGCGAAAATTATCATCAATTGCAATTTTCAACTCATCTGTTTCATTTGACATAGAATCGGTTTCTTACTATAAAATTATATATAGTTAATATAATTTTATAAACAACGATTTCTCTAAACGTCTATTATTTGCTCTCAGAACCATTTAACTTAAATTGGATATCCCACTGTTCAAGCAATTCTACGGGTATATCTGGAAGAACTGGATGCGATTCCCAAAAATAACGGCAAAACGCCCATTGAAAATCGCATTGTTCGGGGTAGAGTTCAGAATAATGATGAATTAAAAAATCACGATACTTCTTTGGCATGAAGGCAAGATTTTCACGAGGAAGAACATAAGACAATTGAGCACATTGAGAAAAAGGTGTTTGATTTTTCGTAGTTATAAAGTCCATTTCAAAATGCGGAATATATTTATGCAAGTCTTTAAAAAGAGGAGGATAATGATAATTATACTTCCAGCGCCAATCCGGACACTCAGACGTATAATATTTAAAAACCCATTCCAACCCTTCTAAATAGTTATTGCATATAGGTTTTAATGTTTCGTTGCTTCGTTTTATAGAAAACAATACCTTATAATATCGCTCTTCCCATTTATTCTCACTCGGACATATGTATTTTTCTTCTTGACGATATCGAATCGGTGCATTTTGAAAGGCTTCCTCTTTTTCCTTTGGCGTGACAGAGAGAGAAGGGCGGCTATCAAACTTATCGCGAACAAAATATTCATTCAGTAAAAAATCATACTCTCGCTTCGCAATCTCATTTACAAAAATGCCCACGTTTTTCCATTGTATCTTATTGTTTTTTGATATAAAATGACGATCTTGGTGAGCACCTAAACTTAGTCTATAAATATCCAATAGTGCTTGGATTCCATGAGTGCGAATATTCATGGCAGGAAAATGTGGTAAGAAATCATTGCCTAAAAAGAAACATAAGAAGACATAATCATAAATGCGTTGTTCATCAGAAAAAACGCAATTCATTTCACTTAAAATGGACGATGCCAGATGTCGTATATCTAAGAAATGCGGATCGGATTCTTTGCCTCGAATATCAATAGGAATCGAACTCTTCAAGAATTCAGGCGCTTCGCGAAACACATAGATATTATTGCAATAATTTAAGTGGAATATGGATAACATAATTAAATCTGAATCTAGACCATATACGGCGATAGAATCTTCTTTAAAATCGTTATTCCGAATATCGTTATAAATTTTATGCTCACCTTCGCCTGGCTTATTTGAACAAGTAACAACAATCCGCTTGACGTTATACTCTAATTCTTTATATTGAAAAGCATATTCGATCTTTTGTGATAGTTTCTTCATAAACTCAGTTCCTGGCGTTATCGCAGACGTGTTCCAATGCGAATATGCAGATTTTTCATCTGTGAATGAAATCTTGGACATAAATAACGATTTGTAACGACGTGTGCGCTGTTGATCCATTTTCGCAAAGGGCGCAACGCCGTCGAAAGAAATATATAAAGTTTCAGTGGGGCGAATCATCTTTACATAGTCATTGATATTGGATATCACTTTATCAATCACAACCGATTCAAAATCTTTGTCTAATTTAATGTCACCATCCTTTATTTTTTTCTCGAGAGCGTGCACGGAGTCATAAACGATCGAATTGCAATCCATATACAAATGCTGAAATCGAAACGTAGGGTCATTCACAAAGTAACCCAAGTTTCTTATTATGTTTGAATAATTTTTAATAATATGAGAAAAATAACTCGGTATTCCCATTGTTTACTTGCCACTATTATTTATGTCAAATAATTTTTATATACTTTTCGAAAGTCTATTTACAATTTCATCGAGCCACGCGTTTTAAACACAAATTTGAATTAAATATTTGGTATAAACGTTAATCTCGATATTTATAGTTCCTTATTGTATATTCTATTTAGTTATTCTCATACATCAATATGTATAAAAATACGATTAAAATCAAAAACTCCATAGTTGCGCCGGATAATTCAGAGTCCCGAACTTTCATTTTTGATAAAATAATCTATTTGCAAGATATTATCCAGAATACAATACTATCCATAAAAAAAAACAAACAAATTGATATATTTAGTAATAATGATGCGAATTTATCTATCACGATACTAATTGAACTTTATGAGAAAACAAACGACATCAGAAAACAGTTAGAATTGAATAAAGAAATCAACGAATTAATAGAATCATTACAAAAGATAGTTGATAAATTATCTATGATCATTTGTGGGTTCGGCACAAAAAATGTGGATGACCTTTTATTTATAAGTTTCGGTTCTGAGTTCAAAAACATAAAGGTAGACAACCCTCTACTTCATTCCAAGTACGAGTTAATAAAAAAATATGTTCAACCCATTGGATATAAGATCATACAATGGAAACCCAATAGACAAGTTGTCGAGGATAAATCCTTGCTCTGTTCGAATAAAATCACGGAGGAAATCCTTTATTTAGAAAACGCAAATATGTTTGAATGTTTTGATATCGAAAAAACATGTAAAACTCTATTTCAAAAAATAAACGGTGTTCGCGTAGTGATTCAAAATGATAAATTAAAAAAAACGTTAATCATTAATGGAATATTAGAAGACGTTCATTTGCCCTGTTTTACAAATAAATACGTGGAACAGAGGTTAAAAGATATCGATTTGCTGAAAACTAAACTAGATACTACGCAAAAAGAAATTATTCACAGAATAATGGAAACAATTACGTTTAAGGACATACTTATATTTGGCGACGAAGATATACATAAAAAAATGTTCTCGGTCCTAAACGAAGTTAGTGTGGTCAAACATAATAAATTAGATTTAACCATAAAACGGTTTTTAGAATTAGATCTTTACACGCAAAGAAACATGTTGATTAACTTATTAATTTATAATGCAGATGACGATATTTTATACATATGTTATCTTTTATACGATTTGATCACGGCGAATTCGGCGGATTCAGAGATGAATGAGCAAACGCTCATATACGACAGTCTACCGTGGAAAATAAAACAATATTTTAAAGATGTTGTTAAATACACGATAAAATATACAAACGATATGATGCAAAAATACGACATTCATCGAATCACACTCGAACAACAAATTTATTTATTAAAAGCAAGTGAAACTGTAAAGGAAAAAGCGATGCATAAATTAAAAGAAATAAAGGGTAGACCCGACGACTCCGGATCAAAAGCAAGACAATATTTGGAAGGCCTAATCAAAATACCATTTGGGATATATCTTGAAGAGCCTATATTAAAGAAAACAAAGGAGAACGCCAAATGGTTCGTAAAATTATTGGCCATGGTTCAAACTTTTTTTACAGACATCGGAATACAAAAAAAAGAAAGATACAATAACTTGGAAATAAAGAATCACATAAGCGCAATAGAAGATCACGCCAATGCCAATATTTTAAAATACATTGAGAACCTATTTGAAATTCAAAATTCAAAACAGTTGATCGCCTCTGTGCATTACATAAACTCTCTCAAAAAAGAAAGGGGTGAGAAAAAAATAAACATAAAACGCAATACAAAACCAGAACAAATAAAAAGCATGAGAGAATTTATCGCATTAAACAAGGATCACTATGCAAATTTGCCATTCATCGTATTCGATAAGATCAATATTGAAACCCCTATTTCCCTAATGAAAACCATGGCGGACATGCATGCACTAAAAACTAATGTAAAAGAAGTAGAAACCAATCTCGATGTCATTTTAGAAACATTGGATCATTCTATTTATAGCCATAAACATGCAAAAAATCAAATTATGAAAATCATTGGTCAATGGATGAACGGAGAGCAATCAGGGTATAGTTTCGGGTTTGAAGGTTCTCCCGGTATAGGGAAAACATCCCTCGCCAAAAAGGGGTTGGCGAACTGCTTAAAGGACGAGAAGGGTAAAAGCAGACCGTTTGCATTTATAGCATTAGGCGGTTCCTCGAATGGTTCATCCATCGAAGGGCACGGGTATACATATGTGAATTCAAGTTGGGGTAAAATTGTGGACATATTAATGGAAACAAAATGCATGAACCCTATCATCTATATTGACGAACTAGATAAGGTTAGTAAAACTGAATTGGGAAGAGAAATAATTAGCATTTTTACGCATCTCATCGATTCAACGCAAAACGATTGTTACCAAGACAAATATTACACAGGCATAGATTTAGATTTATCCAAAGCATTATTCATATTCTCTTATAACGATCCTGATCAGATAGATAGAGTGTTATTAGATAGAATACATAGAATAAAGTTTGATAATTTATCTTTGCCCGATAAATTGGTCGTAACAAAACAATATATTTTGCCAGACATAAACCAAAAAATGGGATTTGATAACGTCGTTGTAATAGAAGACGATATCATAGAATACATTATCGAAGAATATACTATCGAACCTGGTGTGCGAAAATTAAAGGAGATATTATTCGATTTATACGGCGAAATAAATTTAGAAACATTAAAAGGAAAGGACGCTATTGAAATCCCAATAAAGATAACGAGAGACAATCTAGAATCCAAATATCTAGTAAAATATAATAAAATAAAGGAGAAACTTATTCACTCCAAGCCAGAAATAGGAATTATAAATGGATTATGGGCGAACACGTTAGGAAAAGGCGGAATCATACAAATACAAACGCTCTTTTTCCCAACGTCTGTGTTCTTAGACTTGCAACTGACTGGGTTACAAGGCGATGTCATGAAAGAAAGCATGAACGTGGCGAAAAGTTTAGCATGGAATTTAACATCCAATGAGATCAAAAAAGAATGGCTCGTTTTATTCAATGAAACAAAGTGTCAAGGTCTCCATATCCATTGTCCGGAAGGCGGAATATCAAAAGACGGCCCATCTGCGGGCGCAGCGATCACATGCGCCATCTATAGTTTGCTTAATAAAAAGAATATTAAAAACGACGTGGCTATGACGGGCGAAATCACATTAAGTGGCGAAGTCACTGCAATTGGAGGGTTAGATGTAAAAATAAATGGAGGCATAAAAGCAGGTATAAGAACATTCCTATTCCCCAAAGAAAACAATCGCGAGTTCTTAGAATGGAAAAAGAAGCATTCCAACCATCCATTGATTAACGAAATAACTTTTATAGAGGTATCAACAATCTACGAAGCGTTTGAACACGTATTCGAATAAAACATTCTCTCGCTATAGTATAATATAATTTAGAAATATGGAATTGAATATAATCACCTTTACTTATTTGTTTTTACGTTTAGCGCCATTTATATTAGTATGTTTCTTCTCTTTGGCGTCCATATTTAATCAAGATTTTAAAGGATTGGTATATTTAGTTGGTCTATTATTTGCGTCGTTTATCACTGTTATGTTTGGTAATATTCTTCCTATCACAGGAATAACAGCTGAGTTAAGACCCGCTATTTGTAGCATGGTAACAGTTGGGGGCGCAGGAGAATTATCAAAACTTCCATTAGGCCAATGCGTGTTCGGATATACCTATGCTTATTTGATGTACGTCATTGCCAATCCCAAAGTGAATCTTGTAAAGCAAAATATACCCACCATTGTGTTCTTCCCTATATTAATTCTTTTTGATTTCGTATGGAACACAAGATATCAATGCTATAGTTGGTTACAATTATTAGCAGGATTAGTGCTCGGAGGAATATCGGGCTACATATGGGCCATGATTATCGATTCTACGAAGACAGATTCCCTGAAATATTTTTCCGGATACAATAACAAAGAAATATGCAGCAAGCCGTCTAAACAAACGTTTAAATGTAGCGTGTTTCAAGGAGGTAAAAAACTAATTTCAAAAAACATTAGTGGATAAAATATGATGACCCGTCATTATCATATTTTAAGAATCAAAATGAGTTATATTAGAATTAAACCAAGTTTTCAAAAGCGTTACCATGCGCAAACGATGTAGATCGTTCGATAACATCTTTACATTCCCCGTCTTATCTTGAAAAAAAAAGACAAACGTTTGTATAATGGCCACTGTGTTCGCGTTTTCATATTTAGAATCCAAGTTATCAAACGGGTAAATCGCATAACCCTTCTTTTTATTGATCTCGTTATGGAAGTTAAAAAGAAACGCCTTTAATTCATCCTTGGACCGTATAAGAAAGAAGCGCGATTTTTTTATATATTCGGTAGCGTGCTTTGCGCAAGTAGGACAGGGCAAATTATTGCATATCATAGATATAACTTCAAGTAGTTCTTTGCATATCGATGGGAAATCCTCCCTCTTTATTTTGTGCGCTAATGTATGAAATAAAAACCAAGTAGCCTGTCCCCACTTCATTTTCTTTTCCACGTCGTCCTCACGAACCGCCTGGGTTTCTACCACTACTGTTTTTGTTGGAGGCGGTGCTTGTCGAACCAATTGGCTTATATTTTTAGATCTATTTAACAATGCATTATTTTGGGAATTCAAAAATATCATATTCATGTGTTTATTACTGGGTATATATATGAGAATGTATAAAATAATGCTAAAGAAATAATATTATTTGACGCTAAAAAATATAAAAATAGCAAGTGAGTGTATATCAGTATGGAAACAAAAGATGCTTTAATAAAAACGGTTAAGGAGTGGGTGAAGTTAGATAACGACATTCGAAAATTACAAAAAGAGATTGCCGATCGCAAAAAGGAGAAAAAGACTATATCCAACGATTTAATGACGGTTATGAAGCAAAACGAGATCGAGTGTTTTGACATAAATGCCGGTCAGATATGCTACACGAAAAAAAATATAAAAAAGCCAATCACTAAAAAAATTCTGACGTCCACATTATTAAAATACTTTAAGGGAGACACGTTGAAAGCCGCAGAACTAAATGAGTTTATCGTCGAAAACAGAGAAGAGACCATAAAAGAATCTATCACACTAAAACCCAATAAATGATTTTCACACCAGTCCGAGTTCCGGTATAGTGAAAGTGCCGTTTTGCTTTTGGCACTTAGCCACAATTCGAGGGTTAGCATTCCCCTCTAAAATGTCTTCGGTTTTATAAACATTATTATACTTATCAATGTAATAAACAATTCCAAATATCTCTTCTGCGAAGACCTCCAATTTTTGCGACGCAGCGTCAGTAGTTTCATTTAGTTGTATAAGACCATGCGGCGTCCCCTTTATATGTGTGCCACAAAACTCGCTATTCTCCTTTCTTCTACGAGTGCACTGCTCGCCGCTAGCACGATTCGCACAACATCTGTTCATAACAGGTATAGAATTCTTAATCCTCTTGCGCTTTATGAGATCATCCTTTGCCATGACCAGCCTCTCATATTCATATACATATTCGAGCAATTCGTTTGTTTTCGGCTTGTCATCAAATGACAGTTCAGTGATCTTCGTTTTCAATGCGTCCTTAAACGCAGTTACATAGGTTTCGATCTTCTTATTAATTCTTTTCTCCATGATGACGCAATAGTTATAATGACCTATGGCTTCATGCGTTTAATTCAATTTTTTATACTATTAAAAAACAGTATAAAAGAGATCTCGCCTTAGAGGTGGTTATCCCACTCCGTGGGCCTAATTTTGGTTCCACCATCATAAGGCACGGCTAGATTATTTGTTAACATCCAATCATTGACGTGTATATCGTCAATATAAACGTCGGCCAATATTCTTCCGTATTTTTCAGTGCTTGTATTCTTCAAATGTACTATTTTTCCGAATATAAGGGAATGAAGAGCATCCCTTGCCTTAATGGCCTCTTCTTTTTCTTTCGGCGTTTTACCTTTAATTTCTGCCGAATCAATGCCTGCTAATCTCACACTAAATTTATATATAGGGTGTTCTGTATTCGGCAATTTTGATGCAATCGTTATCGTATCACCATCGTATACTTTGATCACCTTTCCGCAAACTATCGGAGGAACAAATTGCGTTGTATCTTTATAATTAATATCCTTTAAATACTGTAACTCGTTCTCGAATTGTGAATCGACTGTCGACGCACTTTCCTTCTTTTTTGAATATCTACATTTAAAGTATTTACTTAGTCCATCATAACAGTTCATGCCGAGTATCTGATTAGCGCAGATAAATAAAAAAATAGTCAATTTTTTCATCTATCTACTTTATCCCTTGATTTATTTCTAAACGTGGGGTATTAGAACATTTCGTATATGCGCTTGAAAATATTGCCAGCATCAATAGCAGCAACCCGTAGATGCTGAGCCGCCATTCTCTTGTCTGAATTCTCCAAATATGCAATGCGAATTGTGCTATCATCATTGTGTGGATGAAATTTCTTAAAACCACAAAACGAAAACACCTTTTCTGTCTTATAAAACTTTTCATACAATATATATTCCAAAACCTTTCCAATAGTATAATCCTCCTTCTCCAACGTGATATCAAAGCAAAAGTCAATCGTGGTCTCGCTATTCAAGATAGGCACTGTGTCCGAATCGATCGACTTCACCAACTCTACAAACTTATTCTGTAGAACCTTGCATGCCTCCTTTACAAGTTCAACGTTATCGTATACACCAACCGTTTGAATGACAAAATCGAAACTATCTGGCACAAAGTGTCTTTGGACATCCAGCAAATAGAAGTTCTTCTTTTGCATATCAATCTCCTCAGCAGTAGTGTTTCCAGAACGCAATTTATCCTCATGCTCGCCCCAAACAGACTTCGCCTTTTCAACATCTGGCGTGTTCCCATAAGCGCACTTCGAGACAACATTAAACATACTATTCTCCTTTGCAGTGTGCACCGAAAACTCGGCGGTTAATTGCAAATGTTCTCCTGGTATAGAATCGCCTATCTTAGGACGCACTCTTGCAAAATCAATATAGGCATTCGTCTTCGGATTCGCAGGGAAAATCTTGCGGACAACGTCCTCAGTTAGATAATTGCCATTGGTCTTATTACGAATGCGGAAATGCTCCGAAGTGACAATAATCATATTGTCAGTTTCGTTCTGAACATCCAGTTCTAGAACATAATTATCGGGCAAATCTTTCAAATCTTTATGATGAATGGGTATACAACTCAACCTTTGTTTTAGAATTTCATTGTGCAGACGAGTTGTATTTACCTGGATTTTGCACTGATTTGTTGCGGCGTTTTCTGTATAAATACAAAGTGTCGGTATATCAGAAAGAATGGTTCTACGGATTGCGTTTGCTAAACTAACGTTAATGCCGCTCAACGTAAACTTGTAGAGGTCATTTTCTTCAGATATGTCAGATAGCGTGGGATTCATAGTTATAAATTATGGGTCTATTATTTTATATGATTTATTGTGACATTGTATTCAATTTTTTGTATTGATCCATGATTATTTTATTCAGAGAGGCGTTTTTTTGTTGTAAATGATTTATCAATCCTTTTTGACTATTATCAGCACTCGCATGCGCAACCGGTTGGGGGAGCGCATTTGCATTAAAATTGCGATAATAATGTTTCTCCTGTCCTTTCTTAGGTTGTTCGGGCAAAATATAATCATTTATCCAGTCATATGCTTTGTCGTCATCGCTATCGCTATCACTATTATTATTTGGATAATGTATTACGTTTGAATGTTTTCTATGATGATGATGGTGACGGCGTCTATGATCGGGATGAATTTCACGAGTGATTGGTTGCATCGGATTTTTACTTAGATCGAAAGATCTATAATCCAAATCGTCATTTCCTAGCGCTCCACCATATAAATATGGATAATAACCTCCAAACGGAAAATAACCACCATATGGATATGGCCAACACCTTTTCTTTATAGGCATAGCAATAGGATTCTTACTCATATCAAATCCCCTCGATCTAGTTGCTTGCAATAATTTCTTCTTTGTGGGTGCATTATTTGCATCCATAGAACGATATGGATAATAGAATCTTGAGTATGGATAATATAGATCAGAATAGGGGTAGTCGTATGGGTAATATGGATAGGGATAGGGCCAATCGCGCTTCTTTACTGGGTTTTTACTCAAGTCAAACCCTCTATCTTGATCCATCCAATAATACATATCGTCGTCACATTCATTGTCTTGATCAGAATAAAACATTATATTTTCAGAACTATCTATAAAAATCGCATCTCCATAATCCACTGGATTAATCATGCCGGAGCAATCGATAATAATCAAATTTCCCGACGATTCCACGGTAATACTATTAGCAGAAAAATCAACAAGGGAAGCGATAAAGCCATTCAATTCGCCAATTTTGCCTTCCAATTCGCAAATCTTGTTTTCCAAATTATAACTATTTAGTTTTAGTATATAATTTTCATTATATAATTGAGCAGGATTTACGGGACGAGGTTTCATAGAAAGAATCTATTTATACTAATATGCCATATAATATTTATTACTAAAACGCCGATGGCTGCTTAGCATATACGCAGCCATTGAATACAAACTATATAATAATTACAATAAATCTAGAAGTGTAGTTTTGTAATTAAACACGATCATCATAATCCTGATAATCAATCAAGATGAATTTATTTATAAACAACGTTCTCTCACGAGGTGTCAACAAACCCCATAAAAATTTTATTTTACTATCCTGGTTATCAGGCAAATCACGAAAATATTTATTGAATACAAAAAGTTGCAACCCGCCACCAGTATAAGACGAAAGTGTAAAGTTTCTGGTTAATACATAAATAAAATAATCTGACATTTGGTATATTGGTTGTCGCGAAGAATTGCAGAATGTTAATATATCAAATAGCAATACCGCATTATTGTAATCAAACATATATGTGTTCTCTAGCAAGTTATAATCTGTGTAAAAACTGCGAATATCTGCCAAAAGTTTTAGGGGCTGCGGTTCGTACGTATATGGCAAAATATGATTTATTATCACGTCAACCGGTAGTTTATCTATTAGAGAAGCCTTTATCATTTATATAATACTATACTTTATTCTATATCATTTTCTAAAACCCAGGTATGAAGGGTATATCTATATTCATTATCGCCAATGTTAGATACCGCGTGCGGATATTCAAACAAAGGCGGGAAGACTAATGCAGAACATTTCTTTATTCGATGCGTGAGGTTCTGATCTGGAAAACTAAAAATGCCACCCGAATAATCATCGTTTAATGAAATTATTATTGTGAGGGAACGAACATAACCAGGAATCCCGCCGTCGATTCCGTCTGTGTGCATTAGCGTTTCGCCGTAAACCTTTCTAATGTTATTCCCAGAATAACTAGTCAAGCAAATCCCGGGTCTTAAATCTCTTACGATTCTACATATCTCATCAAATACGTCTTCTATTTTACTATTCAATCGCGAATACGTTTCAAAAGTGTCTGTGCGCTTTGACTTATATTTTTCAATTTGTTTTAATCGGCACTTCAAATCAATCTCATAACACGCTACATTTTTTCCTGGCCTATGTGAAATTTTTTGGCGATGACATAGATTAAAGAATTCTATTAGTTCTTCACAAAATTCCGGTTCAATTATGCTGTCTATTGTATAAATATCATCCGCCAATCTTGTAATAAGGCGTTCTTGTTCCATTTAGGTTGAATAATATTCAATATTTATATGTATTGGATATTAATTGTTTAATTGATCATAAGAGTTGCCAAAAGAACGAAAAATAAAACAAAGGGGAAAAGCACTAATAACCATGCAAATCCCGGCGCTCCTGCGCGACAAATCAAATTAAGGATCCATGTCCAAAATAATACATAAAGTATCTTGATTATGAAAATTAACGCCGTGCTAGATACGTCACATGTATATGTACCTAAACAATAAGTATTCACATTGCCCATGTTTTGGAACATCATTACCACAAGAAGTATTATTGAAATCACTAAGTAGACATAGGATGGCGTGCATAGATTCCGCAAACCAACGACTGCCATAAATAAGTATATATTAAAACACATATATTTATTGTTTGCTAAATGAAAAAATTATACAACTGGGGCGCGATCCACGTTTTGCGCGTGAACGCCAATGTTTTCATTGGTCAAACCGCGCAGAGTATTTCCGCCAGTTGCGGCACCATAGGTAGAAAAAGGTAAATTATTAACGAGTTGTGACGATGACATTCCTACAGCCCCGCCGCGCATTTTTCTCGTCGTTCTTTTTGACCCACCCTTCATAGGCATTGGCGTGTTCCTATCGAATGTGGCTGTGTGTGTTGGATCGTTAGCATAAGAATTTAGTTCGTAGAAACTTCTTAATGGAAGAGTAGTAAAACTCGCCTGCGGATTATAACTGTGAGGATATTCGCCGGATCCACCGCCGTACATAGTTTTTTTATTACATCCACAACCTCCACCACGTTGTTTACGTTTTCTAATCGTCTTTCTTTTCTTGGATTGTTTTTTCGATTTTAATTGCTTCTTCGCCATTCTATATATTTACTAGACAAAATTATTCAATGTCAACGTGGGTCAACATATGTCTGCGACAACACATATTCGTCAATCGTAAATCGTCTAAAACTGTTCCTTCCGGCGTTTTCTCTACCTTATCTTTTATTAAATAAACGACTTTATCGGTGATACCTTGAGCCAACTTTATTCTACGCACCTCGTTTTGATAATAACGGTACTTATCAGCAAGCACCATTCCGCATGTGAAGCATTTTACTGGGATGATCATTGGAGTCTTATAAATATAGGCGTTATTATATTTATTTCCTTATTCGATAATATTCAATTTTCTCACATTGTCTATAAAAAAATGCCCATATATATTAAACGTATGAATAAGAAGTTATTAATCTATACTATATGCGCGGTTCTCATATTTAGTTTAGCGATCGGATTTCTCCTTATAGGATTTAATAAGGAGGGAGTAGAGAATAAAATAAAATATGATAGTAATAATTTTGATGTTGAATACCACGACGACCCCGCTAAAATATTAGCAGATTTGGGCGCTTCAGAAAGCAAATTAACATGGGTCTATGACAACTCCGGAAATAAAATTGCTATGCCTTATTCAGAATCTCAAGGAATATCTACATATTACCAACCAGGGGCTTATAAATTTGGAGCATCCACCTATGTGCCAAAATACGAAGATAGTGTATATTTAAGTAGAACTACGAATTTAGCATATATGGCACCCGTAACGAATACATCTGCACAAATGAGCGGCATATGCAACTTTCATAAGGACAATCCGGATAAATTAGAAGAGGCATGTAATAGCGTTTCTCCGGATACGTGCGGATCCATGTCTTGTTGTGTTTTATTGGGTGGCGCGAAATGTGTCAGTGGGGACGAAAAGGGCCCTAAAATGAAGTCCAATTATAGCGATATCACCGTTACAAATCGGGATTATTATTATTATCAGGGGAAATGCTACGGCAATTGCCCAAACAATTAGGCCCATAAACATAATATTGTATCTTTTGTCGTAAAGTAAAGTTACAATCTATTTGATCCGAAGGACGGAACACATATTCATCATATTTCGAAAAATAATATTGCAATCTCGCATTCGACACTGTTTGCACAGACGCCTTTCGTTTTTTATGCAGATCTACCATGATTGGATAATCTAGTTCATCGATATCTTTTAACCATTTAAATTCATGCGTATCGCGAATCGTGTTCTCAAATGTTGAATTATAAATCAATAATAGCGAGCGCCTTAGTTTTTGAAGGTTCTCCTCCGTCGTTTGAAAATCATCAGCGCTAAGTTGTAACCATAAAAATCGAACCTCGTCGATATTTGGTATCCTAGTCCCCTTTTCAAAATCGATAATAAAGGTTCTCTTTGCTCGCTCGTCAATAAATAAATTGTCTGTGTGATAATCGCCTTGCGAATATCCTGCGTCTAGAGCCAAACGTAATAGTTCGTATCTAGTTATGTTATAAACGAGTCGCAATCGTTCTGATTTTGGCGACAAGGATAAACTATCATATTTGTCAATGCTCTTGTTCTCGTCTTTGGATAGGATTTCGTCGATAATGATGCGTCGAATGATATCGCAATAGGATTTATAACTTTCGGGGATGATTTCCATAGCATAAATTCCAAAAAAAAACTTGCCGTTTACTAATAAGTCGTTGTACATGTCGATTTGCTCAAACAAATGCTTGGCGGGGTTTTTATCTTCGCTATTATGTTTAAAATGGTTCCGTAAAGATTTGTAGTTCTTGGATCTTCGATCATAGAGTTTCGAGAACATTAGGATCGGCGAATTGCGATTCAGCGCTAAAACTGTGTGTTTGGGTATTTCGGATTGGACTTTCGATTCATTGAAATATTGATTTTTGGTATAAATATGTTTTTTAAAGATTTTATCTTCAGCATTTACATACTTCCATTTCATTTCAGCGTCATAATCGTTTTCGGACACCATAAAAACCTTTAATGCGATCGTGATCACATTCTGTAGATGGCCATTCAAATCCACGCTAAAATAAGGCGATTTACGTTCGTCTTTTTTAAAGGAACATAGAAATACTAAACCATAGGCGGAATCGTCGCTAATCAGTTTGATACGGCTATTCTTTATAAAGTAATAAAATGATTCCTCTGCCGACCTCGGAAAAAAAGATTCCCTATGTGTTTTTATGTATATAAAACTAGTATTGAACCCCATAATAGAATAGACTAACACTTAAAATTCAGGAGGTTTCCTTAATTTCTGCGTCACTCTTTGTACCATTATAGATATCGACCACATTCTTCTGCCAATCGACACGCGTATCGTTGATATGCTTCATCAAAATGGCTTGAAGCGGCGCCCAGCATTCAAGGCAAGATCTCAATTCTGGAGCCTTGTTCCAAAGTTCTTCGTCGTAATGTTTTTGTAGTTCATTGATTAGACGAGTTTCATTCTTTGGAATCACCGCCAAGATTTGGGGGATAACATCTTCAACGTTTCTATAAGACATATTGGGGTTGTTTTGAATAACTTCTAAACGTTGCCATTATTTTCAATTTTTTATGATGATCACAAAAAATTGAATACCTTTTCGAATTATAATTCACGATAAACCAGAAACGTCAATGCAAGAACCAAGTGTTTTTAGAGTAGGAAGGGATGCGCGTCACCGAGATCTCTTTATCAGAAATAAAACGTCAACGAACATGGATATGTTGTGGCACGATTTTCACGCAAAACAGGATTATCCAGAGTTTTATCTAGGGCCGGTCCAAAAGATGGCGCTATGCATTTGCCCAGAAACGAATCGAGAGGAACGGCACAATATCAATTGCTTGCTCATGGAATGCGAACCAAAACGGGGGACTCGGATCACCGCTTTTGTCATAAGAGATAAGGAACGCTATCAAAAGATGACAATCTTTCAGCGATGGGAAACTACTGCATTTTACGAGTGGAAAATGCAGAGCGGAAATATTATACAACTTCGCCAGGACTTTATCCACGGTCTAACGCCGATGGAAAAAAGGCGCATAGGAATGACAAAGTGACGTCGGTTGTCACTTAGACAAAAGTTTATATCCCTTCGTGGTTTTTTTTCGGACGAGTTCTTGTTCGGATGAATGTATTTCGTCATGGCATTTTTCACACACAGACAATAGATTTGCTACGTGATTTTTATGGAACGTCCCTATGAATCCATCTGTGTCTGCGTTTTTCTGTGGATTCAGATGATGAATCTCGGCTGCGATTTTTTCGCCACACTTCTCACAAGTGCCCCTTATCTTTTCGGCATTATATGTGCTGGTGGTGTGGGATAACGATCCTCTCGTATCCGGATAATATTTATTTCGAATCGCATAGGCGCGCTCCAAAAACTCTTCCTCTAAATAGAGTGATTTGCACACTTCTAGACCATAGGTTCTAGGTCCAGATCCATCTTTTAGTTTACGATCATACACCAAACAATCTTGCTCGCGGTCATAATGTACGGCCATGTGTTTCATAGAAAGGCGCACCAATGTATTAATCTCCTCATAGTTCACGATTTCATGAAAATGCGTCGCGAAAATAAAAGAGGATTGCTTGGCATGAAGATCCATAAGACCTGCTGCAAATATACTTAATGCAGATTCCGTTTCTGTGCCCGAGCATAGTTCATCGCCCAAAATCAAACTATTCTCATCAGACATCTTCAAGATGATTCGCAGTTCAGTCATTTCTACAGCAAATGTCGAAAGTCCCTTAAAAATATTATCATTCCCCAATATGCGCGAAAAAATGGCAGTATATGGTTTATACGTAAATTGGCTACATGGGACAAACATTCCCGTTTGGGCCATAATTACGCAAACTCCCGTAGCCCGAATCAAACTTGTCTTCCCGACCGCATTCGTGCCATAAAGTAAAATGCCATCGACTAATTCGTTGTTACCCAACGATAGGTCATTCGTCACATAGATCTCATTCTTTTGTAAATGCTCGATCAAACAATGTCGCATCTCTTTCGCTTCAAAGAAGGATTTATCAACTTCGGGTTGAATGGTTGGGCAGCAATAATGATATTCCTTTGCCACATAAGTTTTGGATTGTAAAACATCTAATTTCGAAGCATATTCCGCCAACTTTTCTAATTTATCATAGCCGATTGTTTCTAAGGTTTGAAGTATGGTCAGATAGGTTTCAGCGATTAATACATTCATTCTATCCTTATAAATAAGCAAATCCTTACATACTTGGTTCAATATAGGAAAATCGATTTCCACCGTCGTTGACGATGCCTTGGGGAACTTAATATCCTTGACTAATATCTTTGTTTCTGCGTCGATGTCAACTTGTCCATTCACAATCTTGTCCAATATCTTTTTCAAGGCGAGCGATCTTTTCGCTGTGATCTGTAAACAAACGCCTGATTTTTCTGTTTCATGAACCTTGACATATTCCGTATCCGGGGAGTTTTCATGCTTCTGAATTAAATCGTTCAAGGCGCGATGAATCTTAAAGAATTTGGCCTGACTCTCATTATAAATCCTGGATGCTTCATCCAAGGATGCAGAAATTCCCGGGCGAATAATATTTTCATCGAATGTGCTCATCGACGTTACAGATTTGCAAGCGTCCATAACGAGATGATCATTCATAAACTTCATGAGTTCAGTGGCTAGATTTTGAATAAAGTCGTAGGATCCTTCTGTATTATCTTTAATATCAGCACATAGATAATCACAAACTTGCGTTGATTCGAATAAACAAGTATTGATTTGTTGGATGATTTCAACGCTATGATATAAATGATAGAGTGATGCGGGATAAATTTTCTTCATGACAATCTGTCGACATAGTTTTTCAATATCACGCACCTGATTTAGTTGCTTTCGGAACACATCAACGAAATAATTATATTCTTCTCTTAACATCAGCGATGTCATTTCGTATTCCTTGGATAACCACTCCTCGTCAAACGTGGGATTCAAGAGTTGATGTTGAAATCGACGCTTTCCCATGGAAGTGCAACACTTATTCAAAAACGATAGAATGGATGAATATTGACCCGCATTTTTGGCGTCTAGGGTCAAATCATTAATGATATTTAATTGCAAAAGAGTGTGGTTCGCCAATATCATACGATATGACGTATTATTAAATTCGGGCATGGATATTTTACGGATCAAGTCGGGGTTATGTTCCTGTATAAAATTCAATAAATAACAAAAGGATTGCGTGGCCATATTATGAATTCCGAATTCGCTGCACACATCCATAACATCGGAACCAAACAATTGCGAAAGCATCTGCTTCATATATTTCTGATTTTTACAGCGCGAAACCTTGTCGTCTGCTGTTGTTAGCGAAACCGAATGGATCATTTGTGGATGAAGTCCCGTCAAACGCAGAATCGTCGTCAATTCTTTATCTTGAAATGGAGATAAGATAATCACCTCGCTAGGCGCATAGATCGAAATATAGCGTTCCATCTCATCGAATGTGGTCATATTCATATAAAATTGCGTTTCGTATTGAAACATCGATGATTTTCCCGTAAAAATATTGACAACGGATAGACCATACACTATCGTGTCGCGCATGCTCTTTCCTTTCGAGATAATCGGTTTAAATACGTCCATCCAAATACACATGATATTATTCGTGATCTTTGGCGAAACATCTGTGTCACATGAAAGATAGGTTCCCGGCGAATAAACGCGATTCAATGTGCGCGTGACCGTTTTACCGTCCTTCTCCTGAACGAAAACGGGCACTGTGAACCCGTTCTCCGTGAGTTTCAATAAATACTTATCGATTGTAAAATCGCGGAATCCAGCCATCACAATGGCGCCGTTTTTATATGTGATTTTTTTGTCCGATATGTTTAGTTCACAGCATTCAGCGAATTCTTCAATCACGTTCTCAATATAATCTCCTGCTGCATTTTTCATTCCATAGACTTCAAAAAATGCACCGACTTGAAGAAGCACAATCGTTTTCTTTCCATATAGGGCCTGATATTGTTTCACATAGTTAAAATATTCTTCATATATACTAATTTCAGGAGTTGATTTTTTGGATTTAGACATTCAGTGCCTTAGTTATGCAGTCAGTATCTATATAAATATATATAAAAGGGTTTATATCATTTTATATATTCATCTTGTTCTCCCTTCCTTGAAAAATTGAATAAAATTTTTCCATGATAGTTATAGTAAAAGTAACAACCGTCATGTCGTATAAGTTGACTGAAAACTGGCCCGCTATCATCGAGGATGTCCGCGCTGGTCGCCTGACCAGTCAAACCCCCAGCGTGGTTTGGACCAATGGCACTCGTCATGGTGTACATGAAGGAGGCGTGTCAAGAGATATCGTTTCCTTCTTCAACCGCCGCGAAAATCAGCGCGCAACAAGGGAGGATTGTTTGGATTGCATTCCATGGGCATTCAATCTTCACAATAAGTTGCCGGAGCAGAATGCTCAAGATTATTTGAGAGAATTGGTGAAGATGGGCATTTTGGCCAAGGAGTAAAAAATATCTAAAAAGTTATCGCATAATCTTTTTTATTCTAATGTCGACCAAAAAATTGAATAAGACCTGATCGTGTCGATTTCAATAAAAATGATAACAATGACAGAAGATGAAGTTTTTGATGACATGGAGGATTTTGGATACTATTTCGATACGGAAACGGATTTGTATCTTACGAATGCGTGTCATAAGATGAACGACGATCATCATTCTGATGACGAAGACAGGCCGGACGACAGAAAACGCAAGTCAAAGATCTATGAAATCATGACGCGTATCATAAAAAAGGAAATCTATAAAATAGAAATGAGATCCTATCTCGTGCACGCCTTTTATCTAATTTCGATTTCCGTGTTGAGTTTTAAATTATGGCAATCTAGACATGAGAAATTCGAGCGTGCTCAATGATCGGAACCATGCATAAAATTATATAGTAAATTCTCAGGGTTATAATTCTGTACATCACCACAAATCATTACAGCACTTTCATACATCTTTCTTAAAACGTCGTTCGGTGCAACAGAACCAACTTTTATAAAACCCCGCTTAATTAAGTATTTTTTTATGTTAGGAATAGAATCTTGTTTTAATAATTGCTTCTTGGTGGTAATATTATTACGGAGTGTTTTATTGGAAACGAGAACAGATACTTTGGGTAGAACCTCGGATTTACCTATTTTATAGGTGCGTCTCAGCGTTTTCTTACGTTTCATTTTCTTCGGTTTTTCCATGGATTTCTTCATATGATCGAGTTGTGTCGCCATTTGTTTAATCGAATTTACGCGATTCAAGGATTCATTTACTTTCTTTTCCATGAGTTCCTTATGACCCGGGGAAGATGGTATCGAATTCGCGGCGTTTGGAACCTGTTGCCTAGATATTGGAGCATTTCCTCCAATAATAATAGGTTGGTTTTTTCGAGTTTTATTCATATAATCTCGATATGTAGGAAGAGAGCCGTTTTTCAAACAGCCATATTGCGGTGCTCCGCCCGCCTGTAAAGGCATCGCCAATTTAATTGGATTGTTCTCAATAATATTGGAAAGTGGTGCAGTCAAAGGCGTTAGTGGCGAAATCGAAGGATGTAGTAATAACGAATCGCTCTTCGGAATCACAGGATATTGCCTTAATGTATGATTCCTGATTTTTGTGTTCTCATTTGATTTTTCCGTGAGGTTCTCTAAAAACAGTTTGGCTTCCTGGAATTCTTTATTAAAATCATTATGATTCGGCGATGTGGATGGAACCGCGACCCTGCTAGAATGGTTTGCGTTCGATTCAAATAGTTTTTTATATCGTTCTTCCTGATGTTGTCGTATCATTTTTAATATGGATTTCTTCTTTAATGAGTCATTCTTCTTTTTCGGCGCCGATTCTTTGATTTTTATACCATCTTGTTTATCCTTGGGACTCCGTTTTTTTCGCGTATTGTTCTTTGAAAAAGAGAATAAATCGGGATTTATATTTAATGTTTTTTTATCGCTCATGTTTATTTTATATTAATCTGCTATATTTACACATATCGAAAAGAAAATATATACGCGCACAAATAAATTGCTAAATGGCTTATAAATTTATTAAAGACAATTAAATGTTATTATATTTATATGTCAAATTTTGATGATGTTTTTTCTCATGACGTAGAAAAGTTCTGTTGGCTTGGTCGCGAAAAGGCGACGAATATATATAATGAATTAAATAAAGCAAAAAATCTTGATGGGAACACCGCAGAAATAGGAGTATATTTAGGAGGAACGTCAAAATTTATACATAAAATGTCACCAAACAAAATTCATTATTGTTATGATACTTTTGCTGGAATTCAAGGCGCAGATAGCAATCACGATCAGCATATAGACGGCGATTTTTCTTGTTCTTTAGAAGACGTTAAAACACATATTGATATGGATGACGTTGTTTATAAAGTGGGTTATTTTCCGGATACATTCACAGAAGAACATGAAAAATTTTGTTTTGTGCATAGTGACACGGATACATATATTGGAACCAAAAACACACTACTATATTTTTGCGATAAAATTGTTCAGGGTGGAAAAATATTTTTTGATGATTATAACTGGCCTGCTTGCGTGGGTGTTCAAACTGCATTGCACGAATTCCGAGAAACAGACACTTTATTTGAACACGCAAATTATAAATACCAATATGTGTTAACCAAGAAATAAATTAATCATTCAACGATATAGATGCAGAGAATAGAAAAGGTGTAAAAAATTGAATATTCCTTATATCTATTTATGCCGTATAAATAGAAATCATCATGGGTTGCTTTAGTTGGGTCACACAAAACTCGAACCGCTCCATAATCATGGAGGGTTATGGAACACGACGCTATCCTTCAAGAACCTGCTACATGTGGGATAATACAGGAAGGAGATGGAGAGAAGAGCAATATGAGGGATATGGAATGTTCGGTGGGAAAGATTATTACGTTCTGCTTGCTGAAATGAATCGTGCATATGGCCCCGAAGTTACGGAAGATCAGAAAAGGAATGACGGCATTGCGTTCGAGTTTAGCGAACGAATGAGTTTGGTATATCCGAATCTCACAGATTGTAAGGAGTGGACATGGAAAAACGAACAACCTATTCGTTGCAGTAACCAAGGATCATCAAATCACTTTTGGGACGGAGATGATAGTTCTGACGAGGAGGACAATAATTATGAAAGTAGAAGGACAAAATATTCAAAGATTCATAAATATGATGGATGGCCAAACGGGGAAGTGATGCCAGGCACTAACCCTATTTCGAAACTATAAACAATATGGGGATATCAATAAAAAGTGTTTTTTATTGATAGATAGCGATTACTTTCTACGGGTCTTTCTGGCCTTCTTGGACGCGCGTCTTTTCGAGGATTTCTTGGCACGCTTCTTGGCGGATTTCTTAGATTTCTTTCCGCCTCCGAATATTTCAAACCCTGTTTCGGGGTCGATTCTTCCCCGACGAATATATTCTTGAACGAGCCTATCACCATTAGGTTCGTTACATAATTCATTTATAGAACCAGTCGGATCATTTTCATTTGGGTTGGCCTTTGCTCTTTCGCATATTTGTGGTGGGGTCAAAGGCATTCTATAAATAATCCCCACATTTTATTATCTATCGTAAAAAAGTTAAACACCTAAATACTTATCTATCAAAATGAACGAACAAGAACTCACAATTTTTGCCAAGTTGCCAACGGACACCATAAATATAATCTTGGAATTCTATGGTCGAATCAAATATAAAAGGGGCAAATATACCAATATTATCGCTAAAAATGATCAGCGTTACGACATGTTATCACAAATCCAATATCCAATTTACGTAAAATATACAATGGATTATGAAGTATCCTTGCCTGAGCACTTCGAAACATGCATATATTTCAATGAAAAATATAATCTACGCGCCTTTAATTTATCGGTGCCGCCGAATCAAATATCGTACTTTTTTCATCGATCAGTGTGGTTCGCTGTTGAACCCTTTGAAGACACAATAGGTAGATATTGGTTCCGCGATTAGACATAAATCGTGTGCATAAAGTTGGGCTGCTTCTTTAATTTCTTATTCTGAATAAAGGAATCGTAACCCTTATTCATATCACCCACAGAAATCTTTTTACGGAGATCTTTATCCTTCCCATAAATACGTTTGCCATGAGCGATCTTAATAAAGGTTAACAACGATTCCATATCGCGCCCATAGTTCTTAAACGAATCCTTCTTCTCTTCGAACCAGCGCTCTTTTAAATCCTCCTTCGCTTCAAAGGACCAGTCCTGGTCCTCTACTTTCTTCATAAAAATATGCATCAATTCCTTTGAAGAATAGGGATCCATCGTAAACCGCCATATGAAACGCGAATTCAAACCTTTATTCACGCGAAAAAACGTCTCGTTCAATTCCTCTTCATATCCCGCAATAATTACCATCAAATCATTCTTATGATCACTTAAGGATTCGCATAGGATATCCAAACACTCCTTCGAATAACTATCCTGATCGGAGAAATTCGCCAAGGAATAAGCCTCATCAATAAAAAGCACGCCGCCAATGCATTCATCTATCACCTTTTTCGTTTTAATCGCAGTCTGACCCAAATAACCAGCGATCAAATCATTACGCGTCACCTTCTTAAAAACATTCTTTTTGAGGATGCCCAATTTCGAATACATACGACCTATTATTTTGGCGATTTCAGTCTTGCCTGTTCCTGGCGGACCAAATATAGCAGTGTGTTTAAAATCGCTAGAATCCTTTCCTATATGAAGATCCTGAATAAAATAAACAAGTTGGTCTAATATGGATTGTTTCATGGTTTCCATCCCGATCATTCCATTCAGTTCTGCCAATTCGATCTTGATATTATGTAGTGATTTTAGATCGAAATTATATTCCACCTCTTCTTTGTATTCGTATTTATTAATGATACTCAATAGATCTTCAATATTCTTTATATCAGCATCTATTTTCTCATGCCTAGTTTTCATAACAGGTTTCGGTTCCAATAGAGCAGAGAATTGCGCTTCATGTTGAGTTTTCCAACTTGCATAGGAGTTATTTAAAAAGGGCATATCAATATTCCACTTTGATTCTTCAAACATCGTATAGTAATTCAATGAAATGTCCGGAAAATAATTGGGGATTTGCATTGGCTCTTTGGCCGGAAGATAAATAGCATAATTCTGCTTTCCAGTGAATTCAAAATCGCCTAGTTTCGTTTTCTCATATTCAATTTGAGCAATATTTATGATGAATGAATAATCAATAGCATCGCAATTCTTTTTCTCGTTATACGCATCCAAAAAATCAATAAACTTCTTAGACTGTTTTTTCATAATTCGTCTAGTATAGATATTTATGTTATCTTTATTTGAATTACGTGCAATATAAGTATTTATTGAAAATTGATAAACCATACAAAAAATTGAATTACGTGCGTCTCCTATTAGTACTCCAAAAGAACCATGAATTATGAATTGAAAGCAACCACGGAAAATATAGACGGACATGGTTTTATGAAATCACTCGACGACGACGATGTGTTGATCAAGGAACCTCAGCAGATAGTATTTAAACCAACGCAAAAACTAAGGATTCGCGCAAATAAGAATTTGGGGGCTCCGCCTAAAAAGGTGGCATTCGAGACGACGTCCATTGAGGATATTGTGACATTGGAGGACGAACTCAAAAAGACGGCGGATCGGATCGAACTCACGATCAGCGAAGACGAAAAGATGTTGTTGGAGCACTTGGGTAGTTATGAGGAGGAACCTTATCATATCATCGAGTCCTATTTCGAAGGTCAGCATTTGGAGCGTCTGGTCAGACACCAAATCGAATCCTATAATCACTTCGTAAATTACCAGATTCAGCGCACGATTCAGATGTTCAATCCCGTCACCATTCGTTCTGAGAACGATTATGTGGCAGATAAAGATAAGTATTTCTTGGAGGTATTTATTTCGTTTGCGAATTTTAAGTTATACCCGCCACAGATCCATGAGAATAATGGCGCCACCAAGATGATGTTGCCTCAAGAGGCTAAGATGAGGAATTTCACCTATGCATCGACGATGACTGTGGACGTTAATATCCAATACGTGATTCGCAACACGGAAAACATGGATAATCCCAAGATCATTGAGAAGACACTTCCGAAGATCAATATTGGAAAGTTGCCGATCATGTTGAAGTCGTCGGTTTGTATCTTGACACAGAACAAGCATATTAGCCCTCAATTCACAGGGGAATGCTCCATGGACTGTGGCGGATATTTCATTATCAAGGGCTCGGAAAAGACCGTCTTGGGACAAGAGCGCGCTGCCGAAAATCGCGTCTACTGTTTCGATGGAAAGAACACTACGAAGTGGAACTGGTTCGCCGAAATCAAGTCCGTGCCAGATTTTAAGTGTATCTCACCGAAGCAGATTGATATGATGATCGCCAGCAAGAATAACGGATTTGGACATGGTATTTATGTAAATATTCCCAGAATCAAGCAACCCATTGAATTGTTCGTCGTTTTCCGCGCGCTCGGTATCATGACGGATAAGCAAATTTGTAAATACATTCTATTGGACATTGAAGATGCGAAGCAGGTGGATCTTCTCCAATGCTTGCAGGCATCCATGATCGATGCAAATAAGTATATGACGCAGGAGGATGCGATTCGCCATATTACCGCATCGGTCGCTTATACTCCGATCAATATGGACAAGGAAACGGGCATGAGAAAGAAGCGAGAATTTACGATCGAAGTTCTCGATAATGATCTGTTCCCTCATTGCCAGTCGCTTCAACAAAAGTTGTACTTGCTTGGCTATATGGCGAAGAAATTACTCCAAACCAGCCTGGGTTGGATTCCACCAGATGATCGCGATTCGTATATCAATAAGCGAATTGAACTCACGGGCACGCTTCTAAATAATTTGTTCCGCAACTACTTCAATAAGTTGGTCAAGGAAATGCAGAAGCAGATCGTGCGCGAAATTAATACTGGTTCTTGGCGTTCTCGAGATGACTATGAGAATATTGTAAACATGACCAATATCTATAAGATCATGAAATCGACGACGATTGAAAATGGGATCAACCGCGCGCTTTCTACTGGCGATTTCAGTATCAAACAATCCAATAGTAGTAAGGTTGGAGTTGCGCAAGTTCTGAACAGGTTGACCTATGTGGCGAGTTTGAGTCATTTGCGAAGAATCAACACGCCTCTCGAAAAGAGTGGCGAATTGATCGCTCCGCGCAAGTTACATAATACGACGTGGGGATTCTTATGCCCAGCAGAAACTCCGGAGGGCCAGTCGATTGGTGTAGTAAAGAACATCAGTTACATGGGTCATATTACAATTCCCACGAATAGTTCTTCGTTGCATGATTATGTGCTACCCTATATTCTATCAGTAAATGATACGCCGCCAGAGAAACTTTTCGGGAAGGTAAAAGTCTTCATTAACGGTGCATGGCTCGGAATTAGCGAGAATCCCATGCAGTTATACAAGGATATGAAGGATAAGAAATATCGCGGCATCATTAATATTTATACGTCCATCATTTTCGATTTCAAATTACTAGAGATTCGTATCTGTAACGATGGTGGTAGATTGACGCGTCCAGTGCTTCGTGTCAAAGATAACAAGGCCATTGTCACCAAGGAGATCATCCAAAAGATTCAAAGCAATGAACTATCCTGGAATGATCTACTCACGAATTGCAAGATCGAGGAATCGATCATTGAGTATATCGATCCAGAAGAGCAAAATCTTGCCATGATTGCCATGAAATGCAAGCATGGATACCTGCAAAACGTGGATGCGAAGTTTCAATATACGCATTGTGAGATCCACCCTAGCACAATCTTTGGCGTGCTGGCTTCATGTATCCCATATCCCGAACATAATCAGGCGCCGAGAAACACATATCAGTGTGCGATGGGAAAACAAGCCATGGGTGTCTATGCGACAAATTACGATCAACGCATGGATAAGACGGCCTATGTCTTGAATTATCCGAGTCGCCCGCTCGTAGATACGCGTCTCATGAACTTCATTCATCTAAACAAGATTCCATCTGGCACACAAATCCACGTCGCGATTATGACACACACGGGTTATAATCAGGAGGATAGTGTGTTGGTAAATAAGGGGTCGCTCGATCGTGGATTGTTTCTAGCGACGATCTATCACACTGAAAAGGACGAGGATAAGAACATTATTCGCGACGAGATCATTCGATGCAAGCCCGACCCCACAAAAACGAAGGGTATCAAGTTCGGCAATTACGATAAACTCAATCCCGATGGTTTCATCCCCGAAAACGAGATCGTAGAGAATCGCGATGTCATCATTGCCAAAACCATTCCCATTAAGGAAAATAGAAATGATCCCACGAAGACGATCAAGTATGAGGATCAAAGTAAGACCTTCCGAACCACAGAAGAGACGTACATTGATCGGAACTACACCGGACGCAACGGCGATGGATATAACTTTGCCAAGGTCCGTGTTCGTATTCTCAGAAAACCCGTGCTTGGTGATAAGTTTAGTTCACGCCACGGGCAAAAGGGTACTTGTGGAAATATTATTCCGGAATGCGATATGCCTTTTACCAAGGAGGGTCTACGTCCGGATATTATTATCAATCCGCATGCTATTCCTTCTCGTATGACCATTGGTCAGTTGAAGGAGACACTACTCGGAAAGGTCCTATTGCATTTGGGTCTCTTTGGCGATGGCACGAGTTTCGGAAACCTAGATGTCAAGACGATCTCCAAGGAACTCTTAAAGATGGGATATGAGAGTTATGGAAACGAACTCCTCTACAATGGCCTCACCGGCGAGCAATTGGAAACGAATATATTCATCGGCCCTGTGTTTTACCAAAGATTGAAGCACATGGTCAATGATAAGCAGCATAGTAGATCCATTGGCCCCATGGTAAACTTGACCCGCCAGCCTGCTGAAGGCCGAAGTCGCGACGGTGGTTTCCGTATTGGAGAGATGGAGCGTGATGTCATGATCGCCCACGGAATGTCTAGGTTCTGCCGTGAAAGATTATATGACGTTTCCGATAAATATAGTGTACATGTTTGTAAGAAGTGCGGCATGATGGCATCGTTCAACGATGGAAATAAAAGCAGGATGTACGCCAACGCGGACTTCACGATCCATCTTTGTAAGACTTGTAACAATAAGACGGAGTTTGCTCGTGTCGAATTGCCATATGCGTATAAGTTGATGGCACAGGAATTACAAACGATCAATGTTGTACCTCGCATTATTACTGAGTAAATAGAAAATCGTTTTCATCCTCGTAAAAACTGCATCTTAATTTACACTATTTTTTATGATAAAATATAAGAATAGTGTATAATGTCTTCCAAATTCCAAACATTTATTGGCATTATGGCCTTTTATATTGCGTTATCTTATTTGATCTTTCCTTTAGCGTTTTATTATTTAGTCGATAAATCCCTTTCTAGTGCTGGAAATGGATTCATCGTAGGTAGCATCGTTTCTATTGTGTTATGGACTGCTTATGGTAAAAAAATGATAAAATAATAAAAATATAAAAAATTGAATAACTTTTTTATATTTTATCGAATTTAAAAATCAATCAACAAGCATTAAAGATGCAAGAGGTTAGTCGAGAGAACTTGGTTCCTGGAAAAGAGTATTATTTGCAATGTTTTGAGCCTAGTTGCGCCGCCCCAATGAAGCCATATAAAATGATTGCGAAGTTTGAAAAATTAGTCGACGTTGACCCTGAACATACAGTATTTCCATGGCAATGGGCATGTTTTACTAAGTTCAGAAATCTTAAACACAAGAATGACCCGACTTATGGTCGCCGTGTACAATTAAATCTTTATTGGAGATTTTATGAAATCCCGCGACATAAAGTGCAAAACAATATGGAGAATCGAGCATATAATATGATTTTATTGGAGATTATTGGCGACGAGTATTTCAAACCCGTTGCAGTTATCTAATGCGAACATAATAATAAAAAACATAAAAAAACATAAAAAATTGAATAACTTTTTTATTTTTCTATCAAATCTAAAATCAATCAACACGCATTAATCATGCAAGAAGTTCTCAGAGAGAATTTGGTTCCCGGCAAGGAGTATTATGTAGAAAATACTCTTTATCGACTAAAAAGGATTGCGAAATTTGATAAATTACTAATGTACGATGGGGGTTCCAAGCGGTGGGCATGTGTTAATAACGTAAGGGAAATAAAATACAAAAATTTCCCGACCCACGGTTATTCCAGTTGTATGGGTTATAATTGTAAATTCTATGAAATTGCTAGCCGTGAAGTTCAAAAAAACATGGAGAACCGAGCCTATAATATGGTTTTGTTAGACATTGTTAAGGATGAGTATTTCAAACCCGTTGAAGTTATCTAATCATAACAAAATTATAAAAAACATAAAAAATTAAATAATAATCTCTTGACTATTATTTTTTATTGTAATATCTCCTTCAACTTATTCGCCAAGTGCAAATGCAAATTCATTCCCTCGTGATTCCAATTTCCGCCAGCGCGATAATGTAAAAACTTATTATCATAGATCTCACAGAAATACTTCCCTTGAGCGTTATTTCGCGGATCATCTTTCATGAATGCCAACAGTTCTCGATTCTTCTTTAAGTTCTCCGGATATTCGCTGTCATCCCAAGACGTCGACCATAGATGCTTGATATAATAAATATCATCTCTATGAAACGACTGATTACTATGGCGGATCTCATCCGTGTTCGGGAAATCTTCCGTTTGATAACCTAACCAAAGTTGCATCATCCAACCCGTGTCAGTCCCGACATCACACTTCCAGTTCATCAAATAGGTATCCTTTATTTTATTCATATCAAAATAATAAAGACCATTCCAAAAATAGTGAGTGGTATGATCGTCACGTGATTGTAAAACGACGGCGCATTTATAGTTATCATATTCGTTTCCATAAAAATCGTCGACTAAAAACATATCACTATCGAGAACCAAATATTTATCGGGGTTATGGACTTGATAATCTAACATATGATTACAAGAATCCGCCGTTCTACTGGACGCATTCGTTTTCTCACGATGGTGTTCGTTCTCAATATTGACACATTTTATCTGTAGTTTGGAGCATAAATCCGAGATCTGGGTTCTCAATGTCACGTCGCCCTCATTCGTAAAATCGGGGAATGGCTTGGCATCATTAAAAACGATGAATTCATAGGGGCATCTCATATATTTTTTTAAAGTATTATATTGTATTTCGATAAATGTGGGATTATTCACAACTGCGGTTAATACCTTCATGTTTTATTTGTATTTAGAGATAACTTTAAATACATTTCATAGAAAATCGTATTCCGTTTATTTATTTTTTCGCGAATTATATCAAAAGTATGAGCGAACAAAAAGTTACGGATAATAGCGACATAAACGACATACGCACACAAAGCCAATTTAAAGGCATTTCGTTCTCTAATTATAAAAAGACCGATGTACGTTCTCAATTTATAGAGAATATGAAGAAGGGAAAAATAGAACCTGCTTGTTATTGGTGCGCAGAACTTATATGCGCAGGACATTTTATGGAAGTCTGGGAAACGCTATTACAT